>ERZ1643246.92-NODE-92-length-115036-cov-23.596194_pt1 | contig 115036 bp, 104 predicted proteins | sample MGYA00579265_ERZ1643246 | MGnify/ENA primary metagenome ERZ1643246 (study PRJEB29033, sample SAMEA4952261) | chicken gut metagenome | biome: Broiler Chicken; feature: Gastrointestinal Tract; material: Caecum | place: Ireland | collected 2018 | study: Broiler...
ACCAATACTCTTTTCATTTATTTTTTTATCAACTGACTATTTCTTTACTCCAACTTATGTTTCTGAAGACATGTCTTCAGTCCTGTCCTCTGTTCAGGAACCTTATTATATTTTTTTGATATCAAGATTTTTTTTCTGACTATATATTAAAATCATTCAAAAAATCGTAAAATATATACAGAAAAAACTCTTGCAAAAACAGGAAGGTCTTGCTATAATATTTTTCACCGGGGTATGGCGTAGCTTGGTAGCGCGCACGGCTGGGGGCCGTGAGGTCGCAGGTTCAAATCCTGTTGCCCCGATTGTTAAGCAGTCGATTTCAGGATCGGCTGCTTTTCTTTTCATTTTTATGAGACGCTTTTCAAAAACAAAATTTCCGCCGGACATTTCAATAAACCGGAATCTGAGCAGCTTTCACCGCACAGATTCCGGTTTTCTGAATATACCTGTTTTTTATGGAGTTGTTTTTAGAACTGGAAGGTTTTTTCCGTTCCCTCATAAACAAAGTCTTCTTCCTGTCCGCTTCCCTCAAGGATAAGACGGCATTTTCTTCCTTTCAGGCTCTGGGCAAAGCTTCTGTCCGCAGCTCCTATGAAAAATCTCTTTTCCTCATTGTTCCATGTAAGCCGGATACGGTTGCAGCAGCCCTCCTCGTAAGCATAGCCGTCTCCGTCGTCCTCATAAAGGATGAACTCCGCATCTGCACCAGGATAAATATGAATCTCAAACGGGGTATCCACACACTGATCCGCATAAGTCAGTCTCTGTTCCATAGGGATGATAGATCCTGCCTTTACAAATACAGGGATCCTGTCTATAGGCGTATCCGCAGTGATCTCCTGTCCCCCTTTGATTTTTTCTCCTGTATGGAAGTCATACCAGTCAGCTCCGGCCGGAAGATAACAGTTCCATTTCTTTTCATGATCGATCTTCTCGTTGTTCTTTTCGTAATACATAGGTTCTGTTACAGGACAAATCAAAAGACTGTCTCCAAAGAGGAATTCATCTCCAAGTTCTGCCGCCTTCTTATCTCCGGCAAAATCAAACAGCAGGCTCCTGAGCATAGTATAGTCCTCAGACCACACTCTCGCCGCATTGGAATAAATATAGGGCATCAGACGATATCTGAGTTCAATCGTTTTAACAAGAGCGTCATAGAAGGGCTCTCCCTTCTTTCCGAAATTCCATACCTCCCTCGGAGTATCTGTACCATGGGAACGGAACATAGGCAGAAACGCACCGTACTCAAACCAGCGCACATACAGCTCTCTGTATCCGTAATCGTCCACACCGTTCTCGTAATCTCCCCGCCAGAACCACTTTGGCGTGGGATCTTCATTACAGAAGCAGCCTCTGTGCTGCCAGTTCTCGTTAACTGTGAAAAATCCGCCGATGTCCAGGGTCCAGTAAGGCATTCCGCTCATACACATATTCAGGCCTTCATGGATCTGTTTTTTCAACGTATCCCAGGATGCATAGATATCCCCGGACCAGAGCACTGTCCCATACTTCTGGCTGGAAGCATAACCGGAACGGGTCAGGTTCAGAACACGCTTATCCGGCGCGGCTTTTCTCTGATTTTCATAAATCCCCTTTGCGTGAGCGGCGGCATAAAGATTCGCCCTTCCCGCTCCCAGGAATTTGCAGTGTTCATCTCCTACCAGGCGGAATCTTTCCCATGGTTCTCTTTTAAACTCTCCGTTCCAGTCCGGACCGGAAAAAGGCTCTGTAGAATCACACCACCAGGAGTCAAAGCCGCCGGAAAACAGTTCTCTCTCCGCCTGTTTCCAATAAATTTCCCGGCCTTTTTCCGAAAAAGCGTCATAGGTGGCGTAGTCGTTAAGAAGAAGGCCTGCCTCCTTCATTTCCTCATAGTCTTCCGTTCCCGCATTCATATTCGGCCATACGGAGACCATGGTATGAACATGCATATCATGAAGCTTCCGGTTCATGGCAGCCAGATCCGGATATCGCTTTTTGTCAACTCTTTTATTTCCCCATTTTCCGGCTTCCCAGGTGTTCCAGTCCTGCACCAGACAGTCCAGAGGAATATCCAGTTCCCTGTATTTTTCCGCCGTCTCCTCCATCTCCTTCTGTGTGAGATATGCTTCCTTTGACTGTACATAGCCAAAGGCCCACTTCGGGAGCATTACGGCTTTTCCGGTAAGAAGACGGTATCCTGCGATAATTTCATCCAGAGAATTTCCCTTGATAAAGTAATAATCAAGCTGCTCCACCATATCCAGATACAGCCAGGAACCGCGGCAGTCATCATTGAAATACATCAGAGAACCGCAGTCCACCAGAATTCCGTATCCCTTGTCTGAAACAAAAAACGGAATGGGGATTCTCATATTATGCTGATAGAGGTACTGCACATTTCCCCTGTAATCATAAATGCCTTCTTCTCCCTGTCCAAGACCATGGATATGCTCGTCCGGCTCCCAGAGGAAACAAAGCTTTCCATGGTACGCCTTATGATCCTCCACCGCCCGCAGGTTCTTTACAAAATTCCTTTCTCCGTCTACAGTCTGGACTCTGTGGATGACCGGAGCCTCATCGCCGGTATTGTAAACCATATACGGTGCTTCCGTCAGCTCTTTTCTTCCTTCCCGGAGAAGGACATGCTCATCTGCGGCATCTCTCCAGCAAAAGGTTCCGCCTGTACAGTCCGCTTCCAAAATGATCTGTCCTGTCCGGATCTTCACCTTCTTTCCGTCCTCTTCTGCAGTAAAGTCCGCTTCTGAAGAACAGCAGATTCCTATAGGAGATTCGTCTGTCCATTCCTCTTTTTTTGTAAAAGAACACTTGATAATATTGTCCCGGACTGCCTGTAATCTGCAGTTTCCGTCCTTTAAACGAAATTTCAGTTCTTTTTTTTCCGTAATGCTCATCTTGCCCGTTCCTTTCTTGTTTTTGTTGTTTAAGAAAGCGGACGTATACCGTTTTCGTTCATATACGTCCGCTTTTTGATGCCGGCAGTTTTCATCCGCCTTTTTATTTTTCCGCCGCGGATCCGTCTGATCCCCGATTCATGGTCACATACAGGAAATCAGCCTTTTACCGCGCCTGCCGTCTGGCCTCCTACAATATGTTTCTGACAAAGCAGATACATGATGATAACCGGCAGACAGGTCAGAAGAATATCTGCGCAAATAAGGTTCCAGCTCTTGGAATACTGGCCGAAGAAATTGTATACCGCCAGAGTCATCGGCCATTTTTCGGAGGAGTTCAGGAAGTACAGAGGCATTACGAACTCATTCCAGGTATTCAGGAAACAGAGTACCGCAGCCGTTACCATACTGGATTTCATCATCGGCATTACAATACTGAAAAATAATTTCCAGGGGCCGCAGCCGTCCAGTACCGCCGCTTCGTCCAGATCTACCGGAACCTTGGATACGAAACCATACAGAAGGAAAACGGAAAACGGAAGCTGCATCGCTACATAAAGAAGAATAATCCCCAGTCTTGTGTCGTTTAACTGCGTTACCTGCATTACCTTCATCAAAGATACATAGTTGACCGGAATTACAATGCCGAGCACCATATACATATAAAGGGCATTGTCTTTTTTACCGCGCCTTCTGGCCAGAACATAAGCCGCCATAGATGCCAGGATAACGGTGATGACAGTTGCGCATCCTGCATACAGAAGACTGTTCAGGAAGCTCACCGCCAGTTTTCCTTTTTCAATAACAACAGCAAAGTTGCTGAAATCCCAGACTTCCGGAAGCTTCAATGAAAGAGTCAGCGCCTCGGAATCCGGCTTAAAGGCATTGATCACGATCAGCAGAAGAGGGATCAGCATGATCAGAGAAATGATCCATGCCAGAATATTTTTTAAAATTGTCAGCACCAGCTTTTTGGTTTTTGCATTCATTACTCGATCACCTCGTCTTTCGTCAGAATCTTAATCATGAAGAAGCCTACGATCACCATGAAAATAAACATTACAGAACTGATCGTCGTACCTGCCGCATATAGTCCCTGGGAGAACTGTTTGAATACGGCTGTATACATAACCTCTGTACGATGTCCCGGTCCGCCGTTTGTCAGTGCGTATACCATATCGAAGACTTTTAATCCATAAAGCACGTTCAGGACAATCGTCACCGCCAGAGTCTGTTTCAGCATCGGCAGAGTTACATAGGCGAATTTATGGAAGCCGTTTGCGCCGTCGATTCCTGCCGCCTCATAATAAACATTAGGGATTGCCAGGATTCCTACGATCAGGATTGTCATTATGTATCCGGTACCTCTCCAGATATCTACACCCATAACAGACCAGAAAGCGATCTGGGGATCGGTCAGCCACTTCTGTGTGAAAGAATCCAGCCCCACCAGACGGAGTCCTTCATTTAGAAGACCGTTTTTCGGATTCAAAATAGAAGTAAACACAAGACCGATGATCAAAATGGACAGTACGGAAGGCATATACATAACGCCTCTGTGAAAATTCTTCGCCTTAATGTTTCTGCTGAGCGCAAGAGCAAAGATCAGTCCCAATCCCGTTTTTGCAACAGTAGTCACTACTGTAAAGAGCAGCGTATTGAGAATATACTGCAGATAGTCCTGATCCCCGCTGAATACATCCATAAAGTTTTTGAGCCCGACGAAATGCAGTTCATCTGAATATGCTGACCAGTCCGTAAAGGAATAGCCGATACCAATGATCCCGGGCACTACCGACAGCGCCGTATAGATCAGGAGCGCGCCTGCCGCGAAATACCAGGGATAAATTTTAGATTTTTTCACGAAATCCTCCTCCGTTTCTTTTTCGTTTTTCTTTATTTTAGGCTAATATGACTGTTTTTCACATGCATCCCCCTGTCACATTTATGTATTTTTTTAACCGATGCAGGATTTTTTCTGTAAAATATGTTATACTTTACAGGCATCCGGAAACTGCCGCCGCAAATGCGGAAATTGACAGATCCGCACAGATATGGAGGATAAAATATGTTCCGAAAACACAGCAAGAAAAGTCTGCAGACAATCCTGTTTTACCGTTTTCTCGCTATTTCCGCAGTACTTTTGCTCGTAATCTCGATCATTGTTTATATGATCCAGTATTCCAGACTGTATAAAAACATGGAAAATGATATTCTGCGAACCACCACGACCATCGGAGATTCCATAGATCTCCAGATCAGTCAGATGGACAATATCTGTCTGAATGTGATCAATTCCACAACTGTCAAAAGCACCTTTTCCCTCTGGAGCCAGGACAGAGACGATTCCTCTTATGAACGCAGCAGACACCAGAACGCGCTTACCAATGCTCTGGTTTCTATCCGCGGAGTTGATTCCTCTGTACGCCAGGTTAATATTTATCCCATGGAGGGCAGAGGCTACGGTGTTGGAAACTATTATGGAATTCTTTCTGTCCAGACGGAAAAGCTTCCTTGGTATGAGTCTGTTGTTGAAAAAAACGGCTATCGCTATATCAGTTCCCTGGCGCATCCGCTTCTTTCTCAGAAAGCAGGAACCAGCACTGACAGGCTTTATCTTTCCCTTTACCGTATGTATTTTGACAATTATCACAATCCCATGGGATTTGTAGAGATCGCAAAGTATTACGACGAACTGTTTGCCGACGCCATAAACCCGAAAACAGAATCCCCGATTGACGTTACTGTATATGACAGCGACGGAAATCAGGTTTATCCTCATTTGGCCAAAGATTCTCCGAAAGTCTTCGATTACTATGCAGCCCTTAAGGAAAATACGTCTTTAAACGGACATACCCGCCTTTACAACAGCCAGAAAAGCCAGAAGGAATATATCTCCTTTTCCCGGCTGGATTACTGCGGTTTTACAGTTGTCTGCTCTGTCCGGAATATAGACTTTTTCCTTCCTATATTGAAGAGCCTTATGTGGATTCCGCTCCTTGCCTTCAGCCTTTTTATCATCTGTTATTTTGTAGCGGGATTCTTAAGCCGGAAGCTGGCCAAACCGCTCACCGAAATGCACCAGTTCCTTTCTGATACGGATTCCAGCGAACAGTTCCGGCTTATCCACTTGGACGATTCCGGTATCGTAGAGATCGACCGTCTGCGCGATTCTCTGAACGCTTCCATAAAGGCAAGGGAGGCGGCCACTGACTCTCTCCTGGTAATGAAGGAACAGGAGATCCAGGCCCAGATGCTGGCTCTTCAGGCCCAGATGAACCCTCATTTTCTTTATAATTCCCTGAACACCATCAGCGCCATGGCGGAAGAAGGGATGACAGAGGAAGTCAGCGGCATGTGTCAGGATATCACTTCCATTCTCCGCTACATTTCCTCTGACAAGGAATCTGTCTCTACGGTAGAAGAAGAGCTGGAGCACTGTGACCTCTATCTGCAGTGTATGAAAAAGCGTTTTAAAGACTCCTTCACCTATGAATTTGATATAGCTGACGATCTGCTGGATATGAAGATCCCCAAGCTGTGCATCCAGCTTCTCATTGAAAATTCTGTAAAGTTCACTTCACGGACAGCACCTCCCTGGCATATCCGTGTGGAAGGTTATATTGATGACGGCCAGTGGCTGATCACTGTGAAAGACAATGGACCAGGCTTTGATCCCGAAGTAGATAAGCATCTTCGTTCCCAGATGGACGAAATTCTCAAATACAGCGTACTGCCCAGTCTGGAGCTGGACGGAATGGGGATTCTGAACATTTTCATACGCTTTTATCTTCTCTTTGGCAAAGCGTTTCTGTTTCAGTTCGGAAATCTGCCGGAAAGAGGGTCATTTGTTATTGTAGGAGGACGTTTTCATGAAGAAGATCAAACATTATAACATTATGCTGGTAGAAGACGAGGTACTGCTCCGGCAGTCTCTGGCCCGCCATATCGATGCGCTTGAGATGGGCTATAAAGTGGTCTGTCAGGTGCCGGACGGACAGGCGGCCCTGGACGCTCTGGCTTCCTCGGACATTCATCTTATCATCACGGATATCCGTATGCCTGTTATGGACGGGCTGGTACTTGCCAGGGCTGTCCACGACCGCTATCCCCACATTCTCACGATTGTACTTTCCGGCTACGCAGATTTTGAGTACGCTCAGGAAGCGCTCCGCCAAGGCGTATTCGACTACCTTCTGAAGCCTGTTTCCAGAGAAAATCTGGAAAGCGCCCTGGGAAAGGCCAGTCTTGCTCTGGAAAAATACTTTCAGCTTGAAGAAGATACTTCTCTTACGGGAAAGGATTCCAAAGAGATCGTTGATTATGTGCTTCTTTACCTTCGCAACCACTATATGGACGAGGTGGATTTTTCTGAGCTTTCTTCCCGTCTCGGCTTCAGTTCCGCTTACCTGACCAAACTTTTCAACAAATATGTGGGCCATACCCCCTTAAAGTATCTGACGGATATCCGTATACATGAAGCGAAACATCTTCTTTTGAACACCACTCTTCCCATTCGGGAGGTAGGAGAAAAGGTGGGATATCCCGATCAGTTTCACTTCAGCAAAACCTTCCGGAAATTGACGGGAGTAAATCCTACCGCTTACCGCCAGAATCCGCAGTCAGAAAACGGGGAATCTGCTCCCCTGAAAAAATAAAGCAATATAAAAACACCCCCGGCACATCGGACTCCTGGTTATACACCAGTTTTTGCCTTCTTCGCCGGGGATATTTTTATTTGTTTAGGAATTTATTATGGAATCTCTTACTGCCAGTTTTCATCTCCTACTGCTTCCGCCTGTGTTGCTCTTCTCTCGTCAATGGCGTTCAGAACATCTTCGGAAGTCATATCGCCGATGAACATGGATACAATATCCTGGGTCAGCTCTGTCCACTGAGGATTCAGATATTTGATGCTGTCCTGGAATACAGTTCCTTCTTTTTCAGCAGCGTCAAGGAAAGTCTGAGTTTCTTCACTGTAGCTCGGTGTCTGTCCTACATCGAAAGGAAGGTTCTCAATCTTATCGCAGTTATCGATCATGTACTGTACACTGTCAGCAGATGCGATGTATTCCAGATACTGTTTTGCTTCTTCCTGATGCTCGGAACCGGAATATACAAATCTGGACGGTCCGCAAGGATGCTGCGGATATACATCATTGTCCATTAACGGAATTACAAACATTCCAAAGTCGTCTTCTGTATATTTTCCGTCAGAAGCTTCTGCGATTGCGGAAATCTGTCCTGGTTTTTCAAGGGCCATTGCGTATTCGCCGCTTCCCAGATTCATCAGAAGGTCTGTATATTCATCAGACAGATAGTTGTCTCCGAAGTAACCCTTCTGAGCCATATCGTTTAACTGATCAAGAGCTTCCTTCAGCTCCGGAACGTCTGCAAATTTAATCTTATTATTATTCAGATCATCTACAATGCCGGGAACCAGCTCTTCATATTTTCCGCCGATTTCTGTAAACCACATTGTCTGATGCCATCCGTCTGCGCAGGGCTCATAGATCGGAACGATATCATTGTCCAGAAGTGTCTGGCAGACTTCCTCAAATTCTGCGTATGTAGTCGGAACTTCAAGACCGTTTTCCTCAAAGATCTTTTTGTTATATACTACATAGTAGTCTGTAGATACGTCATAGTATGTCATTCCATAAACTTTACCGTCTACAGAAGTCTGTTCTTTTGCAAATTCATCGTAGGTATCTACCCATGCCTGATCAGAAAGATCTACCGCATTTTTCTCAACATTGTACTGGGATACAATATCAAAGCTTCCGGACTGTCCGCCGAAAATATCCGGGCCCTCTCCGCTGTTCAGTTTTGTCATCAGCATATTGTAATACTGGTCTGCCGGAACGATCTGATAGTCTACTTTAATGCCGGTTTCTTCTTCAAACTGTTTGCCAAGTTCCATTTCCGCATCGTACACCCAGTCCTGGCTTGCCATAACTGTGATGGTGGTACCCTCGTCAGCCAGTACGGACTGTGCCTGAACTGACATGGTGCCTGCTACCATTACTCCGCACAACAGTGCAGCCACTACTCTTTTTTTCATATTGAAAAACCCTCCTGTTTTTTTGATGTTTTTATCTTATCAACATGTTAAACAATATAACATGGAAATAGCGCGGCAGTTTTTGTCAATTTTTAACTTCCCTTCTGTTTTTCAGGAAACGTCTTTATATAAGTGCCTTTTTCCAGCAAAAACCTTCTTTTTTTCTGGTAATTATTTACAAAAAAAGACATGCATGGGGATTCAGCATGCATGTCTTTTCCTGCTTATATATGGTTATCTTCCAAGTGACTCGCAGAATGTCCCCTTTACATCACTCCAGTTCTTTTCTGCATAGTCCAGAAGGTAGACCGCCTGTTCCATGGACATTTCCGGGAAAAGAAGGAAGAGGCTGTGAGAACCATATTTTTTAACAATACGGTCTACATTTCTGATCCAGTCTTCAAATTCACCGGAATATACCTTTACCCAGATGGATTTGCCTGCGGCAATCGCCTTATCATAAATCACATCCCAGTCCGGAAGAGTTCCGTCGGGGCCTGCGTCTCCACTGGTCCACTGAAGGGCGTCAATTCCGTCAATTTCCATCAGAGCGTCCATATGTTTGATCGCTGCCGGGCCGTCCAGATGGTAGAGTACATGATCTGCCTTTTCAGACTGTGCTTTCAGAGACGGCTGAATATAGGTGCGGAAATCGTCCGGAGCCATCATAGCGGAGAAATCGCACTGCAGTTTTACAGTTTTTCCCGGTCCCCAGATCTGGAATACCGTATACGCGTTGCCGCCTTCTTCGTCTTTGATCACATCATAGAAACGATTGTAGTAGTCATAGTAGCAGTCTGTTACTTCCTGGATTCTCTCCCCGACTTTTTCCGGTTCGTCCAGAAGATCCATCAGTATGTCCTGAGCTCCGCGGAGAGAAGCAAGGACGTCAATATTTTCCATAAGGTCAGGCATATCTACATAGAAATCGTTTCCTGCCAGCTCACGGCAGTCCTTCGCAAGCTGAAGATGTTTTTTGAACCATTTGTTGTCAGGATCAAACTGAAGCTTAGGAACGCCGTCCCAACTATCCAGACATTTTTTGAACCATACCGTATCTTCCTTAAATCCGATATCAGAACCCAGGTACGCGGCAAGGGAACCTGGTCCGAAGTCAATGTTCAGATTCGGGAAGCTTTCTCCCAGAAAAGCATGGGTTTCACAGAAATAGCGGTAACGGTCCACAATTCTCTGGGCATTCTGGTATTTATCTTCCATATCTTTCCATTTCAGTTCTTCCGGCATGTTATAGTATTTTCCCTGGCAGATCTGATCCAGATAACCGCCCTCTACAGGAGTCCCATCGGAATACTGTTCTACTTCCGGTCTTCTGGCAATAACGCACATCAGCGGTCTTCCTGTATTTTTGTGATTCCAGTAATTTCTGAATTTCTCTTTCGTCTTATCCCAGTCCAGCTTGTAGCCTTCTCCCGGTCCCGGCAGGCGTACGGAACTGATATCTACAGCATTTTTTTCAAAATGTACTTTCACCTTATCTTCTGCTGCAGATGCTTCTGTTTTCTTTTCTGCTTTTTGGGCAGCTTCCGTCTTTTCTGCTTTCTTCGCTTCCATAGCCGCGATCTCTTCAGGAGAAAGATCGAACTCTCCTGCAGCAGCTCTTGCACAGAATCCGGATTCTGAATATTCCTTCGCTTTTTCAGCTGCGGAAGCCGCATCCTCTGTATAGGCATCTGCGCCGATCTCATCTGCAAACGCCTGGGAAATCGGGGCTCCGCCTACCATGATCTTGATACGGGGACGGAAGGGCTGCTCAAGAAGAGCCGCTACCGTATCTCTCAGTGAGGGCATCGTTGTTGTCAAAAGTGCGGACAGCGCTACGATGGTCGCGTCCTTATTCTCATTTACTGTATCAATAAACGTCTGGATCGGTACGTCTACGCCCAGGTCGATCACTTCAAATCCGGCGCTCTCAAACATCATTCCAACAAGGTTTTTACCGATGTCATGGAGGTCTCCCGCGACAGTTCCCAGGATGATTTTCCCGGCGCTTCCGGCTTCTCCTGTGGCAAGATACGGCTTCAGCACCTCCACGCCTGCTTTCATGGCGCGGGCTGCCGCCAGCATCTGGGGAACAAAGATAATTTCCTTTTTGAAGTTTTCTCCTACAATAGCCATAGCTCCGATCATGCCGTCGTTAAGAATTGCCGTTGGATCGCAGCCTGCATCCAGCGCTTCCTGTACACACTTGCCGATCTCTTTATTTTTGCCGTTTTCAGTTGCTTTGAATACCGCCAGCATTTTCTCATCCATAGCATTCTGAGGCTTCTCCTCTGCTGCGGCTTCTTCCGTACGGCTGTTGAATTTTGCGATATAGTTCAGGCAGTAATCGTCCCGCTCCAAAAGCGCGTTTGTCGCATAGATCATTCCGATCATGTTTTTATTAGTGGGATCCACGATCGCACTGTCCATACCCGCGTTCATAGCAAGTACCATAAACGCCTGATTGATATTTTTTCTTACAGGCAGCCCATAAGAAATATTGGAAAGTCCGCTTGTAATATGGATATCCGGATACTCTGCCTTGATCTGACGGCAGCAGTCCGCAAATACAGTCAAAGCTGTCTGGTCAGTGGAAAGGGTAACTACCAGCGGGTCAATATGAAGACGGCTGGGAGCAATATTGTACTCTTTTGCTTTTTCCATGATTCCATGGAATACCTTCATACGTTTTTCTACAGAATCCGGAATACCGTCGTTGTCGCACAGAAGTGCCACGCACTCCCACTGAGTGTCCGCGATTACCGGAAAGATCGTATCAATTTTGTCTCCCTCTAAAGAAACGGAATTTACGAGTCCCGGTCTTTTGCATAACTTGATTCCTTCTACGCAGACTCTCGGGCTTGGGCTGTCTACACAGATCGGTGTATCTGTCACCTCCTGTACAAGATCGATCATCCATTTCAGTGTTTCTACTTCCACTTCCTCTTCTACAGAAGCGCATACGTCCAGGAAATCCGCTCCTGCGTCCGCCTGCATTTTGGCTCTTTCACGGATAAGGTCCGCATCTTTTTCCGCGATCGCCTTTGCCACTGAGGGAATGGAACCGTTCAGTTTCTCTCCGATAATAATCATCTTTTTGTTTCCTCCGCATTTTTAAGATATCTTGATTTTAACGGATTCTCTTTATATGTGCGTCTACTATTTTTTGCAGGTTGTATACTATTTTTCGATTTTACCCTGACAGTTTATATACTATTTTACAAAAAATGTGGTATAATTTCCTGGTTATCATTGTATATCCTTTTGCAAAGGCACTAAGAAAGGCGGACATTTTCATGAAACTGGAACGCGACAATATTCCTCTTAATAAAGACTTTCCTTTTCAGATTTCCCGTGTAATACTCAACTCGGAGAACAGCCGTCCGGATACCTGGCACTGGCACAGTTATTTTGAGATCACCTGCGTACAGCGGGGAAGAGGAAACTACTTTGTCAACGGACAGGAATACACCATGGATAAAGGAGATATCATCATATTTAATAATGTGGAGCCCCATGGATGGCAGCTTCTGGACGAAGATATGGAGCTTCTTGTTATGATCTTTTCTCCGGAATTTGTAGCGGAAAAACTGAGTTTTTTCGATTCCGGATATCTGAAGCCCTTTGTTGAAAGAGGAAGTAACTTTAAAAACCGTATTGGCAGCGAAGAGCCTGTCAGTCATGAAATACGGAAAGGAATCCGGGAAATCTACCAGGAGTGGGAAGAAAAAAAAGACGGCTACCATCTGATGATCAAGGCCAACATTCTCCGGATCCTCACCATGCTGATCCGCGCTTATCAGGACGAGAGCAAGTCCGGCGAAATGCTCAAAGAAAAGAAAAATTCCATGAAACGGCTGGAACAGGCTTTTCGGTACATCAACAGTCATTTCTGTGAAAAAATCACTCTGGAAGAAGCTGCCGGCGCCGCGTTTATGAGCCCCAGCTATTTTTCCACCTATTTCCGCAAGGTTACGAATATAAGCTTCAGCGAATATGTTACCCGTCTCAGGATTTCTCATGCCCGGGAGCTGTTAAAAAACACAGACCGGAGTGTTACCGATATCGCCATGGAATGCGGCTTTAACAACATCTCTAATTTTTACCGCTTATATAAGCGTCACACCGGACGCCCTCCCAGAGAGGATTCCTGAAACAGAAGGGCGCAGTCCCCGGCAAGTCCCCGGATCCTGTTCCCTTCTGCTATGTCTTTATGGAATCATAGGGATTTTGTTTCTTATAACATCTGTATGACTGTACCTGTCATAAATTGTTTTTCTGTTGCGGAAAGTAAGCTCCGCTTCCGGTCTTTCCGTGTCAATAACGGCAATGCCGGAATTTCCGGAAACAGATACATTTTCAGTACCGGCGTATACGCCTTCCAGCTCGTACCGGAGAGTTTCCAGTTCGCTGACGGTATATTTTCCTAAAGGAATTTCAAATACACATTTCAGGATTCCATAACCGTTTTCTGCTGCATATTCACCCTCCCGGAATTCAACATAGTCTTCATAAGTATGTGTTTTACCTTTTACATCTGTTCCTGATACCTGAAAACGGAATACCGGGTTCCCATGGGCCCAGGTAATTTCATCTTCCTTGATCTGTTTTACAACGGTGATCTTTCCCATGGGCGGGAGGATGGATGTGTTGACTGCTTCAATCTCAATCTTCTGTTCCTGGTCACCATACGGATCAAAGGAGATTTCTTTTTCAAATGTCCCTTCATATCCGGAAGGATTTTTCACCTCTACGATCAGAAACCTGCCTTCATTTTCTTTCGTGACAGAAAGTTTTTCCGACAGATATGCCGCCTCTTCCGGATGATATACAATATCCGGCGTCTTCACGGTATCCTCATATTTCTCTGAGACGCTGTTCCACTGAAGGGCTTTAAACGCGCCGTCTTTTTCTTCGATTTCTTTTCCGGTAAGGCTGTCCTTTTTCACAATGGAAATCCTTCCGTATCGGGTCTGTGTTTTTCCTTTTACATATGTGTCGTTGGTTGACTGTGTATCGTTCAGAATGCTGGAAACAATTTGTCTTTCCGCTCTGTTTCCTATATAGAAAATAGATGATTTATAATGATCATGCGCAGCGATCGTCTTTTCGTCTTTTGCCGTTACCTGGATCCGGAAATAATAGGTAACGTCGTTCATGGCCTCGTCTGTTTTCAGAAAAGCCGGCTGTGCGGAAAACTTCACTGTATTTCCGGAGCAGGAGATGGCAAAGTATTTTGTTACATCCTGTCCGCCGGAGGTCTGCACCTTTGCGGACCTGTAGATCAGGCAGCTATCCAGGGTATCCGTAACCTCAAATTTGCTGTAGTCTCCCGGCAGAAGCCTCTGAGAGATCACATAGTCAAAACTTTTTCCAGGCGTTATTTCATAAGCATCATTCTCTGAGCTGCACTCCTTCATTTTTTCAAAGGATGCTCCCGTATCGCCCGCCTTCTTTGTCGGCCCGGGGTTCGGTTCGTATGTCCCCACCGACCTGGAAGTAGAAATGAAAAAGGCGTTCATGGGCCCCTTTCCGGTGTTCCAGGACTTCTGCGCCAGCCAGTTTACTGTAAAACTTCCATTAAAGTCTACCTGGCACCATCCTTTTGGATCAGAATTTGTGGTTGCCACACCCTCTTCCCCTCTCAGCTCCAGATAAGAGCCTCCGCCAGAGGATGTTCCCGCTGATGCTTTCAGATGGTCGTATCCGTTCCGTATATACAGCCCGTCCACGCCCCAGCTGTCATAGATACGGAATCCCTGGCCCCCGTCCAGATCGGCCATTGTCACATGCCCTTTGGGGCTGATCCTCTCCTGTGTATCATGCTTATAAAATTCAAATTGAAAACGTACCGTTCCCACAGATATGGTATTAAACGCAATACGGTCTTTATAAAACAGAATACACGGATAGATTCTGGTTCCGTCAAGACCTGTATGATTATTATTGACAGTTCCCCACGATACCGCAGTCACTTTCAGATCTACAATCTGCCCCTGATATTCTCCTACATTGCTGTATAAGACAGAAATCGGGGAGGAATATGTTGAATCGTTGATCAGCGCTCCATAAAAAGTATTGCAGTAAGAGGACGTAAAGCCGTTTTCATCTCCAAACCAGCCATGAAGCTTTGCATTTAACGTTCCGTTGTAGCGGCTGATGGATTTCAAAGTCGTTACCCCTTCACGAAAGGCGTATGTAAAGGCATAGTCCTGCTTCATCTTCGTATCTGCATTCACTTTCTGGACTTTGATCCCGCTTCTCTGTGCTGCCGCCATAAGAGGAATCTGGGTATAAGCTTCCGTCTGCGTTTCCGGATCTTCCGCTTTTGCCTTTTCTCCATGGATTTCCACAACCACATCTGACTCCGGCATAGAAAATTCATAGATATACGGAGCGGACTCCGTAATATCCGTTTTTCCGTTTTCTTCCCGGATACTTACGTTTTCCACGGTGTAACCCGGGGAAGGGATCACATAAAATTTTACGGTATCCCCCTTCCGGAATTCATGAACCTGTTCTTTAAGCGTTTCCCAGTTTTCTTCTGTTAATAATGAGGAAAACTCTGCCGGAAGGATTTCCCTGGCGGCTTCCATCTCTGCCGCAGGCTTTTCTCCGGCGTCAGTCTCCTCTTCGCTGTATACAGAGTTATCTGTGATCAGACCTGCTTCCTGATCCGTCCACATTTCTATACTCCGGCCGGAAAATCCTGTGCCGGTTTCCATGGTTCCGGTCTCTGCGCCGGAATCCAGGCTGTTCATTTCCGGCGTATATACCTCCGTTACATGCACGCCGCTGTTTTCTGCCGCATCCTCAAGAGTTTCCAACTGATCCTCTGTTTTTAACGTCCCGTTTTTCAGCTTTTCCAGGTCTGAGAAAAAAATCACCGACACATGGTCTTCCTCGTCATCCTGTATCATAATCCCAAAACAGTCCTGGTCCTGTTCATTTACCGGATCCACTATTTCTACGTCAGGAAGCAGTTTTTCCGATGGGTCTGACTGTACATCCGCAGGCTGTTCGCCGGAATCTGAAATTTCCACATCCGGCAGTCCGTTTTCCGATTGTTCGTTTTCCGACAATTCTATTTCCGGTGAATCCTCTCCCGGCGGTTCTATTTCCTGTGATTCTTCCTCCGGTGATTCCGTTTCCGTATACGGTTCATCGGGATTTTCTTCGTCTGTCTCATTTTCTCCTGACTCTTCCAGTCCTATGGAAACTTCATCAATATCCGTCTCATTTTTTTCCGTCTGGTCAGAGTTTTCTTCGGAAACAGTCTCTTCTATCTCTTCTACCGCCATATCTGTGCCGGAGTCTTCTGTTTTAAATTCTATGGATCCTGTTTCTGCAGGGTATGCCGGAGACGGCGCTGCTGATAAAACGACTATGGCTGCAAGAACAGCCGGGATAATTCTTTTTTTCATGGTTTCCGCCTCCTTTTTTTATATATGAACACCAATGCAGCCATTGCCCCTGACGCAAAGAAAAGGAAAAGCATTCTTTCTGTACCGGACTCGTCGCCGGTCTTCACACTCTGTACACCCTTGCCTTCCGTATCTTTTACTGAGGCATCTGAAAAAGAACTGTCCGTATCTCTGTATTCTTCTGATTTTTCCGTTTCTTCCCTTTCGTTCACTGTAAAGATCCATTGTACGTCAGCTTCCCGAAGCGCATAAGCATTGTCCCATTTTTCAGGAATTTCCAGCACAAATTTCAGGCTGCCTTTCTGTTCCGGCTGATAGACTCCCAGAGAATGGCTCTTTTCCAGTCCGGGAGAATCCAAAGTTCCTCGATATACCTTTTTCCCGTTCAGATATATAGTGAGCCGTATTCCCTTCAGCAGTTCCTTCTGTCTGCTGTCCTGTCCTTCCACTGATGTTCGGAAAAAGATCTCGGCCTCGTTCTCCGTAGTATTGGAAATTTCAGCGGAATCTTCAAACACATCTCCTGGCATAGCGGTTCCTATGTTGGAAAAAAAGTCGCCCGGTACCGCCATCAGCCTGTGCGCTTCCCCATTGAATTCTACGGAAAGTTTTGTTTTTTCCTGCTGGCAGACGGCTGTTCCGTCCTGTTCATGAACACATTTCTGTATAGTCTGATTTCCCCAGGGCGACATTGCGGAAAAATCCGGCTGAAAATTCGCCGCCTGAATCGCTTCCGCCTGGACTGTGATCCCCAGTTTCTGTCCTTCATGTTTTTCTGTCCAGGACGAGGGAACAGTCACTGTCTGAAAAAGATCCACTGATTCTTTCTTTTTCAGGATCTCTGTATAGTAATAATATTCTCCCCGCCTGACCCAGTTTTTCGTAAATCCTGAAATCATGGAATCATCTAAGCCTTCTATTTCGGAGTTCTGGTTTTCAAAGAAGATCCTGGCCCTGACCCAGCAGGGCATCGCGTAATTGGTTATGCGGGGGATTTTAGAAAGAACTTCTCCCGGTAGTATGGTCTTCGGGCTCTGATATGCCGTCTCAATTCCGCCCTTCTTTTCAAATTCCTGCAGCCCGATATTTACATCCCCCAGGGAGATATGATTTGTTACTTTAAGCGTGTCTGAAAAATATCCATACGTTCCGGTTATGCCTAATAACGCCGCCGCAAGGACAGCGGCCGCTGTTTTTATCCTTCTGCCCATATTCTCACCTGCCTTCAGACAGAAGCATGGTATGCTGACCAGGCCTGCTCATAATCTGAGAATCCGTCCGCCTGTACGGATTCCTCATAAATCTGAATTTCAAATTCCGGGATCAGTTCCAGATAGGACGAATCCACTTTTGATGAATCGATCATAAAACCGGTAAAAAGCGGCGTCGTAGATTCTCCCTCTTTAAGCGGCGTTTTAAAATAATAGTATCCATCCTTTCCGTAAATCCAGTTTTCCGTATCCAGATCCTTCCATATGATCCCTTTTGCTATATCGCTGTGAGAATATCCTATAGACATCCGCACATAGCAGTCTACCTGAGAGCCGTTTTTTCCTTCTGCTTTGTTGGCAACAGAAACCTTTTTTGTATATTCCGGATTCTCCTCCACAGGAACCGGGGTCGGATCCGGAAATTCTTCTATTATTTCAGTAGTATTTTGTCCTACTGAAACCAGATTTTCCTCCTGATCCCAGGACGTCAGATACGCGGCAGTCGTCCCGGTTCCCAAAAGGCAGAGCACACATCCCGCCCAAAGCACAGACAATATCCTTCCTTTTTTCTTATTTTCCGTCATAATGTACGACTGTCTCCTTTCTCAGAGCGTAGTCATGCTGTTGTCCGGCCTTCCTGCTCTCTGTTCTGATTTACATATTTTTCATAGGCTGCTCTTGCCTGTTCTGCTGCAGTCTCTCCTCCGTCGCCCGTATATGCCGTCTGGATCGCATATGCCCGCACCGGCACTGACAACTGCTGCATATCCAGCTGCCCTTCAATAACATTCAAAAAATGCATTGTTTCAAAAAGCGGCTCCGTAGTCTCTTCCGGTTCCAGAATTTCATTATACGCATAAACATATATCATATTGTCTTCTACCGTCTCTGACTTGAGTTTTGTCCAGTTTTCCCCTGCCTGGTATGAGAAAAGCTCCTGCATTTTTCTCTCCAGACGGTTCCCTTCCTGATCTGCCGCTGTAACTTCAGCCATAGGAACAGAAACTTCCAGATAGACAAACGCGTCATTCACTCCTGTATTCCTGATCTGAGGATCTTTTGGGATTTCTTTTCCCGGTTCAATTTTACTATGGTCCTCCGGATTCCATTTAGGCTCCTGAAGTTCAATTTCTACTTTTCCAACAGTAAACTGGTTGTCCGCCTTATCATAATCTGTCAGATATGCAGAGACTCCGCCTATGGACGCAAGACATAAAACGCCCAGCATTAAGACGGCCTTTTTCATATTTCTACTCATGCTTTTTTCCTGCGCGTTTTTTTCGCGCTCTCCTTTCTTTAGAAACGATCAAAAAAACAAATTCCTGGATGATCATGACCAAAAGCAGGCAAAACACTGTTTTTTTCTGAAAAAACACTGCCGCATAACCGAGAACCGGCACAGAAAATACCGCAGTACCTATAATCTGTGACTTTTCTACTAAAGCCGCGTCCCTTCCATCGTTTGAGTCTCCCTGTGTGATAAAACAGCCTCCGTCTTTTTCCACAACTCTGTGCGTAACATAGGAACTGCCGAGACGGTATGTAATAATATCTCCGACCTCCGGTTCCGTTTTTCCGGTATCTGTAAAGACTACGCTTCCTGTCTTTAAAGCCGGTTCCATAGATCCGGAAAGGACTGCATCCGCCCTGATCCCCCATACCGGCAGCAGAAGAAAAACGCCTCCTATTACAGCCGCCGCAGTACAGAAGATCCTGCCTGCCCGTTCTGCCATTTTCATATATGCTTCACTCTTTCTTTGATTTATTTTCCGGCGGAGACCTGCCCCGCAGATACTTTTTCATAGACCACGCCCGCTTTCTCCCGTCTTTATTCAGGATTAAAAGATGATTTGACAGGGTAATTTAGAATTGCTGAATGCCACCACATGAGATAAAAGAAGACGAGTATATGTACTCAACAGACTCCCGCCATAAAGCAGGAAAAAGCGGCGTATTCTTTTATATAAGATCAAGGAGCTGTCCCCTTAATCTTCGCAAAATTAGTACGGATCCGCGCGGCGTTTCGCGCGAACGTCTCAAAATAAGATTAAATTCAATGTTCTGAAATGGAAATTCCCCGATTCCCTTCTGAAGAAGGTGGTGCAGGAGGATGTTCCTGCTTCTTAAGATGCTTTCATCTTACCCTCCGCCAAAGAAAAAGTCAACGAAATTCGTTCACCAAATTATGACGTCAGGATATGACAAATTCCCGGTCTTTCTTTTTCTTTCCAGATTGTTAAATTTTTGTTAATTCAGGACATTTTCCGGTTGATTTTATGGTTCAATTATGTATAATATTAAGAAGATGGTTTAGTTCCGCGCCTTTTCCAAAAAGGATTCCGGAACTCCTGCCCTTGCAGCAGGTTATCTATTACTATTAAAGAAAAGAGGTAGATGTGAAATGGCAGAGATCAATTTAAGTAAGTATGGCATTACCGGAACTACAGAAATCATACACAATCCTTCTTACGAAATGCTGTTTGAAGAAGAGACCAAACCCGGTCTTGAGGGATTTGAAAAGGGCCAGGTAACTGAGCTTGGCGCAGTTAATGTTATGACCGGCATCTATACAGGCCGTTCACCGAAAGACAAATTCATCGTTATGGATGAAAATTCCAAGGATACCGTTTGGTGGACTTCTGACGAATACAAAAACGACAACCATCCGGCTTCTGTAGAAACCTGGAACACAGTAAAGGATATCGCTATAAAGGAACTTTCCAATAAGAGACTGTTTGTTGTAGACGCATTCTGCGGCGCAAACGCCGACACCCGCATGGCGATCCGTTTCATCATGGAAGTAGCATGGCAGGCTCATTTTGTAAAGAATATGTTCATTACTCCTACAGACGAAGAGCTTGAAAACTTTGAACCGGATTTCATTGTTTACAACGCTTCCAAGGCAAAAGTGGAAAATTATAAAGAGCTGGGACTGAATTCTGAGACAACCTCTATGTTCAACATCACAAGCCGCGAGCAGGTTATCCTGAACACCTGGTACGGCGGGGAAATGAAGAAAGGTATGTTCTCCATGATGAACTACTATCTGCCGCTGAAGGGCATCGCTTCCATGCATTGCTCTGCAAACACAGATATGAACGGAGAAAACACTGCGATCTTCTTTGGTCTTTCCGGCACAGGCAAGACTACTCTTTCCACAGACCCGAAACGTCTTCTGATCGGCGATGACGAGCATGGCTGGGATGACAACGGTATCTTCAACTTCGAGGGCGGATGCTATGCAAAGGTTATCAACCTTGACAAAGAATCCGAGCCGGATATCTATAATGCCATCAAACGCAACGCTCTTCTTGAAAACGTTACAGTAGACGCTGACGGCAAGATTGACTTTGATGATAAGAGCGTAACAGAAAATACCCGTGTATCTTATCCGATCGACCATATTGAAAAGATCGTTCGTCCTGTTTCCGCTGCTCCGGCTGCAAAAGAAGTAATCTTCCTTTCCGCAGACGCATTCGGTGTTCTTCCTCCGGTATCTATCCTGACTCCGGAACAGACACAGTATTACTTCCTGTCCGGCTTTACAGCAAAACTTGCCGGTACAGAACGCGGAATCACAGAGCCTACGCCTACTTTCTCCGCATGCTTCGGTCAGGCTTTCCTGGAACTGCATCCGACAAAATATGCAGAAGAGCTTGTTAAGAGAATGGAAGCAAACGGCGCGAAGGCATATCTGGTCAACACCGGATGGAACGGTACCGGCAAACGTATCTCCATCAAGGATACCCGCGGTATCATCGACGCTATCCTGAACGGAGATATCCTGAACGCACCTACAAAGAAGATTCCATACTTCAACTTCGAAGTTCCGACAGAACTTCCGGGCGTAGACACCAATATTCTGGATCCGCGCAACACTTATGCCGATGCTTCCGAATGGGATGCGAAAGCAAAAGATCTTGCTGAAAGATTCGTTAAGAACTTCGCAAAATATGAAGGAAACGAGGCAGGCAAAGCGCTTGTTGCTGCTGGTCCGCAGTTATAATCACTGGAGTCAGAAGTTCCTTTCATTAACCATCACAAGGTAATTCAAAAAACCGGCAGGATAACCTGCCGGTTTTTTTGAACTCTATTATAAGAAACACATCAGTTGCCTGCGCAGCCGTGTTTGTCTTCTCCACAGTGATGCTCTCCGCACGAATGTTCATGTTCATGATGAGAACAGTGAACATCCGGATTGTAGTCCAGCTTTCCTTCCAGATAGGCGGCTACCGCTTCGTCTGCGGAACCGGAAACACCGCCGTAAAGCTTAATTCCCATCTGAGCCAAAGCAGTCTGAGCTCCTCCTCCGATTCCTCCGCAGATCAGCGCGTCTACCTTCGCTTCTGTAAGAAAACCGGCCAGAGCGCCATGTCCCTGTCCATTCGTACTCACAACCTGGCTGCCTGTGATCTTACCATCCTCAATATCGTACAGCTTGAACTCCTCTGTGTGCCCAAAATGCTGGAAAATCTGTCCATTCTCATAAGTTACTGCGATTCTCATTATTTTTTCCCCTTTCATTTTTACTGGTGTTTTTTCTGCGCCGCCGTCCGCTCTTCTGCAGTTTCTGCCGCAGCAAAGTCCCGCTGTCCCGTCGCAGAACCGATAATGTCCTCCGGATATGAAAAGAGCTTTTCCGTTTACGATGCAGTCCGCAATTTTGTATCTTGCCGACTCATACAATTCCGTTACTGTTGTCCTGGAGATATCCATCTGCTTTGCGCACTGAGCATGAGTATATTTTTCAAAATCTATCAGGCGTATCGCCTCATACTCATCCAGTGTCAGAGTCACCTGCTCTCCTGCCCCGATCCCTTCCGGCACAAAACAGTCATAGGCTGGCTCTGTACAGATTCGCCTGCATCTTACCGGTCTTGCCACAATCCCACCTCCGCTTTATTATCGACATATGTCGATAATATTATAACGCTGTTTTCGGATTGTTACAAGGGGTTTTCTCTATTTTTTCTCATTTTTATATTGAACTTTTGAACTATGCGTGATATACTTACAAACATGTAGTTGAACTATTTTTGAACGCATTAAGATTTTTTGTTCATTACGCATTACACAAATTGAACTTTCATCAATTTTTTTTAATGCGGGCAGCTTGAATTCACAGATTTTGGAGGTAGCATCAATGTCGAAAGAGTTATTTGCCGCCAGACTGAAAGCCGCTATGGAAAAACAGCAGCTGAAACAGATCGATCTTGTCCGCGCCGCCGCCGGAAAGGGGATCAAGCTTGGAAAAAGCCATGTCAGTCAGTATGTCAGCGGAAAAACATTACCGCGTGCAGATATCCTGAGTTTTCTGGCCGATACCCTTCACACGGATCCCGGCTGGCTGGCAGGAAAGGAAGACGCACCTCTTTTGCCGGCCTCAGAGCAGACCTCTGAAGGGACGGATGAAGATCAAACAGAAAATGCCGTAATAAATACTCAAAAAAACAAAGATTCCGGAGGAAAGATCATGCGTACATTTAAGAAATCATCAAAGCTTGACAATGTTTTATATGACGTAAGAGGTCCTGTTGTCGAAGAAGCCAACCGCATGGAGGAGGAAGGCACCAATGTCCTGAAGCTGAACATCGGCAATCCTGCGCCTTTTGGCTTCCGTACTCCTGACGAGGTTATCTACGATATGCGTCAGCAGCTTACGGAATGCGAGGGATATTCCGCGGCAAAGGGTCTTTTCGCAGCCAGAAAAGCCATCATGCAGTACGCGCAGTTAAAAAACATCCCCAATGTTGCCATCAATGACATTTACACTGGAAATGGCGTCAGCGAGCTGATCAATCTCTGCATGTCCGCTCTGCTTGACACCGGAGATGAAATTCTCATTCCATCGCCTGACTATCCTCTGTGGACTGCCTGCGCTACTCTGGCAGGAGGTACTGCTGTTCATTATATCTGTGACGAACAGTCTGAATGGTATCCGGATATTGAGGATATCAAAAAGAAAATCACAGACAAGACAAAGGCTATTGTTATCATCAATCCGAATAATCCTACAGGAGCACTTTATCCGAAGGAGGTTCTTCAGCAGATCGTAAATGTTGCCAGAGAACATCAGCTTATTATCTTTTCTGACGAGATCTACGACCGCCTTGTAATGGACGGGGAAGAGCACGTTTCCATCGCTTCGCTGGCCCCGGATCTTTTCTGCGTTACCTTCAGCGGTCTGTCCAAATCTCACATGATCGCAGGCTTCCGCATCGGATGGATGATCTTAAGCGGAAACAAAAAGTATGTGCAGGATTATATTGAAGGTCTGAACATGCTTTCCAATATGCGCCTTTGCTCCAACGTTCCGGCTCAGTCTATTGTACAGACTGCCCTCGGCGGACATCAGAGCGTAAATGACTACATTGTTCCAGGCGGCCGCATTTATGAACAAAGAGAATTTATTTATAAAGCTCTTACAGATATTCCAGGCGTTACAGCAGTTAAGCCAAAGGCAGCTTTCTACATCTTCCCGAAGCTGGATACGAAAAAGTTCAATATTGTGGACGATGAACGTTTCGCATTGGATCTTCTGCGTGAAAAGAAAATCCTTATCATCCACGGCGGCGGTTTCAACTGGAAGCATCCTGATCATTTCCGCGTCGTATACCTGCCCCGTGTGGAAGTCCTGGAAAAGGCAGCCAGAAAGATCGGTGAATTCTTAAGCACCTATCAGCAGCAGATCTGAAATAAAATCATGTAAGAGAAAAGGCTGATAAACTGGGGCTGAGCCGTAAAAGCTTCTGTTTATCAGTCTTTTAATATTCTGATCTTGCAGGAAACTGTACGCTGATCCGCAAGACAGAATCCTTTAAAAGCGCTGCCTTAATTTCTCCTTTATGGGCTTTCACAATCGCCTCCGCAATGGACAGACCTATCCCATAGCCTCCTTTGCCGGAATTTCTGGATGCATCTTCCCGGTAAAAACGTTCAAAAAGATGGCTGACTGTCTCTGCCGACATATTCCGGACGGTATTTTCCACCGCCAGTCTGATCGTTTTTCCGCTTTTCTCCAAAGTAAGAAGGATCGATCCGTTTTCACTGGAATACTTGACCGCATTGTCAAGAAGAATGGAAACAAGCTTTCTTAAAGCCTGTTCCTCCCCTCTGATGATCACCATTTCCTGGATATTTACCTGAAAAATTTTATTTTCCATGATAGCCAATGCCTGAAAGGACTGCGCCGTCTCCTCTACCAGATCGGAAAACGGAAGAGCGATCAGCGGTATCTTGCTTCCGCCCTCCTCCATCTTGGCAAGATAGATCAGCTCATTGGTAAGTACTGTAGGAAATTGTCGCTCCCTCAATATCTGTCACAAAACGCTGGATATCTTCTACATCGTTTTGAGAAAGAATGATCTTCTCCTGGTTCAGACGTTCGTCCATTACACTGCTTTCCGCATCGTCTTCCGTATTCTCAGTTTCCTTATCCTCTTCTCCCTGGTCTTTTTCACTTTCCTCCTGAGACTCCCCGCCCATTTCTTCATCATCCGGCATTTCTCCCGGAGTAAAATCTCCTCCGGCAAAATTCCCCTCCGGCATTTCTCCCGGGGTAAAGTCTCCTCCGGCAAAGTCTCCTTCCGGCATTTCTCCCGGAAATGATCCCGAAGCAGAAGATGAGCCGCCAAAAGACGCTTCGCCTGAGAACTCTTCTGCGCCCCCGCCTCCTCCGAACATACCACCGAACATATTGCCGAACATCTGACCGAAATTTCCGAAAGAAAAGCCTCCTCCTCCGCTTTCTTCCTCACCTTTATATTCGTAGCTGATATCGATAGCACCTGCATTCAGATTTGCAAACTGCTCCGCCACATCTGCCTGACCGCCTTTTCCAATACCGATTACCAGAACGATTGTTGCTGCCCCGACTACAATACCGATCGATGTCATGACAGACTTGAATTTGTTCTGATTAATATTCAGCGCAACCAGCCTTAAAAGCTCTATACATCTCATTCTGTCACCTGGCTTTCTATGAGAACTGTATCTCCTTCCTCAAGGCCCGACAATACTGCCACTATATTCCCGTTTGAGAATCCAGTCTCAATATCTGTCTCCACAATGGATCCGTCCTCCTTAAGCACCTTCACAAAAGAACGTGTCCCGTCCATATGAACCGCCTGATTTGAAATATAGAGCGTATTCTCCTCACTTTTGCCGGCAATATTTACCTCTCCGGTCATTCCCGAATAAATTTTACTGCTGTCTCCGGTAATGCGCGCCGTCACATCATAGCTGACTGTAGAAGAACCGGAATTCGAAGAAGTTGCCACCTCCGTGATAGTAGCCTCAAAGGGTTCCCCCTCATATGCAGTCAGGTATACCGTTGCCGCATCCCCTACCGCCACGTTGGAAATGTCATCCTGCGAAACGGAAACCGTCATACTTACATCATCCTGATTCATATAAGTCACAATCGCGGCATCGTTGGTGATCGTATCTCCCTCCGTATAGGAAACTCCCATGACAGAGCCGGAATATTCAGCATACACGATGCCGTCTCCGATCTGACTTTCAAATTCCACAAGATTTTCCTCGCACTCTTCCAGAGTCTCTCTTGCGTCATTCAGATCATCCTCCAGACCGTCCGTATCAATCTGGTAGAGCTGATCCGCATATTTATAATTGGTCATTGCATTCTCATAAATCTGCTGCGCCTCGATCGTTCCTGTGGTAAGATTGTTTTTCGCAATCTTCAGCTCTGCCTCCAGTTCTTCCAGTTCATCTTCATCATCTGTCTCCGCGATCTCCTCTTCCAGATCCGCAACATTTTCCTCAAGTGTCTTTATAGTAGCGTTGTACGTTTCCTCCGCCGTTTCTCCTTCTGCAAGATACATCTGATACGTATAATCTGCTTCTGCCTTTTTACTTTCCACGTTGATCTCTTCCTTGGAAACCAGAAGCTTTGCGGATGCAACGGCATTCTCCATCTCTTCTCTGTAATCCGCAATGCTTTCGTCCGTGATCTTCAGGATGGGATCGCCTTCATTTACCGTCTGTCCGGCAGCGACATAAACTTCTTCTACTTCCAGAGAGGTGGCCTCTCCGCTTTCAGAACTGTCCGTCCCAGGAGATGATGACATTTCCATCCCGGCTCCTGCCGCCGAGAAGGAATCTCCTGACATAGCGTCTGTCTGGCCCCCTGCTTCTCCCTGTATGGAGATACTGCTTCCTGTTGTTCCGGAAGAGGAAGCCTCTAATATAGAATCCGTCTGGTTATCTGCTTCCCCCTGCGCAAAACTGCTGTTTCCTGATGTTTCAGAAGAAGAATCCGATGAAGAAACCGATACTTCTGTTACCTCGGCCATGGAGAAAACCTGTTCCGTTGTTCCATATGCGATCGTTCCGCTTTCATTAATTCCGGCAGATACAGATCCCCGGCGCACTGTTTCTTCCTTATAATTACTGGATGCCGCCGTTTCCTGTTCTTCTCCCAGAGAGCGGTAGATTGTATAGCCGCCGCCTAAGATCACAGCAGCAGGCAGACACAAAATCAGGATTTTTCTTCCTTTTCTCCTGATACTTATTTTACTCATTTTTGCTGTCCTCCTCCAATGCTTCTGTTTCTTTGCTGCTTGTTTCTGCCGTCACGCTGGCTGAAGATCCGGCGGATAGTCTTCCGTCTTCATTTTCCACAGTGACCGTCACTTCATAATTTACAGTTGTTCTGGAATTTCCTTCCTGCTCTTCCATGGCTTTTTCTGTAATTTTACCGGACATCTCCTGTCTTCCTCCAACGCTTACCTCAACTGTGTCTCCAACCTGCATCAGAGCAATATCTTCCTGCGGCACCGAGATGGTGATAAATACCTGTTCCGTGTCATAAAAACTCAAAAGCGGCACTGTATTGTCCAGCACATCGTCCTCTTCATAATTGACAGCGGAAATTGTCCCTTCGGTGTCCGCAGTAATAATGCCGTCTGTCATTTGATCGAGAATTGCCTTTTTCTCCTCCATCTCTTCCTTGGCATTTTTCGTTTCCGCAAGAGACTCTTCCCATTGTGCAAGCTCCTGTTCATAGGTGATTTCCGCAAGTTCTCCGTTCAGAACAGAGGTCTCATAAGTATACTGGATCCCAAACTCTGTGGCTTTCTGCTCTCTCGTCAGCTCCTCATACTGGCTGCTTACTGTCTTCTTTGCCTCCTCAAGTTGATCCAGCAGATTTTCCGCACTTTCACTGTCTGCCGGTTCCTGATCCAGCAGGCTTTCCACCTGGGACAGATCATAAGTGTTTCCAAATAAGCTGATATCCTCCTCTGTAAGATTGAGATCTTCCATAGTCAGCGTTTCGTCTCCTTTGCCGTCTATAGATATTCCGGAAGAAACATCTCCCAACGTTTCACCGCCCATACTGCCCATAGATCCGCCAATAGAGCCTGCTCCGCCTCAGTCTTTGTCATTTCGTATTCGGATTTGGCTTCCAGAATTCCCTGTTCGTACTCCCGCTGCGCGTCAGTCAGTGTATTTTCCGCCCGAAGTACGGCCGCCTCATAATAATTCAATGCTTCCTGGTAGCTTTCTTCGGTCAGTTTTAAAATCTGATCGCCTTCCTTTACCTGTTCCCCTGCTTCCACATAAACTTTCTCCACTACAAGTTCTGCTGCGAAACCATCCAATTCCAGGTTATAATCTACTGTGGACATCTCGGTTGTCCCCTCATATTTAAGTTCTTTTCCATAAATCGTCACAGTCCATACAGATTGGTTTAAGACAATCGCAAATGCCGAAAGGAATGCTGTCTTTTTCACGCTCCCGTTCCTGAGTCTTTTCATGTGCAACGCTCCTTTTTCCTTTTTACTCTATTCCTACCATATAGAACCAACCTAAAATATAGTTAAAATATTCTTTAAAGAAACTGTGAACGCCTTTCTTTTAAAAAAAAGAAATCCCTGCAGTCTTAAAAGACATTCGGGATTTCTTCTTTTTATTTTCTTACATCATTTTCAGACTTTACAATGTATAGTTATATCTTAATTCAGGACTCTTCCGCCGTTTTTGCAACTGTGCTCACACCGTCGTCGTCATAGAGCTCATACTCGCCCTCCGGATATCCCACCATTTCTATTGTTTCTGTCCTGATATCCTCCACACACTCAGCCGGTCCTGCAACCGGGATCTTTTTCCACTTTCGGATGAACAGAGCGACTTCATTTAACGCGATTTCCACATAATGATGGCCTTTATCCAGTGTTTCCTGAGAAATACTTCCATCGGGAAGGAATTTTACAAATTTCATCTCCTCCGGAAGATATACGTAACGGCCTTTCGCATTCTGCGTATAAACGGGAGCGATCATGATCTCATTGCCAAAAAGGAGCTGATCCTCCACCTGCAGGGCCGTTTTGTCCTCCGGGAACTCAAATGCAAGAGGCTTGAAAAGCATATCATTTCCAAGAGCCGCCTTCATATACTCACTGTACAGATAGGGAAGCAGGCGATAACGCACGCCGATTATATGGCGGAAATCTTCTATATGTTCAAAACGGTAACACTCCTGCTCTCTCGTACCGAGCGCCGCATGGTTTCTCATCAACGGCGTAAATACTCCCAGCGCCAGCCAGCGGAGCAGGAGGTCTCTGGTCGTGTCGCCGTTGAATCCTCCCAGATCCGCCCCTGTATACAGGAACCCGCACATATTCAGAGAGGGAAGCATTTTCAGGTTCAAAAGAATGTGAGACCACCAGGAATGATTATCTCCCATCCAGATTCCCCCGTAACGGTGCATTCCGATATAAGAGGAACGGGAAAACATCAGGATTCTCTTACCCGGCGCAATCTTCCGGAAAGCTTCTCCTGCCGCCCTGGTCATATTAAAGCCATAAAGGTTATGCACTTTGTCATGGCGTACCAGCCGGCCGCCTGCTTTGTGATAAAAATTCCTGTAGTCCTCCGGACTGTTTGCAAGGGAACGTACCATATCCCCGAGACGGAAACCAGGGGCTTCCTCTTTCTCCGCCATAAATTCCTCCAGATATTTCTTCAGGCGGGCCACACCCTCCGGGGTGGAAAAGATGGCGGGTTCGTTCATATCGTTCCAAAACCCATCGATCCCCTGAGAAATCAGACGTTCATATTTCCCGCCGAACCATTCTCTGGCCTCAGGATTCAGCATATCCGGAAAATGTGTCCATCCCGGCCATACTTCCGCCACAAAATCACTTCCGTCTTCTCTTTTGCAGAAATATCCTTTTTCTTTTCCTTCCTCATAAACGTCATACCCGTCCTCAACCTTCACTCCCGCATCGATAATGGGGACAAGATGTATCTTCTGCGCCTTCATCTCATCCACAAATGCCTTAAAATCCGGAAATTCTTCCTCATTTACCGTAAAGTCCTTATAGTGGTCCATATAGTCGATATCCATATAGAGCATATCCATTGGAATATGATTGTCCCTGTATTCCTTTACGACATTCCGGAAGTCTTCCGCCGTTTTATAACCCCAGCGGCTCTGTCCGAAACCGAAAGCAAATTTCGGCGGTATGTAGCTTGTGCCGATGATCTTCCGGAACTGTTTCACGATATCATAAGGATTTTCCCCGTCTATCACATAGAGGTCCAGATTGGCGTCCCCGCAGCGGACCGTCAGCTCCTCCTGTCTGGTATATCCGATATCAAACTCCATGGTTCCCGGATAATCCAGGAACAGGCCGAAAGTCTCTTTTCCGAAGACAATGATAAAATTATGGGCTCCGTAAAGGGAATATTTGCTTTCCGTATGGTTCGGATCATCTGTACAGTTGCTGACATAACGGTATCCTCTTTTGTTGATCCCTCTGTTGGATTCGCCCAGGCCGTAAACGATATCATCCTCATCCATTTTATAACTGAAAACAAATTCTCCGTCCGCTTTGATTTCCCCATAAACGGGAGTTCCCTCTGACGGGACGATTTTCTCCACAACAGCCTCTGTCTCAAAAGGATGACCAAATACATATTTCCGTATCATAACAAAACCTCCTGACAAACTTTTATTTCTGTGTATTCTGCAGTTTTATAACACTCTGTTGGCATTATATGAAATTTTTCTTGCCTGTTCTTGCATTATCCATTAAAATAATAACACAATATTGAGGAGGTGCACGATGAACGAAAAACAGTCCCTGAAAGAAAATGTCCGTCACGGTACCAGCGGCCAGCCGGTTTCCGTCATACATTTCACCACCGGCGCAGGAACTTTTTATCCTGATCATTTTTTTGTGGAGCGGCACTGGCATTATCCTGTGGAGATCCTGAAGATCACAAAAGGAACCTTTAAAGTAGAAGTCAATCTTGAAACATACACGCTTCATGCAGGAGATATCTGCTTTATCAACAGCGAAGAACTTCACCGTCTGGAAGGACTGGAATCCGTCACGATCCATGACGCTGTTATCTTTCACCCTCATATTCTTGAATTCTCTTATCCTGATGAATTCCAGGAACAGTATGCCGCTCCTTTTCTTTCCCATGCATCCTCCCTTCCCCGGCTTCTTACACCTGAAGATTCTCTTTACAATACAGTCGCAAAACTCTTTGACCGGGCGGTATCTCTGGCGAAGGCGGAAGAAAACGGATGGTATTTTCGGGTAAAACTTCTTATACTGGAAATGTTTTATGAGCTTTGCATACATAAAAAAATGCCTGCTGCAGAAGAACTCCTCAGCGCAGCAGACAAGGAACGGATCAGCCGTTATAAAAAAATCGTATCTTATTTTGAAAAAAATTATATGAATAAAATCACTCTGGAAAAGCTGGCCTCAGAAATACAGGTGAATCCTCAGTATCTCTGTCACTTTTTCAAAGAGATTGCCGGGATATCTCCTATCCAGTATCTCATCCGGTACCGTGTAAACAGAGCCGGAGAAGCCCTCCGGGAAACTACACGGAGTATTCTGGAGATCAGTCTGGACTGCGGATTTGATAATGTCAGCTATTTCATCCGTCAGTTCCGGAAGTTCACCGGTCAGACTCCCCGTCAGTACCGGCAGGCCATGCAGGATACTGTTTCCCGCAGCTAAAGATCCGCGCCCAGGCTCTATCCGTCACTGAAGGATATCCGCCCAGGCGGTCTCTGTTTTCATCCCACTCCGAAATCTGTGATCTCATACAGTACCTCCACCTCCGGATCATCCAGAAGCCAGCGGTACTCATCCATAAACCAGCGTACCAGTTCTTCATCTCTCTTAATAGGAGTGGAGTTATTATTATATACATTAACTGTTCCATGCTTAAAATATTTTTTTAAAATGGAAATATCATTTCGGATCATCTCTTTTGTCTGTCCCTGTATCCCCACCATCAGGCAGATAGAATCAAAGAGCGCCGCAACCTCCTGAGGCGTTTCAAAATCCGCGTGTTTATTGAGAACTTTTTCACGAAAATCATTGTCAAAAGTTTCCACACCGATTTTATAAGTAACAGGGATACCAAAGTAATCCCGCATCTCTTGAAGGCGTTTCCGGTAAATCCAGTGACTCTCAAAAATCAGTCTTTCTATTCCTTTATCTTTCACCACATTCCGGATGTCCGCCAGGGTTTCCTTTGGCAGTTCAAAACAGCTTCCGGAATTGATCGCCTCAAGAACCTGAAATTCACCTGTTACATTTGAGAGTACTTCTCTGTTCTGGCGTACCATTTCCGCCTCGTTTTTTCCATTGTCCGCAATATAATCGCAGAAGGTACATTTTCCCCAGGCACAGGGAAACGCCCTCAGAAGAACAATCTCTCTTTTATTTTTATTGATGATTCTGCTGTACCGTTCCATTATTGTGTATCCTTCCTGAAAGTTTTCCCCGCAGTTCTCCGCCCAGCGCCCCGGCACAAACACATACAGCAAAGACAGAAATACATCTGTCCAGGTAATCTGTAAGAAACTGCACCGCAAAAACGCTTCCTGTCAGTCCCAGAGGCGTTTTCGCCAGCAACTGTACTAAAATAGAAGAACCTGAGGATGTGACTCCTCCAAACAGAAACGCGTTGATCAAAGCGCTCACAACTGTTCCGGGAATAGTGATCCCCAAAGCTGCCGGCAGGATATTTGCTTTTTTTACCGCCCTCTTCCGGAAGATCAGACCGCCGGCCAGGCCGGTGATCATCCCCACCGGCGCAAAGTAAAGGGAATAGATATCCACCGTTATTCCCATAAGAGCGCCGCTTAAAAAGCCCGATATCACGCCGAACCACGGGCCCAGAAGAGCGCCTGCCAGAATCGTTCCGATACTGTCCAGATATACAGGAAGCTTCAAAAACAGCGCTATCTGCCCTCCGGCAATATTTATCCCCACTGCCAGAGCGGTCAGACAGATCTGATAAACATTTATGTTTCTTTTTTCTGTCCTCATCTTATCCTCCATAGGGAAGCTGTTTTCCCTTGTTTAAAGCCGTTTTCCCGCTGTCAGTCCCTATTCCTCTCCATACCAGAGATTTTCCGGCAAGGCCAGCTCCTCTTCCCGCCATCTGCTTCCGTCCTTCTTTTTCATTACTCTGGCAAGGAAAAAGCGCATAAACTTTCCGGCGTCTGTTTTTACAAGAATATGGCTGTTCGGTCTTTTTTTCCAGAAATCCATAGAGTCCACTACTGTCTGTCCACGGCAGATTCCTTCTGTCTCCACTTCTGTATAGCTGTCGAATCCGCTGCACATCGAACGGTCAATATAGTAAGCTACTGCCAGAGGATCATTAATGACACAGCCGATGATCTTCTCATATTCCCAGTGAAAATCCATATAAAAGTTTGTGATCTTTCTGATGAATTCTCCTGTCTCTTGATCCATCCTGCATATATATTCCACAATATTGGGAGTCAGCACGATTTTCCTTGTAACGTCAAGTCCGATCATTTCTATTTTCTTTCCCGCTTCTGCAAAAAGTTTATAACAGCAGGCTGCAGCGTCCGGATCGCACCAGTAATTATATTCTGCCACCGGAGAACAATTTCCATGGCTTCGGAAATTTCCGCCCATGGAAACCAGTTCGTCCACCTGGCGGATCAGCTCCGGTCTCTTGGAAAACAGCCTGGCAAGATTTGTCATAGGGCCCAGAGCGATTATGGAAATCCGTTCCCGTTCCAGGAGTTCTTCCAAGTACTCCACTGCGCTCTTTTCCGGGAAATCTCCAGATGCCTCCGGCAGGAAACTTTCCCCCAGTCCGTCACTTCCGTGTGTATCCATAGCATCCGTATAATCGTATCTGAGAGGAACTGCTTCTCCGATATAAACAGGAATATCCAGCCGCCCCATCCGGCTCAGGATTTTTCTGGCGTTTCTCCCTCCCATATCTGCCGGAACATTGCCGGACACAGTAGTAATTCCGGCAATCTCCAGTTCCGGCGAAGACAGTGCCAGCATCAGCGCCAGGGAATCGTCTATTCCCGGATCGCAGTCGATCACAATTCTGCTCATAAAAAAACCTCCTAACCCTTCTGCCTTTTCCGCAGAAAATCCTCCGCAGAAAAAGGCATCATCGATCAGAAGATACCTGTACAGCCTAGTTTTTTATACTGGGAGGATCACGAACCAGTTTCGCGGCAGCCTTTTTTGAAGACCGCCGCTGTCACTTTTCAATTTTTTATATTGATCAAAGTCGAGTATAACAGATTTTAAGGGCCGCCGCAACCGGAAATTCATTTCTTTTCCCGGGTATCACCAGCATCTGCGTCTAAACCAAACGCACTAGAGAATCTTTAAAAGAAACGACCGGATGATCTCATATACAGAATACTGCGGATAGGTAATTCCGGCAATCTCCATTGCTTTTATCTGTTTTTCCGTGTGAGAGGTATACGGATATACCCCAAACAGGAAGGGAAACAGCGCATAAAGAAAAGCCTGCCTGTCCTCCTCCGACATGGAAGGAAAAAACTTATTCAGACAGCTCTCCAGCGTCTGAAGGGCTTCCCTGTATACTTTTTTAAACGCCACAAGATTTTCTATACGGCTGTTGCCTTCCATATCATATATATTCATGGACATCAGCTTCAGCATACATACTCTTTTTTCCAGAGTATGCGCAATTTCTTCCGCAAATCTCTCCGTTGAAAGAGAATCATGGTTTTTTAAAATATTTTTCAGATCATCGATCCAGGCTTTATGCTCCCGCTGGAGCAGCGCCAGAAAGATTTCTTCCTTTGTCTGAAAATAATTATAAATAGAAGTACGGGTAAAAGAAGTTTTCGCTCCTATATCCCGGATCGTAATATCCTTGAATCCCACTGTCTCGTAAAGAGACGCGCAGGCATCCACAATTTCTTCTTTTCTTGCATTTGTAAGTTCTTCTGAACCTCTTGGCATAATTTATCCCTCTTTCCCGTCATCCCAGAAGCTTTCTCACCATCTCCGCGTCAAATACCACATTTGGCACATGGCTGACCTCGATCTGGTAAAGCGCGTTGGCCGCAATGTGCTCCGCCGCCTGCTCCAGATCACGGATTCCGGTAGTATCCGCATATTTTTCTATCACCGCGTCCAGAGCCTCCTGACTGACAATACATTCGCTTTCCTTCAGGCTCATTCTTTTCAGAACCTTTGGGAGAGAATATTTCGAGAAGATCACCTTTTTTTCTTCCGGAGTATAATCCGGAATATCCACTACCGCAAAACGCGACATCAGAGGCGCGCTGATCTGGCTCTTATCATTTGCCGTAGCTATGGGATACACGCCGACTGTAGGAACCATACATTCCATATAATTATCTGTAAAGCCCAGATTGTCCAGAAGAGTCAGAAGAACGTCCGCCGGATTTCCGTTTCCTTTTCCCGCCGACGCCTTGTCCAGCTCATTGATGATAAAAACAAGATTCGATTCTCCGGCCATGGAAAAGGCTTCCATGATAATTCCCGGCTTTGCGTTTGCATAAACCCGTGAACTTCCGGTAAGCTGTTCCGGATCGTTGATAGAACTCATATCCAGTGTCGTCCACGGAAGACGGAGGATACGGGCAACCGCATAAGCAATCTGGGATTTTCCCGTTCCGGCCGGCCCTACCAGAAGAAGTCCGTAAGCGGGAAGCGTATGGGTCCTGTTGATCTGGATGATCGTCTCAATGATCCTCTGTTTTACACGCTCCATTCCGTAAAGTTCCTCGTCAAGTATCCTTCTTGCTTCTTCCGGATCAATGGATTCAAAATAATTGTTTTTCCATTGAATATTCATCATAATGGACAGAGCTCTCTGCGCATGGCGGCGTTCTTCCTGGGACACCTCATGGGAACGGGCAACCGCCAGATTTCTTCTTGCCCAGAGCCGGATATTATCAGGCAGGGTTCTTCCTGCGCAGGTCATAAAATCCGTAATACTCTGGATGCTGGTGAGCTTCATTTCGTCTCCTGCCTCGTCCTCGTCTTCCTCCTCCACGGCTTCTTCGGGAGCGCTGCTGGAAAGCAGCCTGCCGATCATAAACTGGAGAAAGCCGTCTTCAGCAGAAAGCTTTGTTCCCCCGCCGAAAGCAGTTTCACGGATTTTATACACAGCATAGCCCTCTTCCTGATTCTCTCCGGAAAGACGGACGCTGATCCTGTTTTCTCCCAGCCAGCGGATCAGGCTGACAAAACGGGCGTCAATTTTCAGGATATCTGCACTTACTGTTCCCTGCTGTTCCTCCTTAAACTCAAAGGAAGTTCTATGTACAGGATTGGTAAACACGCCGCAGGAATGATGCTTCCACCGGCGTTTTTTGTTGTCCAGATAAAGGATCGGCTTCTCCGGAGAAGTCTCCCCTTCATTGGAACGGAAAGTAGTATAGGTACATTCCGGAGTTTTATTTTTCTCCGGGGTATTGTTAAAATCAAAGACTGGCATAATATAAACTCCTTTACTGCCTTAATTTATCACAAATCAGTTCTTCCAACAGCCTGTTGTCTGATTTCTAATTGTTTTTCAGTTTTTTCTTTCCATATCCCAGAACAATCCCCGCCAGGATCCCGGCGGCTGTAGGAAGCAGCCAGCCAAATCCTGCTCCATATCCGGGGATCTTCTGTAACAGGAAGGAAATTCCGGGAATCGAAACTCCATTCTGATCCAATACCATCATTACGCTGCTGACGCCGCAGAAAACAGCGGACCACAAGTACACGCCCGGAAATCTTCCAAGCCAGCGGTGCGTACATGACAGAAAGATCAAAAGAATCGCCATAGGATAGATCGCGTTCAGTACAGGCACAGAAAATTTCAGGATCATATCCAGCCCTACATTGGCAATCACCATGGAAACAAATGCGAAAATCAGCACCCAGTTTCTGTAGCTTATCTTCGGAAATACATCCGCGAAATATTTTCCGCAGCAGCTAAACAATCCCACGCAAGTATTAAAGCAGGCGATCACAAAAATCGCCGCCAGGATCACCGTACCTGTCTTTCCAAACAGAAAATCCGCCATGCTGACCAGAACTTCCGTCCCGTTGCTGCTTCCGGCGAATACTTGCCCGGAAAGCATTCCCACAAAAGTCAGCATTGAATATACTGCAAGAAGAAGGATACCTGCGATCCATCCGGCGGAGATCGTTTCTCTCATGACCGCCTTTTTCTGCCGGATTCCCCTCTCCTGTATATTCAAAGCCACGATCATCCCAAAATTTAAGGCGGCCAGCGTATCCATTGTCTGATAACCGTCAAGGAACCCCTGGACAGAGGCGCCCGCCCTGTATAACTGTCCCGGACGGGCAGGGTCTCCCGCCGGATCCAGCACTGAAGCGGCAAAAAGAACTACGATCAGGATCAGAAGCACCGGAGTGAGCTTCTTTCCCAGATATTCGGTAAGCCGCTCAGGATGCATAGCAACTGCGGAAGCCGCCGCGAAAAAAATCACAGAGTAGAGAAACTGAATTGGCCCCGCCGGTATATCGGCAGGCAGAAAAGGGGTCACCGCCATGGAAAATGAAGTGCTGGCAGTTCTCGGGATTGCCAGACACGGTCCGATCGCCAGATATAAGATCAAAATATAGACAAAGGCAAAACCAGGATGTACCCTTGAAGCAAGCTGATCCAGCCCTCCGGCAAGAGTCACCGCTACAACTCCCAGAACCGGCAGTCCTACTGCGCTTATGGCAAATCCAACAAAAGCGGGAAGCGTACTGGTGCCCGCCTGGGCACCCAGATACGGAGGAAATATCAGATTTCCCGCCCCGAAAAACATGGAAAATAATGTAATACCGATCAGGATTTTATTTTTTAAATTAAATTTTTCCATCAGCTTTTCTCCAGAAATGTTTTCGTCTGCTCCATAATCTTACGCAGATTTTTTATATCTGTAAGGACATCTCCTGTCTCAAGGGAATGATCGGCTTTCTGTATGGTGTAAAGAGGAAGTTCTCTCTCCCGGCATCCCTTTGTGATGTCCGCCGTATCCGCCCAGGGATCGGCTGTGCCGTGGAAAACGATCCCTCGCTGTTCTCCGCAGGATTTCATAAACTGAAAAGACGCTGTCACAGGAGTATAGTAAATATGCTCCGCCTGAATATGATGATCAGCCGCATAGGAAGCAGCCACGGCCGTTCCTACGCTTTTGGATATGAATACAATCCTTTCGTACTGCCTGAACTCTATATCCTCAAGCAATTTCTCCGCCTGTCTCCTGGCGCTTAAAAAAGCTTCCTCCATCTTTTTCGCGGAACCTTTTATATTTTTCTCAAAATTCCCATAAGGGGCTTCCGCGATATCATAACCAAGCTCTCTGGCAGTTTTCTTTCCATAATATAACAAAGGCTTATCCGTATGATAACCTACCCCCGGGAATATTACCGCTAATTTCATTTTCTGTTCTCCCCGCATTTATTTAAATACTGAATTTATCATAGCACAGAGCCGGAGAAATAGCTATCTTGAATTAAAATTTCCCTATATGTTTTATACCAGGCGGCAAAAATAATCTTTATCTCCGGCAAAGGCCGCCAGGCTTTCGATCCCGCACTTCACCATACTGTCTACAGCCTGCCGGGTGTAAAAGGCCATGTGCTGCGTCATGATCACATTGGGGAACTGACGGAGATATGCCATTTCTCTGTTTTTAATAATGTCCGTTTTTCTGTCATGGTGATAGATTCCATTTTCATTCTCAAAAACATCCAGAGCCACCGCTCCTATTTTTTCATCCTCCACTCCGCGGATCACAGACTCAATATCCATCAGTTCTCCTCTCGCACAGTTTACCAGTATCACATTTTTCTTCATCTTTTCAATAGAATCACTGTTTATCATATGGTAGGTACTGTCCATCAGGGGCGTATGCAGAGAAATAATATCACATTCCCGGTAAATTGTATCCAGATCCTGATAAGACGCATATTTTTTTACCTCTTCTTTTTCATAAATATCATGAGCAAAGATCCGGCATCCGAAACCTGACAGATTGCGGATCACGGTTTCTCCGATCTTCCCTGTTCCAATGATCCCCACCGTCATCTGGCACAATTCTCCTCCTACAAGACCGTCCAGGGAATAATCGTTGACATTGATTCTGTAAAGGGCCGGCTTATATTTTCTCAGACTCATCAGCATCATCATTACCGTATATTCCGCCACACCGTGAGGTGAATAGGAAGCATTGCTCACACGTATCCCGTATCTTTTTGCCGCCTCTAAGTCTACATGATTATAGCCCACTGATCTGGTGGAATAGCCTTTTACTCCCATCTCATGAAGTTTCCGGCAGATCGTCTCATTGATCACGCTCTGTCCAAGAGTTGTCACTCCTGACGCTCCTTCCGCCAGATCCAGAGTCTCTTCTGTAAGCAGAAGCTCCGTCATCACCAGTTCTTCTACTCCGCATTTTTCCGCATATCTTCTCATTTTATTCTCTTCGTCTTTCCTCACTTCATAAGCTGTCAGTTTCATTTTCTTTCCTCCTCTTTTTCACTTTATTGCGCAAAAGAAGGAGCCGCATTTCTGCTGCTCCTTCTGATTATTGCCAGATATTCTTTTTTTGATCATTCTCTGCTGTAAAAGTTTTCTTCCGCGGCCGTTTTTCCCCGGCCTGCATAGAGTTTTCATCACTGTATCCTCTGGTGTCCTGCAATTTTTAGTAAATTAGTGCTATGCAGACATTATACGGGAAACGGGGATGAGATGCAAGATTTATATCAATAGAAATCTCGCTTGACTCCTACTGTCTTCTGAAGGCTTTACTTATCCAGCTTCAGACCTGCCAGCGCCTGAGCGAATGCATTGTTCACCGGCTCCTTCGCTTCCTTCTGCTGCTGTTTCATATATTTCTGAACATCCCGTTTTGTCACGCCGGCACCCTCTCTTTCCCTTCTTGCCTGGAAAGCGGAAAATCTTTCCTTATAACCGCAGACGCACACAAATGTCTCTTCTTTTCCTTTTACCAGAAGCTCCATCCTTTTATGACATTTCGGACAGCGGGCGTTTGTCGTCCTTGCAATGGTTTCCCGGTATCCGCATTCTCTGTCCTGGCAGACAAGCATCCTGCTGTTTTTGCCGTTTACCGCCAGAAGGCGTTTGCCGCAGTTCGGACAGATCTTATTGGTGATATTATCATGGCGGAAAGTTCCTTCTCCTGTTTTGATCTCGTCTACGATCTCACAGGTATATTTCCTTATTCCCTTCAGGAACTCATCCTGGCGCAGCCTGCCTTTGGATATGTCCGAAAGCTTTTTCTCCCAGTCTGCCGTAAGATCAGGTTTTTTCAGATCCTCCGGCACAAGCTCCAGAAGCTGTTTTGCTTTGGAGGTCAGATGGATTTCATTTCCCTTTTTCTCCATAAGAAAAGTATGAAAAAGCTTTTCAATGATATCCGCTCTGGTGGCAACTGTGCCAAGGCCGCCTGTTTCTCCCAGTGTTTTGGCTGCCTGCTGGTTTTTCACCGCCAGATATTTTACCGGATTTTCCATGGCGGCCAGAAGAGTAGCTTCTGTAAATCTGGCCGGGGGCTTTGTTTTTCCGGATGTAAGCTGTATCTTTTCAATCTGTATCCGTTGTCCTTTATGGAAATCCGGGAGGCTCTGGTCTTTCATTTCCTGCGCTTCTGTATCCTCCTCATCCTCCTGAAAGCCTTCTTCATATACGGCCTTCCAGCCCGGATCTTTTACAGATCTGCCTTTGGCAGCAAAGCTGTACCCGGCCGCGTTCCCTTCAACGGCTGTCTGCTCATAGACAGAAGGCGGATAAAGGACGCTCAGGAAGCGGCGTACAACCATATCATAGATTTTCCGTTCCTCGTTTGTCATATGATCGATCTGCACAAACTGCTCTGTGGGAATGATCGCATGATGATCGCTCACCTTTTTATCGTCTACAAAGCTTCCGTTTGTCTGAAGAGGCTTTGTAAGCAGCGCTCCCGCCAGCTTCCGGTATGGACCGGTTCCGCAGGCTTTCAGCCGTTCCCTGATAGTAGGCACTACATCTTTTCCAATATAACGGGAATCGGTCCGCGGGTATGTCAGGACTTTATGGTTTTCATAAAGTCTCTGCATGATATTCAGCGTTTCTTTCGCGGAAAAACCGTACCTCTGGTTCGCCTCCCGCTGAAGGGTAGTCAGGTCATACAAGCCGGGAGCCAGTGTCTTTTTCGGCTTTTTTTCAACAGAGGTGATCTCCAGTACGGAATGTCCGGCCTTCTCCCGTATCTCTTCCGCCTTTTCCTTATGAAATGTACGGGTGCCGCCGTTTTTACCGTCTTTCCATGTCCACTGCACTCCCCCCGCCTGAAGCGTGATCCCGAAATAGTCCTTTGGCTTAAAATTCCGGATTTCATCCTCCCGCATCGCGATCATGGCAAGAGTAGGCGTCTGTACTCTCCCGCAGGAAAGCTGCGCATTGTATTTACATGTCAGTGCTCTCGTTCCGTTGATTCCTACCAGCCAGTCAGCCTCTGCTCTCGCCGACGCCGCCCGGTAGAGATTGTCGTATTCTTTTCCGTCTTTCAGATTATGGAATCCATCCCTGATCGCTTTGTCTGTAACAGAAGAAATCCACAGACGCCGGATCGGTTTACGGCAGCCGGATTTTTCCAGAATCCAGCGGGCTACCAGTTCCCCCTCTCGTCCTGCGTCTGTGGCGATCACAATGTCTCCGATATCTTTTCTGAAAAGCTGGTTTTTAACCGCCTGATACTGTTTAGCGGTCTGCCGGATCACCACCAGCTTCATTTTTTCCGGCATCATAGGAAGCGTATTCATCTCCCATTTTGTATATTTTTTGTCGTATTCTTCCGGGTCCGCAAGGATTACAAGATGTCCCAGAGCCCAGGTGACTACATATTCCTTTCCCTCCAGAGCGCCGTTTTCCTTCTGGCTGCAGTGAAGTACCCGGGCAATATCTCTTGCCACGGAAGGCTTTTCTGCGATTACAAGTGATTTCATTTTTATTGTCCTTTTACTTATAACAGTTCAAAAAACTGTTACTTTCCCATTTTGTAGCCGATGCCTCTCACCGTTTCAATGAGATCACCCGCCTCTCCCAGCTTCTGGCGCAGCGTCCGGATATGTACGTCCACGGTTCTGCTCTCCCCGTCAAATTCATATCCCCAGATCTGATTGAGAAGCTGTGTTCTGGATAATACCATGCCGCTGTTTTTCAAAAGAAGACAGAGCATCTCATATTCCTTCAGAGTCAGGCTTACCGGCTCCTGATTTACAGTTACTACATATCTGGAAGGGCATACATACAGGTTTCCGATCCGGTACTCCTCTGCACCTTTGTCCTCTACTCTTCTGAGTCTGGCCTTAATGCGCGAGATCAGTTCCATCATACGGAAAGGCTTGGGAATATAGTCATCCGCCCCGCTGTCCAGTCCCATTACCGTATCATATTCGCTGCCTTTAGCTGTCAGCATAATGATCGGGAGCTTTCGTGTATCCGGTCTTGCCCTCAGTTTTTTCAAAATGGAGATTCCGTCCTCCTCTGGAAGCATAATGTCCAGAAGTATCAAGGACGGAACTTCCTTTTCCAGTTCCTTCCAGAATAAAGAAGGTTTTTCAAATCCTTTTGCTTCAAGATCCTGGCTTTTCAGTGTATATACCACAAGCTCACGGATGCTTTCATCATCCTCTACCAAATATATCATATCTATTTTACCTCCGAACTTTCTTGCCATTTTTCATTTAGTATATAAGTTCCGGGTTAAATCTCCTGTGTTCGGATTGTAAAGTTTCTGTAAAGGATTCAGTTAAAACCGTAAAATTTCTGGCAGACCTTGTAAGCCGCTACAAACATTTTTCTTCCGCCCTTTCCCGGAAGATTTGCAGCTCTTCCAAGAAGGCTGTAGCGCAGCTTCCTGTAAAGCCAACGGTCCTGCTCCCTGATATATTCCATCAGTTCCTTTTTCTTTGCCAGAGCTTCCTCTGTTCCTGCCCGAACCAGCATGATGGAGGAAACCGTAGTAATAATGTCAAGATAGGTAAGCATATAGTCGCGGAGCCGGCGGTTATTGCCGAATCTGAAGCGGTGGAATACATCCACCATAAGCTTGTTTACCCGGAGCTGCTGATCGATACGCCGGATCATCACCTTTTCGTTGACGGACTGATCCTCCCGCCCGATAAAATAGCGATAAAAATTTACATCCAGATAATACATATTTTTTACATAAGGAAGCGGCTCAAAAGCAAAAAGGTTATCCACATAAAAGGTATGCTTCGGCAGTTCCAATCCACATTCATGAAGCAGTTTTGTTCTGTATATCATGGAATGCATCAGAAGATATTTTCCTCTGTGCATGTGTACGCTTTCCCATCCGAACACCTGCTCAGCAGGCAGGCAGCGGCGATACTGCATTACTTTCTTTCTTGCAGCCCCCTGTTTTTCATAGACAAAATTGCTGATAAAAAGATCCACTGTCTGAGGTCCCCGCGTAAGTTCCTCCAGAGTATGAAGGATCTTCCTGTATGCTTCCTCGTTTACCCAGTCGTCACTGTCCACAACTTTAAAATAAAGTCCTGTAGCGTTTCTGATCCCGGCGTTTACCGCTTCTCCATGGCCGCCGTTCTCCTGGTGGATCGCTTTGACGATAGTCGGATATTTTTCCGCATAAGCGTCGGCGATCTGAGCGGTACGGTCCGACGAGCCGTCGTCCACCACGAGAATCTCCACATCCTCTCCTCCTGACAGCAGAGATTCTATACACTTTTCCATATATGCCTCTGAATTGTAACACGGTATTGCAATACTCAGAAGTTTCATAGTCTCCTCCTTTTCCCTTTTGTTTCCTGTTTGATATATTTTGCATAGGCCCGGAAAGCAGAAGGAATGGCATACTGCTGTTCCCTCTCATTTCTTTCCACAAATAACAGGCCTGTATCTTTTTTCTGTTCCAGTGAAGCCACACGGATAAGGTATCCCGTCATTCTCCATTCTATATGAGAAAAAATATGTTTTGAGGTTTCCAGTTCTTTGATGAACAAAGGTTCCAGCTTAAGCTCCCTTACCTTTTCAAGAACTTCTTCCAAAGTCAGTGTTCCCTCCACATTTGGAAGCTCATAAAGTCCGGCAAGCAGTCCCTTCTCCGGTCTTCGGCGTATTGCGGTCCTGTCTCCGTCCTGGATCACCAGAACAGTCCTCTCTTCCACTCTCCGTTTCTTCTTTTCCCCCTTTACGGGAAGTTCCTCCACAGTACTGTGCAGGCAGGCTTTACAGGCAAAGGCAACGGGACACTCTCCGCATCTGGCCGGACCGTTCGGCACACAGACTACCGCGCCCAGCTCCATTAACGCCTGGTTAAAATCCCCGGGGCAGCGGGAAGGCATGATTTTTAAAAGCTCTTCCTCCACTTTCCTGCGTACGGACTGTTTCATAATGTCTTCCCGGTTTTCCTCAATTCTGGAAATTACTCTCAGCACATTTCCGTCCACTGCCGGAACAGGAATCTGATAGGCTATAGACGCAATGGCTCCTGCAGTATAGCTTCCGATTCCTTTCAGAGAAAGCAGTCTGTGATAATCTGCCGGAAGAATTCCTCCATATTCTCTCACTACAGTCCTTGCCGCCTCCTGCATGTTCCTGACGCGGTTATAATAGCCAAGACCTTCCCACAGTTTCATAAGCTTCTCTTCCGGACATGCAGCCAAAGCTTCTGCATCCGGCAGTTCCTTTACAAATCTGAGAAAGTACGGTTTTACTGCCTCCACTCTTGTCTGCTGCAGCATGATTTCCGACACCCAGGTATAGTAGGCATTATTCTGATCTCTCCACGGAAGTTCTCTCTTATTTTTTCTGTACCAGTCCACCAGCGGATTTATAATTTCATTCAGCATACAGGCTCCTCCAGATCTACAGGAACCGGATCCCGGATTTCCAGGCTCCTTTCGCCAACCATGCAGTCATATGCCAGTATTCTCACCCCGGCATTTTCCGCTTCCCGGAGAGCAGTCCCAAAATCGGCGTGAGTTTCCCAGTTCGGCCGGAACAGACGGATGTCCTTCATCTGGATCACAAAAAGAAGATATGCCTCATATCCGTCCCGGACGCACCGGATCAGTTCCCGCACATGCTTTACTCCTCTTTCTGTAGGCGCGTCGGGAAACCGGGCAATATTGTCCTCTTCCAGGGTCACGCCTTTTACCTCTACAAATACCTTTCTTCCGGACTGCGTCTCCACATACAGATCAAACCTGGAATTTCCATATGTCTTTTCACGGTATACTGTATGCTCTTCCTCAAACAGAGGGCCGTCACGCAGCCATTCCTCTGCGGTCCTGTTGGGCGCCTGGGAATCCATATTGATCCACCGGCCTTTTTTGCACACGCTGACCAGATCATATTTTGTTTTTCGGGCAGGATTTCCGCTCTCCTCCAGGATCACTTCATATCCCGGAATGAGAAGCTCTCTGCATCTTCCTGTATTTTTCACATGCACTGTCTCCGTCCTTCCCTGAATATCCACATGCGCGATAAAACGGTTTGGGCGGTCCAGAAACTGTGCTCTTACTGTATGTTTATAATTCATGTGTTTTACCTCGCTGTCTATCATACCATAAATTATAGAAAAAGACAGTTGATTTTTTCTATTTTCTCCGATAGAATCTTTCATAGAATATTTGAGAAAGGACAGGCCAATATGGACAGTATCATTTTTGATTTGGACGGAACTCTGTGGGATTCCACTGCCATTGTAGCCAGGGCGTGGACAGAATACCTTACCCGGACGGAGCACATGGATATACTTATTACGGAGGAAAGGCTGAAATCTCTCTTCGGCCGTCCTATGCCCCAGATTGCGGAAATGGTCTTTCCGGATCAAAGTCCTGCGGAACAGCTCAGACTGCTTGATGGCTGCTGCCAGGCGGAACACCAGGCTCTTTTGAAGCAGTGCGCTCCTCTTTATGAAGATCTGGAAAACACGCTTCAGAGCTTATCACAGAAATTTCCCCTTTATATTGTCAGCAATTGCCAGGCTGGCTATATCGAAGTATTTCTAAAAAGTTCCAGGTTTGAAAAATATTTTGCCGGACATCTCTGCCATGGCGATACCGGAGCGGACAAGCCGGAAACGCTCTCTCTTCTCATCAAAAAAGAGGGGCTTTCGTCTCCTGTGTACGTCGGAGACACTGTGGGCGATTTTCTGTCCTGCCGAAAAGCCAAGGTCCCTTTTGTCTTCGCTTCCTATGGCTTTGGAGATGTTCCGGAGCCTGATTACCGGATCGACAGGCCGGCCGACCTTGTCCGTCTCTTTTTATAAACGAGACAAAGGGTGTTTTTTATTCATAAGCTGCAAAGAGCATGGAAAAACTCCTGTCTTCCATGCTCTTTTTGACGCTTTTCATGTCTTTGCTTTTCTTTCGTGAATCTTTACTTCTTGGCACATTTATATTTCAGATATAACATTAATCCTGCAAGAATAAGGATCAGGACTATAATATATCCTATCTTGGCTGCAAGCCCTGTAGTGTAGGAGTCGATTCCCGTAGCGATACCGATAAGGAGCAGGGCTACGCCTGAACCTTTTGTCATCTTTTTCTCGTCATATTTCGCCTTGCGAAGCTGTGTATTGCCGCCCTTCATGAATATGTCTCCATGGCCTGTCAGAAGCATGATCCCCACAATGATAGCAGCCCCTGCAAGTATAAAATCAAATGTTCTTCCCATTATATTTTTCTCCTGTTTTTCCTTCGCCATACAGGAATATTCTGTCGTTCCTGTATGGCTTTTTCATTTAATAGAAGCAGACGATCGGCACATTATACTGGATAATGCTGTAAAGCACTGCGGCGTTCTCCGGCGGAAGATTAATACATCCGTGGGAGCCGTTTGTCAGGTAAATGTCGCCGCCGAAATCTGACCGCCAGGGCGCGTCATGAAATCCGATCCCGCCGTTAAACGGCATCCAGTACTCTACCGGCTCCTCGTACTCGTAAGTTCCGTCAGGCTTCTGAGCCCCCCGAAGTACATCGGGGCTTTTCTTATAATAAAGAGTATAAATTCCCGACGGCGTCTGTCTGTCCGAATAACTCATATTTCCGGATACAAAATCCGAGTCGAATATCAAAGATCCTGACTGATAATAATACATATGCTGTTCACTCAGATCCACCTCGATGTAAGTGTCTCCAAGATCGTTCACCCCATAGGAATTTGCGGTCTGTGAATATGCAGGCTGTCTTGTAACCTGTGCTCCTGACTGAATCTCCTGGGAGAGCTGCGCGACCTCCGCACTCTGATCGATGGCCCAGCCATAAGCGGATCCTGATACATATACGACACGTCCGCTGGTAGTATGGAATTCCCGCTCTGTTCCCACAGTATCGTACTGGGCGGCAACCTGAGCCACGTAATCCGCAATATGCTGCTGAAAGCTTGCATCGTCCAGAAGGAGCTGGCCCTTTTCGTCAAACTGGAGCCAATCCTTGATGGTATTTCCATCCAGAGTTACTGTCTGATCTCCAAAAGTATAGGTTATGCTTGCTTTTGTATAATTGTTGCACGCCTCCAGAGCCGACTGAAGTTCCGGATCATTCTGGGTTATCTCCGCTGAAACGTATGCGTCCGGAGCTGTATTAAAATCTACGGATGTCTGTGTTTCTGATATGGCCTTATCAAGGATCTGATAAGCCTGCTTAATGTTCAGTTTGCTTCCTTCCGTCTCCGGAACGATCTGGAACTGATTGTCCTTAAACGCCACATAAGCATTTTCCGGTTCCACCTGATTTTCCGCTTTTGCACAGTTTAAAGAAATCACCTGATTCTGAAGCAGTGTTTTGTCGTAAGAGGTGTTCTCCGATACTGTATAGTTTGTCTTCTCATAAAAACCCTTTATCCATTCATAAGGTTTCTGCTGTTTTAAAAGCTTCAGGACTTCTCCGCTGGACAGATATTGGTAATTGATCTGGCTTCCTGTGATCGTCTGAGGCTCCTGATTTCTTGCCAGGACTTCAATAGAATAATTCTGGATCTGGTCAGCAAGAAGCATTTCTGTCTCATAGGCTGTTTTCCCGGAACAGTTGATTCCATTGATCCATGTACCTTCAAAAAAACGGTCCGCATAATAATAAGAAACGCCTGCATATGCACATCCGGCGATCACGATCAGCATGATCAATAAAAGTCCTGTGATCTTCAGCCCTTTATGCTTTTTCTTTTTCTGGGAAGAAAGGGGCATCTCCTCGTCCAGATCATCCATAGGCACATAAACCACCGGATTCGGACGGGCTGACTTATTTCTGCTTCTCTCGGAAATCGGTGGAGATTCCTCATTTTCATCCGGTTCTTCTTCCTCTTCCATATCGTCCGGTTCATCTTCCGCATATTCTATATCATCCGGCTCTTCTCCGCTGTATGCTCCCTCCTCATCTTCCTCTTCCGGTACGGATGCGTCTTCATAATCAGCATACTCTCTGTTTTCTTCCTCCGGTGAGGTCTCAGGATAGTCCTCTGTAAGCCTGTCCATAGCCGCATTGATCTTTTCTTCAATAGCGGCTGTCTCATCAGCAGAATCTGCCGGTAGATTTTCTCTGTTCTCTTTGCTGCTCATTCACTGTTCTCCTCGACCGTAATTTCAAATTACAACCACTTATGTCACCTTTTTCCTTATTCATTAACGCTACCATTATAACATACTTATTCTGTTTTGTACCATATGTGTCTGTGATTTTTTCTTAAAATAACCTGTGCCTGTTTAAGCCATTATAACAGATTCATTTATTTTTATTGTATCCGCCATTATTCTTTTTATCCTCCCGGCAAAAGAAACAGCCGCAGAAAAGATTGTTCTGCGGCTGCCGTCTTTTTCCACATTTTTTATTTTTCGATCAGAAGAGATTTTCCTGTCATTTCTTCCGGCTGTTCCATTCCCATCAGCTCGATAAGAGTAGGAACAATATCCGCCAGACATCCGTTTTCTCTTAATCCATATTTCGGGTCAGCATTGACCAGGATAAAGGGAACCGGGTTGGTAGTATGAGCGGTAAAGGGATCCCCTGTCTCATAATCTACAAGCTGTTCTGCGTTTCCGTGGTCTGCGCAGATAAACATCTGGCCGTTTACTTCCTTCACAGCTTCCACAGCTCTTCCAACACATTCGTCCACAGTCTCAATGGCTTTTACTGCGGCAGCCTCTACTCCAGTATGTCCGACCATGTCCGGATTAGCAAAGTTAATGATCACAACGTCGTATTTGTCAGATTTGATCGCCTCCACAAGCTTATCGCATACCTGGGGCGCGCTCATCTCAGGCTGAAGATCATAAGTGGCAACTTTCGGAGATTTTACAAGAATCCTGTCCTCTCCCTTATTCGGCTCCTCTACTCCTCCGTTAAAGAAGAAGGTTACATGGGCGTATTTCTCGGTTTCCGCAATACGGACCTGAGTCATATTATGAGCGGCAAGATACTCGCCGAAAGTATTGTGGAGCTGTACCTTATGGAAAGCCACCAGCTTATTCTGGATTGTTTCATCATAATCTGTAAAGCAGACATAAGTAAGATCCAGGCGTTTCTCACGCTCAAATCCCTTAAAGTCATTGTCGCAGAAAGCTCTTGTGATCTCCCGGGCACGATCCGGGCGGAAGTTAAAGAATACAACGGAATCTTTATCCTGGATCACAGTTCTCGGTCTGCCGTCCTTTTCGATCACTGTAGGAAGAACAAACTCGTCTGTCTTATCATTGTCATAGGAAGCCTGAACAGCTTCAGCAGCGTCTGTTCCTTTCACACCTTCTCCCTTTGTCAGCGCCTTATAAGCCAGCTCTACACGATCCCAGCGGTTATCTCTGTCCATTGCATAGTAACGGCCGGAAATAACGCCGATCTCGCCGACGCCGATTTCTTTCATCTTGGCTTCCAGTTCCTCAATGTAGCCCTTTCCTGATGCCGGAGGAGTATCCCTGCCGTCCAGGAAGCAATGTACATATACCTTTTTCAGTCCTTCTCTTTTCGCCATTTCAAGCAGCGCGTAGAGATGCGTATTATGGCTGTGAACGCCGCCGTCAGACAAAAGTCCCATAAAATGAATAGAAGAATCATTGTCCTTCGCATTCTTCATGGCTGCCAGAAGCGCCTCATTTTTAAAGAAGTCACCATCGTTGATCTCTTTTGTGATTCTGGTAAGCTCCTGATATACGATACGGCCTGCGCCCATGTTCATATGTCCTACCTCGGAATTTCCCATCTGGCCTTCCGGAAGACCTACCGCAAGCCCGCTGGCATTTCCCTTTACAAAGGGATATTCTGCCATTAATTTATCCATGACCGGAGTTTTTGCCTCAAATACAGCGTTTCCGTCATGCTTCTGATTCAGTCCGTAACCATCAAGAATCATTAAAACAGTTGGTTTTTTGCTCATAATGTTCTCCTTTTTTGTATAACAGCTTTTTCTTCTTATTATAGTACCAAAAATATAAAATTTTTCAAGGATTTTTTGCCGCGCTGCCTGGACTACTGCCCGTAAACTCTCAGCATGCTGGATATCTTATGGACACACTGCCTACCGGAAAGTTCTTCCATGGCGGTACGGAAATCTCCCTCTCTTACTTCTCCTGTGATAACCACTACCTCAGCCTCTTCTCCAGGCTTTGTTTCCTTCTGGATGATCTGCGCCACGCTTACCTGATATTTTGCAAATACTGCCGTCATTTCCGCCAAAACGCCGCAGCGGTCTTCTACCTTCAGCCTCATGAAATAACGGTTATAAGTATCCGCCATTTTTTTCACCTTCAGGTTCTTATAACAGGTGCAGCCGATCCTCGCGCTGCATCCCATCCTGATGTTCCGTACGATATCAAAGATATCGCCTACCACTGCGCTTGCCGTGGGAAGTTCTCCTGCTCCTCTTCCGTAAAACATGGCGTTTCCCACAGCGTCTCCCTGGACAAATACCGCATTGTATGAATCATTTACAGAAGAAAGCGGATGGGCACTTGGCAGAAGCATGGGGCATACATAGGCCTCGATTCCATTGTCTGTATTTCTCGCCATTCCGATCAACTTGATGTCACATCCCATTTCCTTTGCATACAGGATATCCTTGGATGTAATTTTCGTGATTCCTTCAATGTACACATCATCAAATACCACTCTGGAGTTAAAAGCCACGGAAGCCAGGATCGCCACTTTCCGTCCGGCGTCCAGTCCCTCTATATCCGCCGTCGGGTCTGCCTCCGCATATCCCAGCTCTGTAGCCAGATCAAGAGCCTCTTTGAATTCCATTCCTTCCTGTGTCATTTTTGTCAGAATAAAGTTTGTAGTGCCGTTTACAATTCCCATAACCTCTTTCATATGGTTTCCTGCAAGGCACTGCTTCAGAGGCCGTATAATGGGAATTCCACCTGCCACCGCCGCTTCAAACAGGAAATCCACATGATGGGCTTCCGCCATATCAAACAATTCTTTGCCATGTACTGCGATAAGATCCTTATTGGCGGACACCACATGCTTTCCTGCCTCAAGAGCTGCAAGAATATAGGTTCTGGCAGGCTCTATCCCGCCGATCAGTTCTATAACAATGTCAATTTCAGGATCATGAAGGATTTCTTCCCAGTTATTTGTAAGAACGGATGGATCATCTACCTTTGCGGCAGCTTTCTCAAGGTTTCTGACCATGATCTTTTTGATCTCCACCGTACTTCCCAGTTTTGCCTCCATCTCGTCTCTCTGCGCTTTCAGCACCTTATATACGCCGGTTCCCACTGTACCCAGTCCCAGAAGGGCGGCTCGTATTACTTTCTTTTCCATTAAAAGGACTCCTTTCCTTTGTATTCCACACAGCATAAGTGTCACTTATTTCATAGTAGGGCAGACGGAAGGGTTTGTCAAGACAACTCATCTGCGGATGTAAAAAAGAAACCGCCGCAGCACCATATACTTACAGTGCAGCGACGGCTTCCGTATATAAAAATCTGATCTGCTTAAATTGACAGCCGCATTTCTGATTTTCATATCATGGTCTATATAAAATCCTCCTACTTCACAGCTCCGTTTACCACGCCGTTCAGGATCTGTTTCTGACAGAATATATAAAAGATCAGAATCGGCAGCAGAGCCAGAAGGTAAGAAGCAAAAGCAAGGTTATAATTCGTTCCGAACTGAGTCTGGAAATTCAACTGTGCCAAAGGCAGGGTATTCAGTCCTGTTCCGGACATGATGACCAGGGGAGTCATAACGTCGTTCCACACCGCCAGGGCGGTCAGAACAGCCACTGTGGCGTGCATGGGCTTCATGATAGGGAAGATGATCCTCCAGAATGTATGCCAGGTGGTGGAACCGTCGACCCGTGCCGCCTCTTCCAGCGCAAGGGGGATGTTTTTCAGATATCCGGTGTACAGAAGCAGGTTCATAGGTATGTAAAACACCACATACAGGATGACTACGCCGGCCCTGTTGGCGATTCCCATCTGGGCCGTCTGTTTGATCAGCGGCATCATCAGGATCGCAAAGGGCACGAACATACCGCTGACAAGATACAGATAAACAAAATTATACGCCTTGCTGCGGGCCATGCTTCTACCGATGGCGTAACCTGCCAGAGAATGGATCAGCATGGTCAGGATCACGGTGATAATGGTGAGCATTAAACTGTTCCCCAGTGAATGCCAGAAGTCAGTCACTCTCATAGCCTCTGTGAAATTGCTGAAGCTGAATGCGGAGGGCAGGGACAGCGCGCCGGCAATGTCATTGGTCATTTCCGATGGCTGTTTGAAGGCAATGATCACAGCCATGTACAGCGGGAAAAAGATGGTCACACATCCTATGATCAGAAGAATCGTTACCGGCCAGTTAATTCTGTGATCCACTACTTTTTTCTTCATCATAACTGCTCCTCCTTTTTATTTAATACTGTCATCTGGAATACAGAGATCGCCACGATCACCACGAAGAAAAGCACTGCGTTGGCGCTCTGGAATCCAAACTGTCCGCCGCCCATACCGTTCTGATAGATCAGATAGGAAATGGACTCCGTACTCTGGGAAGGACCGCCTTTTGTCAACGCCATGATCTGGTCGAACACCATCAGGAAGTTCTTCATGCAGAGCACCATATTAATGGTGAAAAAAGGCATGATCAGCGGGAAAGTAAGATTTTTGAACTTTCTCCATCCGCTCGCCCCGTCAATGGCTCCGGCTTCATAAACATCCTCCGGCACTGTCTGCAGTCCGGCAATGTAAATGATGGTATTCATAGCCACAGACTGCCAGCAGGCGACTACTACGATGGCAAGCCAGGCAGTCTTTGTGTTGGAGAGCATACTGCTGGAGAGCCATTCGATCCCCGCTGCCTTTCCGGCAGCCGGCAGGATGTAGGTGAAAAAGAAACTGAAAATATAACCTACAACCAGACCGCCCAGGATGTTGGGAAGGAAATAGACTGCTCTCAGGGCGCTTTTCGCTTTGATCTTACTGTTCAGTCCCAGCGCCAGGATCAGGCTGAGCACATTTACAAGTATCGTACTCACAAGAGCGAATTTAAAAGTGAAGAGATAGGACCGGCCTACCCTGCCGTCTGAAAACAGATCCACATAATTGCGCAGGCCGACAAAATCGTAGTTGCCATATCCCTTAAAGTTGGTAAAACTGTAAATAAAGCCTTTTATCAGAGGCAGCGTATTGAAACAGAAAAACAGAAGCACGATCGGGATCGTTATGGCCAGAAAGGTCTTCTCCCGGTTTCCCATTGCATGTTTTTTCTTCATAATGAAAATCCCCCTTCCTATTCAGCATCCGGATGCTCGTCCATATAATCCTGCACTTTCTGTATCAGATCCCGATTATAACGGGCCCATTCCCTGTCGAATTTTTCCAGGAATGTATCTGTGGCATTTTCAGAATCGTCCAACAGATATGTCTGAATCATGGCGTCCACCGACATTTCGCTGGGATAATGATGATCCTGATAGTCCACAACTTTGCCTTCTTCAATGTAGGATTTCATGCCGTCCAGCATAGGCGCCAGTTCAAAATCCCCCTCTTTGCAGGGTATCGCGTTCTGATCGTCAATATATGCCTGCAGATTCTTATCCTCCAGCAAGAAATCCAGCACCTCGTAAACCTCTTCTTTATGCTCGCATTCCGCCATCACAGAAAACTGAAGATCATTTCCGGAATTCAGCACATTCTGGTCCGGATCGTTGCTGGCCGGCATCACGAAAGAGTCGATAATAATATCCGGATTCACAGACTGTATCTGCGGCACAGCATAGCTGCCGATAGGGAACATTACTGATTCCCCTCTCGCAAATGCAGTACAGGCATCATTGTAACTATAGGCAAATGGATCATCCTGGGCAAACTCCAGAAGAGCTTTCGTTTTCTCTGCAACTTCCCGGTAATTATCTGTAAATGTTGTCTCGCCGCGATTCACCTGCGCACATACATCAGATGGGGCCAAGTCTACAGAGATTGCATTCCAGGGAGCCAGACAATTCCAGCTGTCCTTGAATCCAAAATAGAAGGGCTGCAGCCCCGCATCCTGTATTTCCTTACAAAGAACTGTCAGCTCATCCCAGGTAGTCGGGATCGTCCATCCGTGCTCGTCAAAAATATCCTTGTTATAAAGTATTCCTGCCGCATTTGCCACATAGGGCACCGCATATATTCCATCCATAGGAACAAATTCCAGCTCTTTGTCAATATCCAGATAAGCCTGTTTGATACTGTTTAGCCCCTCGTAATCAGAAATATCCATCAGCATACCTGAATCGAGATAATTAGAATAGTTGATATCTCCTCCTATGGCAATGATATCAGGATAGTCCTCCCGGATAAAACGAGTCTTCAGAATAGTGTTAGCATCATTGGGAGAATCGATGATCAGTTCAATATCATCGTGGGTGGCATTGAACTCTTCTTCCACCTTGTCGAAATAAACAGCCGTCTCTGGTTTACTCTGGATCATCTCAATGGTCACTTTTCCATTATCCTCCCCAGTTCCGCAGCCTGACAGGACTGCCGCTAGGGCGGCTGCCGCAGCAGCTCCTGCCGCCATTTTTCCTTTCATACATTTTTTCATGCGTGAAAGCCCTCCTTTCTCTTTTTTATGATCTTTGCTTCATAAGGCCGGAGCACGCCTTCCCGGTATGGGGTGTCATAATTGGCAATCAGCACTTCTCCGTCCTTCCAGCCCTCCTCCAGTACGCAGAGAACTTCCTTACCGCGGAAGTTACAAAGCACCAGCATCGTCTCTTCCGGCGTCTCTCTGGTATATGCGAAAATACTTTCATTTTCCTCCTGAAGAAGCCTGTAGACTCCTTCGGTAAAAATCTTTTCTGTTTTCCGCAGTCTGATCAGCTTCTGATAAAAATAGAAAACAGAGTCTCTATTTATCATTGCTTCTTCTGCATTGATCATTGTGTAATTGGGATTACAGCGGATCCACGGAGTACCCGATGTAAATCCCGCGTTAGGGCTCTCATCCCACTGCATCGGCGTTCTGGCATTATCTCTGCCTTTTGCGTAAATAGACTGCATCACATCCTTCTCGTCATATCCCTGGCTGATCCGCTCTTTATACATGTTCAGAAGTTCAATATCCCTATAGTCTTCAATATCGAATTTCACATTTGTCATGCCAAGCTCTTCGCCCTGGTAAATATAAGGGGTACCCTGCATTCCATAAAGCATGACCGCCAGCATTTTTGCGGACTGCACCCGGTATTTTCCATCGTCGCCGAACCGCGACACGGAACGAGGCAAATCGTGATTTTCCAGAAACAGGCTGTTCCATCCTTTTCCTTCCAGTTTTTTCTGCCATTTCGATAAAACCTGCTTGAACTTTACGAAGGGCAGCGGCGCCAGATCCCATTTCACATTTCCCTTCTGGTCCAGGACCATATGTTCAAACTGGAACACCATGGAAAGCTCACTGCCGTCCGGATTACTGTAAAGCCACGCGCTTTCAGGGGTTGCGCTCCAGGTTTCCCCCACGGTCACAAGATTATTTCTTCGGAAAGCCGCTTTACTCATCTCTTTTAAATAGGGATGGAGCATCTTTCCATCAGCCATCACCATAGAATCCGGTTCTTTTCCGATCAGATCGATCACATCCAGCCTGAACCCGCCTACGCCGCGGTCCACCCACCAGTTGATCATCCTGTAGATCTCCTCGCGTACTTTCGGATTCTCCCAGTTCAGATCCGGCTGCTTTACGGAAAACTGATGGAGATAATACTGTTCGCATTCCGGGACCCATTCCCAGGCAGGTCCGCAGAAAGCGGATTTCAGTTCATTGGGATATTCGCCTTCTTTTCCGTCTCTCCACACATAATAATCATGATACGGATTATCTTTCCCTTTTTTCGCCTCCACAAACCAGGGATGCTCATCAGAAGTATGGTTCAGCACCAGATCCATGATAATCCGGATATGCCGTCTGGCCGCCTCGGCGATCAGCCCGTCCATATCGGCAAGAGTGCCGAACATGGGGTCAATATCCTGATAATCGGAAATATCATAACCGTTGTCATCCTGGGGAGAGCGGTATACCGGAGAAAGCCAGATAGCGTCAACTCCCAGCATCTGAAGGTAGTCCAGCTTCTGAATGATTCCCTGAAGATCGCCGATCCCGTCTCCGTTGCTGTCGCAGAAACTTCTGGGATAAATCTGATAGATCACTGCCGTCTGCCACCATTTCTTCGCACTGTCACCCATATACTTTACCCTTCCTTTCCCTTTCTTTAACATAAAAACTAGTTGGTTGCGCCAGGTTTTGCAATAAGTGTGCGGCAAAACCAACATATTTCACAAGAAAACACACTGGATTTTGTGAAAAACAACAGTAAAAAAGCCGGGAGTTCAGGGATCATCTCCCTGCTCCCGGCCTGAGACCGTTCTGTCTTCTCTGCTAAAAGATTGCTGTTCCATCCCGGCGGATCAGTAACCCGCGCGCTTGAGAAACTACAGCTGTCTCATCGTGCGATTGGCAACACTTTCCCTGACGATCAGTTCTGTGGGAAGCTGAAGGCTGGGCGCCAGAACTTCCTCCCCGTAGATTCTTTTCATCAGAAGATTCACCGCCGCCCTGCCTTTTTCCGCAGGGCTCTGGCGTACTGTCGTCAACGCCGGCCTTGATAATCTGGCGTAAATATTATCGTCAAATCCCACTACGGAAATATCCTCCGGCACATTCAGTCCCTGGGAAAAGAAGATATTGATCCCCTCGTTGGCCAGCAGGTCATATACGAAAAAAGCTCCTGTATAACCTTTCTCTTTCGCGGTTTTGGCAAAACGGCGCAGCACCTCATGGCGGAGATGTTTATCTGCAGGAAGAAAAATATAATCCTCTTCTTTTGAAAAAGAAGCGCCGTATTTTCTCACCGCGTCCAGAAATCCCCGGTATCTTTCTCCGTCCGCCCCTACGGGGTCTCTCTGGTCACAGAAAAAAGCAATTTTATCGTTTCCCTGCTTCAGCATATAACTGGCGACCTCATAGCCTCCCTCATAATCCTGAAGGCCGATATTATCATAATTGCCTCTCCCGGAATCTATAAACACAATAGGAAACCCGGTTCTTCTGGCAAGAGGTTCACAGTTTTCCTCCATACACCCCAGGATCACGGCCCCCTCCAGACCGCTGCACTTCAGCCGCTCATCAAAATCCTCATTTGCGTCGACAACTCCGCATACCATGGTGCGTCCATACTTTCTCAATTCCCGCTCCGCGGCTTCCAGAAGCTCTCCGCAGAAGGGATCCATCAGGATATGTTCCCTGTCGCCCAGGCAGCAGTAGACAGCAACGTAATGTGTCACCGGTTCGTCATCCCCATGGCGGCTTTCGTGAACATAATGGTTCTGTATCAGGGCTTCCTGTACCTTCTGGCGTGTCTCCGGCGACATTTTTCCCGTCCGGCCGTTCAGAACATTTGATACTGTAGTGGGACTGACGCCCAGCTGCTGCGCAATTTCTTTGATCGTAACCACAAAATCCCCTCCCTTGCAGCACGAATATAATAACCACTTTTCGGTTATTATAACATATTTATACTCTCGGGGTCAAAACGGATTGATACCACCCTGCAGACTTGCTATAATGACAGAAGAATAATCAGGGAGAGTTTTGTCATGAAATATTTCTTTATCATCAATTCCCTCTCCGGCTCCGGACAGGGAAATCCTATATGGCATAAAGTACACCGTGTGCTGCAAAAACAGGGCGTTTCTCATGAAGCTTATTTTACCCGGCATAAAGGCCACGGCACAGAACTGGCCCGAAAGCTCGCCTCCCGTCTTCCCGGGAACCGCCTTGTTGTCCTTGGCGGCGACGGAACCCTGAATGAGGTACTGAACGGACTTGCCGGCGTTTCCGGGATAACCCTGGGATATATTCCTGTAGGCTCCGGAAACGATTTTGCCAGAGGGATGGGTCTCCCTTCTGATCCTAAAGAAGCGCTTATGTATATCCTCAAGGCCGAACGGACCGTTCCGCTGGATCTCGGCCGTGTCCGCGGCAATGAACATACTTCGCTCTTCGCCATCAGCTCCGGTCTGGGATATGATGCGGAAATCTGTTATAAAGTATCCCGCTCCCGTGTCAAAAAGCTGCTGAACCGGTTCCGTCTCGGGAACCTGATCTACGCTTTTACGGCGGTGCGTCTGCTTTTCACCTATCCTCCCTGTGACATGGCGGTATCTGTGGATGGACAGAAGCAGATTTTCCGCAAGGTTCATTTTGTCACCGGTATGAATCTCCCGTTTGAAGGCGGCGGGTTCCGTTTCTGCCCGGCGGCCCGTCCGGACGACGGAAGACTTTCCTGCATGGTGGTACATGACATGCATCCCCTGAAGATACTTTTCCTTTTCCCCACCGCCTATTTCGGGCGGCACACCGGCTTCCGGGGGATCACTATCCTGGAAGGAAAGAAAATAGAGATCCGCAGCGCCTCTCCCCGGAAGATACACCGGGACGGCGAATACGGAGGAACCGCAAAGCGGGTGACGTTTGAAGCCGGAGACGGAGACGTTACTTTTATACTGCCATAATAAAAAACACCATCAGATTCTGGGATTCCCAGTGATATCTGATGGTGTTTCTGTCTGTCACATATTAATCATGTGTCTTATTTGTAATTAACAATCTTTCCGAAGTCTTCCTTCAGGGATGCGCCGCCTACAAGGCCGCCGTCGATGTCGTTCTGTGCGAACAGATCCGGTGCTGTTGCAGCGTTTACAGATCCGCCGTACTGGATACGGATTGCTTCTGCTGTAGCTTCGTCATAGATCTCGGCGATGCATGCGCGGATGCCTGCGCAAACTTCCTGAGCCTGCTCAGTTGTAGCTGTCTTTCCTGTTCCGATAGCCCAGATCGGCTCGTATGCGATCACTGCCGTCTTAGCCTGATCTGCTGTAACGCCCTGGAAACCAACCTTAACCTGCTGACGGATGAAATCCATAGTCACGCCCTGCTCTCTCTGAGTCAGAGTTTCGCCGCAGCACATGATCGGAGTGATTCCATGCTCAAGAGCTTTCAGCACTTTCTTGTTTACATCTTCATTTGTCTCTCCGAAATATTCTCTTCTTTCAGAATGTCCGAGAACTACATATTTAACACCTGCGTCTGTAAGCATATTCGGGGAGATTTCGCCTGTGTAAGCGCCTTTCTCCTCAAAATACATATTCTCAGCGCCAACCTGGATATTGGTACCCTTTGTTGCTTCTACAACCGGAACAATATCGATAGCCGGTACGCAGAATACTACGTCTACTTCGTCATTCTTTACCAGAGGTTTCAGAGTTTCCACTAATTTTACTGCTTCGCTGGGAGTCATGTTCATTTTCCAGTTTCCAGCGATAATTTTCTTTCTTGCCATTTTCTTTTCTCCTTATTTTATCATGACATTCGATTCGCTAAATCCGGACTGCGCCTCCGCTTGTCCTAAAAAATATCTTACTTGTCGTTGGCTGCCGCTACGCCAGGCAGTTCCTTGCCTTCCAGGAATTCCAGAGAAGCTCCGCCGCCAGTGGAAATGTGGCTCATCTTATCGCCGAATCCAAGCTGGTTTACTGCTGCTGCGGAATCGCCGCCGCCGATGATCGTTGTAGCGTCTGTCTCTGCCAGAGCTTTCGCAACTGCGATTGTTCCTTTTGCAAGAACCGGATTCTCGAATACGCCCATCGGTCCGTTCCATACAACAGTCTTAGCTGTCTTTGCAGCTTCTGCATACGCTTCTGCAGTCTTCGGTCCGATATCCAGTCCAAGAGCGTCCGCCGGGATAGCGTCGCAGTCTACATAGTCTACGTCGATCTCTGCGTCAATAGGATTCGGGAATGCTTTTGCAATAGCGGTATCTGTGGGAAGAAGAAGCTGTTTTCCAAGAGATTCTGCTTTTGCGATCATTTCTTTACAGTAATCAAGTTTTGTATCGTCCACCAGAGAAGCGCCTACTTCCATTCCTTTTGCTTTCAGGAAGGTATAAGCCATACCGCCGCCGATGATCAGAGTGTCGCATTTCTCCAGAAGGTTGGAGATTACGTTCAGCTTGTCAGCAACTTTTGCGCCTCCAAGGATCGCTACGAACGGTCTTACCGGAGTTTCGACAGCTTTTCCAAGGAAGTCGATTTCTTTCTGCATCAGATATCCTACCACGCAGGTATCGATGTATTTTGTAACGCCTACATTGGAGCAGTGTGCTCTGTGAGCAGTTCCAAAAGCGTCGTTTACGAATACGTCGGCCAGAGAAGCAAGGTCCTTGCTGAATTCATCGCCGTTCTTTGTCTCCTCTGCACGATAACGAGTGTTCTCAAGAAGAATGATCTCGCCGTCCTTCATAGCTTCTACTGCTTCTCTTACTGTGTCATCCACAACAACAGGGCTGGGAACGAATTTAACTTCCTGGCCAAGAAGCTCGGAAAGACGTACTGCAACAGGTGCAAGAGACAGCTCCGGCTTCGGCTCTCCCTTCGGTTTGCCAAGATGAGAGCAGAGAATCACTCTTCCGCCGTCAGATACCAGCTTCTTGATAGTAGGAAGAGCTGCCACAAGACGGTTTTCATCTGTGATCTTTCCTTCTTTTAACGGAACATTGAAGTCGCATCTTACAAGGACTTTCTGGCCTTTTACATTGATATCGTCAACTGATTTTTTATTTAATCCCATGAGTCTTTTACCTCCGATCATGATAAAAAAGGTCCGGTCCAAATCAGACCGGACCCTTACTGAGTCTATTTACTCTGCAATACCTAACGGATTATGCTCCAAGCAGTTTGCCGAAATGTTTGATTGTACGAACCATCTGGCTTGTGTAGGAGTTCTCGTTGTCATACCAGGAAACAACCTGTACCTGAGTTGTTCCGTTGTCCAGAGGCAGAACCATTGTCTGAGTAGCATCGAACAGAGAACCGTAAGTCATTCCTACGATATCGCTGGAAACGATCTCGTCTTCGTTGTATCCGAAGGATTCGTTGGAAGCTGCTTTCATAGCTGCGTTGATCTGCTCTTTTGTTACGTTTCCTTCAACAACTGCTGTAAGGATCGTGGTGGAACCTGTCGGGGTAGGAACACGCTGTGCTGCGCCGATCAGTTTGCCGTTCAGTTCCGGAATAACAAGGCCGATTGCTTTTGCAGCGCCTGTGCTGTTCGGAACGATATTAACTGCTGCTGCACGAGATCTTCTCAGATCGCCTTTTCTCTGCGGTCCGTCCAGAGTCATCTGATCGCCTGTGTAAGCGTGGATCGTGCACATGATACCGGATTTGATCGGTGCGCAGTCGTTCAGAGCCTTAGCCATCGGTGCAAGGCAGTTTGTTGTACAGGATGCTGCGGAAATGATCTTGTCTTCTTTTGTCAGACCTTCATGGTTTACATTGTAAACGATAGTCGGAAGGTCGTTTCCTGCCGGTGCGGAGATGATAACGTGTTTAGCGCCAGCGTCGATATGAGCCTGAGCTTTTGCTTTGGAGGTGTAGAATCCGGTGCACTCCAGAACTACGTCTACGCCGATTTCTCCCCACGGAAGTTCTGCTGCGTTAGCTTTTGCGTAAATTTTGATTTCTTTGCCGTCTACAGTAATGGAATCTTCGCCTGCTTCTACTTTATCGCACAGAGCGTATCTTCCCTGAGTTGAATCATATTTTAATAAGTGAGCCAGCATTTTCGGGGAAGTAAGGTCGTTGATAGCAACGATTTCAAATCCCTCTGCTCCAAACATCTGACGAAAAGCCAGACGACCGATACGGCCAAATCCATTAATTGCAACTTTTACTGCCATGATAAATTCCTCCTATGAATTAAATGGTTAATTATGGTATTCTTCATCTTGGTAAAGAATTGCCAACCTGAACATATTGTATCGAATCTGGTACGAAAATTCAAGACTATTTTGGAAAAAACATTACAAATTTAGTAAAACATATATGCCGCCGGGGAAAGAATGTAAACAGAAAAACATGGCGTTCCCGCATTGTCCATGATATAATAACTGCACTGCTGACAAGCCTGTCTTCAGAGCGGAGCTGCCCGCAGCAGGATGGTTTACAAAATATACAGGAGGTACTGCCGATGCAAAACAAAATCTTATGGGACTGTCACATGCATTCTTCTTTTTCCGCCGACTCTTCCTCCTCCATGGAAGATATGATCCAAAAGGCGGCTGCTCTTGGCCTTTCCGGAATCTGTTTTACAGAGCATCTGGATCCGGACTATCCGCCTGTTCCCGAACCGGAGCCGCTGGATTTTTCCCTGGACATCCCTGCTTATCAGGAAACCTTGTTTTCTTTAAGGAACAAATATCAGGAACGTCTGGAAATCTGTTTCGGCATTGAGCTTGGTCTTCAGCCTCACCTGGAGGAAGATTTCCGAAAGCTTCTTTCCTCTGTTCCCTTCGATTTCGTGATCGGCTCTTCCCATATTGTCCACGGTTTTGATCCGTATTATCCGGATTTTTTCCGGGGCCGGAGGGAATCTGCCTGTTATATGGAATATTTTGAATCTGTTTTGGAAAATCTTGCCTGTTTTTCAGAAATGGATGTTTACGGCCATATTGACTATGTGGTCCGCTACGGCCCTAATCAAAACCGAGAATACTCCTACGGCCGTTACCAGGATATCCTGGATGAGATCCTGCGAACGCTGGTGTCCAGACATGTGGGAATCGAACTGAACACAGGAGGCTTTCATTACGGTCTGGGAGAACCCAATCCCTGTGCCGCCGTCATCCGTCGTTACCGGGAGCTTGGAGGCGAGATCATCACTGTGGGAGCCGACGCTCACAAACCGGAAAACATAGCCCACAGCTTTGAAAAAGCGGCGGAAATCCTGCGGGAATGCGGTTTCCGCTATTACACAGTATTTAAGGACAGACAGCCGGAGTTTCTGCCTTTGTAGCCTTCTATATTCAGACGGCGGGGGAATGTTCTTTCTCATTCTCCCGCCGTCGGCTTAACTTTCTGTCATCACAGCCTCATAAGGCCGCAGTGTCAGTGTATTTTCTTTACATATCATATCTCCATAATTGCAGCTCAGACATTTTCCTGTTTTTGCGGCAAGTGTTTCTTCATCCTCGCCCATGTTGATATAAACATAAATTGTCTTTCCTGATTCTGCCTTTCTGGAAAATGCGATGACAGGTTCGTTTTCCACCTGTATTTCCTCAATGGTTCCATAAACCAGCGTTTCCGCCTTTTCTTTGCGCAGACGGATCATCTTCTGATAGAATCTGAAAATAGAGGAGTCTTCATTTTGCTGGCGCTGTGCGTTATTCTCCCGGTAGTCCGGATTCAGCTTCAGCCAGGGCCTGCCTTCGGTAAATCCTCCGTTCTTTTTGGCATTCCAGGGATAAGGGGTCCTGCTGTTGTCGCGGCTTCTGTCGTTTACAAATTTCAGCGCCTTCTTTTCATCGCACCCTGCTTTCAGTGCTCTGTAATACTGATCTATTGTATTCAGATCATCAAATTCATCAATGGACGAAAAGGGACAATTCATCATCCCGAGTTCTTCTCCCTGATAAAGGAATACTGTTCCTCTCAGCCCAAAGAGCAGCGTGCCCAGAGCAGTGCTCTGCAGGAAGCGTTTTCTCATTTCATAGGGAAGCGCGGCTTTATCCCGGAAGTATTTATTCAGGGAACGGGACTGGTCGTGATTTTCCAGGTAAACTGCTCCCCAGCCCTGGCGCTGGACGCTTAACTGACTGTGAAAGATCAGTTTCTTTAACTGAGAAAACTTCCAGTCCGCCTGGTAATACCAGTTTCCTCCGGGAGCAAGATCAATATCCGCATAACTGAAGTCGAAGATCATGGAAAAATATCCGTTTTCTCCAATGAATTCTCCGATTTCATCATAAGGAACGCCGGGGGCCTCCGCTACTGTCATCGCGTCTCTTCCGTCTATACATTCCTTCCTCATTTCCAGCAGAAAGTCTCCGATCCCCGGCTGGTTCAGCCCGATGTCCGCCACATCGTGCAGGCCGTCCTCTCCCTGGGGCTCCGCGTTTTTCATGGAATTTCCTTTTTTAATATATGTGATCGCGTCCATCCGGAAACCGCTGACTCCCTTATCCAGCCAGTAGTTCATAATCTTGTAGACCTCCCGGCGAAGTTCCCGGCATTCCCAGTTCAGATCCGGCTGTGTTTTATCAAAGGTGTGATAATACCAGACGTTCTCTTCTACTTTCTCCCAGACGGAGCCGCCGAAGCAGCTCCGCGCGTTGGAAGGTCTTTCTTTGCTTTCTTTAAAAATATAATAGTCTCTGTATCTGCTTTTCGGATCTTTTAAAGTCTCCTGAAACCAGCGGTGTCTGTCGGAAGTATGATTCAGGACCATGTCGATGATCACTCGTATTCCCAGAGCATCTGCTTTTTCAAGAAGGGCGTCCATATCCTCCATAGAGCCGAACTGAGGGTCAACGGCATAATAGTCTTCCACATCATATCCATTGTCCCGCATCGGAGAGAGGTAAAAAGGACAAATCCATAAGAGGTCAATGCCCAGTTCCTTCAAATACGGAAGCTTCTCTATAATGCCTTTTAAATCCCCGATGCCGTCTCCATTTGTATCCTTAAAACTTTTTGGGTATAGTTCGTATCCAATGGCTTCTTTCCACCAAACTCTCTCCATTTTGTTCCTCCTGCTCAGCCTTTTACCGCGCCTGCCGCGATACCTTCAATAATATTTTTCTGAAGGAAAATAAACACTACAAGAATCGGGATCACACAGATCAGTACTGCCGGGAAGATGAGTTCCCAGGGATTTCCATACTGTCCGGAAAGACTCTTTGCATAATACAGGCTCAGTGTCAGTGTTTTGCTGTCGTTGTTTCCGATGATCAGGAACGGAAGCAGATAGTCGTTCCAGATCCACATGGCGTTTGTGATCACTACAGTAGCTGTAATGGGTTTTACCAGAGGGAATACCACCTTAAAGAATAACTGGAAAATATTGGCTCCGTCGATCACCGCCGCTTCTTCCAGAGAAAGGGGCACGCCTTTGAAAAATCCATGATACAGAAATACCGTCATGCTCAGTCCAAATCCGCCGTACATCAGGATCAGTCCGAAGGTATTCTTTAAGCCCAGATTTTCCATAAGACTTACCAGCGGATACATAACTGACTGGAAAGGAATCAGCATTGCAGCCGTAAAACACAGGAAAAGGAAGGTGCTTCCTTTTGTCTTATTGCGGACCATCATCCATGCGGTCATAGACGAGATCAGAACAATAAGAGCCACCGCCACAACTGTGATCACCAATGTGTTGATCACAGATTCTCCCAGTTTGATCTGCTCCGCCGCATTCTTCAGGAAGGTCAGATCCCAGCTTGAAGGAAGGGAGATCGGCGATGCAACGATTTCTTTCTGGCTTTTAAAGGAATTCACAAATAAAAAGTAGATCGGAAACAGGGTGTAGACTGCCACGATGGTCAGAACCACATACATGATCCCCTGCTTTATTTTTTTGTTTGTGCTCATTCTGTCTTTCATTACGCCTCAATCTCCTTTCTCTTGGTGATGATTACCTGCGCGATAGAAACAACCGCGATCAGAACAAAGAAGATAACAGCCTGCGCCTGTGCCATACCATAGTTCGGAGGCGTATTCTCTCTTGTTGTTAAGAGGATCTGAAGAGAAAGCATTCTCGTTCCGAAGTCTCCGTTTGTCAGCGCCAGGTTCTCATCCAGCATCTTGAAGCTGCTGGAAAGTGTCAGGAAGAATACGATCGTGAATGCCGGCATCAGCATCGGCACAGTAATATGCCGGAACTGCTGCAGCGGCGTTGCCCCGTCAATGGACGCAGCTTCGTAGAGATCCTCTGAAATATTGTTCAGTCCGTTCAGATAGATCAGCATCAGATATCCGGCTGTCTGCCAGGTTGCCATGATCGCCATGGCAAATACTGCTTTGTTTGGATCCTGGAGCATGTTGCACAGGAACGGAATGTGGATAGGAGAATCCTCAGAAAACAGCATTAAGGAAAATACATTCTGGAAAATAAAGCTCCACACAAATCCCATTGCCAGACCTCCCAGAAGATTCGGGAAGAAGAATACTGTACGGAAGATGCCTTTTCCTTTTCCGATGCGGCGTACCATCAGCGCAAGCGCGAGACTTACCACATTTTTTACGATCACAGCTACAAGCGTAAACTTAATGGTGTAGATAAGAGCGCTGATAAATTTCTGGGAATGAAATACTTTGATATAGTTTTTCAGTCCCACAAGCGCGCCGTACCAGTGTTCAGATCCTTTAAAATAGGAGCCCCTCCATGCAGTAAAGGAGTATGCCACGCCCATGATGAACGGCAGCAGGATCACAACTACAAACAGGATGACTGCCGGAAGGCTCAGAACCTTGAACCATTTCTTATAATACTTTTCCATAAACCGCTACCCCCTTCTTTACCATTCTTCCATACCGGATTTCCAGTAATCGATACATTCATCCGCGATTTCCTCAAGCTCTTCCTCGCTCCATTCGTCCGGATTCGTAAACAGGTCTTCCATGATATACTTTCCGTAGCACTCGGTTCCCCATGCGGAAGGCACTGCGTCAAAGGGATTTGCCAGAAGATCGTCCGCCACTTTATAGGTGATCAGAGCATTGGAAAGCGGGTTCTCAAGAACTGTGCTCTCGTCAGCGTTAAATGGCACAAAAGCAAATTTGTTTACAATATAATCCTGTCCTGTCTCAGAGGTGTTCAGCCACAGCAGGAAGTCTTCCGCCTCTTTCTTTTCCTCGTCGGTTGCTTTGGCGTTGATGATGTAGTACTGAGAAACAAATTCCGGTATAGAGCGGTTCATCTTTTCCACATCAAGACCCTCAACAGAAATATCCTCGTCGCTGAAGTTCACCTTCATAGGAAGCATAGTGAGACGGTCCGCCACATTCTGATCTACCTTCGCAACATTGGTGTAGATCCAGTTTCCGTTTTTAATGAAAAGTGCCTTGCTCTCTGCAAATGTCTGTACCGCCTGGTCATATCCGTTGACTGTGGAGTTGATGTACTGGGGACCTCTCTCAATGGCTCCGTCCGGGCCCGCGGTGTATCTTGTAAGGAAATCAAGCTCCTGGAGAGATTTTACAAGAGGAGTTTTCAATTGATCCGCCTTGTCAGGATCTGATTCCCTTACGTCATATACGTTTTCGTAAACTGTACTGATCGGATAATTTCCAAAATGATTGCCGTAGGTCCATTTTTCCGCGCCAGCCACGGCAAATACGCCGTTCAGCTTTTCTGTAAGCTCTGTCTTTTCATCCGCAGTAGTGTATTCCGTACCGTTCAGTGTAAAAGTCTGCGCCGTTCCGTCTTTGATAAAAGCGTCCAGCGCAATGACCATATTCTGGAATTCCTCATAATCTGCCGCCTTATAGTCTTCTGTAAACGCTTCCAGATCCTCGGTGCCCATAACCTCCTTCAGCATCTGTTCATCCACGATCAGACCGTATCCTTCCATATTATAGGGAATACCGTAGTTGCCTTCTCCCTCAAACTGAAGCCTCAGCGCTTCCGGAACACTTTCATAAAGACTTTTCAGCTCTTCATTCTGGATGTCCTCTACCGGGGTGGCGTATCCGGCAGATTTCCATTCCTCAAAAGCAATGGCGTTTGAAGAGAATAAGGTGGGATATTCTTTTGATTTCAGCTCTGAACGCATAGTCTCGGAGCCTTCTGTGGTTCCCACTGTGAATACCTTCACCTTTTTGCCGGTCTCTTCTTCGTACTTATCTGTAAGTTCTTCCAGGCTTTCTGCAATCTCTGACTTCTGGTTGAAGAAATAGACGTCGTAGTCTTTCTTTACTTTCCCACAGCCGGTAAGACAGATTGCCGCCGCTCCGGTAAGAGCCGCCAGACATAAGTACCTTGCGGATTTTTTCATTCCTTTTCCTCCTTTTCCCTTGAAACATGTTTCATTAACGCTTTTAAATAAGACCAATCTCTCATTGGCCTTTATTCCTGTTATATATAAAGCAGTGTTGAAACATGTTTCATTTCTTTATAAGCTCATTATAGCATACTTTCCCCCTGTGTCAATCTGTTTTTCAGATATTTATCCGTTTCATCTGCTCTTTTTCCAGATTCCGGAAAAAGAGCATACTGCCTGCCAATCGCTACGAAACAGCCGGAAAGTCAGACATGCGGCCTTGTAGTCTGCCCCAGTTTTATCTGCACCGGAAATTTTATATAGGGCTTCTCCAGTTTTTCTCCTTTTAAAAGCTTCAGAAGGACCTCCACAGAAGTCTGTCCGATCTGTTCCATTGGCTGATGGATCGTTGTCACTTCCAGAATATTCGTATTAGAAACAAAAGTACCGTCATAAGAAACTACGCAGATATCTTCCGGGATCTTTTTTCCAATCTGGACCGCCGCCTTCAAAAAAGCACTGGCTGGCATATCGGCAGCCATGATCCCGTCAATTTCCGGATACTTTTCCAGAATCAGTTTTGACAGCTCCAGATATCCGTCGTAATCGAAAGTATTCCATTTAATATCCAGCTCTCTTGCCCGGATCCCGTTCTCTTCCAGCGTTTTCTGCAGAACCCGGTGGCTCTCGTAGGAAAGCACTCTTTCTGTCTCGGCTTCGCTTCCAATATGAAGAACATATTTACATCCGCTTTTTATAAACTCCTGTGCGGCCAGAAGACCTCCCTGGGCATGATCAGAAACTACCACAGGCACTTTGTCGCTTACATAGTAATCCAGCATGACCAGCGGCTTTCCAAACTGCTCATAGGCTTCCGGTTCCTGATTGTTTGTTCCCATGATCACACCGTCCACAATATTTGATTTCAATATCTTCAGATATTCCTTTTCCCGCTCGACGTCGTCTCCTGTACTGCACAGCATCAGTTTATATCCGTTTTGGTAAAGAGCATCCTCAATATATTTTGCAAGAGAAGAAAAGTAAGGATGCCGTATACTCGGAACAAGCATAGCTATAATTCCCGCCTTCTGCTTGAACATACCTCTGGCAAGCTCATTTGGTATATAATTCAGTTCCTTCATGGCCTGTTCGATCCGCATTCTTGTCTCCGGCGACACATTGGCGGTTCCATTCAGGACTCTGGATACGGTACATGCAGCCACATTTGCCTTTTTGGCCACGTCTCGGATACTTGACATTTTTCACTCCCCCTTGTAAGATTAATATGAATAGCAGAATGAAACATATTTCATCCTACTTGTTAAGGATACTAAAAAAATATGCGAAATTCAATTGTATTATAGCTGAAAATAGCGGATAATTTCCGTAAATATACCGGAAGGAGATTACTATGGCTACAAAAAGACTAAAAAAGAAGACCATGGCTACAGCTAAGGCGGAAGCTGCAAAAGCGGCAACAAAAAAGGCTGAAACCGCTAAAGTTGAGACAAAGAAGACTGAGCCTGTGAAAGTCGAAACAAAGAAGACTGAACCTGTGAAAGTCGAAACAAAAAAGACCGAGCCTGTAAAGGTTGAAACGAAAAAGACCGAGCCTGTGAAAGTCGAAACAAAGAAGACTGAACCTGTGAAAGTCGAAACAAAAAAGACCGAGCCTGTAAAGGTTGAAACGAAAAAGACCGAGCCTGTAAAGGTTGAAACGAAAAAGACCGAGCCTGTAAAAGTCGAAACGAAGAAGACCGAGCCTGTGAAGGTTGAAACGAAGAAGACCGAGCCTGCCAAGGTCGAAACAAAAAAGACCGAGCCCACGGCTCCGGCCCGGGACGACGAAGCCATTTATGAGGCTCGTCTCAACCGCCATATCGACGAGCTGAAATGGCTGTACTGCGAGCTGTATCAGGATAATCCTTATGTAATGATGCATCTGAACGATCTCCTGGCTGAACTGAAAAAATTCTATGACGCGAGAAATGAGGATCTCAAGACATCTGATATTTTAAGAGAACAGGATCCCAAATGGTACAAGCGCAACGATCTCACCGGAATGATGATGTATGTAAACGCGTTCTCCAAAACCTTAAAAGGACTTGAAGAAAAGCTGGACTACATCCAGGAATGCAATGTGAATTATCTTCATTTAATGCCCCTTCTTTCTTCTCCCAAAGGACGCAGCGACGGCGGATACGCGGTTGCGGATTTCCGTACCGTTCAGCCGGAACTTGGAACAATGGAGGATTTTGCCGAGGTAACTTCCGCCTGCCATAAACGGGGGATCAGCGTATGTCTGGACTTTGTGATGAACCATACGTCTGAGGATCACGAGTGGGCAAAGCGCGCCCGCGCCGGAGAAAAAGAATATCAGGATCGTTATTTCTTCTTTGACAGCTATGATATCCCGGCTCTGTACGAGCAGACCTGCCCGCAGGTATTCCCAACTACAGCTCCGGGCAACTTCACCTGGCTGGATGATATCAAAAAACATGTAATGACCACTTTCTATCCGTATCAGTGGGATCTGAACTACCGCAATCCTATTGTACTGAATGAAATGATCTTCAATATGCTTTATCTGGCTAACCAGGGAGTGGACATTGTACGTCTTGACGCTGTTCCCTATATCTGGAAGCAGCTTGGCACCAACTGCCGCAATCTTCCTCAGGTCCACACCATTGTCCGTATGATGAGGATGATCTGCGAAATCGTCTGCCCGGGCGTGCTCCTTCTTGGAGAAGTCGTTATGGCTCCGGAAAAAGTGGTTCCCTATTTTGGAACAGTGGAAAAACCAGAATGTCACCTTCTTTACAACGTGACCACCATGGCAAGCACCTGGCATACTGTCGCCACAAGAGATGTTTCTCTGCTGCGCCGCCAGCTTGATATTGTAGCCGCACTTCCCAGGGAATATGTATTCCAGAATTATCTCCGCTGCCATGACGACATCGGCTGGGGACTGGATTACGATTTCCTCCGGAACTTTGGAATCGAAGAAGTCCCGCATAAAAAATACCTCAATGACTTCTTTACAGGAAAATATCCTGACTCTTTTGCAAGAGGAGAGCTGTACAATGACGATCCGCGTCTTGGAGACGCAAGGCTTTGCGGAACTACTGCATCTCTGTGCGGTATTGAGCGTTTTGGATTTGAGGGCAATGAAGAAGGCGTAGACCGGGCCATCCGCTATGATATTACTCTTCACGCCTTTATGTTCTCTCAGTCCGGTATTCCTGTAGTATACAGCGGCGATGAAATCGGCATGCTGAATGATTATTCATACAAAAATGATCCCGAAAAAGCGGCTGATTCCCGTTATATCCACAGAGGCGATTTCCGGTGGGATCTTGCGGAAAACCGGCACCGTCCCGAGACTGTCCAGGGAAAACTCTTCCCTGTTCTGGACAAGCTGGAACATATCCGCACCTCACACAGCGTGTTCAACAGCGATGTGCCTCTGCGTACGCTGGATACCTGGGATTCTTCCATTCTCGCTCTTGTACGTGAAAATGAAACGGAAAAATTCATCGGTATTTACAATTTCAGCGAGTACGACAAGGTTGCCTGGATCAATGAGGAAGACGGCATGTATCTCGATCTGATCTCCGGTCGTGAAATGGAGGCCAGAGGCGTACAGATCCCCGCCTTCGGCTGCTACTGGCTCTGCCGTCAGAAATAAACGCGAAAAATCCCCGGCCCACAATAGGCCGGGGATTTTTTATTATCTACAGCGGTCTGCCATTCTGCAGTCTGCTCAGAAAAGAAGCGATGGGGCCAGGAGTTTCCTTGTCCAGAGACCTGGCGTACAGCTCCTTGATCCATCCTGTGATCACATCGATCAGAACCGGAGCGAAAGTCATCAGAATAAACACCAGAATGATCATTCCGAAGTCCAGGGAACCAAGGAACAGAAGATCCTGGAGGATTACAGCCGCCGCAAAAAAGATAAACTGCATTCCATATATAATCACTTTCCTGTATCGGTTCAAAGGCGCGTATACCGTTTTCAGCGCGGCCATATAGTTCCATCCTGTTACAAGAACACAGGCGGTATTCAGCATATCATTGGAATGATAAACATTCTGGCAGACAAGCATCACCGCGAACACACAGGACGTAATCGTAAGCGCCGCAGGAAAGGCGTTCAGGAAAACATGCCTGAGGAATGTATGATCGATTTTTTCATAATTATTCTCCTGAGCAAGAAGGAAGGTTGGAATTCCCACCGCACAGGCGCTGATCAGAGACATCTGTATCGGTTCAAAGGGGTATGCCTCTCCAAAAAAGATCGTCAGAAGAGAAAGCATAACCGAAAACATGGTCTTGATCAGGAACATGGAGGCTGCCGTCCGGATATTATTTACTACACGGCGTCCCTGATTGACAATATGAGGCATGGAGGCGAAATTGGAATCCAGAAGCACTACGTTTGCGATATTCTTCGCCGCGTCGCTTCCCTGGGCCATGGCAATGCTGCAGTCCGCCTCTTTCAGCGCCAGAACGTCGTTTACACCGTCTCCTGTCATGGCTACGGTGTGTCCCTGGGATTTCAGCGCCAGGACCATTTCTTTTTTCTGCTGGGGCGTTACCCGGCCGAAGACGCTGTATTCTTCCACAGCCTTCTGGATATCTTCTTCTGTCTCAAGCATCGTTGCGTCAATATATCGGTCCGCGTTTTTCAGTCCTGCTCTTCTTGCAATAGCAGCTACGGTTACCGGATCGTCTCCGGAGATTACCTTCAGATCCACTTCCTGACTGTCAAAAAATTTAAGAGTCTCCGGAGCCTCTTCACGGATCACATCCGTAAGAAGAAGGAGAGCTACAGGCTCCAGCCCTTCCGGAAGTTCCGTTCCTTCTGCCATTTCAGAACTGCGGGCCAGCACAAGAACACGCAGTCCGTCTTCCGCATACTGTCTGCAGTGTTCCGTCAGCTCTTCATTTCCATCCGGAAAAATAAACTGAACGGCTCCCATAAGATAGGTTCCCTCATCTTTAAATACAGCGCCGCTGTATTTTCTGTCGGAAGAAAAAGGGATCACATGCTCCAGCTCCATATCTTTTTTCGCCGGAAAACGTTTGCGGAGGGCGTCCGCCGTGGCGTTCTGATCCTTGAGCACATACATGAGATTGCTGACAATTTTTTCTATACCGGTTATATCTTCCCCAGGGACGTTTTCCGCCTGCATTTTATCGGATACGGCGTTTTCTCCGCCGTCTTCGGCGTCTGTATCTTCCTCGTCTTTCGCCTTTTTCCTGTTTCCCGGGTGATAGGGTTCCACACGCTCCACGCACATGGTTCCCTCTGTGATCGTTCCCGTCTTGTCCAGACAAAGAGTGTCCACTCTCGCAAGGGTTTCAATGCAGTACAGTTCCTGTACCAGAGTCTTCCGGTTAGCAAGGACCAGGGCGCCCAATGTCAGCGCTACGCTGGTGAGAAGCACCAGCCCTTCAGGAATCATTCCCAGCACGCCTGCCACCATGCTTACCACAGAATCCCGGAAACTGTTTCCGACCATATAGAACTGCTTGTAAAACAAAAGAGCGCCCAGGGGTACAATAATAATACTGATAACCTTCAGGATCGCATTCAGAGAATTTCTCAGTTCCGAATTATGTCTTTTAAATTCTTTAGCCTCGCTTGTGATCTGGGAAGCGTAATTGTCCTTGCCTACGTGAATGATCTGACAGCAGGCTTCTCCGGAAGTCACAAAACTTCCGGAGAACAGCTCGTCCCCTTCGGATTTTGGAAGATTGTCCGATTCGCCGGTAAGAAGGGATTCGTTTACTTCTATGCTTCCTTCCAGGATTTTTGCATCCGCCGGAACCTGATCGCCGCTTTTCAGACAGACAATATCGTCCAGGACCAGTTCTTCTGTGGGAACCGTCCATTTCTTTCCCTCACGGATCACCACAGATTTTCTTGCAGTAAGAATCGCCAGCTTGTCAATGGTCTTCTTTGCCCTGATCTCCTGGGCGATTCCGATAAGCGTATTGATCACGATGATCATCACAAAAAACGCGTTTCTGTAAGATCCGACCATAAGTACAAGAATAAGAAGCACCAGATTCAGAAAGTTAAAAAATGTCAGCGTATTCTCCCTTATGATCTGTTTATAAGTTCTGGTGTTCGGATTCTCGTCAACATTTACCCTGCCTTCTTCTATTCGCTGATTTACCTGTTCGTCTGTTAACCCTGTCAAGTTCTCACCTCGCATTTCTTTCCCAAAGGAAGTCTATATCGGATTCTTCTTTTTAGTAGTCTTCTTCTGAATCCTCTTCTCCTTCATGAATATCTGATTTCGGTTTTGACAGGCCCTCGATCACGATGTGGTGCTTTTCTGCGTAATCCCAGAGAGCGGCGTGGATCGCCTCCTCTGCCAGAAGAGAGCAGTGTACCTTTACCGGAGGAAGCCCGTCGAGGGCCTCCATAACCGCTTTATTCGTCACCTTCATGGCCTCTTCAATAGTTTTTCCCATAACCATCTCCGTAGCCATGCTGCTGGTAGCTACAGCCGCTCCGCAGCCAAATGTCTTAAATTTACAGTCTTTGATAATATGAGTTTCATCGTCAATATCGAGAAAGATTCTCATAATATCGCCGCATTTTGCATTGCCTACTGTTCCCACGCCGCTGGCGTTCTCAATTTCTCCTACGTTTCTCGGATGCTGAAAATGATCCATTACTTTTTCACTGTACATGTGTTTCCTCCTGATTCGTAATTATAATATTTATACATATGTGATCCTGTACTTGTCTGTACTTATAAACGATTTTTCTTTGCTTAACGCTTCAAAAGCCGAAACAGATTCTGTCAGTTTTTCCCCTCTGCTCCGTTATGTTTAAGGAAATCCTCATATAGAGGAGACATATTTCTCAGATTCTGCACGATCTCCTTCAGATTCTCCACTGTATAATCCAGGTCTTCTCTTGTGGTCTCCTCGCTGAGCGTCAGTCTCAGAGAGCCATGAGCGATCTCATGAGGAAGTCCGATGGCAAGAAGCACATGGGACGGATCCAGGGATCCTGACGTGCAGGCCGAACCGCTGGATGCGCAGATTCCGCAGCCGTCCAGCATCAGAAGAAGCGATTCTCCTTCTACAAAGCGGAAGCTGACGTTGACATTGTTCGGAAGTCTCTTCACCGGATCTCCGTTTAATTTTACATAGGGAATTTCTTCCGTGATCCGTTTGATGAGATAGTCTCTCAGTTCTCTCTCTTTTGCGGTGCGCTCCTCCATTGTTTCCGCAGCGCGCTTCGCCGCAGCGCCGTAGCCTACAATACCCGGAACGTTTTCGGTTCCTGCCCGGCGCTTCCGCTCCTGAGCTCCGCCGTGGACGAAGGAACGGATCTTCACTCCCTTCCGGATATAAAGGAATCCTACACCTTTCGGGCCGTTGATCTTATGAGCGCTGGAACTGAGCATATCAATACTGCATTCGTCCACATCAATAGGAAGCTGGCAGAACGCCTGCACCGCGTCTGTGTGGAACAGGATACCGTGTTCTTTCGCGATCATGCCGATCTCCTTAATAGGCTGTACGGAACCGATCTCGTTATTGGCGAACATGATAGAGATCAGAATGGTTTCCGGCGTGATAGCTTTTTCCAGATCCTCCAGACGGACAATGCCGTTTTCATCCACATCCAGATAAGTGATCTTTGCCCCTCTCTCCTTTTCCAGATATTCACAGGTGTGAAGAATCGCGTGATGCTCGATTTTTGTGGTGATAATATGGTTTCCTTTGTTTTTATATGCCTCAAAAGCAGCCTTTAAAGCCCAGTTGTCCGCCTCCGTACCGCTTCCGGTAAAATAGATTTCTTCTTTTTTGGCATTAAGCACTTCTGCGATCTGCTCTCTGGCTTTCGTCACCGCCTCTTTGCTCTGACCCGCCAGATCATAGATACTGGAGGGATTTCCATAAAATTCTGAGAAGTAAGGCAGCATTGCCTCAACAACCTCAGGAGCTGTTTTTGTTGTTGCAGCATTGTCCAGATATATCATTTTTTTCATTTTATTCTTCGTCCTCCCTGCTTTCACAGCAATTATTTCTTTCTTTCCGTTTTTTCCGGCTTTCCTCTATCAGTTGACTCAGCATCAGGGTATCTACCGCCTGATTGATGCTGTCGTTGATCCTCTTCCATACATACTTTGCCACGCAGATATCCTGGGTCTCGCAGCTCTGCTCCTCGGCAGTTCCCGGACATTGAGCCGCTTCCAGGCTTCCTTCCAGGACACGCAGGATATCTCCTACAGAAATTTCCTCCGCCGGACGTCCAAGCCGGTATCCGCCGCAGGCGCCTCTGGTACTCTCCACCAGTCCCGCCCGTTTCAGCTTTCCCATTAATTGTTCCAGATAACTGACGGAAATATTCTGTCTGCCCGCAATACTCTGAATAGAGACTGCATCTGTCTCACTGTACAGTCCCAGATCGATCAGAGCCCGAAGACCATATCTCGCTCTCGTTGATAGCTTCATCTACTCACTCCTCTAATTCCGAGTATTTTTGTCGGATTTGATGTGATTACTTTAACAGATACTCGCCGTTCTGTCAAGGTAATTTTATGCATATATTTACAAAAAAACCACAGGATGTCAAAATGTCGAAAAAGAACTTTTTCAGGGGAACTTTTATCCTGACCTGCACAGGAATCGTAAGCCGGATCATCGGCTTTTTTTATAGAATATTCCTCTCACATTCCATTGGTGCACAGGGAGTAGGTCTTTTCCAGCTTGTACTCCCTGTTCAGAATCTTGTTATGGCTCTGACCGCCTCCGGCATACAAACTGCGCTTTCCAGACTGGTTGCCTCCAGGATGGCGCTGGGGAAAAAGAAGGAGGCAAAAGACGTGTTCCGCCTGGGAACAGCTTCCGCTTTTTTCCTTGCTTTGGCAGCTTCCGTTATCTTATACAAAAATTCCTCATTCATTGCAGCAGAGCTTCTGAAAGCTCCCCAGACCGCTCCTCTTCTCCGTATCCTTGTTTTCAGTTTTCCCCTGTCCGCCCTGCACTCATGCATAAGCAGCTATTATTTTGCCGGAAAACAGGCGGAAATCCCATCTGCCCTTCAGCTTTTGGAACAGATTGTCCGGGTGTGCTCCTCCTATGTGATCTATCTTGTTTCCCTATCGAAAAATATTCCTGTTACCGCATCTATCGCGGCAGGAGGCGCTCTTGCCAGCGAGGTGGCCGCTGCTCTTGCGGGACTCCTTATCATCGGGACAAAGTTCAGCGGAACCGAGGCTTCTGTTCTCAGGATCAAAAACCCTCTGACGATTCTCAGGGAAATCTTCTGCACGTCCCTTCCTCTTACCTTAAACCGGCTTCTTCTTACTCTTCTGGGAAGCATTGAAGTCGTGCTGATCCCTCAGCGCCTGCAGGCATCCGGATTAAGCTCTGCGGAAGCGTTAAGTGTTTACGGTGTTTTTACCGGTATGGCTCTGCCGTTCATTCTGTTCCCTTCCGCCCTTACCAACTCCGCATCTGTAATGCTGATGCCTTCTGTTGCGGAAATGCAGGCTTTAGGCTGCCGGAAACGGATCCGCCGCATCACCGCGCAGTCCTGTACAGGATGTCTTCTTCTGGGCACTGTCTGCGCCCTTGGCTTTCTCCTTCTGGGACCTTTGGCGGGAAAAATTCTTTTTCACAGTCCTACTGCTGGAACTTACATCCGCACCATGGCGTTTATCTGTCCTTTCCTGTATATGAATACCGCTCTGACCAGCGTTCTCCACGGCCTGGGGAAAACAGGCACCTGCCTTTTCCACAATGCCTCCGGGATCCTTCTCAGGATCTCCTTCGTACTGTTTGCCGTTCCTCTTATGGGAATCCGCGGATATATGTACGGGCTGCTTCTCAGCGAGATCCTGGTCAGTATCCTTCATATTTTCGCACTGTATCACTGTGAGCAGTGATAGTTTTTTGCGTAAATATAGAGGTTTTCTATCGACAATATCCGCAGAATCGTATATAATGAACCGGTATGGTACAGACCACACATGTTTTATAAAAGAAAAACTGCCGGAATCTGCGGCAGTAAGGAGGAAAATATGGGATTTTCATTTATTAAGAAACTGCCCACACCGGAAGAGATCCGCAACCAATATCCCATCGACTCTTCCATTCAAGCTCTGAAGGAAGCGCGGGATCAGGAAATCCGGGATGTTTTTACAGGAAAATCGGATAAATTCCTTGCCATCATCGGTCCCTGTTCCGCGGATAATGAGGACGCCGTATGCGACTATCTTCTCAGGCTCCGGGCTGTCCAGGAAAAAATTGCCGATAAAGTTCTGATCATTCCGAGAGTTTACACAAATAAGCCCCGTACTACCGGGGAGGGATATAAAGGCATGGTTCACCAGCCGGATCCGGAAAAGAAGCCCAATATGCTGGCCGGTCTTATAGCTATCCGGAAAATGCATATCCGCGCTATTCAGGAAAGCGGCTTTACCTGTGCCGACGAGATGCTGTATCCGGAAAATTACCGGTATCTGTCCGATCTTCTATCCTATGTGGCCGTAGGCGCCCGTTCCGTGGAGGATCAGCAGCACCGTCTTACTGTCAGCGGTATGGATGTGCCTGCCGGAATGAAAAATCCTACCAGCGGAGATTTCAGCGTTATGCTGAATTCTGTCATTGCCGCCCAGGGCTCTCACCGGTTCATCTACAGAAGCTGGGAAGTCGAAACAACCGGAAATCCTCTTGCTCACACTATTTTGAGAGGAGCGGTAAATAAACACGGAGAAGCCATTCCCAATTATCACTATGAAGATCTTCAGCTTCTCCTGGAAAAATACCAGGAAAAGAATCTTCTGAATCCGGCCGTGATCGTAGATACAAATCATTCCAATTCCAATAAGCAGTACAAGCAGCAGGTCCGTATCGCAAAAGAGGTGCTCCACAGCCGTCTTGTAAGTCCGGAACTCCACAAGCTTGTGAAGGGACTGATGATCGAAAGCTATATTGAACCGGGCAATCAGAAGATCTGCGGAAATCTGGTTTATGGAAAATCCATCACAGACGCCTGTCTTGGATGGGAAGAATCCGAACAGCTCTTATATACTATCGCAGAAATGTGCTGACAGCTCTTATGCAGCCTGACCGAATCTTTTGTTTCAAAAAAAGAATCCTGCTTTCTGGCAGGATTCTTTGCCTGCAGCGGCCGCCTGTGGCTCTTTTGTTCCGCTGCAGTACGCTTCTTATTCTTATTTTTCCTGTTTTATCTTCTCGGATGCGCTTTCATATATACGTCCCGCATCTTTACGGCATTAACGCCCAGATACATCTGTGTGGAAGAAATGTCCGAATGACCAAGCATTTCCTGGACACTTTTTACATCCGCCCCGTTCTGGAGCATATGCACCGCAAAGGAATGCCGAAGTGTATGAGGTGTAATATCGCACTGGATCCCCGCCGCAGCCGCGTATCCTTTCAGAATTTTCCAGAATCCCTGACGGCTCATGATCTTCCCCTGGCAGTTTGTAAACAGAGCAGTCTCTTTTTTATTTTTTATGAAAAAATCTCTTACTTTTTCTACATATGTGGCGAGAATATCTCTGCTGACATTGCCGATCGGTATGATCCGTTCCTTATTGGTGTCGTGGCAGATCACATACCCCATCTGAAGATTCAGATCGGAAAGCTTAAGATGGATCAGTTCGCTCACACGCATGCCTGTTGCATAGAGAAGCTCCAGCATGGCCCTGTCCCTCAGTCCTTTTGCAGTAGACTGATCCGGCATTTCCAAAAGCCGGTCCACCTCCTGGACAGTCAGGATCTGAGGAAGCTTTTTTTCCACCTTCGGCGGCTTCAGATTTTCTGAAGGATCCTCCCTGATGATCCCCTGCTTCAGCAGATACTGAAAGAAGGCGCGGATCGTGGCAATGTTTCTTGAGATCGTAGCCGATGCAAAATTTTCTTCCCGCATTTTACTCAGATAGCCTTGAATATCGGTTTCCCTGACATCCTCCCACCTGTCTATTTTTTCCTTCTCAAAATATTCTTCCAGCTTTTTTAAATCCCGCTGATAGGAAATCTCTGTATTATAGGAAACATTCTTTTTATTATGCAAATATCCTATAAACTCTTCCATAAGCTCTTTCATTTCTATACTTCCTGTATATTCTTTTCTTATTGTTTTGTACTTTTCTGCGTACATAAACTAAAAATCACTTGTATCATATCAGCTTTTTCGTCAAAAATCAAACTTGTTTTTTCCGGAAAAACTTTGAGAAATCCTTGCTTTTGCAGAAAAACGCCATATATTGTGTTTCTTTTTTCCTATGCCCCCAAGCCCTATATATAAATTTTTTTTAAAAAATTTTCAGGCTTTTCATAAGAACCTCTACGACTACAGGATTACAGTAGGCTTCCAGAAGAATTCCCGCAAAATATACGATACCGCACAAAAACAACCGGACGGCATATTCCGATATCTTTTCCGGAAACAGCCCGCGGCTGCGCCAGATTTCCATAGACTGGCGGTATACCTGGTTCATCAAATAAAAGATACACGGCAGATAGATCAGATACTGGGGAAACAAAAGCCCCGCACCGATGAGACCGCCCTGAAGCCCAAATTCAAGAACCGACATAGCCAGCAGGATTCCCGTCTGAAATCCCATAAGCAGGATTCCTGTTACCGCCAGAGGAACACCGAAAACAGAAATGCCGCAAAAGGCGGCAAGAAGATAAAGGCTTCCCCGTATCTTCAGCACTTCTCCCAGATACTCATAACCTGACGCTGTTTTTTCCGCAAAAGCGCCGATCAGATAAAGAGAGGCCGCTGTCTTCTGACGCCACTCCAGTTTCCACAGGATATTAGGCAGCAAAATCCCCAAAAGGAATCCTCCGAAGAAAATCCCTCCTGCCGGCAGTTTTCTTCTTTTATAAATTTCACGTCTTTTTTTCATACCCTCACCCTGTACAGTGTACGGGCCTGGAGAAGAAAATATTCCCATGATTCTCACTATTACCGCCGCCGGATGATCTCCTCCTCCGGCCGGAAAGGATTTACAGACGCAGAAGAGCCGTGTGGATATTCCACACGGCTCTTATATTATTTACTGATGTATGAACTTCGGCCTGTAATCAGCCTGCGTCCTATTTTGCATAGTCCACAGCCCTGCTCTCACGGATGACATTGACCTTGATCTGGCCCGGATATTCCAGTTCCGCCTCAATCTGCTTCGCAATATCCCTTGCCAGAATAACCATGTCTGCATCCGATACATGATCCGGAATTACCATCACACGGATTTCCCTGCCTGCCTGAATAGCAAAAGACTTATCAACGCCTTTAAATTCATTGGTAATCTCCTCCAACTGCTGCAGACGGTTGGTATAAGTCTCCAGAGTCTCTCTTCTCGCACCTGGCCTTGCAGCGGAAATTGCGTCTGCCGCCTGCACGATACATGCTACAAGAGATTCCGGCTCCACATCTCCATGGTGAGAAGCAACTGCGTTGATCACCACAGGAGATTCCTTATATTTCTTGCAGAGATCCACTCCTATCTGGATATGTGATCCTTCTACTTCATGGTCAATGGATTTTCCAATGTCATGAAGAAGACCAGCTCTTTTCGCCAACCGGACGTCTACGCCGATTTCGCCTGCCAAAAGTCCGGAAAGCTGCGCTACCTCAATAGAATGTTTCAGAGCGTTCTGACCGTAACTGGAGCGGAATTTCATACGTCCCAGCAGTTTCAGAAGCTCCGGATGAATGCCGTGAACCCCTACGTCCATAGCAGCGTTTTCTCCGTCCTCACGGATCTGCGCCTCTACTTCCTTCTGGGCTTTCTCCACCATCTCCTCAATCCTTGCCGGATGGATACGTCCGTCAACGATCAGCTTTTCAAGAGCGACTCTCGCCACTTCACGCCGGATAGGATCAAAAGCGGACAGAACCACAGCTTCCGGTGTATCGTCAATGATCAGATCCACGCCTGTGAGAGTCTCCAGTGTACGGATATTACGTCCTTCACGGCCGATGATCCTTCCCTTCATCTCATCGCTGGGAAGCTGGACAACAGAAATCGTTGTTTCAGCCACATGGTCTACCGCGCATTTCTGTATCGCGTTGACCACATACTCCTTCGCTTTCTTGTCAGCGTCTTCTTTGGCGCGGCTTTCAAGCTCTTTGTAAAGCTTGGCAACGTCCACCTTCACATCGTCTTCCACTGTTTTCAGCAGCTCGTCTTTTGCCTGTTCGGAGGTCAGACCGGAAATTCTTTCCAGTTCCTGTACTCCTTTTTGCTCAAGTTCTTCTACTTTCTTTTCTCTTTTCTGCAACTCGGCAGCCTTTGCTGTGCATTCAGCCTCACGCTTTTCTACTGCATCCGCTTTTTTATCTACAGATTCCTCCTTTGATAAAACGCGGCGCTCGTATTTCTGCAGTTCGTTCCTGCGTTCCTTGGTTTCTTTCTCCAGTTCATTTTTTGTTCTGAGAGATTCTTCCTTCACTTCCAACAAAGCTTCTCTTTTCTTCGTTTCAGCAGTTTTTAAAGCTTCATCTATGATGCTTCTTGCTCTTTCTTCTGCTGTGCCCACAACTTCGGCGTCTTTTTTTGCCTTGTTGTCAACAGCAACCTTGCAAGTAACTGGAACCGCAATAAGCAGTGCGACCACTACAGCGACAATTACACTAATAATTATGATTGCCACAGGAGCACCTCCTTATTTAGTTTTCATTGTACAATTACAACAATACAAGTTTAGCTGTTTTTGATAATTCTGTCAAGTTTTTCTATACTTTTTATTATCATTATTTTCCGTAGGAAGCCGTGATGTTCAGCTCTTCCAAAACGGAAGATATGTCCTCCCACCGGAAGCCTCTTCTGACAAGATATCCGTATAATCTGCGCATCTGTTTTTCGTCCAGCTCTGTTCCCGGCGCATACTTTTTCTCCACAGTGGAACAGAGCAGCGCCCTCTCATCCGGCTGTTCCAGGGAAAACACCGTCTCCCAGGCCTTCTCCGCAGTTTCCCGGGCAACCCCTTTCTGGTATAATTCCTGGAAAATACGCTGCCGGCTTTTTTCGCGGATACGGGAAAAAATATAATTTTCCGCATACCTCTGATCATTGATATATCCGTATTCCTTCACATAGGAGACCGCGTCCTCTGCAGCCTCCCCGGAAAAACCCGCCTGCGTCAGTTTTTCTTTTAAACCCTTTTCCGTACGGTCCATCCTCTCCAGAAGCCTCATTGCCTTTTTTCTGGCCCGTTTTTTCTCTTCCCAGATGTCTGTATCTGCCATCCTCTCACCTCATCAGGATTCTTCTGTCTCCTGCTGTACAGCCTCTGTTTCTTCCTGGCTTAAAGGCTCGGCTAATGATACATCCTGCCCTTCCTCTTCCGGAAGCAGATGGTAATGGATCCTCACCTTCTTTTCAATTTCACTGCAGACCTCCGAATGATCCTTCAGGTATATTTTCGCGTTTTCGCGTCCCTGTCCGATCTTGTCTCCATTGTAGGAATACCAGGCGCCGCTTTTATTTACAACCGAACAATCGGAAGCAAGATCCAGGATCTCGCCTTCTCTTGAGATTCCTGTTCCGAACATAATGTCGAATTCCGCCTGTTTAAAAGGTGGGGCCACCTTATTCTTGACAACCTTTACCTTGGTATGGCTTCCAACGATCTCGCCGCCCTGCTTGAGAGCCTCCCCTTTTCTCACGTCCAGTCTTACAGACGCATAGAATTTCAGAGCCCGTCCTCCTGTCGTTGTTTCCGGATTTCCGAACATAACTCCTACCTTCTCACGAAGCTGGTTGATAAAGATCACCACACAGTTGGACCTGCTGATCACCGCGGTAAGTTTCCGAAGAGCCTGAGACATCAGACGGGCATGAAGTCCCACATGGCTGTCTCCCATATCGCCTTCGATCTCTGCCTTCGGCACAAGAGCCGCGACAGAGTCAACGATCACAATGTCTACCGCCCCGGAGCGCACCATCGTCTCTGTGATCTCCAGAGCCTGCTCGCCATTATCCGGCTGGGAAATATAAAGGTTGTCGATATCCACGCCTATATGTTTGGCATATACCGGGTCAAGAGCATGCTCCGCATCGATAAAGCCTGCGATTCCTCCCCGCTTCTGCACCTCTGCTACCATATGTAAAGCTACTGTTGTCTTACCGCTGGATTCCGGACCATAGATCTCCACGATCCTTCCCTTTGGAATACCGCCTACTCCAAGGGCAATATCCAGGCCCAGAGAGCCGGTAGGCACCGCTTCCACCTGCATATGAGCTCCGGATTCCCCAAGTTTCATAACCGATCCTTTCCCATACTGCTTCTCGATATGGCTCAGCGCTGCGTCCAGAGCTTTCTGTTTGTCTTCATTTAACATATTGCTGTTTCTCCTTCATTTATTTTCTAAGCTTTTCCAAACCTATGTTCGTGTTTTCTTCTTACATGCTATTATACTTTTCCCCACATGTCAAGCAAAAATTTTCGACGTTTTCCGGGCTGACCTGCAAAAAGAAAGAGCTCCTGGCGGGAACCTGTCCGAAGGTACCCTGCAGAAGCTCTTATTTTACATTTTTATCAGCCCTGGCTCAGGATGGAACGTACATGATCCACTTCTTCTCTTGTAGCCTTTGCGGCAGGCACATAATAACCTTTTGCCCGGGCAATGTTGTAAATCTCTTCCTGAGACATTTCGCACTGATTGCGGATCTGTTTCAGCGTCTGTTTTAACTGCGGATTTTCAGTCTGAGGGATCATCTCGCCGTAGCGCACCAGTTCCCCGTTGATTCCTGCCAGCGTATCTGCAACCATTGTCTTTTCGTTCATCATCCGATACCTCCTACTGTAAAAACTGCATTAACTGCTGCTTCGTCTGCTGGGCAGACTGCGCGGACTTCTGGAAGAACTGTTTTACTTCCATATCCTGTGCTTTTTCTGCATAATCCTGCATTTTACAATGTGTGGTATCAAAACCTCCGATCAGATGCCGCAGATTCTGTAAATCCAGTTCCGATATTTCTGTCATTGATACTACCTCCTCATTCTTTTATGATAGATAGTATCTCAAAAAATCAGGAATCTATTCATTCACCGATCAGCCAGTTGTACATTTCCTCATACTGCCTTGCGGAATTGTTCCAGGAGAAATCCGCCGCCATGGCGCGATCCACCATCTTGTTCCACTCCCGCTTGTTGTCATAGAATACACGCTCGGCATTCCTGATAGTCGCCAGCATCTCATGAGCGTTGTAATTTCTGAAGCTGAATCCTGTGCCTGTTCCCTCGAATTCGTTATATGGCTCCACCGTATCTTTCAGACCGCCGGTTTCGCGCACGATAGGCAGCGTGCCGTAGCGGAGGCTCATAAGCTGGCTGAGGCCGCAGGGCTCGAACAGCGACGGCATCAGAAAAGCGTCAGACGCCGCGTAGATCCTGTGGGACAGCGGTTCGTCATAATAAATCTGAGCGGACACTTTTCCATGATATTTCCAGTCAAAGTGACGGAACATGTTTTCATAGCGCTCGTCCCCTGTTCCAAGCACGATAATCTGCACTGCATCCTGGCACAATTCGTCCATAACATAGGCGATCAGGTCAAATCCCTTCTGGTCAGTCAGACGGGAAACGATGCCGATAAGCATTGCTTTCGGATCTTCGTTAAGCCCGAAATCTCTCTGAAGCTGGAGTTTATTTTTTACCTTTTCCTTGCGGAAAGTCTTGGCATTATATGTCTTGGTGATGTACTGGTCTGTCTCCGGATTGAATACGTCGTAGTCAATTCCGTTGACGATTCCTCTCAGGCTGTTGGAACGTGCCTGAAGAAGACCTTCCAGACGTTCGCCGTAGAACGGGGTTTTAATTTCCTCCGCATATGTTTTGCTCACTGTAGTCACAGCGTCTGCAAAGACGATTCCTCCTTTCAGGAAGTTGGCGTCTTTGTATGCTTCCAGTTTATCCGGAGCAAAATAGTAGTCGGAAAGTCCCGTAATAGCCTTTACTGTCTTCACATCCCATACGCCCTGGAATTTCAGGTTGTGGATCGTCATAATTGTTTTTATATTCCAGAAAAACTCATTCTGCTGGAAAGTATCGTGAAGATATACCGGTACAAGTCCTGTCTGCCAGTCATGGCAGTGGATAATATCCGGACGGAATCCGATCACCGGAAGCACAGAAAGCACAGCTTTGGAGAAGAAAGCAAATTTCTCCAGATCCCAGGGCGCGCTGTCATAAGGCTTCGGACCGCTGAAATAGTATTCATTATCGATAAAGTAGAACTGGATTCCGTCATATTCCATCTGCATGATCCCGACATAACAGTTCTTATATCCCAGATCCATATAGAAATGAGTGACGTACTGCATCTTGTCTTTCCATTCCTGTTTCATGCAGGCGTATTTCGGAAGAATGACGCGAATATCAAAATAACGCTTGTCAAAGCATTTCGGCAGCGCCCCCGCTACGTCTGCCAGCCCTCCGGTTTTAATAAACGGTACAGCCTCTGAGGTTGCGAATAATATCTTTTTCATCTGTAAATACCCCTCCTTGGTAACTTCTGCATGTGTTTATTATAACCTAAAACACTTCTATTGGAAAGAGTGATTTTTGTATTCCAGCCGTATCTTATCAGCGATCAGGGCAATAAATTCCGAATTCGTGGGCTTCCCCTTTCCAGTACTGACTGTGTAGCCGAAAAGGGCGTCTATAGTGTCCATTTTCCCTCTGCTCCACGCCACCTCTATGGCATGCCGGATAGCTCTTTCTACCCGGCTCGGGGAAGTCTGATGCTTCTTCGCTATTGTGGGATACAGGATTTTTGTAATGGAATTCAGCATTTCCATATCATTCACCGATAGGATGATGGCGTCCCTGAGATACTGATATCCCTTAATATGCGCCGGCACGCCAATTTCGTGGATCACATTTGTCACATCGGCTTCCAGATTATGAACGCCGTAAACCGCCCCGTCTTCCTTTACGGCCTGGCGTACCGGCTCTCTGTTTCTTCTCTCGCCTGAACGCCGCAGATTTTTGATTCTATTTAAAAGCACCTGGTTGTCAAAGGGCTTCAGCATATAATATTCAGCTCCGAGATTAAAGGCGTCTTCTGTGATACGTTCCTGGCCTACAGCAGATACGACAATAAAGGAAGGCGTTTTTTTCACCGCATGGTCATGATTGAACTTCTCCATTACTGTAAGGCCGTCCATTTTCGGCATGATAATATCCAGAATCACCACATCCGGCTCTTTTTCCCGGATGATGTTACAGATTTCTTCTCCATTGTGCGCTTTACCGACTAATGTCAGGTCTTTATCCTCGTCGATCATGCGACCAAGTATCTCCAGCATTTTCTCATTATCATCTGCAATCGCCACATTTAATTTTTCCATGAGGCCAGTCTCCTCCTAACTTCTAAATCCGAACTTTCGGTACTTTTGTCAGATCATTGGCCCAGGGCGCCCCTCGAATCACCCGGACTGCTATGTACAAAATAACGGGCCCGTTCGTTCTCCTCTTGCACATCAAGGTTATTATAGAAGAAAGATGAGCGCGAAATCAAGCCGAAAGTGGCTGAAACAACGGATTTTCGTTCGTTCACTTTCGAGCTTTTCGGACATTGTTTTCTCTCCTGATTCCTTATTTTTCGAGGAATTACACCCTTGTTTTTTCTTTTCCCACAGCACAGTTTTCCATTTTCCGCCATAACTTTTCGGAAAAAGAGACAGGCCGCTTCCCAACCTGCTGTAAACAGCGGTTTTGAAGCATTCCTGTCCCGCTCTGGCTTTATCCTTGTTTTCCGCTTTTATTCCACAAATCCTGCGCGACGTATTTTTACAAAAATTCTGGACTAAGCCGTCATATTTTCCAGCATCGTTTCCGCAAAAATGCCGTAGCCGCTTGTAGAATCCTGTACGAACACATGAGTGACCGCTCCGGCAAATTTCCCGTTCTGGATCACAGGGCTTCCGCTCATACCCTGAACAATGCCTCCGGTAAGCTCCAGAAGTTCCGGATCCGTCACCTGTATCACAAAGCTTTTGTTCGTATCCTCATGGTTCATATCGATTCTTGTAATCTCAGCCTCATATTCTTTTACCTCTCCGTCCACGCAGCAGAGAATAGACGCCGGCCCTGTCTCCAGCTCCTGTTTGTATGCCACTTCCATTTTTCTCAGCGAAACGGCTTCCTCGCCTCCGGAAATTTTTCCATAAATCCCGTTTTTGCTGTTATCTGTGATGCTTCCCAGGATCCTTCCCGGCTCGTAACGGATCAATCCCGAAAGTTCTCCGGGATTCCCGCTGCTTCCCTTCTGGATTCCCAGAATTTCCGCCTGATACAAAGCCCCTGTGCTGATATTCAGAAGATCCCCTGTGTCCACATCGCTGATCCCATGGCCCAAGGCGCCGTAATTGCCATTGCTGTCCACAAAGGTCAGCGTTCCGATTCCCTGTGTATTGTCTCTGACCCAGATGCCCAGCTTATACTCTCCGGATGTATCCTGAACGGGAGTCAGCGACACCGGAATCGTTTCTCCGTCGCGGACCACCTCCAAGGTCACATCCTGACCATCCAGGAGATCCAGGTCATCTATCAGTTCTTTTTTATTTGATACCTTTTGCTCATTAAAGGCCACAATGTAATCCCCCGGCTTTACGATATTTTTTGCCGGCTCCTGTGTTTTTCCGTCCCTGGACATGATTTCTCCTGTATCTATGATCAGCACCCCTTCGGTTTCCATGTAGATCCCCACTGTATTTCCGCTGACAAATACAGACGAGCTGTCCGCCGGCGTTACCTTGATCTCCTTAAAAGGAATAAAACCCAGAAGACGGCATGGAAGCAGATAACTGCCCCCGCCGGAAACGGCAACCGCATCGTCGAAGGTCAAAAACGGAGAATCAAGAAGTTTTTGAACCTGATCCTCGCTGCCTTTTGACACCCGGATCTCATCAGGAACCTTCCGGTCCATATAGCGGTAACCCAGCCAGCACATAGCCAGTATATCCAGACACAGGCACCACAATAAAAACCTGCGGTATTTCCTTCTTATGTCCATTCTGCCACATCCTTTCATCATCAGTTCAAGAAAAAAAGAGAGGATCATCTCTCTTGGATCATCCTCTCTTATTATGCGGTGAACAGACTTATTTCAGTCTTGTATTTTTATGTACCTGTGCCAATTCTTTCATTTCTTTGGCATTCTGGAATACAGTCTCCGTGATCTCCGCTCCTCCCAAAAGCCTTGCCAGTTCACGGATAGAATCCTCTCCCTCAAGAGGATGGATTTCCGTGATCGTTTCCATTCCCTTCTGGTGCTTTTCGATTTCAAAATGCGTATCCGCCATAGCCGCGATCTGCGGAAGGTGGGTAATACAGAGAACCTGATGGTTTCTTCCGATCACCGCCATTTTTTCGGACACTTTCTGAGCGGTCCTTCCGCTGATGCCTGTATCAATTTCATCAAAGATCAGCGTTTCTATCTGATCTCTGTCCGCCAGGATCGCTTTCAGGGCAAGCATGATCCTGGAAAGTTCTCCTCCGGAAACGATTTTCGCCAAAGGCTTCACATCTTCTCCCGGATTTGTCGAAATTTCATATTCGATATCATCATACCCATTATCGGTAAATTCCTTTTTCTTTTGGAAGCTGATACGGAATTTCACATCCAGGAAATTCAGATCCCGGAGACCTTCCAGAATTTTTTCTGATAAAGCGCTGCTATATTCTTTCCGGATTTCAGATAAATCATACGAATACTTTTCAAGCTCTTTCCTGGCCTTTTCCAGATTTTGCCGCGCTTCATGGAAACGTTCTTCAAATTTTTCAAGATCTTCCAGTTTTTTCTGCTGTTCTTTCTGATACGCTAGTATGTCTTCTATGGTCCTTCCGTATTTTGCCTTTAATCCATTCAGAAGATCCAGACGTTTCTCTGTTTCGTAAAAAGCTTCACTGTCAAAAGTCATTTCTTCCACATAGGAAGAAAGTTCTCTGTTAAAATCGTTCAGAAGGGCGTCTATTTCCTGGATGGAATTTTCCATTGTTTCAAGCTGCGGATCATATTCCGACACTCTGGACAGCTCTTTTACCGCCGTTCCTATGGATTCTCCGGCTCCCTGCCCGGAGTCGTATCCCGTCAGGGAACGGACTGTCTGCAGAGTTTCCAGAATCAGTCTGCCGTTGCTGAGCTTTCTGTACTGTTTTTCCAGCTCCTCGTCCTCTCCCGGTACCAGCCTGGCGCTTTCGATCTCGCCCAGCTCGAATTCCAGAAAAGCTTTTTCCCGGTTTCTCTGTTCCTCGTCCGTATCCAGAGCTTTCAGTGTCTTCACGCATTTCCTGTATGAGCCATACGCCTCTTTTACTTTTTCTTTCACTGGATCGATCTTCTCTTTTCCGTAAGCGTCCAGAATCTCAAGCTGTTTTTCCGCATAGAGCAGAGACTGGTGTTCGTGCTGTCCGTGAATATCCAGAAGGCATGACGCGGCAGCCTTCATCTGGCCTACCGTACAAGTCTCGCCGTTGATTTTGCTGATGCTGCGTCCGTCAAGGATCTTTCTGGACAAAAGCACCTGCCCGTCCTCCGGAAAAATGCCGAGAGCCTCAAGCGCTTCCCGGGCTGTTTGATTTTCCACCTGAAACAGGAGCTCCACCAAAGCATAGGAAGCTCCCGCCCTTATCATATCTTTTGCGATCCTGCCTCCTAGGATCAGCTGCATGGAACCCAGAAGGATAGACTTTCCCGCTCCTGTCTCGCCGGTCAGGATGTTCAGTCCCGGTCCGAATTCCACTTCAATATCCTCGATCAAAGCAAGATTTTTCACATGCAGATGAAGTAACATCGGCGTCTCCTCTCCTTTGCCTGTGGTTAATGCAGAATACTTTTCAGACGTTTGACTACAGACGCAGCCTGTTCCGTATTTCTTGCCGCGCACATTACTGTATCATCTCCTGCGATGCTGCCCAGGATCTCCTCCCATTTCAGGGCGTCCAAGGCGGCCGCCACGCCCATAGCCATGCCCGGAACCGTGTGGATCACTATAATATTCTGTCCCTGGTCAATGGACATCAGAGCGTCATGAAGTACTCTTGTATACTTGTCCCCCAGTTCCTCCGGAAACTCTTTCAGGATCGCATAATGGGATTTTCCGTTCTTTCCTGCTACCTTTGTCATTTTCAGTGCCCGGATATCTCTGGAAACAGTAGCCTGCGTCACGCGGAAACCGGCTTCATTGAGCCTTGCCGCCAGCTCCTCCTGTGTATCGATTTCATATTTCTGAATCAGTTCTTTTATTTTTTCGTGTCTCGCTACCTTCACAGTATAACCTCCAGCCTGCTAATTATTTCCCATCTTCTGGCGCAGGATCTCCACAAAGCTTAAATGATTCAGCTTAAGGATCCTGCTGCTTACGGAAGCCTTTTGAATGACGATCCTGTCTCCTGTCACCATAGGGACTACCGTATCTCCGTCAAAGGACGCCAGGCCTTTTTCTGTATCCTGACGGCGTCCTTCTCCCAGTTCCACTGTGATCACATCCTCGGCCGGAAAAATAATACTTCTTGTATTCAGGGTATGGGGCGCGATAGGCGTCATCAGGGTCATTGCCGCGTTAGGAGACACGATGGGTCCTCCGCAGGAAAGACTGTAGCCTGTAGAGCCGGTGGGCGTGGCTATGATGATCCCGTCGGCGTTATAAGAATTCAAATATTCATTATTCACATAATTGTTGAAACGGACCACTCTCAGCGATCCTTCCCGACTGATCACAATATCGTTTAACGCAACGTCTCTCCCTATTATCTGTTCTCCTCTGTAAACAGTTCCCAGGAGCATCATCCGCTCTTCGATCTCATAATCGTCGCTGATCAGCTGGTCCAAAGCCGAACGGATAGAGTTTTTGTCCACTTCAGCCAGAAATCCCAGTGTCCCCAGATTCATCCCCAGCATGGGAATTTCTCTATGTACTACGTCTCTTGCCGCCTGGAGAAGCGTCCCATCGCCGCCCAGAACAAGAATGCACTGTGTTCCCTCCGGTATCATATCCGGGTCTGTATAATGAAAGCTTCCTTCCTGTTTTCTCTCCGCCGGCTGTACTTTGCACTGTTTTCCGCACTTTTTCAGGTACGCCTCGATCTCTCCTGTAATCTCAAGGTTTTTATCTTTCGCTGTATTTGTAATAATATAAAACTTGTCCATCTCCGTCTTCCTTAATCCAATTGCTGATGCGCTTCCCGCACCACTGTCTCCGGCGTGGTCTCCAGCCGGGAAATGATCGCCTCCCCTTCCGGGCATTTCTTTAAATGAAGAAGATATTCAATATTGCCCTCCGGTCCTTTGATCGGAGAAAAAGAGAGATGGCAGGGTTCAAGGGCGATCGTCTCAGCGTAGGAGATCACCTTTTCTATTACTTCCAGGTGTACGGCAGGATCCCGCACGACTCCCTTTTTTCCTACTTTTTCCCTGCCCGCCTCAAACTGGGGTTTGATCAGGCAGACGATCTCTCCTTCTTCTGTAAGAAGATTTCTTACGGGAAGAAGCACCTTGGTAAGGGAAATAAATGATACGTCAATGGAAGAAAAATCCGCAGGACTTTCCAGATGTTCCGGAAGCACATAGCGGATATTTGTTTTTTCCATACAGACGACCCTGGGATCATTTCTCAGCTTCCAGTCAAGCTGGCCGTATCCCACGTCGATAGAATATACCCTGACGGCTCCGTTCTGAAGCATACAGTCGGTGAAGCCTCCTGTGGAAGCTCCTACATCCATGCAGATCTTTCCGTCCAGAGTCACGTCAAAGTTTTTCATGGCCTTTTCCAGTTTCAGGCCTCCTCTGCTCACATAGGGAAGGGTATTACCCCGAATCTCAATGTTCGCAGTTTCCGGAAACATGGTTCCCGCTTTTTCTTCTTTTTGTCCGTTTACATAAACATTTCCGGACATGATATATGCCTTCGCTTTTTCCCGGGAGGGCGCAAGCGCCCTCTCCGTCATCAGAATATCCAGTCGTTTCTTCATTCCTGTTCCTCATACTCCTCGATGGCACAGAGAATATCAGGCGCGGACAGGCCGATCTTCGCCCGCAGGCTGTCGATTTCTCCATGCTCCACAAACCGGTTCCAGATCGCAATGGGAAGCACCCTGGCTTCCGGATGACACGCTTCCATGTACGCCGCTACATGCTCTCCGAAGCCGCCGTTTTTTACATTTTCCTCCACTGTCACAAAAAGACGGTGGTCCTTTGCCAGTTCGTCCAGAAGGGCGGTATCCAGAGGTTTTACAAATCTTGCATTGACAAAGGTGGGATTCTCCCCTCGTTCCTTAAGCCCATGATAGACCTGTTCGCAGACTTCGGTCATGCTGCCTGCGGAAAGGATCGCAGTCTTTTCTCCTCTGTAGAGAACTTCACTTTTTCCATACTGAATGGGAGCGTCGAATTCCTTCAGCCCCTGATAAGCGCAGCCTCTGGGATAACGGATGGCGCAGGGACCTGAAGCGGAAACGGCAAATTCCAGCATTTTTTCAAGCTCCCACTGATTTTTCGGCGCCATTACTGTCATATTCGGCATCATCGTCAGATATGACAAATCAAAGCACCCATGATGGGTTTCCCCGTCCGCTCCTACCAGGCCGGCTCTGTCAACGGCAAAGATCACATGAAGATTCTGCATACAAACGTCCTGAAGGATCTGGTCTACCGCTCTCTGCAAAAATGAAGAGTAGATGGCTACCACAGGGATCATACCGCCCAGAGCCAGTCCGGCGGCAAAGGTTACCGCATGTTCTTCCGCAATGCCCACATCAAAAAACCGCTCCGGAAACAGCTTTCCGAATTGCTTAAGCCCTGTTCCTTCCGGCATGGCCGCTGTGATCCCCACCAGTTTTTTCTGTTCTCTTCCTATCTTTTTCATTGTGTTGGAAAAAACCTCCGTATAGGAGGGACCCTTTTTTGAAGAAAGCGGTTTTCCTGTCTGTATATCAAAGGGACCTGTTCCATGAAAACGGTCTGGATGCTGGCTGGCCGGCAGATACCCCCGTCCTTTTTCGGTAAGTACATGGACGATCACCGGGCCTTCCACTCGTTTTGCTTCGTTGAAAAGTTTCATCATCTGACGCATATTGTGCCCGTCCACTGGTCCCAGATAGGTCAGGCCCATATTTTCAAACAGCATCCCCGGAATAATAAGCTGCTTGATGCTGCTTTTTGTCTTCCGTACCGTATCTACCAGGGCGGTGCCCACCTTTGGAACTTTTTTCAGCGCCTTTGTCACGCCGAGCTTCATTCCCGTATACGTCTCCGCTGTCCGCAGAGCGCTTAAATAAGAGGACATTCCTCCAACGTTCCTGGATATGGACATATTGTTGTCGTTCAGAATGATAATAAAATTTGTTTTCAGCTCCGCCGCGTTGTTCAAAGCCTCATAAGCCATCCCTCCGGTAAGAGCGCCGTCTCCGATCACAGAGACCACATAATAGTCCTCCCCGGAAAGGTCTCTCGCCCTTACATAGCCAAGTCCGGCTGAAATGGAATTGGAACTGTGACCTGTGTCGAAAGAGTCGCAGTCGCTTTCCTTTCTCTTCGGAAAACCGCTCATGCCGCCCTCCATGCGGAGTCTTTCAAAGCCGTCCTTCCTCCCTGTGAGGATCTTGTGGGTGTACGCCTGATGCCCTACGTCCCAGATGATCTTATCCTTTGGAAGCTCCAGTACGTTGTGAAGAGCCATGGTCAGTTCCACCGCTCCCAGGTTGGAAGAAAGATGGCCTCCCGTACGGCTTACAGATTCTATCAGAAATTCTCTGATCTCCTGGGCCAGAGCAGGAAAATCCGCCAGAGCGATCTTATGAATATCGTTTGGTTTTTTTATCTTTTCCAACATCCTTCGTATCCTTCTTTCACTTCCTGCGGCTGACCATTTCCTGAATCAGAGCCGTCAGGAATTCATTTTTTTTGTTCAGCCCTGCAAGAACTGACAGGGCATTTTCCGAAAGTTCAGCTACCTGCCGGGACGCTTCCTCTATGCCGAAAAGCGTTACATAAGTAACTTTATTGTTTTTCTCATCGCTGTGAACAGGCTTTCCAAGCTCCTGGCTGGTACTTGTCACATCCAGAATATCGTCCCTGATCTGAAAAGCCAGCCCGATATTAAGAGCAGCCTGCTCTACGGCGGCTGTTTCCTCTTCGTCTGCTCCTGCCAGAATCGCCCCCGCCATCATGGAAGCTTCGATAAGAGCAGAAGTTTTGTGCTGATAGATATAATCCAGCATATCCTTTGTTATGGGCTTGCCGTCATTTTCCACATCAACGCTCTGTCCGCCCAGCATTCCGTATATTCCGGTCTTTTTCGCCATGATCTCTACTGCCCGGACAACACGTTCATCCCCCGGAGCCATGGCAAAGGCCCGGAACATTGTCTCATAGGCATAATTTAAGAGACATGCTCCGCTTAGCACCCCCATGGCCTCTCCGTAAACCTTATGGGTAGTGAGACGGCCGCGGCGGTAATCGTCGTTGTCAATGGCCGGCAGATCGTCGTGGATCAAAGAGTGGGTATGGATCATCTCAATAGCCGCCATAAAAGGCTCCGCAAGCCTTTCGTCCCCGCCGAAAAGACGGCAGGTTTCCAGAAGGAGGATCGGGCGCAGTCGTTTTCCTCCCGCACACATACTGTAGTTCATAGCCTCCGCCATAGTTTTGGCAAAACCTTCCTCTTTCGGAAGCCAGCGGCGGATCACTTCCTCCGCCTTCTCTGTTCTTTTATTCAGTTCTTCTTTAAAATTCCCGTAATGTTCCATCTTCATCCATCTGGAGCATCTTTTTTTCTACTGTATCCAGCTTTTCATTACAGTATTTCAAAAGCTCCATTCCTTTTTTATAGAAACGAAAAGAATCTTCCAGAGAAGTGGCGCTGTCCTCCAGCTTTTCCGCCAGAGCGTCCAGTTCCTTAAATACCTGATCCAGCGTCATTTCTTCCTGCTCTTCTTTTTCCTGTCTGTTGGTGTCTGTCATATATTCCAGTTTTCCTTCCTGCATCCGGAAACCTCCGCTTCGATCACTCCGTCTGTCACAGAAATCTCAAGCCTTTCTCCCAGAGACGCCTGGGAAATGCTGGTAACGGCCCGACCCTCCTGATCCGAAACAAAAGCATAGCCCTGGTTCAGCTTGGAAAGAGGCGAAAGACCTTTATACCGTTCCAGATAAATACCAAGCGTATGTCTGTATTTTTGGATATTCCGTTCCATAGCGTCCCGGAAACTCTGTTCCAAAAGGCGTGTCCTTTCTCTGTTTTCCCGCAGGCGGCTTTCCGGACTCAGGTACTGGAGCCGCACCTGGTACTGGCCCAGTTTTGCCTCATAAAGCTCCAGTTTTCCCTTCATTCCCCGCCGCATCCTGTCGCGGTGATTCCAGATGGTTTCCAATGTATTTTTTAAATTGTCTACTGCAAGCTCCGCCGCCGCGGAAGGCGTTGGAGCCCGCAGATCCGCCACAAAATCTGTTATGGTAAAATCCGTCTCATGTCCCACAGCCGAGATCACAGGCGTTCTGCACTCAAAAACGGCCCTTGCCACTTTTTCTTCATTAAATGCCCATAGATCTTCAATAGAACCGCCGCCCCGGCCTACAATGATCACATCCACTCCCGCCTGGTCCAGCATACGGATTCCTTTCACAATGCTGTCCGCCGCTCCTTCCCCCTGCACCAGCGCCGGATAGAGAATGATCTGCAGATAAGGATTCCTTCTTAAAGAAATATTACGGATATCCTGCACCGCAGCTCCGGAAGGCGCCGTCACAACTCCCAGCCGTCTGATATATTTCGGTATGGGCTGCTTGTACTCCTGGGCGAACATTCCCATCTCTTCCAGCTCTGTTTTCAGGGCCAGGAAACGTTCATAAAGGGCTCCGGCTCCTTCCAGGATGATCTCTCTGGCATAAAGCTGATAACGGCCGTCCCTTTCGTATACGTCTACCGTACCCCCGACTACCACCTTGTCTCCGTCCTTCATGGAAAAGGCAAGTCCCCGGCGGTGTCCCGCGAACATTACACAGGAAAGGAGGCCAGTTTCATCCTTTAATGAAAAATAAATGTGCCCGCTTGGGTGGTATTTACAGTTGGAAACCTCACCCTTGACATAGATCTTTTTCAGAACGAAATCCTGCACAAACATATTTTTTACATAGCGGTTTACCTGGCCTACGGAATAAATTGTTTTCATATTCAGTTCTTGCTTTCCTCTGATTCCTTATCCGGCGGATTTTTTTTGGAACGGATGATGATCTTCGCCTGATGCGAAGGACGGCGGGTTTTATGGATCTCTCCGGAATCCTTCTTTCCGCTGGCGATCTTTCCGAGAATCCCGTTTACGAAAGAGCCGGAATCCTCGCCGCCGAACCTTTTCGCCAGTTCCACAGCCTCGTTGATCGCCACTCCTGTAGGAATATCCTCGTCGAATTTCATTTCATATACGGCAAGCCTAAGGGCGGTAAGATCCACCCTGTTCATTCTGGAAGTTTTCCAGCCCTGGCTGTATTCGTTCAGTTCACCGTCGATCTCATCCAGATGTTCCAGGATTCCTTCGTATTTTTTCTGCATAGCCGCCTGGTCTTCCTGGGAAAGTTCTTCCAGGCCTTCAAAGTAAAGGGAAAGCTGCTCCGGCATATCCCCCTCTGAATTAAACTGCGTCATAAAAAGCAGTTTAAAAATATGTTCTCTCTGTTCCCTTCTTCGCATGTTTCCTCCTAATATAGAAAAAAGGAAAGGGTTACTTTCCTTTTTCATTCTCCATATCCACGCCTGCAATACGGATATTCACATCCGCCACCTCCAGGCCCGTCATGTTCTCAATGGATGTTTTTACTTTCTCCTGAACCTTTTTGCTGACGTCCAGCACATTTTTGCCAAATTCAATATTCAGCGTCAGATCCACAGTACAAACACCTTCCAGAACTGTGACTTTCACTCCCTTGGACAAATTCTTCATTCCAAGTTTGCTTACCAGCTCATTGGTGATATTTCCGCCCATGGAGGCAACTCCCTCGACATCAGTGGCCGCAAGCGCCGCAATGATCGTCACAACTTCATCCGCGATCTTCACTTCACCGATACCGCCTACATCCTGCAGCTTATAGGTTGTTCTCTTTTCTGCCATTTTTATTCCTCCTAAGGATTCACGAATCTGATATTTCTTTCGATATGCTTATTATATCAAAGTCACTGCAAAAATAAAAGGCTTATTTACTGAATTCTGTCAGTACCAGATCCGGATTCCTGTCCTCGGTCATACCTACGCTCCACGCGTTTACAAAGAGCAGAAGCGGGTTGCCTTTCAGATCCGTCACCTTCTTCATGTCCGAAGTTCCGGTGATCTTCGCTACGTCCACTTCGTCTTTGTTGGCGATCCAGCGGATGTGTTCATAAGGCAGGTTCTCCAGGCGTATCTCCACGTTGTATTCATTTTCCAGACGGTATTTCAGTACATCAAACTGCAGAACGCCTACTACGCCTACAATGATCTCTTCCATGCCGGTGTTGAATTCCTGGAAAATCTGGATCGCGCCTTCCTGGGCGATCTGGTTGATCCCCTTTACAAACTGTTTTCTCTTCATCGTGTCAAGCTGGCGCACTCTCGCAAAATGCTCCGGCGCAAAAGTAGGGATCCCCTCAAAAGCAAATTTCTTTCCCGGAGCGCAGATGGTGTCTCCGATGGAGAAAATTCCCGGATCGAAAACGCCGATAATATCTCCCGCATATGCCTCGTCCACCACATGGCGGCTTTCCGCCATCATCTGCTGGGGCTGGAGCAGACGCATCTTCTTATCTCCCTGCACATGGTAAACTTCCTGGGAAGCGTCAAATTTTCCGGAGCAGATCCGCATGAAAGCGATTCTGTCCCGGTGCGCCTTATTCATGTTTGCCTGGATCTTAAAGACAAAGGCAGAAAAATCATCCGACATGGGATCGATCTCTCCGGCGTCGGACATGCGCGGAAGCGGAGATGTGGTCATGGCAAGGAAATGCTCCAGAAAAGTTTCCACACCAAAGTTAGTCAGGGCGGAACCGAAAAATACCGGCGTCATGTTACCTTTGCTTACCTGCTCCTGGTCAAAATCCGCACTGGCGCCGTCCAGAAGCTCGATCTCCTCCAGAAGCTGTTCTCTCTGCTCTTCATCCACAATTTCATTCAGACGGGGATCGTCTATGGCGATCTCCTCAATCTGGCCTTCTTTCGTACCTTTCTGGGTATCGGAGAAAATCAGCACTTTCCGGGTATTTCTGTCGTAGACCCCTCGGAATTTCTTACCTGAGCCAATGGGCCAGTTCACCGGACATGTAGCGATCCCCAGCTCCTTTTCTATTTCGTCCAGAAGGTCAAAAGTATCGTTAGCGTCTCTGTCCAGTTTGTTGATAAAAGTAAAGATCGGAATATGACGCATGACACAGACTTTAAACAGCTTCCTTGTCTGGGCCTCCACTCCTTTGCTGCCATCGATGACCATAACGGCGGAATCCGCCGCCATAAGGGTACGGTAGGTATCCTCTGAGAAATCCTGATGTCCCGGGGTATCCAGAATATTGATGCAGTATCCCTCATAATGGAACTGAAGTACAGATGAGGTAACAGAGATACCTCTCTCTTTTTCTATTTCCATCCAGTCCGACACCGCATGACGGGCAGTCGCCTTTCCTTTTACGCTTCCGGCCAGATTAATGGCGCCTCCATAGAGAAGGAACTTCTCTGTCAGAGTGGTCTTTCCTGCGTCCGGGTGGGAAATGATGGCAAAAGTTCTTCTTTTTTCTATTTCTTTCGCATACTTAGACACGTTTGGCCTCCTATACTATCTGATTTCCAATAAGTTTTCCAACTTGATATTCTAGTATAAGCCAAGCCGCACTGTCAAGGAATTTTATCCCGTGTCTTTCCCAAAGGGAAACATTTCTCAGTCATAAATTCCTTCTGTCTCGATCACATAGTCTCCTGAGGTTTCTTCGGAATCTGATATCTCATCCTCATAGACATTCTCCCCGTCTGTTTCCGCCTCCCCGGAAGTCTCCTCTGCCCCTGTGTTTTCATCTCCGGTTTCCTCATAGGTTTCCCCCTCGGACGCCGTCTCTTCCGTTTCAGGATCTTCCGCTGAGGCCGACGTTTCCTCTCCTTCATTTAACGGCGTGATCACGATATTTTCCGCAGCGATTCCTGTTTTTCGCTTTACAATATCCTCTATCTGAGCTCTCTGGGCGTCGTCCAGCTCACTGTCCGGCACCACGATATCCGCCGTTTCTCCTGTAAGATTCACCACCACGTTTTCAAAGCCTTTTGCTTCCAGAAGCATTTCCGCCGCTGATTCTTTTTCTGCGGTTTCCGTCATTGCCACCATAGTGTTGACTGCCTCCTGCTTCTGGTCGTCGCCGATATCTGTATTATTGATGATCTCCTGAAGATCTGCTTTGTTCTGGGATCTCACCTGCTCCCTGGAAAGCTTTGCCTGAGCTGCAAAGTCAGAAGCTCCTGTAAGTACGGCCTCCCCGGGAGTGCCTGTTTCATCTGCTTCCTCCTCCCCGGCGCCATCCGCCCCGTTCTCATCCAGAAGGGCTGTTTCATCTGTCAGATCGTAATCCACATCTTCCAGGATACTGCTGCTGTCCGTGCTGGTTTCCTTATCCTTGAATCCCAGATCCACATCCGCGAAGTTCAGATACCCGGCTACGGCGATCAGGATCGCAAGGGAGGTGATAATCACCTGATTCTTTTTCATGATTTTCTTCACTTTACTCTCCTCATTTCATTTTCATTATTTTAATTTTATGGGCTTCGATCTGAAATAATGCCATTACAGCCTCCTGAATATTCTGCACTGTGACAGAATCACCGGCTCCCTCGGCTGCGATAAGCACCCCCGTCACCTCCGTGTTCCCCGAACCATAAAAGTTTTCCTCGTCCTGTCCTGTCATCAGCATCACCTGAACGCTTCCCACTCCTTCCACGTTTTCCAGAACAGCTTCCAGCCTTGCCTCCAGATCCGTTTTTTCAGCCGTCCGCGTTTCCGTTTTATCCTGTCCGCTGCTCCTCCCTGTGCTGCTGTCCGTTTCCGACACCGGAATCGCGATCACCGCCAGAAGAAGCCCCAGAAGAAGAATCACCGCCCATTGCTGTTTCTTCATTCCCTTCAGCCAGAATCCGGCAGTCTTTTTTTTCGATTCCGAATTTTTCTCTGAGCTCATTGTAAATCCTCCTCTCCTCTTCTTCCGTCGGCTCTTCCCGGACGTAAACGACGGCGGATACCTTCTCCCCTTCTATATTTACGGCGGCATCCACAGTCTTTATGCCTGTACCATCCAGACTTTCCCTGATTTTTTCCGCAAGTTCGTTTTCATATCCCTGATAGAGATAAAAAGCTTGAAGGTCTTCCGCCTCTTTCTGTTCCAGAAGATTTTTTTCCTGCCGGTAGTTGGAGCTGAAGCTTTGAAGCAGTTCTCCGCTTTTTCCCAGAACCGCCACTACCGGCGTACAAAGCATATATATCAGAAGGAGTCCCATGAAAGACCGGATATAACGTTCATATTTTTTATCGGGCACAAGGTGCAGAACCGCTGTGAAAAGAATATAGAAAACGGCCAGATTTTTCATCCACTGATAAAATTCTTCTCTCATCCCCGTCCTCCCAGACTTGCCATAAGGATTAAAAATGTCAGCATACAAAGAACTTCCGCCGTAAACAGGATCTTCAGGAGAAGTCCGTATCCCTCGCCCATAGTGCTCAGACATCCCACGATCCTTTTGTCCGAAACCGGCTGCGCCAGAGCCGCCAGAAAACGGTATGCCAGAGAAAGGAGTCCGTAATGAACAACCGGCCCTGCCCCCGCAAGTACGAAAGCGATAAGGATCATCACCCCCAGGCAGTTTCTTACAAGCACAGCGCTGGTCACTACTAGTTCCGTCACCATATTCACGGCGTTCCCCACTCCGGGAAGAGCTCCTGCCGCTTTCCCGATCAGGCTTCGTTTCAGCGAATCCACCACAGGAGAGATCAGTCCTCTCACGATCTGAAGCCCTGCCACAACACCCAGCATGGTTTTCAGGCTCCAGCTTATGATAGTAAGCAGAAGCTCCGACAGTTTCCCCAGCATTTCTTCCCTGGACAGGTGATTGACCAGCCTGAGAAGCACATACAGATTCGTTCCCGGCAGGATCAGCGTCAGAAGCATCCACTGGATCAGCCATACAAGAAGCAGGACGCCTTCGTAAAAGACCGCCCCTGTAGCCGTTCCTGAGGACGCGGAAACCGTGATAAAATATGCAGGCGCCAGCGTTTTCATAAATTCCGCCATCCATGCGACCACCTTCTGAAGAGAAAGACTGATCTCGGAGAAAGAATCCATCAGCAGCATGAACATAAAAAGATACACAAGGTAAAAGCTGATCTCTCCAATCTGTCCGCTTTCAAAAACAGAGGCAAAATTCGCCAGTACCGCAGCTAAAAGGATAAGCAGGAGAAGTTTCATAAAAAGCGCTTTTTCCTGTTTCATGCCGGAAAACAAAAGGCCGCGCAGAAACTCCCGCACCGCCTCTTCCGAGATCCCGTTTTCTCCACTCAGCAGCTTTTTAAACGATTTTTGAAAGGAAAAGGTGTCTTCCCCCAGCATCTCGTCCAGCATGTTCTGTATCTCCGAAAAATCCAGTTCCGCCGTCAGCTCCTCCTGCAGTTCTTCCGACAGGTCCTCCTCCCGGACTTCCGTCTCTTCTGTTCCGGCTGCCGCCCTTATGGATTCCGGCCCCGCAAAGAAAAAAAAGAAAAGCGCGGTCCCCACGGCTGCTCTTTTCATCCATTTACCTGGTCTCATACAAGGAACTCCTGGATCGTATCAAGCAGGGCCATCAGGATCGGAATACTGAGTACCATGACAGACAGCTTGCAGAAAAGCTCAATCTGCCCCGCCGTGGCCTGATAACCGGCATCCCTGCAGATCCCGGCTGAAAACTGTCCGATATAAGTGATCCCTACCATTTTTACTAGAGTAGAAAAATAGCCGCTGTCCGGCGGCAGACTTTCCTTCAGGCGGCCAACGGCTTCAAAAAGATATTCCAGCTTTCCCACAGCCAGTCCCAGGATCATCAGGCCGATTCCCATAGTCACAAAAGCGGCGTATTCCGGCCTGCTCCCTTTCAGGAAAAAACCAAGCATTACGCCGCACACTCCAAGTAGTGAAATTTTTATGATGTCCATCCCGCCGCCTCCGTCTTTTATTCTCTTCCTATAGAACAAACAATTTCTGGATACTTTCAAACAGATCGTAAATATAGGGCACTATCCAGAACAAAACGATCAAAAGCCCTGAAAGGCTTACCAGAAATGCCTGCTCGTCTCTGCCGCTGTGCTTCAGGATCTGGGAGAGGATGGAAACCAGGATTCCTACCGCCGCTATTTTAAAAATGATACCGACTTCCACTCTCTCCTCCTTTCCAAGTCTGTTTACCACAGCAGCACTGCCAGAAGGATTCCGCCCATGATACCCAGACTTTGATAGATTTTTTTCTTTTCCGGCATCTCTTTTCTCAGACTCTCCAGAAGGCGCAGGGTTTCTTCTTCACAAAGCTCAAGCTGTCTAAGCTGCATTTCCCTGTCCAGATAACCCAGCCTGCCTCCCAGCGAGCTGATCAGTTCCAGCTCTTCTTTGGAAAGCGGAAGTTCCCTCAGTGTTTTTCCGGAGCACTGGCGGAAAATATCTCCCAGCGGATGTCCCGGCGACTGTTTCAGCCTCCCGGCTATCTCCCTTAAAAGTTCTCCGTACATTTCCGGGAGCTTTCCGGCAGTTTCCCGGAAGGCTTCCGGAAGGGACAGATTGCCGCACCGGATTTCTCCTTTCAGAAAAATAAGCATCTGAAGAAACACTCTGAGATTTTTTTCCCGGACGGTCAGTTCCCTGCTTTTGCTGTATCCGATCCCTGCTGCTGACAGAAGGATCAGAAAAATCCCCGCGCTTTTCAGCATTTTTCTCCCCTTCCGTTAAAAATCCCCATAATGTCTCCTGCCCGTTTCTTTTTCCCCAGTACGATATAGCGTTCAAATACTTCCATCTCTTTCAGTTTGCTGAAAAAAGGCGTGCGCAGCACATCCTCCACAGAATTTCCATGAGCGGTGGCGATCAGTTTGCATCCGCAGTGGATCACGGATTCCACAGCTTTATAATCCTCCTCTTTTCCTAATTCATCCACAGCTACCACAGAAGGAGACATAGACCGGATCAGCATCTGCATTCCCTCTGCTTTCGGACAACTGTCCAGAATATCCGTTCTCATTCCCAGATCATTCTGCGGAATTCCCTGATAGCATCCGGCAAGTTCGCTTCTTTCATCCACCACGCCTACCGTCAGTCCGGAAATATCCCCTTTCCCGTTGCTGAGCTGACGGATAATGTCCCTGAGAAGCGTGGTCTTGCCGCAGCGCGGAGGAGAAATGATCAATGTATGGGCTGTCCAGTTCTTCGTTCTGATATAAGGCATTACCTTGTCCGCGCAGCCCGGTATCTGATGAGCCAGTCTCAGATTAATGCAGGAAATATATTTCATTCCCCGTATCCTGTCGCCGTCCAGGATCACCTTTCCTGTCACGCCTACACGGTGGCCACCCTGAACGCTTAAATATCCCTGCCGTATTTCGTCCTCATAGGCATAAAGAGAATATCCGCTGACATACTCCAGCGTTTCCTGAAGATCTTCCCTTGTCACAAGATAGGGTCTGCTGCCTCTTCCCCGCAGGAAGCACTCTCCTCCGTCATAAGTCAGAAACAGCGGCCTTCCTGCCCGCATCCGTATTTCATATAGCTTTTCATAGTCCAGATCCGCTTCCATCAAAAGTTTCCTGATGTTTCCCGCAAACAGATCCTGAATCTGACTGCCCTCTATTGTCCTCACCTCTCTTTACACTTAATATATGTGGACAATCCTGATTTAGTACAAAAAATCTCCCTTTGCCCCGGCTTATCCTCTGATAAACGCCGGGACAAAAGGAGATTCTGTTTTTACGGAAGCTGTACGTTTACATGCTTCCAGCGAAGTTCCAGCGGATCCGCGGACCAGACCGCGCCGCTGTATTCAGGTTCCAGCTCAAGAAGGAGGTAGGAGCCGTTATCCATGGGAATGCTGCGCAGGTCCCTGGAAAGCCCCTCTCCTGTCCATTTAATATAAGCCTCCCGCAATACCCACTGAGTAAAGAACGCCTTGACAGGCTCTTCCGCCTCCAGGATTTCCGCAGTCATGCACGAAGGAACCATCCTCTCCAGCATATGTTTGTAGTTTACTTCCTTATGCTCCTGGATATCGATCCCTACTTCCTCTCCCGCGAAAATGCATACTACATATTTTCCGGAATGGCTGATATTATAGTGAATTTTGGGCTGCAGCGTAAAAAACGGCTTTCCGTGTTCTCCCCTTGCCCTTGGCTCAAATTTCAGCTCCAGTCCAAATTCTCTTTTTAACCCTTCTTCCAGCAGCCTCTCTCCGAACATATGCTCCATCTTTTTATTTTTGTATTCTTCCGGAATTTCGGTATAATAAATTACTGCGTTCATACTCCTGCCTCCTTTAAAAAACGGGAGGGCTCCCGCTCTTTATCATATTGTCTTTTTACATAGCACAGCGTCAATTCTTTTTTCGCTCTGGTCATCCCCACATAGAACAGTCTCCGTTCTTCTTCCACTGCTGACTGAAGCACCGCTTTTTTGTAGGGAATACTTCCCTCATTCACATTCAGAATGTACACCTTATCATATTCCAGTCCTTTTACTCCATGCAGGGTGGAAATCAGGACGCCGTTCCGTTCCTGTTTCTGTTTTGCCGCCTGCTCTTCCAGTTTTTCCGTATAGTCCTCTATATAATCTTCCCAGTCTTTCAGGCTGTCCATTCCTTTGGCGCTTTCCATAAGCCGGTCCAGGATTTCCGTAAGTTCCTCCGGCTTCAGTTTCCGGTAACGGGCATACTCTTCCAGGTATTCCTCATACCCTACGCCTTTCCGGATAAAATTCATGGCTGCATAGGGCGTCAGTCCCTTCAGGATCCTCAGATGCGTCTCCAGAGTCGTCAGTCTGTCGCACATCCAGTCTTTCTCTTTATAAAACTCTCTCAGCCTGTCGAAAGATATCTCTCTTCCCAGTTCCAGGGCGTCCCGGGAAAGATAGCGGTTCGGACGGTTCATGATCTCCAGAAAGTTTTTTCTGCTCCTGTCGCCTGCCGCAAACCGCATATACGCCAGCATATTCCGGCAGATCCAGTGATGAAAGATATTGGGGAGCTTTTCTTTCATGGTAAACGGCACCTGCCTCTCCATAAAAGCGCCTACCAGTCCTTCCGCTTCCTGATTAGTTCTCAAAAGGACGGCCGTATCCTCCAGTTTTTCATCTTTTTCTATCCGTTCCCGCAGTTCTCCTGCCACAGCCATATATTCTTCTCTCGGATTGTCGAACCGGCAGATCCTCATCGGACTGCCGTCCGGATTAGGTGTGGAGAGCTTCTTGGAAAATCTGGTCTTATTCTGCCCGATCACTTTCATAGCGGAAGAGAGTATTTTTCCGCTGCACCGGTAATTTACATCCAGCACCACCTGCCGGGCTTTTGGATAATCTTTCGTAAAATTCAGCATGATCTCCGGCCGTGCTCCCCGGAAGTGATAAATGGACTGGTCATCGTCTCCCACAATAAACAGGTTGTCCTCCGGTTTTGCCAGAAGCCGTATTATATCATACTGGAGCTGGTTGATATCCTGAAACTCATCTACAAGAATATACCGGAATTTACGCTGCCACGCACCGAGAATATCCTTTCTCTTGTCAAAAAGCTCGTAACAGTACAGAAGCATATCGTCAAAATCCAGCTTTCTTCTTGACCTGCAGGCAGACAGATATCCCTGAAAGATCTGACGGAACACCTCGTCGGGACAGCAGGAGGAATAATAATGTTCCAAAGAGATCCTGTTTCCTTTTACCAGGCTGATCTCTTTGGCGATTTCTTCCGGAAAATCCCCTTCCTCCGCCAGGTCTCCTCCATAGGTAAGCGCCAGTTCTTTCAGAATGCCGTATTTTTCCTCTTCTGACAAAATATTGGCCGCAGTCAGTCCATAGGCCTGCTTCAGTATTCCGTAGAACACACCGTGAAACGTGCCGAAAGTCACCTGGGTAGTCCTCTGCCCTGTAAAGGCCAGAAACCGCTCTTTCATCTCCGCGGCCGCAGCTCTGGAAAAAGTCACCACCAGCACAGAAGAGGCCGGTATTTTCCCTTCTCCTGTCATATATGCAGTTCTCTCAACAATTACGGAAGTTTTCCCCGAACCGGGGCCCGCCAGGACCATCATAGGTCCTGACAGGTGGGCGATTGCCCGTTTTTGAGATGGATTTCGCTTCATACAATATGTTTTCTCGTCAGCTCAGCTTTTCGATAGCTGCCTTTACACGTTTTAAAGTCTCTTCTTTGCCGATGATCTCCATTATTTCTGTAGCTCCGGCAGGGGTCATCTGTTTGCCGGAAACAGCGGTTCTGAGCGGCCACATCACATAACCGTTTTTATATCCCTTTTCCTTCACAAACCCGCTTAAGGAAGCATACAGAGGATCGTTTGTATAGTCTTCCTGTGCTTCCAGAACAGGAAGCACTTCCTTCAGCACCTCAAGAGAAGTCTCCTCTGTGGTTTTCATTTTTTTATGTCTGTACATGGAAGCGTCATATTCCGGCACTTCCTCAAAGAAGTCGATAAGAGCCGGAATATCCGGAAATACTTCGATTCTTGTCTGGACCATAGCTGCTATTTTGCGGAAGTCGTATTCCTTTTTCAGCACCTGTTTCATATAAGGAAGCGCTTTTTCATAAAACGCATCGGGGTCCATTTTCTTAATATATTCCCCGTTCATCCAGCGCAGCTTTGTAATATCAAACACTGCCGGAGATTTACTGATATGATGATAGTCAAATGCCTCCACCAATTCCTGAAGAGAATAGATTTCTCTGTTTTCCTGGGGGCTCCATCCGAGAAGAGCCACAAAATTCACAATAGCTTCCGTCAGAAATCCCTGATCTACCAGGTCCTCATAAGAAGAATGTCCGGAACGCTTGCTCAGCTTCTGATGTTCCTCATTTGTTATCAGCGGGCAGTGTACATATACAGGAATTTCCCAGCCGAAAGCTTCATAAATGCGGTTATATTTCGGAGCTGAGGAAAGATATTCGTTTCCTCTGACCACATGGGTAATTCCCATCAGATGATCGTCCACTACATTAGCGAAATTATAAGTGGGATATCCGTCTGACTTGATCAGGATCAGATCCTCCATTTCTTCGTTGTTTACGGTAATGTCTCCGTAGATCACATCATGGAAGGTGGTCGTTCCCTCCGTAGGCATGTTAAAGCGGATAACATGAGGTTCTCCCGCCGCCAGCCGCCTCTCCACTTCTTCCTTGGGAAGATGAAGGCAGCGTTTGTCATAAATGGAAATTTCCTTGCCGGCTACTACGCGCTTCATGGACTCCAGCTCTTCCGGCCCGCAGAAGCAGTAATAGGCGTCTCCCTGCTCGATCAGTTTTTTGGCGTATTCCAGATAAAGGCCGGACGCCTGACGCTGGCTCTGTACATAGGGGCCTACTCCTCCGTCCTTATCCGGGCCTTCGTCATGGAGCAGACCGGTCTTCTCCAGAGTACGGTAGATGATCTCTACTGCTCCCTCCATATATCTTTCCTGATCTGTATCTTCAATTCTAAGAATAAAATCTCCGCCCTCATGTTTGGCGATCAGATATGCGTACAGTGCTGTACGCAGATTTCCCACATGCATTCTTCCCGTCGGACTGGGCGCAAATCTTGTTCTGATCTTTGTCATTTTTCTGTTTCCTTTCCTTATTTTTCCGCCCTGTCAGGCTTCATTCTCATGTTTTGGCAGGTCAATCAGCTCTCGCTCCGCCGCTGTACAGACATGGAGCGGCTCTCTGTCTTTTGACCCTGGTATCATAAAAATTCCCTGAGACATCTCTGCCTCAGGGAGTTCTTCTCAATTATGCTTCGATGCCTCTGCCTTTCAGATATTCAATCACATCGCCTACTGTCGCAAGCTCTGCAAGCTCTTCCGCAGGAATCTCAACATTATACTCATCCTCCAGAGCCATTACCAGCTCGAAGAGGTCAAGGGAATCAGCCCCCAGGTCATCCTTGAAAGAAGTTTCCGCGGTAATTTCGCTTTCCTCACAGTTTAACTGTTCTGCGATCAGTTTTTTCATTTCTTCTAACATTGCTATCTTCTCCTTTATCAAATGCGTTTCATCACTACTTTGATGTGGAAAGTATATATTTTGTAATCCTATTTGTCAATAGATTTTCTGTTATTTTCTGGAACAGACATCTATTTTGTGCCCCGGTTCCCGCCGGGGACCGCAGCCTCCGGCAAAACGGCCTAACTGTCCTGAAATTTGATCTGTCTGGCCACGCTGAGCGCCAGACCCATTTCCGCCATCAGAAACATGATGGATGTTCCTCCGTAGCTGATAAAGGGAAGCGTAACTCCTGTGTTCGGCATCAGATTTACCACAACGGCGATATTAAAGATCACCTGAAGAGCAATGTGGATAAAAATTCCCGTAACCATCAGCGAACCGAACATATCCGGCGCATTCTGAGCGATAAAAAACAGCCGGTACAAAAGATACGCGAACATTAACAGCACCAGAATGCCGCCCAGGATTCCCAGTTCCTCGCATACAATGGAAAAGATCATATCGTTCTGAGCTTCCGGAACACTTCCCAGCTTCTGGATACTGTTGCCCAGTCCCCGTCCCAGAAGACCGCCCGAACCGATGGCGTACAGCCCCTGGATCGTCTGATATCCCGCTCCTGACGCAAAGTCTTCCGGATGAAGCCATACAAGAATACGGCGGATTCGGAAATTATCATTATTCAAAGGATCTACCGTAGCATTCAAAAACAGCACAAACATGACAATGGCCACAAGAGCCGTTCCCGCGATGATCAGGAAGGGCTTTACTTTGGGATGGGCGATAAAAATCAGTCCTGCTGTAATACAGAAAATAATGATCGCCGTACTCATGTTCTCTGTAAAAACATAAGTCACAAATGCCAGACCTCCGCCCATAGCCGCAAGGATCATACAGGCTTTCAATGTCTGTACCTTTTTTCCCATATGAACGATCATATAAGGAAGACAGACGATCACTGCGATCTTGGCGATCTCTGAAGGCTGAAACTGAAGTGTTTCTCCCACTCCCAGCCATCTGCGGGCTCCATTGGCCTCGATTCCCAGCGGAGTCTTTACCAGCATCATCAGGACCATTGCGGCTACATAAAGAATCGTTACGAAACGGGTCAGAATATGGTAATCGATCTGAGAGATGATCAGAGCGGCAATAATACACACAACACTGATCATGGCCTGCTTCTTAAAATAAAACATGCTGTCTCCGTTCTCCACCTCCGCTATATAGGAGCTTGTGCTGTACAGCATGATAAGCCCGAAGCATGTCAGAAAAATGATGATCGCCACAAGATTGTAATCGTAATAATCGCTTTTTCTTTTCTTCCCTGTCCGGCTCAGCGCCGGTATAAGCGGTTTTTTCTGCCGCCTTGCTTTTTCCACGGCTGTCACCTGCAACTTTCTATCTGTATGCAAAAGCATCTGCATAATCGGCAGTTTCTGTTTGAAAATCCATTATAACAGAATCCTCATAGCTTTTCAATCGTTATGCCGGGTTTCTTCATCTCCGCGTTTCATATCTTAAAAGAAAGCCATGATCCATGGGGCCGCTTCCCTCTCCCAGATCCAGCATGGCGGCAAGGGCTCCGGAAAGATATTCTTTCGCTTTCTGTACAGCCTCCTCCATAGAATATCCCTTGGCCAGATTGGAAGCTATGGCGCTGGAAAGCGTGCAGCCGGTTCCATGGGTATTGGGATTATGGATCTTCCTGCCCCGGAACCACCGGCCTTTTCCCTGATAGAAAAGATAATCGCTGGCATCGTTCAGGCTGTGGCCTCCCTTGCACAGCACCCCGCATCCGTATGCTTCACTGATCTTTTTGGCCGCTTGCTCCATGTCCTCTGCGGTCTCTATTTTTCTTCCGGAAAGCGCCTCCGCCTCCGGAATATTGGGGGTGGCAAGGTCCGCTATAGGAAGAAGGCATTCTTTTAGCGCGGCTGCGGCTTCTGTCTCCATCAGGACCGAACCGCTGGTAGCCACCATTACCGGATCCACTACAATATTTTCCGCCTGGTATTTTTTCAGGCAGAATGCGATCGTTTCCATCAAAGAAGCGGATGGCACCATTCCGATCTTTACCGCATCGGGGCGTATATCCTGAAATACCGCGTCTATCTGTTTTTCCAGAAAATCCGGTGTAGATTCCAGAACACCTGTCACTCCTTTTGTATTCTGGGCTGTAAGCGCCGTGACAGCCGTCATTCCATAAACTCCGTTCATGATCATAGTCTTTAAATCCGCCTGGATTCCAGCTCCGCCGCTGGAATCGCTTCCCGCGATCGACAAAACCGTTTTCATAACGCATCCTCCCAGTTCAGGATCGTCTCATCTGCTGTTTTAGAGATTTTTTCCCAGTTGTCTTTTCCGTTGTCATCGTAGACCGCTGCCACATAAAATCCGGCCTTTTTTGCCGTCTCCACTGCATGAAGGGCGTCTTCATAAACCGCCGTATCTTCCGGCTTTGCCCCAAGCTTTTCCACCGCTGTCCGGTAAACTTCCGGACTGTGCTTCCCTGCTCCTACTGTCTCGCAGGAAAGAAGGAACTCGAAGTCTTCCAACACTCCGAGACGTTTCAGACAGGCTTTCATCAGATGCTCCGCTGTGGCGGAGGCTACGCACATCCGTACTTTCCTTTTTTTCAGCTTTGCCAGATATTCCCGGACCCCTTCTTTTAAAGGAACATCCTCTTCATAATGTCTTGCCATCAGACCGTTAACTTCTCCGGCAATCTCCTCCGGAGTGGGAGCAAACCCATAAATTTTCTTAAAATACGCCGCCGACTCCAGGATCGTCATAGGCGTTATTTTTTCCATCACTTCCGGCTGGATTTTACATATCCCCTTTAACTGCAGGTATTCTTTCGCCAGTTTTTTCCAATAAGGCATAGAATCCACCAAGGTGCCGTCCATATCAAAGATCGCATACTTTTTATCCATTCTTTTTCACCATTTCTTCTGCCAGTTTTAAAAGTTCTCCTGTGGCTTTTCCCGGCTCGCCGGCGCCGAAAATAGCCGAGATCACTGCAATTCCGGAAGCGCCGCTGCCATCCAGTTCTCTTACGTTTCGCCTGCCGATCCCCCCGATGGCTACCGCCGGAATAGCAACTGCTCCGCAGATTTCACGCAGCTTTTCTATGCTTAGATTTCTCGCGTCTTTTTTTGTGCTTGTGCCGAACACTGCGCCTACCCCGATATAGTCGGCGCCTGCTTTTTCAGCCGCGATCGCTTCTTCCACTGTTCCAGCCGATATGCCCAGGATTTTATCCGGTCCGATCAGAGAACGGATATCCCTGCCTTTTATATCAGACTGCCCTACATGAACGCCGTCCGCATCAATATCCAGCGCAATCTGTACGTTATCATTTACCACAAAAGGAACCCGGTATTTTTCACAAAGGCTTTTCAGCTCAGCAGCCTCTTTTTCAAAATTCTTTTCATCCAGGTCTTTTTCTCTTATCTGCAAAAATGTCGCTCCGTTCTCCAGCACCTCCCGGCAGACATCTGTAAGTGTCTCTCCCTGTTTCAGCCACGATCTGTCCGTGATCGCGTAGAGCAGCATAGCTCTTCTGATCTCATCCTTCGTAAACTTCAACCTTCATATCCTCCATTAATTGTTTTTCCGTAAAATTAAATACTGCATCTATCAGATCGTTCCGGAACGTTGCGTTTCCGGTTCCGTTTTTCAGCATGCGCTTTTCCGCCGCTTCCCCGGCTATTCCCATAACCGTCATCCCTGTTACCGCCGCTTCCAGAGGAAGCTCCGGCGCTGCCCCGCAGAAACAGCCGATCAGCGACGTTACCATACAGCCGCTCCCTGTGATCCGCGACATGGCGGCACAGCCGTTTCTGACAAGCACAGTCCGCGTTCCGTCAGAGATCACATCCGTCTTCCCGGAAACCGCTATAACGCTGCCTGTCTGTTCTGCCAACTGCCGGATACGCGAAACCGCCCCGGGAAGATTTTCATCCGTGATGGCATCCAGAGCTGCTGCGTCCACGCCTTTTCCAGTAACATTTTCTCCTGCCAGGCTCCTGATTTCTGATACGTTTCCCCGTATCACAGAAAAACGCACTTCTCTTAAAAGTCTCTTTGCCGTTTCCCGGCGAAGGCTCGTCCCTCCTGCCGCAACCGGATCCAGGATCACCGGAATCCCCAGCCTGTTGGCCTCTTTTCCGGCCAGGATCATTGCTCCTGTATCTTCGATGGCTCCCATATTGCATACCAGGGCATCCGTCGCCCTGACCGCCTCGGCAGCCTCGGCTTCCACATGAGACATCGAAGGCGTTCCTCCTGCTGCGAGGATCATATTCGCGCAGTCATTCACTGTAACAAAATTTGTAATACACTGTACAAGGGGTTCTTTTTTCCGGGCCTGATCCAATATCTGTTCCAAATATCTCATATGATTTTTCCTTCCTTATCTTTTATTCAGATAATTCATGCTGCATCCGCGCCAGGAGCCCGGTACGGTTAAGGATCAGCAGAACGCAGACTCCCATAGCTCCTCCTACTACCGCCGCCGGAGTATAAAAGGGAATATAATAAAACGGCGACTGTGCATCCAGACCGTAAAAAATCTTCATCAGCGGATAAGAGACCATTGCGCCGAAAAATCCTGTTCCTACCACTTCTCCCACAAGAGTGAGCCAGATGCTTTTTGTCTTTCTGTAGATCAGTCCTCCAAGGATCGGACCGAATACGGCGCCTGCCACCGCCTGGATCGTCCTTCCGGACAGCATTCTCAGCATTCCGCAGATCAGCGCCGCCAGAAAGCCGTACCAAGGGCCTACCAATACTGCCGCCAGCATGTCTACAAAATGCTGGAACGGAGCCATCGCCGGAAAGTATACAAAAGTATTCAGCACATAGGCCAAACATGCCAGCATGGCTGTAAGTACCATTTTTTTCGTGGAGATTCCTGTCTGAATCCCTGCTGCCGCATGTTTCTGTGTTCTACCTTGATTCATCATAATTCATCCTCCTGATCTTCTCCGGAAAGTAAGTAAACGCTTCCGCCCCGCCAGAGGATCCTGTCCACAGCCAGACGGCTCTTTTCCCCGAAAAATCTACATATCTGCCTCAGACAGTCCGCAGATTTTCCGGAAAACAAAATACAGGAAGCGTCCTGATCCGGCTGCTTCCTGTACATAATCATTTCACATTCACACACTTCCCTACGTTGGCATTATCCAAATCAGGTTATGGGTCGAAGGTCACACCTTCCTCTCAGCCTGTCAACAAGCTCCCCGATGTTTTATTTCATTTTTGTATTATAGACCTGCTTAACAGATTTTTCAAGGATAAAAATAATTTTCTCTGTCCTTATGAAACCTCAACATTATCCGTCTTTCTGGCACGATGCCTGACAGGGGCAGTCAAAGCTTGGGTTAAACGCATAGAAATTCTTGGCGTCGAGCTGCTCCTGAACGCTGCGCAGGGCTTCACCGAAACGGGAAGATTGAAGTAGATTTACCTCAAAAATGACAGCGGCTAAAACCGCCTTAGATTTTCCATGTGATTTCAATATTCCTGTTTGCCACCTTGATAACTTTGATTAAAGCGTCCACAACCGCCTGCTTATCCTCA
>ERZ1643246.93-NODE-93-length-114727-cov-11.138935_pt1 | contig 114727 bp, 117 predicted proteins | sample MGYA00579265_ERZ1643246 | MGnify/ENA primary metagenome ERZ1643246 (study PRJEB29033, sample SAMEA4952261) | chicken gut metagenome | biome: Broiler Chicken; feature: Gastrointestinal Tract; material: Caecum | place: Ireland | collected 2018 | study: Broiler...
CAATACTGGGGTGTTTGCCCACAAGCCATCGACTTTAGCCGATGGTGGTTGACGGGAGTGTTTTAGCAATATGGTTGGGAAAAATAATAATTATGTAAAGGAAAGTAAATCTAATGAACATTTTCAACGGTTCGCACTGCGTAAACTGAGCGTTGGAGTCGTTTCAGTAGCGGTTGCGGCTGGTTTTTATGTTGGTGATCCTCAAGAAGCTCAAGCCATCTTCTATGATGAAACAACGGGCAAGAAAATCAGCAACACGCGTGAATTCGCAACTGGCAAGACTGATGAAACGATCAGCTTTACCAAGGATCCAAATGGAGTCGTTAAGGAACTCGAAAAGCAGGGTTACGTCTTTGACAAGGACAATGCTAATAACAATGTCTTTGCTGCCAGCACGACCTACGACAAGAATTCCGAAGTTCACCAATACTTCAAGTACTACTTCACGAACGCTACAACGACCGTTACGCCAGACAACCCTGGTAAGAATTACCCAAGCGGCGTTGCTAAGGATGATCTGAACAAGACGGTTACGCGGACGATCAACATCACGACGCCAGATGGCAAGACGCAGACGATCACGCAGAAAGCTGAATTTACGCGGAGTGCAACGGTTGATGAAGTTACCGGTGAAGTAACTTATGGACCATGGTCGAAGAATGTCGTTTTGAAAAGCGTTGACGTACCAAACATTCCTGGATACGTGCCATCTGCATCTGTTCCAGAAATTACGGTTACGCCAAATGACCAAGACATGACGATCAATATCACCTACAAGAAGCTTGATTCCGGCAAGGCAGCTGACCAAGGCGGCAATGCTTCCAATGGTGGTCAAGCAACGAATGGCGGTTCAACGACTGGTCAAGCCGCTCAAAACGGCCAGTCAGGTTAAACCCAAAACAATGCTGGTGCTCAACAATTGCCACAAACTGGTAACGCCAACAATGAAAAGGGCGCACTGGGCTTGGCAGGAGCAATGTTTGCAGCAGGTCTTGGCCTGGGCTTTGGCTCTAAGAAGAAGCGCCACGAAAACTAGATGAAGAAATAAGAACAGATTCATCAATGATAAAAAAAGACTCATCCTTTGATTCTTCAAAGGTTGGGCCTTTTTGTCTTTATGGTTAAAAATATACTAATAGTTTATAAATGCATCTATATGATTTAATATCACCCTAAAGTGGTCATTCATTAAAAATACCAATTCATTTTATTGAAAAATTGTTTATAAAAGGAAATCATTTGCTACAATAGAACGGTTTTGTTGCAATCAAAAGTTTTGAAAAGGCAATGTACCAAAAAGGGTAATAACTGATTAAAGAAAGGAGAGTCCACACACATGCTTTTGAAACTTAAATTGTCTTGGTGTGGTGTTTAGAACATGAAGTACGGATATGCGCGAGTAAGCACGGAAAGTCAGAGTTTATCGACACAGTTGCAACTGTTGAAACAGGTTGGGGTTGACGAAATATTCCAGGAAAAATATACCGGAACGACTACCAAACGACCAGAATTTGCTCGCTTGTTAGCAATCGTTCAGCCAAACGATGTAATTATCGTCACTAAGCTGGATCGATTTGCGCGTAATACGGGTGAAGCTCTGCAGGTGATTCAGCAATTGTTTGAAAATCAGGTGAAGATCAATATTTTGAATATGGGCACGATTGACGATACGCCAGTTGGTCGCTTGATTTTTACCGTGTTTTCGGCATTTGCCCAATTTGAGCGCGACATGATCGTTATCAGAATGCAAGAAGGCAAGTCATATGCTCGTCGTCATAATCCGAAATATCGTGAAGGCCGACCAAAAATCTACTCGGACGAAAAAATTCGGCAAGCATATCAGCTCTATCACAAAGGACTGACCTACCGTAAACTTTCAATGCGCACTGGAATCAGTATTTCGACTTTACGGCGACGCTTTGCTCTGCTCAAGTCGGCTGAGGCAATGGATCATGAAAAGTTGAAAGAAAATGGCCGTCTTTAATACAATTATTCGTGTTAAGCTTATCTAAAAGTTCAAATGCATTTGAAAGGGGGAAAATTATGAGTCTTATTTATGTTACTCGCGCCATGCAGGATGATATTCCAGCAATTGGGGCAATTTTTGAACAAGCCAAGGCATTTTTAAAGGCTTCCGGTAGTCCGCAGTGGCAAGCGGGATATCCAAATACTGATACCGTTGCTCAAGACTTAGCCAATTATTCAGCTTGGGTGCTGAAAGTCAATGATCAGGTTGCGGGTTATGCGGCGGCAATCATTGGTGATGATCCAAACTATCAAGAGATTGATGGTGCCTGGCAAAATAATACCGAGCCATACGCAGCCATTCATCGTTTAGCATTAAGCCAGGATTATCGTGGACAACATTTAGCCAAATATTTTATGAGCAGTTTGATTTCAATCTTAAATGAGCAGGGAATCCATAACTTCCGCGTTGATACGCATGATTTGAACCAGCCAATGCAGCACGTCGCGACTAGCAATGGCTTTATCAGACGCGGTCACATCAATATTTTAGATGAGCCCAATGATCCACTGCGCTGGGCATTTGAATTGAATCTGTAAAGTAAAGCCTCACAGCCGAAGTGGTTGCGGAGCTTTTATTATTGGCTCGGTAGTGTCGATAATGATTCGATGCTGCTGATCATGGCAGTAAAAGATCTTAACTACCAATAATGATCAAGGCAATTTGAAGCCTGAAGATGATAGGACCTGGGTAGAAATCTACGGCTGCCAGTAATGTTTGATAACAGCCGAAAACTTTCATTAATGCAGCTGACGATTGAAGTTTATCATCCACCAGCGATATTCGCTCACCGCTAGCAGAAAATTGCCGAATCGTAGGTAATTCACAAAGTCGGTCTGACCCAATCAGTCCAGAAATATACATTTTTACCTACTATTTAGAAAACGCAGCCCAAAGTAGGTAAAGTTGGTTCGGACGAATATACAACTACCTACTTGAGGGTGAAAATTAAGCAATAGTAGGTAAATCAAAGACCGATAGCCGATTAAAGCCAATTTTTCTTCACAAAGCACTGCAATCAGAGAAGGCTGAATATATTTGAAATGGTAAAGTTTGCGTAATCGGGATGATCTGACGCAGCGTCTTTTTTGTAAATAAAAATCTGGTATCGACATTTGCCAATACCAGATCATAATCTCACATGCCATTTTTGAAAGATGCAGAACCATTATTGATCATATTTATAAAGCTTGAATTTTTTAATCGCGTAGATCAGTTCATTGGCGTAATTAGGGTCCGTTGCATAGCCGTCCTTTTGCAGTGCCTGGGCAGCTTCTTGGTAGTTATTGGCTTCTAGCACATCTTTAAATACGTTTGGCTTGGCCTTGGTGCCATGAGCAATCAGTTCGGCGTGGGCCTTTAGTGAAGCCTCCCAACTATCATATACGGCAAAATACTGTTTGACTTCGACTGTCTTACCGTTGATGTTTTCCTTGGTATACATGCGAACGCGATTCTTTTTAGAAGTGGCCTTGATGCCAAAAAGATTGTTGTATTTATAAGCCAGCTTGCTGCGCCCCCAGTTTGATTCGGTACCAGCCTGAGCAATGATGATACTGGCAGGAATGTGGTACTTTTTTTGTTCTTTTTGGGCAATTGGTGCAATCTTTTTGATGAATTGATTAACCGTAATTTTGGATGAATGAGTTTCGCGCTGTGGCTTGGTGGATTGACTGGTTGAGTGCAGGTAGATTCCCAGACCGATTGCCAATGCAAAACACAGTGCCGCGATGCCAATTCCAATCCCAGCCCAATTTTTTGATTTGATCTTCATAAAAAGCCCCTTAGTAAGATGAATATCTCTTTGAAAAAATTCATTGAAGTCTTAAATGTGATTATAAATATGTTTGTCGGCCAAGCATAGGAAAAAGCTAAAAATTCCTAAAATAAGCAAAAATCATTCACAATTCAATCATGATCGAAAAATTTAGATAAACGATTATCAATGTAATTTTCTTCATGTATTCAAGTGATAGATCATTAAATGAATTTTTTTGGCGATTATGCAAACGACACTCATGATTTTTGTTTGGTTTCGCTAAAACTAAGAAGGATCCTAATTTATTTCTGGTAATTTTTCGTTAGATAACATAAACTATAAATGTATATACTTAGTGTTTCTTAAAAGGTGCAATTAGTTACATATTTCTGATCGTGAGGATTTATAATACTATTTAAAACTTTTCTTCTTGATTGCTATGAATAAATGTCAATTTATAAATTATGATTTAGCGATCACGCTTGTTTTCAAAATTAATAAGCATTCATTGGCTAAGATAATAGGTCTTTGACAGTAAAATCTTTATACATAAAGGAAGATTAACGTGAAATCTAAAAATGTCCGAAAAAATTCAAAAGTTGATGAAACTGAACGCGTAAAACTTTATAAGACGCATAGGGGCTGGTGCAGTTCGTTGTCACGCTTTTGGACTTTTTTGAAAGCGGATTCGATAGGTGAAGATGATGAAACTTCATATGAAGACTAATTAAAAGCAATTGCTACAATTGGGACGATCGCTGGGGCAACCATGCTGCTGCCAACAACGGCAATGGCCGACAGCACGCAATTGCAGCGGACGTTGGATTCGCGCAGCTCAATGGCACTTGGCCTTTCATCAAATACTCAAAGTGAGTCGGTTAGCAATTCGACTGACAGTTCAAATAGTCTTGATTCAACCAACAGTACGACTTCGGAAACCAGTACGAGCAAATCTGAGACGGCTGAAAACGGGTCAACCACAACTACGGCTGAAAATTCAACAACTAGTTCGACCAGTAGCGAGGACAGTCTAAATTCATCAGATAATTCAAATCCTTCAGCTGAAAGCAGTCAGGCCACGGCAGATAGTTTATCAACCGACAGTAAAACCGCTGACAGCAACTCAATGACAAGTGGTGTCAATAATTCAGCGAGTGAGAACTCAAAGGCAGAGATAACGCCGGATTATAGTCAAGCGGCAACCAATCAGACCTTTAATACCTTAACTGCGGCAAGTGTTGATCCGCAAGTAGCCGCAGCCAATTATCTCCAAGCTGTTTTAAGTCAGCTTTGGGCACAACAGTCTGATCGAGTTACTCATCCTAATACTATCTTAGAAGATGAGTATCTTAATAATAAGAATACATACACTTTTGACTGGAATCACATATTTAACGATACCTTGAGCGAAATCTTTGACGGTATCGTTAATAAAGATTGGAATAATTTTTATAACTACATTCAAAACTATCATGGTAATGGCACGCTTGATCTGGCATCGATTTTTGGGACTTTTTCCAAACATTTAAAAATTGATGCCGATTATCGCGGGAATCTGGCAACTGGTGATTATCAAGGCGGCCAACAGTTTGGTACCCGAGATGATATTAACGGGAATCTGACTAACATCGATGTTGACTATATTCAAAAAATCAGCGGTTGGCTTGGCAGCAATGCTTTTTCAGCTGACCATAATCACATTGTTTTTAGGCAAGACGTTGATGCCAGAATAAGTCAAAAAAATGGCAAGCTATACGTAAATAATGTTCGAATGGATCACGTCTTACCAGGCTATAACGCTGATATTTATCAAGATGAAGCCGGTAGCAACTACATTGATTTTGAACAGATTTTTAACATTCTTAGAGGCAACGCACAGCGCTTGAGTCAGCATGATCAAGACTCGAGGAAGGTTCGTCAAGGATATATTGGTACAAATGCCAACCCTTCTAATGCCGACTACTTAATTGATGTCTCCAGAGCAAGTCCAGATGATAATCGAATTTATGTCAACGTTCCATATGAATATTTGACGGGAGCACGCAACACTAGAATTGTCGGCCTGACTGGGTCTAATTTTGGCCCGGTGGTGGTAATCAATGTGACGGATATTCCAGAAGGCCAAACGATTCAGATCAATCGTCATCTGCAATTACAGTATTCGGATTGGAAACAATGGCTTAGTAGCAATGTCTGGCAAGTAGAACCTAACCACCTGCTGTGGAACTTTGGTACGACCAGCAGTACGATTGAATTTCAAAGTCCTTTTGCTGGCAGTGTCTTAGCGCCTAATGCTCATGTCATTACTGATGTAGATTTTGCCGGGAATATTGCTGCTGACACGATCGAAACTAAGGGTACATATAGACGCTGGGATTTGAATGGTCAGTTGATTTCAACTAAGGAAGAACGGGCTAAAATTAGTAAGTCAATTAAAACCTCGGAGTCAGAATCGACTTCTACATATGATTTAATCAGCACGTCAGCCTCAACGATTGAATCCGAAAGTGCATCTTCTGCATCGACTAGTAGTTCTAAAAGTGCATCAGAGGTGAAATCAGCCAGTGAATCGGAATCGACTTCAATTGAGAACTCAACCAGCGCTTCATTAAGTGAAAGTGAATTGACGTCTGAGTCAGAAAGCGAATCAGCTAGTGAGAGTGAATCGACCTCCACGAGTGACTCCGAATCCACCAGTGAATCAGAATCCGAATCAACATCAGAGTCGGAAAGCGAATCAGCTAGTGAGAGTGAATCGACCTCCACGAGTGACTCTGAATCCACCAGTGAATCAGAATCTGAATCAACATCAGAGTCAGAAAGCGAATCAGCTAGTGAGAGTGAATCGACTTCCGCAAGTGCTTCCGAATCCAACAGCGAATCGGAATCCGAATCAACGTCAGAGTCAGAAAGCAAATCAGCTAGTGAAAGTGAATCGGCCTCCACGAGTGACTCTGAATCCACCAGTGAATCTGAATCAGAATCAACATCTGAGTCAGAGAAGTCATTAAGTGAGAGTGAATCGGCCTCCACGAGTGACTCTGAATCCACCAGTGAATCAGAATCTGAATCAGCTTCAAAGGTTACTAGTGCATCACTGAGCGAGAGTAAAGCGGCATCTACTAGTGCCTCAATAAAAGAATCTGAATCTAGGTCAGCTTCAATTAAAGAATCACAAGCAGCTAGCGCGTCGATGAGTGAAAGTGAAGCAGCCTCGAAATTCAAGTCTGCTTCTGAATCCGCCAGTGTTGCCAAATCAGTAAGCGTTTCCGAGTCGGCATTGGTATCAAAAGCAACCAGCGAATCCATAAAAGAAAGCGAAATTGCATCGACTAGCAAGTCTATTGAGGCGTCACAGGTAGCCAGTGCATCGCTGAGTGAAAGCAAAGTAGCTTCTGAATCTACGAGTGATTCGATCAAGGCGTCCGAGTCAACATCGACTTCAATTGAAACCTCAAAGTCAACCAGCAAGTTGCTGAGTGAGAGTGAATCGGTAAGCAGCTCTGAGTCAGAGAGCGAAAGTGAATCGACTTCCGCAAGTGCATCTGGATCAACCAGTGCATCGGAATCTGAATCAGCCTCCAAGTCAGAAAGTGAATCGGCAAGTAGCTCTGAGTCAGTAAGCGAAAGTGAATCGACTTCCACAAGTGCTTCTGAATCCACCAGCAAGTCGGAATCTGAATCAACATCTGAGTCAGAGAAGTCATTAAGTGAGAGTGAATCGACCTCCACGAGTGACTCTGAATCCACCAGCGAATCAGAATCAACATCTGAGTCAGAGAAGTCATTAAGTGAGAGTGAATCGACTTCCACAAGTGCTTCCGAATCCACTAGCGAGTCGGAATCTGAATCAGCCTCCAAGTCAGAAAGTGAATCGGCAAGCAGCTCTGAGTCAGTAAGCGAAAGTGAATCGACTTCCGCAAGTGCATCTGAATCAGTCTCAGAGTCAGAAAGCGAATCATTAAGTGAGAGTGAATCAACTTCCACGAGTGCTTCCGAATCTACCAGCGAGTCGGAATCTGAATCAACGTCTGAGTCAGAGAGCGAATCATTAAGTGAGAGTGAATCAACTTCCACGAGTGCTTCCGAATCTACCAGCGAGTCGGAATCTGAATCAACGTCTGAGTCAGAGAGCGAATCATTAAGTGAAAGTGAATCGGCCTCCACAAGTGCTTCCGAATCCACCAGTGAATCAGAATCCGAATCAACATCAGAGTCGGAAAGCGAATCAGCTAGTGAGAGTGAGTCAACTTCCACAAGTGCTTCCGAATCCACCAGCGAATCGGAATCCGAATCAACATCAGAGTCAGAAAGCGAATCGGCAAGCAGCTCTGAGTCAGTAAGCGAAAGTGACTCGACTTCCACAAGTGCTTCTGAATCCATCAGTGAATCGGAATCCGAATCAACGTCAGAGTCAGAAAGCAAATCAGCTAGTGGAAGTGAATCGGCCTCCACGAGTGCTTCCGAATCCACCAGTGAATCAGAATCTGAATCAACCTCCGAGTCAGAAAGCGAATCGTTGAGTGAGAGTGAAGAATCTACTTCAATCAGCAGCTCAAACTCTGCCTCGACGTCAATTGTGGAATCAACTAGTACGTCCGCATCCACATCAGCAGTGGTTTCAGGCTCAACCAGCACTTCAGCTTCCAAGTCAGCCTCGACTTCAACGTCGGCGGCCAACTCAACAAGTGAAGCTGAAGCTGCTTCAACGAGTAGCTCGACATCAATCAGTGCATCTGGATCAACCAGCACGTCGCTGAGTGAAAGTGAAGAATCTGCTTCAATCAGCAGCTCAAACTCTGCCTCGACGTCAATTGTGGAATCAACGAGTACGTCCGCATCCACATCAGCAGTGGTTTCAGGCTCAACCAGCACTTCAGCTTCCAAGTCAGCCTCGACTTCAACGTCGGCGGCCAACTCAACAAGTGAAGCTGAAGCTGCTTCAACGAGTAGCTCGACATCAATCAGTGCATCTGGATCAACCAGCACGTCGTTGAGTGAAAGTGAGGAGTCTGCTTCGACCAGCACCTCAGCTTCCGAGTCAGCCTCGACTTCAACGTCGGCGGCCAACTCAACAAGTGAATCTGAAGCTGTTTCAACGAGTAGCTCGACATCAATCAGTACATCTGGATCAACTAGCACGTCGTTGAGTGAAAGTGAAGAATCTGCTTCAATCAGCAGCTCAAACTCTGCCTCGACGTCAATTGTGGAATCAACGAGTACGTCCGCATCCACATCAGCAGTGGTTTCAGGCTCAACCAGCACCTCAACATCAACGAATATTGCTAATTCTGTCAGCGCCTCGACATCAACCGTGACAGCTGCCAACTCAGCAAGTCAGTCAACGTCTGCTGGCGCTTCTGCCAATGCTGCTGCAGCAATGACCAGCACCACGGCCCAGAATCGAGTTATGACACGGTTGGCTGCTGTATCGACGGCAACTTCATCGACTTCAGCCAACGCCAACAATACGTCCAGCTCAATTCAGAATTCACAAAGCGCGTCAACGGCAGCTTCGCTAAGCATGATGCAGTCGGCTTCGCGGAGTCAGGCAGTCTATGAGAGTCTGCATGTCTCACGTTCAAACAGCTCCTCCAATGTAATCAGCAACTCAACTTCGCTTAACAGCCTCCTTTCAGGAGCCAAGAGCAATTTTGAATCGTTGAGTGCTTCAAATTCAATGAGCTTGGAAGTTTCGGCTACTGAAAGCCAGACGCTTTATGAAAGCATGTTTGCCTCACGTTCAAACAGTTCATCAAATGCAATCAGCAATTCGACTTCGCTTAACAGTCTGCTTTCAGCATCTAAGAGCAACCTGGACGTAGGCAGCAACTCAGTTAATGGCACGACTCAGCAGAGCACCGAGGAGACACTGGCAGTTGCCGATTCGATGAGTGATACACAGGCTCAGCAGCTTTCCGATACAACGAACTCGCTTTCCGTCAGTGCAGCATCAAGTCAAACTCAGCAGCGTAATTCTGGACTTTTAAACACTTTAAAGACGATGCTAGGTTTTGGTAAACGTCAATAATTTGGCTAGAAAGTGCAGGAAAGAGATTTGCAAAGAAAAAAATTAAATGTTTCGACAAAGGGATTCCTAAAAAAAGCGTTTTTTACGGTGATGGCAATTATTGTCTATTCATTGGGCAATCAGATACCGATTCCTTTGGTTAAGATGACAGTTGAATACCAAACTATGATTCGTCATTACCATATGAGTATGCTCAGTATCTTGACCGGCGCTAATCTGCCGGATTTATCGCTGTTTTCGCTAGGATTTAGTCCTTATATGGCCGCGATGATGATTATTCAGCTGCTGGTAATGATGAAATGGTCGATCGTTGAGGAAATATCACAGCGTCAATTGATGTATCTGCAAAACTTTTTGTCGCTGCTTTTTGCCTTGATTGAAGCAGCCATTATTGCCAATGGTTTTAGTCTGGCAGCCGGCAGCGACCATTTATTGAAGGTTTTGATGATTATTGTAACCTTGACGGCCGGCGCGATGTTCGTTCAATGGCTAGGCAACGTGACTACGATTTACGGCATTGGCGGCATGGTGGTTCTGATCGTCGGCAATATGCTGCATTCCAACATGAATCGTTTGGTTCTGCCTTGTCGTCAGCTGTTGAAAATGAAAAATGGCATCTGGCTGCTGGCGGCGCTGATCATCGGCAGCCTGTTGATTGCCTGGCTGACGATCATTTTCCATGCGGCTCACTATGAAACCAAACAGATCCAAATCTCATTACCAAGTCAGATTGAGCCGGCTGTGTTTCCGATTGGCTTTAATTTAGGAACGATGATGACTTTTATGTTGGGGATGTCTTTTCTGGTTATTCCTTCACTAGTGGCATCGTTGTTTAAAATGCCGGCCTTTTGGAGCAGTCTTAAATTTCAGATTGGCTTTGCGATCGTAATGACGTTTTTAATCGACTATTTCTTTGCGTTTGTCATGCTTAGTCCACGTCAAATCGCTAAGGGTATGCGGCATAGCGGTAATTACCTGCTTGGTGTAGAAATTGGCAAGCCAACGCGGCGTTTCATCAGAAGACGACTGGTTCTGTTTAACTTTTTCAGTGCTTTGGTTTTGGGATTGTTGGTTGGCCTGCAGATCGCGGGTAGTCTATTAGCCCCTAAGATCTGGCAACCGCTATACGCACTGCCGATTTCAATCGTAATGATAGTACTGTTTATGGAATCCTTGGTTGAAATACTTAATGAGCTGATGATTCCTAAACGCTATCAGAAGCTTAAAGAAGGGGTATTAAAAAGCATATGAAGTATTTTGTTCCGTCTTGGCATCTTGGTATTGGCGACTGGGCCTCCACTCAGCAAAATATTACCTTTGATGATGCAATTGGCAATATGCGAATCATGAATCACGCTGATGAAGATTATGGCTTGATCATTGGGGACTATAAGCCACAATTGATTACCCAGCTGAATGCAGAAGGGGTTGCGCCGACTGATACGCTGGCGGCCTTCGATTGGATTCAGAATACTGCTTTGCAAGACAACAGCCGAATCGTGGATATCCAGGACTTCAACTGGCCTAAGGGAACCTATTTTGAGTATGGACCGTTCAGTGTAGACGCCATTTGCAATGATGAACATATCGCGCGTCTTTTATTCAATAATATTGGCCAGATTCTGCGAATTGAGCGGTGGCAAAACGGCTGCCATCAAGAAGATATCATTATGGATACGCGTGGCTTTGTCTCAAGCATCCAAACGTTTGATAAGCAGAACCAGCTGCAAAAAACGATTTTCTTTAATCTGCATGGTGATTGGCGCATAATTGAGGATGCCAAAACCGGTCGCTGTCATATTAATTCACGGTATCAGGGCGATTTTACCCAGTCAGACTATGCCAGCCGTCATGATTTGATTAATGAAGCAATTGCCAATTTGATCCAAAAACGACTTGATAAAGACAGCGACCAGATCGTCTTAACGGCTGATGACCAGCAAATAATTGACTTAAAACAGTTTAATGGTTTTAAAACGATTATTCAGGCGAGTCAATGGCATGCTAATGATCGCTTTTGGGAGCCGATGAATGGACGGACTGATTTAACGATCGTCACGGATTCAGAGGCTGCGGATCGCCATGTACATAAAATCATGGGCGATCAAATTGAGACCAATCTGCTGCCAACGTTTGCGTCACAGTTTAGTCTTGGCCATAGCGACGAATATATTACCCAGACAATTCTGCTGTTTGTCAGTGAGCAGACGACGATGTTGAATTTGAGAAAAGGCTTAGCTCAGCTTATGGAAATGGTTGATCAAAATCAAAACAGCGAGCGGCTGCAGATTGCGGCCTACGATGGGCGGCTGTTGAATCAGGCTCGCCAAATCGCTCAAGAAATTGCTCAGGACCATCCCCGGCTTTTGATCGATCCAGAAGAAGAGCAGATGATGTCCAATCCGGATTTAGTTGATAAAGATATTGACCCCTGGATGGAAAAACAGCAGCATTGGCAGCCAATCCCGATCTACACCAAAAGAATCGTGCAGACGACCGACTTGCTGCAGCTGTTGGACCAAGTTCGAGTAGTCGTGGATCTGGGCAACAACCCGGATTCATACATTCAGATGGCTTCAATCAGTGTTGGGCTGCCGCAGATCAATCTGATTGAAACCGACTTGGTAAGAGATCATGAAAATGGCTTGCTGCTTGCCAACGTTGCTGATCTAACCGCAGCTCTGCAGTTTTATTTAGGCAGCATGGAGAACTGGAATCGAGCGCGGGTTGACGCGGTTCAGCAGATCAACAACTATTCAGGGAAACGGATTTTGCATAATTGGCAATTGCTTTGGAAGAGGTGTGTGCGTTTTGAAGCTTAACGTTTTACAGCTTGGAAAAAATAATTGGCAGACGGCCTATCAGATTCCAGCTGCTTTAAACTGGCATTTTAACGATCTAAGTTGTTTAAAAGATCCTAAAGCCCGGCTGCAGCTGATAGTCATTTCAGAATCTGTCACCTTGGCACCGACCGACTGGCAGCTTTTACAGCAGCGTACTGATCCATATAACGTCATCCAGACTGCGGATTTGGCGATTGAAGACGATCATCTAGCGTCCTTTCTGCAAAAAATGGCGGCGCGGCAGCTGACTATGCCAATTCAAGAGTTTATCAACAATATTGAGCATTACTATTTTGTTGGTCAGCAGGGGATCGGTCTGACACCAGCGGCATTGATGTTTGACAGTAAGTTTCGCGATGTGATCCATTATGAGGATTCATCTTGCGTGGAGGTTCAGATTCATACGCCTGATTGGCAGCCACTGGCCAGTTCACGTAAGAATATCTACGTTGATCCGGGTCGTCAATTGGAGGTTTGGCCCCAGTTTCAAAAAGATGCCGATGTGGAGCTGAAATATCGATTTGCCGTTGTTTATGGTGAGGAACGACGCGTTTTTGAATTTACCGAAGAACAACTCAAGAGTCCGCAGATCGTTAACACCAAGATTTCCAATGGTCATCAATACATCACGATGGCCGTCTATGTCCGCGGCTATGGTCAATTAAGTCTGGGCAACGTAGAGTATCGGTGGACGCGCTATGGCTTGGGGACCTATCTGAATGGGGGACAGAGCTTAGTCGATCCCAAGACAAGAGAAGAACTGGCCTATTACTTTAATCCTGGCGATCTTAAACCGCCGCTATGCGTATACTTTGCCGGCTATCACTCCAAAAAAAGCTTCGAAGGATATTTCATGATGCGTCGCTTAAATGCGCCATATCTGCTGATTACCGATTCCCGACTGGAAGGTGGTCAGTTTTATACAGTCGAGTATTTTAATCAGGCCATCCCTAAAGTAATCGATCAGTATCTGCAGAAACTGGACTTTACGCGTCAGCAGCTGATTCTATCGGGAATCTCAATGGGAACGTATGGTGCGCTTAAGTTTGGCGCTTTGATGGGCGTGCATGAGGTGATTGCGGCTAAGCCATTGGTGCATCTGGATTCAATTGCTACACGCAGTCGTCTGGCCCGTCCCGATGAATTTGAGACGGCATTTGATATTAAGCGCGCCATTGAGGCAGATGGTCAAGTTGTTGATGATGAGATGCTTTTGCGGCTGATGGATCAACAGGACCTGGCCAAAACCAATTTCAGCATTGCCTATATGGAAAACGATGATTATGATCCCACGGCTTTTGCTGATCTAAGCCGCCATTTGCTGACTCGGGCCAATCGCTTGAACAGCTATAGTCTGCCTGGACGCCACAATGATGACAGCGCGGGAATGCTGCAATGGTTTTTGATGCGCTATCGTCAGATTCTGCAGCATGATTTTGGGAGGTGAGCCGATGCGAATTATCAACTATATCTACTGGCTGCCACAAAATGACACCACCTATCGTTATGGCTCACGGATCGATGCCTACGACAATCAAGTGATCCATTTTGAAAACGAGTGGATGGCACCAGGACGAGCAATGATTACTTGGTATTCAACGGTTAACTATCAAGCCAGCCGTTTTGTGCCCCAGCTGCCGATTCTGCGTGGCGGGGTTGAGTATCGCATCAAGGCTAAGTACATTGCCAAACCGGCTGATTCGGTAATGCTGCGAATCATTTTTTATGACATTCAAGGCGAGATCATCGACCAGAAAATCACGCATGGCTACCAGCTCAACTTTACCTATCCGTACGCGGCGACCCGCTATGAGGTGCAGCTGATTAATGGCGGCTGTCGTTCAATTACCTTTTGGCGGCTGGAACTGACGCATGCCTTTACTGAGCAGACCGGCAATCTGATGTTTTATACGCCTAAAAAAATCGATGCCGAACAGCCAGTCAACACTATGCTGCTGCGCTCATTTAGAACGGCAATGATTCCAAGTGAAGAGATCGATAAGAGTCATGACGTACCGAACCTTTCACTGATGATGGTTGCCTGGCAGGAGATCGATCAGGTTGACAGTGAGCTGCTGACTTATTTTGAAAATCTAAAAGAACGTCGCATAAACTTTATCAGTACGGCTCACCGCTTAAATCCAGTCGTACGCAAATTGGTTAAGAAAAGTCCTTATTGGCGAGGCTGGCTGATTGACGCGGATGTTATGCTGACTGACTATCGACTGAGCAATTATGAAATGACCGGCAGTGAGGGCCATTTCTTTAAGCACTTGGAATTAGTACCAATTCAAGAGACGCTGGATCAGATCAAAGATGAATTAAAGAGGTGAGAACGACGGCATTTTCATTTGAACTGCGGCGCGCCAGGCATATTTTAGCCAAAGTCAATGCCTTGGCGCCAACCATGCGGGCAATGAGTGATGAAGAGCTGCAGGCCCAGACGCCACGAATGCGTAAGATGCTCAGAGATGGCAAATCCTTAAACAGTCTGCTGCCAATGGCGTTTGCAACGGCGCGTGAGGCAGCCAGGCGCGTCTTGGGGATGTATCCTTATGACGTACAGGTGATCGGGGCCATTGTTCTTCATCATGGCTGGATTGCCGAGATGAAGACCGGGGAAGGCAAGACGCTGACCGCGGCCCTGCCTCTTTATCTCAACGGTTTAACCGGTAAAGGCGCGATTTTGGTGACGCCCAGTCGCTATCTGGCTCAGCGTGACCAAGAAGAATTAAGCGTCCTGTATGAATGGCTGGGATTGACCTGCAGCCTGGGTTTTGACCCTGATGATGAGTCGGGCAATCAGGCCACCGTTGCTGACAAGCGAAAATGGTATCAAGCCGATATTTTGTACACGACCGGCAGCACGCTGGCGTTTGACTATCTGTTCAATAATCTGGCTTCACGGCCCGAAGATCAATATCTGCGACCTTACAACTACGCAATCGTTGATGAGGCCGACGCGGTGTTTTTAGATGGAGCTAATTCGCCAATGGTGGTTGCCAGCAAGCCGGAACTGCAGTCAAATCTTTATCGCTTGACTGACGAATTCGTGCGCAGCTTGGAATCAGGAACCGATTATCGCCGCAGCCGGAACCATAAATCAGCCTGGCTGACGCATCAAGGTGTTTTAAAAGCACAGCAATGGTTCAGAATTGACGATCTGTTCAATGAACAGCATCGTGAATTGTATCGGCATATCAGCTTGGCTCTGCAGGCGCATTTCGTTCAGCAGCGTGGGCACGACTATCTGGTTGAGGATGGCGAGGTGGTCTTGCTGGATGAGGCGAATGGCCGCCTAATGCGCGGAATGAAAGTCAATACTGGGATTCAGCAGGCCGTTGAACAAAAAGAGGGCGTCAAGATTTCTGATAATCGGCAAGCCGTCGCTTCCATTACCTATCAAGGCCTGTTTCGGCTGTTTAACAACGTTGCTGGAATGACAGGGACCGCGCGCATTGCTGCCGATGAATTTATTGACGTCTATAAGATGAAAGTCGTCCAGATTCCGCGACACCGCAAAAATATTCGCAAAGACCATCAGCCACGCGTCTATCTTACGACCAGTGAAAAACTGATTGAAGCGATCAAGCTGGCCGAAAAGCTGCATCAAAAAGGTCGGCCGATTTTGCTGATTGCCGGTTCGGTTGAAAACTCGGAAATCGTTTCTGAGATTCTGCTCAACCGTGGGATTCCGCATAACCTGCTGAATGCCCGTAACGAAGCCAACGAAGCCGCAATTATTAAAAACGCTGGACAAAAAAATGCCGTAACCGTGTCAACCAACATGGCGGGGCGCGGTACCGACATTAAGCTTGGCCCAGGCGTTGCCAAATTGGGTGGTCTGGCCGTAATTGGTACTGAAATGCTTGATCCGCGCGTTGCCGAACAATTGCAGGGACGGGCTGGCCGCCAAGGAGATCCTGGCGACAGCTGGTTTTTCATTTCGCTGGAAGACAATTTTGTTTCGCAAAACAGCAGTCCCGTAATTCGCAAATACTATCGTCGTCACATCAAACATTTCAACCACCAGGCTAAGCCCCACCGTCTGCATAATCCTCGTATTTTACTGTCGCTGCTGCTTTTACGCGATAAGGTCATGGTCAGTCAGCGGCAGACCCGCGCGCGAATGTACAGTTATGAGAACAGTATGCGCTTGGAGCGAATGGCCTTTTATGAATCGCGGGATGCCATCATGAACGCTGATGACTATCGCAAGACCGCGCTTAACTGGATGGAACACGGTTTTGACGTGATTTTAAGCAAGCGTTCAAGCTGGGATTATGGTCATCTAAAGGCAATGGTTAATCATTGGATAACTTATGATGATGCTCAGATTCCTGCTGATTTAAACTATCAGAATCTGGCAGCCGTCAAAAGCTATCTAATGCGCCGGACCAATGAGATTTTAGATCAGATTGAAGATTCAATTGCTGATCCCAAACAGATTGAACAATTTTATCGTTCGGCACTGCTTAAGGCAATGGATGACTGCTGGGTTGATCAGGTGGCCTATCTTGGCTATCTAAAAACGCTGGTTCAGCCTTGGACGCTGCTGCAGCGCAATCCAATGGCGGTGTATCATGAAAAGGCATATGATCGTTTCAAACAAATGATTGATGCGGTTACTCAAGAAGCAATTCGCAATCTTTTGTTAAGCACGGTAGCCTTGAACGAAGATGGTGAGGTCGTTGTATATTTCGTTTAGACTATCATTTGAAAATCAAAATGATTAGGGAGCTGATTTTAGATGGCAACACGCAGAATTAATCACCATGGGTCCGACGATTCACTTGACAATGTCGTCGAGCAGCATGCCAACAAGCGGCTCAAAAAAATTCAAGAAGAACAGGCGAATGCTTATGAAAGATGTCATCACCATTCAGGCTTGCCGCGCTTCTTTATGAATCTGGTCGTGATCATTGCCGTCGTGCTGATGATTATGATGATGTTTTGGAGGTAGCTGTATGGCTGATCAGCTTGGCGATTTTAATCAAAACCATTAAAAAATTAAAAAACTACTTGCAAAAAACTAAGAATGGATTAAAATAAAAAACAATCAAACAGTTTTGAAAAACCATGAGAAAGACGAGTAGCTGTTTTCATTCGTAAAGTGAGCCGAGGATAATGGGAACTTGGCCGACCCTGATGCAGCGAAAAACACTTCCCCGCGTTGCTGACCCAAATGGATGCGTCCAAAGTAGGCTCAGACGTTTTCGACACGTTACAGTCGATGGAGCATGTTTGTGCTCTGATCAAAGCGGTCTGGATATCTCTGGACAACTTGGGTGGCACCGCGGAATAAAGCCTTTCGTCCCATGAAACTACGGGGACAAAAGGCTTTTTATCTTGCCCTCGAGTCTAAGTTTCAAGGAGATTTTTATTATGAGTCTGATTATTCCAGAACACTACGATCCAAAGCTGTCAGTCCGTGAGACCGAAGCCGCTATTCGCTACATTCGTGAAACCTTCCAAGATGAGATTGGTCGTGAATTGAACCTGCAGCGGATGAGTGCGCCAATGTTCGTTGAAAAGAAAACCGGTTTGAACGATAACCTGAACGGGGTAGAGCAGCCGGTTTCATTCACGATGAAGGAACTGCCAGGCGAAACGATTGAAGTCGTGCACTCGCTGGCTAAGTGGAAACGCTATGCTTTAAAGAAGTACGGTTTTGGGATGCATGAAGGTCTCTACACCAACATGAACGCCATCCGCAAAGATGAAGATCTGGACAACTTCCACTCCATTTACGTTGACCAATGGGACTGGGAAAAGGTGATCGCTAAAGAAGAACGAACCGAAGAAACCTTAAAGGCCACGGTTAAAAAAATCTTTAAGGTTATCAAGCACATGGAACATGAAGTCTGGTACAAGTTCCCGCAAGCCGTTCATCATCTGCCAGACGAGATTCACTTCGTTACGACGCAGGAATTGGAGGATCGCTGGCCAGATCTGACGCCAATGGAACGTGAAGATCGCATTGCCAAGGAACTCGGCTGTGTCTTTGTTATGAAGATCGGTGACAAGCTGCGTCGTTCCGGCAAGCCACATGATGGCCGCGCCCCTGACTATGATGACTGGTCTTTGAACGGCGACATTATCTTCTGGTATGAACCGCTTGACTGCAAGTTGGAAGTATCCAGCATGGGGATTCGGGTTGATGAAGATGCAATGCGCTACCAGCTTAAGGAAGCCGGCGAAGAAGCTCGTGCCGAACTGCCATTCCACAAGATGCTGTTGAACCATGAACTGCCATACACGATTGGTGGCGGGATTGGTCAGTCACGGCTGTGCATGCTGCTGTTGGGTAAGGCACACGTTGGCGAAGTTCAGGCAAGCATCTGGCCAGAAGACATGCGCGAAAAGTGTGAAAAAGCCGGCATTCAACTGCTGTAATCAATCGGCGGCGTGCTGAATTTAGTTTTTCAACTGCTATCAACAAGCGGTTTGGCATTGTGGGCAGCAGATTGATGATGGTGGCATTTGCATTCTGATTGGATTAGTACTTATTTGCGGACGAACTTCCTAACCTCAGTATCACTTTCTCAGAGTCAGCAGAACAGGACTGAGCTAATTTGAAATGTAAAATGTCAATGATCAATGTGTGAAATGGCGAAACCGTAAAACCGAGATACAGAAGGGATGATCCTGACTGTATCTCGGTTTTTTTGTTTGGCGTCAAGCGGCTCGCATCGGAAAAGAAATGGTGATCATCATGTATTATGCAAATAATTTTGCATAATACATATGACAAAAATCTCATTGCCTACTATTTTCAAAAAACCGCTGTATAGTAGGTAAAAATTAATGTATATTGATCTGCTTTAGCTTTTGGAGACAGCGAGCAGGATGCTATCAAAATGGTTACAATTTACATCAACGGTTTAAGATTGCCGGTAACTGAATCAGATGAAGGCAGGTGCGATCGGGTTTCGGCAAGTTTTGGGATAATGTCAGCGTACCAGTTGGATGTGCTTATAATTAGCGTGTCCAATTGCAGCAGCTGATAAAACTGCTTTTAGCCCGTCTTTTCGTTAACGCGGCAAACCAATAAAAAACTGCCGAGCTGATTATCAACTCGGCAGTTTTCTTCATATTTATTATGCTTTTGGTCCGTGACCAGGCTGCCATTTGAGACCGATACCTGAAAAACCGCTCAAGATTGAGAAGAGTGGTGATAACAGACTAAACAGGGTGAATGGCAGGAATTTCAATACCGGGACACCCAGGGCAGAAGCAACGAATGAACCGGCCACGCCCCAAGGAATCAGGTAGTTGATGACGCTACCGCCATCTTCCAGCGTCCGACTCAATGCCAACGGGGAAAGACCAATGCGCTTAAAGGCTGGCTTGAAGGCATTCCCAGGCAGGATGACGGAAAGGTACTGCTCGCCGACGAACAGGTTGACGCCGATTCCCGCAAAGATCGTTGCCGTAATCAGACGGCCTGGCTTGTTCAATTTAGCTACTAAAGGCTTCATGGCGCTTTCAATGATTCCCATATGCATCAAAATTCCACCAAGGGCCAAGGTCATGATAATCAAAGAAACGGTCCCCATCATGCTGGAGATGCCGCCCCGGGTCAGCAGCGCGTCGACGGCCTTGTTGCCAGTCTTGGAGACAAAGCCGCTTTCAATCAACGTGGCAAATTTAGCGATTCCCAACCGCGGATTGTTGATAAAAATCATAACGGTAGAAACGATAATATTTAAAAACAGGGTGGGGATGGCTGGCAGTTTTTTCCAGGCACAGACAAACATTAAAATAATTGGCAGTGCCGCCCACCAGGAAACGGCAAAATGCTTAGTCAGAGTCGAACTTACTGAAGCGATGCTGGTAAGCGATGTTCCCTTATTGCTTTGACCCAAGAAGAAAAAGACGATTAAGGAAACTACGAAGGCGGGGATGGTGGACCACATCATATTGTTAATGTGATCAAATAAGTCGTCTTCAGCAACAGCTGATGCCAGGTTGGTCGAATCCGAAAGAGGCGACATCTTATCACCAAAAACGGCACCGGAGATAATGGCCCCCGCCGTTAAAGCTGGGTTAACGCCTAAGGTTGATCCCATCCCAAACAGGGCGATTCCTACGGTTGAGACGGTGGTGAAGCCAGAGCCAATGGCCAGTCCGACCAACGAGCAGACAATGAAGACCGATGGCACGAAGAAACGAGCACTGATTAAATGAAAGCCCAGGACCATCAGTGAAGGAATGATCCCAGCTTGAATCCAAACGGCAATCAAAGTCCCAATCAAAATAAAGATAAAGATGGGAATGATGGCAGTGGAGATCCCTTTGGTAATTCCTTTCATAATGTCATCCCAAGATACGTGACGCAGGGCCAGCCAGAAGACCAGAAATGCAATCACGGTCAAAACCGGTACCTGTGGCGAAAGACCGAAGCCAATTACGCCACTGCCCAAGATAACCAACATAATCAACAGGATTGCAACAGATTCTTTAAAGTTAATTTTTTTAGTCATATATCGACACCTCATGTTTTTAAGCTAATTTGTTTAACGGCATTTGGATTGCAGATAATGACGATAATATCGTTTCATAATTTTCTCCCCCTCGAGCAAATAAAAAAGGCACTCCGACTAGATTAAATCTAATCGGGACGCCTAAACGTGGTACCACCCAACTGAAAAGAGTCAATAACAGCTTTTCACTCTTGCCAGTTGCTAACGGTACCGGCCCAATCCGTACGGGCTTATTTTGTCGGGTATTTCGCAACAGACACCCTGTCCGGTTCGCATCGACCACCGGTTTTCTGAACGCTGAGGTGCAGCTCTACTTGACGACCACTCGTAAATTTCATTGGCATTAATATATCACTTAAAAAAATGAATGACAAGCAAAATTCTGATGATTTTTTAATTTTATTTTAATCAAAACGCTTTCACGATGAAGATTAAAAAGTCGCTGGATCCAATTATTGGCGCGCTTTATAATGAAACTAATCTATGCAAAAAGGAATCAGTAAACATGACCAAAAAAATATATGTTGTGGGAGCTGCCATTTTAAATGAGCAGCACCAGATTTTAGCAAGCAAACGCAGTGATGATCGTATTTTAGGCGCATTATGGGAGTTTCCCGGAGGCAAGATTGAGCCGGGTGAGGATCCCCAAACAGCCTTAAAGCGTGAGTTAAGAGAAGAATTCAATGATCAGATTGAAGTTGGACGCCAAGCCGCGCCAACCGCCATCAAACAATATGATTTTGGTGAGATTCATCTGACGGTTTACTATGCCAAACTGGATACGCATCATTTTGATCTGATTGCTCATAGTCAAGTCAAATGGTGCGATCAAGCAGAGCTGATGCAGCTGCACTGGGCCGACGCCGACTTGCCGATTGCCAAAGCCATTGCCCAGGCTGATCTGGGAAAGGCGGCGTTTTAACAATGGCTGGCGTTGACTACGGTAAGATTTTAAAACGCTTGCAGAAAGGCGATAATGATCAGCTGGTAGAAGAGATTCATGGCTCATTATTGAATGGTTATGTTGATCAAGATGAATTTGCCACGGTTGGCGATCTCGGCCCTAAGCTGCTAACCAATCAAGCGGGTAACCAGATCTGGAATCAGCTGCGTCACGAATTGCAGACTTGCCGCAGTTATATTTTCGCGGTGGCTTTTGTGACGGACGCGATGATCTCATGCTTAAAGCCGGTCTTCAAACAAATGGCTGATCATGGTGTACAGGGCCGCTTATTGACTTCTGACTATCTGTACTTTAATCAACCCAAGGCCTTTAATGAGCTGCTCAAGATTCCAGGCTTGACGGTTAAAATTGCTAAGGTGGATGGATTTCATCAAAAAGGCTATATTTTTCAACATGACGGCTACCAGACGATCATCATCGGCAGCGCCAATCTGACGGAAAATGCCTTGATGCGCAACTATGAGTGGAGTCTGCAGGTCAACTCGCTGAACAATGGTGACATCACGCGGCAAGTCAGTGAAAATATCGAGGATGAATGGCGAAACGCGCAGCCATTGACCGACCAATGGATTGCGCAATATCAGCTGATCTATCAAAAGAATCATCAAGTGGGTCATGCGGTGGCCAAAGTGGTTAAGAACGGCCAACCGGTAATTGATGGTGAACTAATTGAGCCTAATCAGATGCAAAAAGACGCTTTGGCACAGATTGCACAGCTGCGGCAGGCGGGGCATGATCGGGGCCTGGTGATTTCAGCAACGGGGACGGGCAAGACCTATCTGGGAGCGTTTGACGTTCGTAATGCCAAGCCAAAGCGGATGCTGTTTTTAGCGCATCGAGAAGAAATTCTGCGCAAATCAGCCCGCAGCTTTCAAAAGGTCATTGGCGGTCCTAAGGAAAATTATGGCCTGTATACGGGAAACGTACATGAAAAAGATGCCAAGTATTTATTTGCTACAGTGCAGACCTTACAAGATGATGCGCATTTACAAGCATTTTCGCCAACTGAATTTGACTACATCCTGGTTGATGAGGTTCATCATGCTGGGGCCAGCTCATATCAAAAAATCATGCAGTATTTTAAGCCTAAATTTTATTTAGGGATGACGGCGACTCCAGAGCGGAATGACGATTTCAGCATTTTTGAGCTGTTCGACTATCATGTTGCCTACGAAATCAGACTGCAGCAGGCTCTTGAAGCTGATATGCTGTGTCCGTTTCATTATGTCGGCATCAGCGATTATCAGTTTGTCGATGCCAAGGTCAATGAAACAATTGCCAGCTATCAAAATGCCGCCAGCCATCATAAAAAAGAAGTTCAAGCCATTGAGCATCTGACCAGTACGGAGCGCGTGCACTATATTCTGCAGCAGACGGAATACTATGGCTATTCTGGTCCCAAGCTGCATGGGCTGATCTTTTGTGCGACGGTGCAAGAAGCCAACCAGCTGGCAGCGGAACTAACCAGACAGCATCATCCAGCTAAGGCACTGGCCGGCGCGGATTCAATGAGCGTTCGGCAGCAGGTGGTCAAGGAACTGGAAGATGGTGTAATCGAATATATTGTGACAGTTGATCTGTTCAATGAAGGGATTGATATTCCATGCGTCAATCAAGTGGTTTTTTTGCGCAGCACCAATTCCAGCATCGTCTACGTTCAGCAGCTCGGTCGGGGTCTGCGCAAAGCCCAAAACAAAGACTATGTTGAGGTGTTGGATTTTATCGGCAACTACAAGAACAGCTACATGATCCCAATTGCCTTGACGGGGGATGCCTCGTATTCCAAAGACAGCGCGCGAGAAACCGTTGAGATTGAGCCAACGATTGGGCTGTCAACGATTGCGTTTGATGAGATTGCTAAGGAGCGGATCTACCAGTCGCTGCGCCAGGTTAAGCTGGATAACATGCGCAAGCTGCGGATGGTTTACCAAAATATGAAGCAGCGAGTAGGACGCGTGCCGCTGCTGGCTGACTTCATGGCTGCCGATTCAATTGATCCTGAGATTTTAGCCAATAAAAAGAAGAATTACGCGCAGTTTTTGATTGGCGAAAAAGAACCAGTTGCGATTAATGATTATGAAAATCGCCTGTTGACTTTTTTGGACGCGGAACTGTTAAATGGCAAGCGGCGTCATGAACTGATCTTATTGGATGATCTGTTGAATCAGGCAACGGTTACGGAAAAAGAACTCAAGCAGCAGCTAAAAGATGCCGGCTGTCTGGTTGATGAGGCAGCGCTGGCTTCGATGCGGCGCGTTTTGGATCTAACCTTTTACAACAAGAATGCGGCGCCGTCTCGTGCTGATTATGGCGGCCGCCCAATTGTAATTTTTGATCAGGCAGCGCGGAACTATCGGCTAAATGATGAGCTGCGCGATTCGCTAAAAAACGATGCGTGGTTCAGCCGCCTTTGGCAAGATGGCATCAAGACCGGGCTTTTGCGGGCCAAACGCTACCAAGCAGATCAGCGGTTTACGCTGGGCGAGAAGTACACGCGCAAAGACGTCATGCGCCTGATCAACAATGTGGTCAACACGACCGCGCAAAATATTGGCGGCTACTTTTTTAATGAGCATGATGGCGTGATTTTTGTCACCTACCATAAGGCTAAAAACATCAGCCGCTCGATTCAGTATGAGGATCAATTTTTGAATGATCACGTTATGCACTACTTTTCTAAGGGCAAGCGGCGCCTGGACAGTCCTGATGTCAAGAAGTTTATGGATGGCAAGCGGCAGTTGGCACTCTTTGTCAAAAAATCAGATGCTGATGACGATAAGACCTTTTACTATTTAGGCACATGTCGCTACATGCCAGGATCAGCCCGCCAAGAGCAGCATGATGGCAAGCCGATCGTTTCCATGAACTTAGAGCTTGATCAGCCAGTTTCTTACACGCGCTATCATTCGTTGATTGACTAAAATAAATTAAAATCGCACTGCTCAATTAATGAAGCGGTGCGATTTTTGGGTGTAATTAGATAATAGAATCAGTCGTCAAGCACAGCCAATTGGGCAAGCAAGTGATTAAGCTGCGATCATTCAGGTTGGTGGGCGTCTAGGTAGTCGTTTAGTTCGGCGTTTTGAATATCGGTAATAAACATGTGCCCCGGCGCGTGAGTGATTACCAAAGGCAGCTTGGCGTTTTCGATTGCTGCCTGTGGAGTTACGCCACATGGCCAAAAGACTGGCACTTCGCCTGGCTTGATCGTGTCAGCATCGCCATAATCGGGATGATCAAGGTCAGAGATGCCAATTGCAGCTGGATCACCAATTTGGATCGGCGCCCCATGAACGTTAGGCATCTGGGCCGTAATCTGGCGGGCCAGCTGAGCTTTAGCCGGCGACATTGGCCGCATGGAAACCACCATTGGGCCTTTAAAGCGGCCAACTGGGCTGGTCATAATATTGGTTTTATACATGGGAACGTTGTGCTTTTCGGTCAGATGACGAATCTCAATGCCGGCTTTGAGCAGGGCTTCTTCAAACGAAAAAGAGCAGCCAATCAGAAAGCCAACCATATCCGCCTGCCAATACGGAGTGGCATCGGTAATCTCTTTAGTAAAATGGCCGTTTTCATAGAGACGGTAACGCGGAATATCCGTACAGATGTTGGCGTGCCGCGCGATCGTCTTGGTCAAGGGTGCTTGTTTGACGGTTTCCAACAGTGGACAGGCTTGCGGATTTTGCCGAATCCATTCACGAAAGTCATGCGCATACATTTGCGGCAAGATTACCAGATTAGCCTGTGCATAGCCCGCTGCCATGCCGGCTGTAGGAAAATCAATGATGCCCGTGCGAATCCTTTGTCGAACCTGGGCGGGCGCTTGCTGGATATAGGGTTGAATATCAAAAGCAGGCATGCATTTCACCTCTTGGATTATATAATGATGTGAAGATTAGATTTACATTAAATGATAATTGCTAAATGGACGTTTGCAAACCCGCTGGCTCGGTAAACTGGCTAAATTAAGCACTCAACACTAAAAACTTAATTCATATTGTTTTTTAACTATAAATATGATTAATAATTAAAACGAGATTTGATAAATGTCGTTGGATGGCATCGTTGCCGCGAATAGATTTACGATATCGAAAAAAGAGTCGATGTTAAACACCGGCTCTTTTTGAATTTAAGACTTTTTGATGGGCGAAGATACAACCTGCATGCTCTGTGGCTGCGCATAGTCGAAACGATGATCAGTATGATGGTCATGCCATTTAACGATTCCGATCAAAATCAAGATGATGACGATCGTATAGAGCAGAGCCGAGCGACTGGAAGGATGCTCGACCATGGCCGCGCTGCGATACCAACGAAACAGCCAGGCCAGCATGCTATAGACCAGAATTCCGCAGACCGCAGCAAAAATGATGGCCCACATAAACGTTGTTGCCATGGCCATCACGATCCCCGCAGCAATTAAAAATAAAACCATCAAAGTGATGAACAGGCACATTTAAAAATCCTCCTTGTTGTTCGACCAGCTGGGCAACGGGACGTCAATTACGCGCGGCGACTGATTTAAAAGACACATAATAGCTTGACCGATTCCCAGTCCGCTGACGGTGGCAGTCAGTTGCGAATCCAGGTTGAGACTGTCGACTTCTTCGGGGCTGGCCAGATGATGGACTAATAGATTAGGAAACTGAGAGCGCAGTTTAGCTGGCAGGTCCAAAGGTGATTGCGTGGTTAAGATTACATTCAGCCCAACCTTGCGACCTTCACGCAGCACTTGAAAGATCCCGTTTTCGCTCAGCACGTCTTCATTGGTTGGCAGGTAACGATGAGCTTCGTCGATAATAATATTGACGGGAAAAGCCACGTTATGCTGCAGACGGTGCTCCAGAACCCGTTTCATTAAAAGCGAGATGACGGCTCGTTGACCAATTGCAAGCGTCTTCAGCGCGGAAAGGTCGATTACCAGCGTTTTGTGAGCACTGCGCTGATCTAAAAACATCTGCAGTACGAAATTAAGCTCGGTTTTGACTTTTTGCGGCTGATGAATAGTGCCAAACAGTTTGCGGATTGCCGGACTGGCCAATATTTCTCTTAATTGAATGATTTTTGGCCATACGGATGCAATCAATTGACGATTATATTCCTGACCAAGCAAATGATAGTTGGCCCGCTGATCAGCATATGGAATTACCAGTTCTTCAATTAATTGGTCGGGCAGCAGTTGAACGGCATACGATTTTGACCAGCGTCCAAGCTTGGCCAGTGCCTGCTGGTGGTCGGCAACTGGCTGATTGATGCGCTGATAGCAGCCGGGATGATTAAGCAGATTATTTTGAATCCGCAAATCATTAATTGCTGAAGTGACCGCGACAATTAGCTGTTCATTGAATTGCAGTCCTAACGCCTCCACCAGTTGTGCAGCTGAAAATTCGCCGGGCTCCAGATAAGCGTTCTCACCCAAGCGGTAAACGATGGCGTTTGGCAGCTGCGCGTATTCACCGGTAGGGTCGAGGACAATGTTTGCTTGACCGCTGTTTTGCAATTGATCCAGCAAGGTTAAAGTCGAGGTCGTCTTACCGCTGCCGGTCTGTCCAACAATCAGCAGGTGTCTGTTTGTCAGCTCGTTCAATGCATTCATCCCCAATCATTATAATATTCTAATTATAAATAAGAAGGGCTTAAATTGTTACAAAAATATTGTTATTCTTTTTGGATCCTTAGTTGAGCAATTTAATGAAAACGGCTTCATGTGCAGTGATATAATATTATGGTAAGAAAATATTAGTGTGATAAATAATAAGTTGACGAAATAAAGGTGATTTGCTGAACAGTGACCCAACTTATTATTTATAGTAGCTTAAAATGGGGAAATTTCAATGAATAAACTACAACGGTTAGGAAAGGAGACCGAAACGGATCGCAGCTGTCGCGTCAAAATGTACAAAGCAGGCAAGAACTGGCTTACATCATGCCAGGTTTGCCGCTATTTTTTAAATCGTGCCGTTTTAAAGCGAGTTGCCGTTTCAGCAGGAGCAGTAGCTATCGGGATGAGTCTAAGTGGGCATGTCGTTAAGGCGGATACCACCAGTTCGACCAATCGCTTGATTACAATCAGCAGTACAGCATCGCAAGCCAACGGCCCCCTCAGCCGCTACAGCAACTACCGATAACGCAGGCAATTCAAATGCAGTTGCGACTGTTGCTTCAAGTTCGACAGTTTCATCAAACAGTCAAGCAGCATCATCAAGTACGTATGACTCCAAAACTGACTCAGTGACGCAATCAAGCAGTTCAGCAGCAGCCAGTGCTGGCAACGATCAAAATGATGCCGCGTCTTCAACAGCTGCAGATAGTCAAACTGCCGCCAGTTCAGCTGTTGAATCTGCCAATGCAGTTTCTGAAAGCACGGCGATTTCAGCTGCTGAAAAATCAAGTGTAGCCAGTGCTAAGTTGGCAACAGCTAATCGAATCGCCAGGGTGGCCATGGTTAATGCAACTGCAGAATCAACCGAATTGGCAGTTCAGACGACGGATTATCAAGCTTTGACCAAGGACTGGAACGTTGATGCCAAGGGCAACGTGACCTATACAGGTAAAAGCACGAATCTGACCACGATCACGATTCCTAACAATTACGATTTTTATCAAGCTGGTAAGACTAAAGCTAATCAAAAGCTTACGATTGCTGCTAGCGTTATTCATAATTTGCTAAAACAGAACCGGGATTTGACCGAGTTGATCATTTCAAGTGATGGTGATGGCAAGCTCTATGCTACTGGCATCTGGACAGCAGCTTTCAGTGGCTATGACGATAATTACATGAATCAATATAACAGCAAGATAAAATCGCTGGTTCTTGGTGGCCTTGATGTTGCTGGTGTTACCAATATGTCGCGTATGTTTTATGGCGATAACCAGCTGGTACGGATTACCGGCCTGAGCAATTGGAACACCGCTAAGGTAACGGATATGTCCTATATGTTTGGTGGAACCTCTAAGCTGAGTACGCTGGACAGTATTGAAAATTGGAATGTAGCCAAGGTTTCTAATATGGACTACATGTTCAATCAAGCCTTCGATAATGCTTGTGAATGGCCATTAACCTTAAATCTGTCAAATTGGAAGACCACTTCTTTGACCAAAATCAGTCATATCTTTTACTATGCCGGTATTACCAATCTAAATATCTCTAATTGGAACCTTTCAAAAATAGCTAAGCAGACCAGGTCACAATATATCTTTGCCAACGCGGGAACGCTGCAGAAGAGCAAAGGCGACAATGAAGACGTGGCCTCATTTGGTTTTGTCTTGACAATGAATCAGGTCAAGCTGCCACAGACGGCCAATTATAAGCTGCAGGTTAATGATTTTTATGCAACGCGTAGTGGCGATATTCCGCTACTGGTCTTTACTGATCTGACAGATACCAATCTGATGAATGTCCTTAAGTCTGAGCTGACCAGTTTTAACTATCTGACCGGTAAGGACGAACCTTCACGACGGCATGCGTTTAGCCTCAAGTTTCCAGATAGTACGACCAAAACCATTTCAATTAGCCGAGTCTACAAAAACGAGCAGGAAGAAATTGCAACGATTCAATCAGCAATTAAGCAGGCAGCTGCTAAGGACGGCTATTCGTTAACGACTGCACCAACCGTCAGCAGTCTAACCCCAGCCCAGCGCATTTCAAATACATATCAGGTCAGCTATATTGCACTGCCACAGACAACTCACATTATTTTTGAGGACGAAAGCGGCAACGTAATTCAAACCAAGACCATTACCGGCAAAACTGATGAAATCGTTAGTGTGGACGCAGTCGTACCAACCGGCTGGGAAATTGTCAGTGGGACGATCCCGACTCAAATTACCCTGGTCGGCACTGGGACGCCAGACATAATCATTAAAATCAAGCACAATATCATCTCGAAAGATACAACCAAAACCGTTAAGCGCATCATTACGATTACTAATCCTGATCAAACAATTAAAACCATCGAGCAGGCTGTTAAATATCAGCGAACGGCCATAAAGGACGAGGCAACCGGCATCACGACCTATACAGAATGGCAGGTTGATGGCGATACTGGTGATTTTGCGGCGATTGATCTGACCAATTATCAAGGAGCTGATTATACCAAGGCTGGCTATACGATGATGATTGATGGTCAACTGGGGACAACGATTGCCAAAACAACGCCCAATGCTGAAGCTGAAGACAGCAATATTACCGTTACGTTTACGCCAGTTCGGCATACGATGCACATTAATTATGTCAACAGCCAAGGTGATGTCATTAAGTCACAGGAAGTTACTGGTGATACTGGTGAGACCAAAGTCGTTGAGCTGAGCGCGCCGGCAGAATGGCTGATTACTGACGGCAGTACGCAGAAATTGGTTGACTTTGGAGCAGATGGCGCTCAAGACATCACGATCAATATTGAGTATGCACGCGTCTATGTTGAGCCGACCGATCCCAAAACAGTTACTGATCCTTTGCCGGATAACCCAACAAAGCTTTATCCAGCTGGGGTTGAGTATAATGATCTGAACAAACTGGTTACTCGTACGATTACGATTGTTGATCCTAAGACCAAAAACAGTCGTATCGTCACGCAAACCGTTCATTTTACACGCCGGGCGATTGTTGATGAAGTGGTTGGGACACTGGTTGGCTATACGAATTGGCAGACGGATAATGCAGTCTGGGATGCAATCGACACGGCCAATCTTTATCCGGGCTACACACCAAGCGAGAAGGTAGAACAAAAAACGGTCGGCGTCAATGATACAGACCAAGCACAGACGATTACGTTTACTGCCAATCCAGCCCAGCAGACGGTTCGTTTTATGAATGGCAGTACCCAAGTAGGTCAGGACGTCTTAACGGGTAAGACCGATGATGTTGTAGTTATGCCAGCACTACCAGATGGCTGGCAGCTGGCAACTGGTGAGTCATTGCCGCAAAACGTCCAGCTGGCGGCTGTTGATACGCCAATTGTGATTCAGATCGTGGCCGGTTTATGTACGATCAGCACGGCTACGGCGGCAGGGACGCTGATTCCGGGTACCAAGAATCAAAAACTGCAAGTGGCAGTTACGGATGCAGATTTAAGCAAGACCTTTACCCAGACGGTCATTATCATCAATCCAATTGATCACACCAAAACTACACAGACACAGATTGTCAAGTTCAAGCGGTCAGCCGTGATCAGCATGACTAATGGCAACCTGGCTCATTATACCGACTGGCAATCAGAAGGGACGGACTATTTTAACGAAGTAACGCTGCCAACATTTACAGGCTATACGCCAAAAGCAGTCAATGCCAATCAGGAAGCGGTTGCTTTAACGACTGCTGGCGACCTGCCTGCAGTGACCGGTGTTAAAGCTGATCAAGGCGATACGGTAATTACGATCAGCTACCAGGCAGATCCAGTTGACGTGATCGTGATTTTTAAGGATGAAAATGGCAACCTGATTGGCACAAGTACGACGATTCATGGACAGACCGATGAATCATTGACTTTGACGAGCGATTCGGCCAATCATCAAGTTAAGATTACGACCGGACTAACACATACTGACAACCCAAGTACGATTGCTTTACCAACCAACTGGGAGCTGGCTGACAGCAATGACCTAAATCCGGCCAAGATGGCAAGCGGTCAGACGATTGCATTGCTGATTCGGCATCAAACGACCGATGTTTCAGCAACGGATGCGAATGCTGCCGAAACGTTTACGCGCACGATCAATATTTTTGATCCATATCAAGGACAGCTGCAGCCAATCATTCAGACCGCAACCTTTCATCGTAGTGCCATCAAGGATCTGGTAACCGGCATCGTAACTTACGGCAGCTGGGTACCGGCCCAAGGGAATTTTGTCAAAGTTGAAATCCCAACTGTGGCTGGCTATACGCCCGACAAGCAGGTTAATGATGAAAACGTTGATCCGCTAAAAGGAAAAGATGAGGTCATCGACATTCATTACCAAGCCAATGACGGTAATATTCAAGAAATCGACTATGTTGATCAAGATGGTAATGTGGTTATGTCCGTATAATTGGTGTAAATTCTAAATAGGACTTTGTGAAATCTGAAAGGAACTTCATTATGCCAAAAGTTGAATTAAATTTAGAGGATGACGAATTAAAGGAGCTATTACTAGGTGATCGGGATAAGGCCATGCAATTAATTATGGCCAAGATCCTTGATGAAATTCTTAAGTCCGAAGCGACTGAGCAGATTAAAGCTAAGGCTTATGAACGTTCGGATGAGCGAACCAATTCACGGAATGGTTATCGGGTTCGTCAGCTTACCACACGAGTAGGAACACTTGAACTACACGTTCCTAAACTCCGTCATGGCAATTTTTCAACACAGCTGTTCAAGCGCTACCAGCGTAGTGAGCAGGCCTTTGATTTGGCATTAATGGAAATGGTAATCCAAGGTGTTTCAACACGTAAAGTAGCTGAGATTACTAAGAAGTTATGTGGGACAACCTTTTCTAAAAGTACGGTCTCGGCTTTATGCAATAATTTGGACGACCAAGTGCTGGATTTTAACCGACGTCCCCTTACGCAAAAGTATGCTTTTGTGTATGCCGATGCAATTTTATTTAAGGTACACCGTGGTCACGTTGTGACAAGTAATAGCTTACTCGTTGCGATTGGAATCGACCCTAGCGGTCGTCGAGAAGTGCTCGGTTTTGATATCGGTGATAGTGAATCAAAAGCTGCATGGATGGACTTCTTTAGTGAACTTAAACAGCGGGGCCTTACCAACGTTGATATGTTTGTTTCAGACGCTCATTGTGGCTTAAAGGATGCAATCACTACGCAATTTCAGGGTAGCCTTTGGCAGAGATGTCAATTTCATTTTAGTAATGACTGTACAAGTATTCTGGCACTCAAGGATCGTAAAGAAGTTGCTAACCGACTCAAAGATTTATTTAATGCTCCAACGTACGACCAAGCGGTTGAACGGCGTGACCAATTGGTTAAAGATTGGCAGACCGAGTTCCCTAAGGTGGTGAAGAAATTAGAAAATAGTTTTGACGAATTAATGGTGATTTACCAGCTCCCAGAGGAGCTAAGGAAGCGTCTCCGGACGAATAATACAATTGAGCGGGTTAATCAAGAAATCCGTCGTCGTGACCGTGTAATCCGGATATTCCCGAATGATCTAAGCGTCTTGCGACTAATGGGAGCACTACTGATTGAACAGAATGAAAAATGGGCTACTGGTCCACGGTACTTAAACATGACCGTTTACCACGGGATTGAAAAAGATGACAATTCAGAAGAAGCCGGTATGCTTAAGCTTGTGAAATGATAAGTTCGCGGAATTTAATTTACACCAACATTTTGGACTTGACCGGTAATGTGGTCAACCACGTCAATCTGAGCGGAAAAACAGACTCTGTAGCTAAAATCAACTACCAGGCCCCGACCAACTGGCAGATCAAAGCTGGGCAGACGCTGCCGGCACAAGTAACGTTTAAATTTTACAATCCGGTGATCAAAGTTGTAATTGAACACCAGACCAGAGACGTTACTGGGCTTGATCAAAAACTCAATATTCAGACTAATAAGGCGGTTACGCGGCAGATTACGATTACTACGCCAACTGGACAGTCAAGTACGATCAAGCAGTCAGCTCAGTTTAAACGTCAGGCAACACAGGATTTGGTAACTGGCGTAATTAGCTATGGCGATTGGCAATGGCAGTCAGGCGATAAGACCTTTAGACAAGTGCTACCAACGGCAATTGCGGGCTATACGCCAAACTATCAAGTAATTGAGGCTGTCACGCCAACGGCAGATACCAGCGATTCAATTTATCTGGTCAGCTATCAGGCTAATCCGGGTCAACAGACGATCTCATATCAAGATGTCAACGGCTTTGTCGTATTAACCTAGATTATTACGGGGGCTACCGATCAGATTGTCAACGTACCAAGCGTTTTGCCAACGGGTTGGGAACTGATGGCTGGACAAGCCATGCCAGCAACGGTAACGATCAAGCCAACCGATACGCCAATCGTTATTTTGGTTCAGCATCAGCTAAGAGACGTAACGGATCAATATCCTGACCGGACTCAAGATACGGTCAACCGGATTATCAATATCCACTTTCCAGATGGCCAGACCAAGTCGATTACCCAGACGGTCAACTTTAAGCGGACGGCTACGCTTGATCTGGTTACCAATCAGATTACGTATGGCAAGTGGCAAGGTGATGGCAGCTTTGAAGCCGTGACAATTGATCCGATTGCGGGCTATAAGGCTTCACAAGATACGGTGCCTAAGATCACACCAACTGCCATGGCAGATGACATTACGATTAACGTTACCTATTTTGCACAAAATGAGACACAACTGATTAATTACGTTGATGAAAATAACCAAAGCGGCAGCCCAATCGCAACCCAATCCGTCAATGGGCTGACTGATCAGAGTGTCGCAATTGTGCCAGCCATTCCAGCTAATTGGGAACTGGTACCGGGGACGACGATTCCGGCCAGTGTCAAGCTTAGTCCTAATGCTGCACCAATCGTGATTTTGATTCATCACCAGCATCAAGACGTTTCATCAACTGATTCCAATGCCATTAAAATCATTACGCGGACGATCAATTTTACTTATCCAGATGGTAGTAAGCAGACAGTTACACAGACGGCGAAATTTACCCGAACGGCCATTAAGGATCTGGTTGACAATACTGTTGAATATGGTACCTGGCAGGGCAATGATATTTTTGCAGTCGTTGACGTGCCACAGTTTGATGGCTACTATTCCAGCCCAGACGTCATTCACAGCATGGAACCAACGCCAAGTACGATCGATCAAGTCGTTGACGTAACTTATTCAGCCAAGCCGATTACCACGCGAATCATTCAATATGTTGATGAAAATGATCAGCTGATCCGAGCTGATACAATTTCTGGTCAAGTGGATTCTCACGTTGCTTATCAATTGAAACTGCCAGAGCACTGGACGTTTGTTGATAGCGCCATTCAAGATGGTGCAACGATCTCAATCGACATGAATGCCAAGGGAGCCATTGTCTATCGGATCAAGCATCAGACGACTACCGGCCAAATCACTAAAGACTTTAAGCGAACCGTGATTTTGCATAAACCAAGTGGTGATGAGACGATTGAACAGATCGCGCAGATGACGGCTGATCAGACGCATGATGAGGTCACAGGCCAAGACGTCTATACCAATTGGCAAGTAACCAAGCGTTTTGATGCGGTTGATGCTGCCAAGCTTACTTATGCTGGCTATCGCTCCTCTGTCAACGAGATTGCAGCCGCTGACCCGGATGAGAACATGGCCAGTGAGACGACGATTGACGTGACTTATACGGCCAACCCTGGCGTGCAGACGATTGAGTACGTTGATAGTGCGGGCAATGTGATCGCTAAGCTTTTAATCACTGGCTTGGTTGATCAAAACGTAAAACTGGATACCAATCAGGGTGGCAATGCAGCGCTGCCAGACAACTGGAAGCTGGTTGCTGGAGTTGTCGTACCGGCTAGCCTGAAGATTCCCGTAACGGATACGATCATCAAATATCAAATTGAGCATCAGACTAAAGACGTTTCAGAAACTGATCCCGATGCCCAAAAGACCGTTACCCGGATCATTAATATCTTTGATCCGCATCAGGGTGAATATACTCTGCCAAAAGAGACCATCACTTTAAAACGAACAGCAATCAAGAACCTGGTTACCAATCAAATCACCTATGGTGCATGGCAAAATCCAGATAACCTGGCATTTACCGAATATACAGTTCCACAGATTACCGGTTATACTGCCAGTCGTGATCAGATTGCAGCCTACCAGCCAGTTGGCGAGGATACGGTACTGACTTATAACATTACCTATTCAGCTAATGAGCAGTCGGTTGTGGTGATCTATCAAGATGATCAGCACAACGTGATTGGCCAAGCTGCTGTTTCAGGACAAACCGATCAAAGCCTCGCAATTGACTTTACAGCCGCATTGCCAGATGGTTGGATGCTAGCAGACGGGCAGGCTGATCAGCAGCAAATTACATTTACTGGATCGGCAATGGCGCCAATTATAGTCAAGATCGTACATGGTCAAGTCACAGTTGATCCCGATGATCCAAAGACGCCACAAGATCGCCTGCCGCATACCAAAAATGACTTTTATCCTAACGGGGTTGACTATAACAAACTTAATCGAACCATTGCCCGCAATATTACGGTGATCTATCCCGACGGCCATACTAAGTCGCTTAAACAAACCGTGCAGTTTAAGCGCAGTGCAACCATTGATACGGTCACCAAGGCCGTTTCGTATGGCCAATGGCAAGTTATTGGTCAGAGCAGCTTTGATCAATTTACACCTGATGACTTGGCTGACTACTTGCCAAGTCTTAAAGTGGTCGAAGCATCCACGCCAACTCCAGAAGACGTGGATGGCAACATTACGATTACCTACTACAACCGCTATACGACGCAGACCATCATATACGTGGATGCCGATACCGGTGAGCAGATTGGTAATGCTCAGGTTATCCATGGTGAAACGGGAACTACGGTTGATTTTGCGCTGGACCTGCCAGATGGCTGGGGGCTTGATGAAAATCAGGCCGTACCAGGTAAGGTAGCCATGAAAGTCGTTGACACACCGATTAAATTAAAGCTGCGGCACATGGCATATCAAGTTGACTTTGATCATCCCGTGCAAAAAGGTGATTTAATTGCTGGTACCAAAGATCGTCACTATCAAGTTGATCTGAGCGAAGACGTGCTGAATCGTTATGCCGTGCGGACAATCGTAATTACCGATCTTCAAGGCAACCAGACTCAGATCGTTCAACGCGTTCATTTTGTCCGCATTGTTTGGGTCGATGCAGTAACGGGACTGCCAATTATTCCATTGGAAAGTGTTGATTGGCAAACGCTGAATACCAAATCAATCTGGAACGCTGTATCGATTCCGCAAATCGATGGTTACCAGGCGATCATTACGGATACTGACACAGGTCAACAGCTGATTTCGATTGACAAACAGACGCCAAGTGCTACGAACAATCAGACAATCAACGTGATCTACCAAGCCAAGACTGGCCAACGAATCATCAATTATGTTGACGAAAACGACAACGTGATTGGAACGCAGACGGTAACGGGCGACATTAATACGATGGTTCCAGTTAAATTGAACCTGCCGAAAAACTGGCAGCTGGCCAACCAAGACGATCAGCCTGACAGCATTGAGATCAAGGCCACCAGTCAGCCAATTGACATTCTGGTTGTTCATCGGTTGGTTGAGAAAACACCACAGCTGCGCCAGATTACGCGGACGATCAACTTTAGAAATCCGCTGAATCAAAATGCCGTAACGACGGTCATACAGACGGCCGCCTTTAAACGGGCAGTTTACCATGATCTGGTCAGCGATACCGATACTTATGGCGCTTGGATTCCACTGGTTGCCAAATGGGATGAGCTGATCTTGCCGGAAGTAGCTGGCTATAAGCCTTCGCAAACGGTAAGCCAACTTGTAGTCACGCCGGATACTGCCAATGTCGTCTTGGATGTTGAGTATCTGCCTGAATCAAGACTCCAGACGGTTAATTACGTGGGCCAAAACGGCAATCTGATCAAGACGCAAAACTTTACTGGCAAGGTTGGCGAAACGATCAAGCCGGCATTCAAGCTTCCCGCTGGCTGGCGATTGCTGGCGGGTCAGCAGCTCCCAGAATCATTGGTCATTCAAACAGTCAACGTGCCATTAACCGTACAGATTGAGCATGGCTTGGTAGATCAGCCGGATGAAACGCGAACGGTCAGTCGTTCAATTAAATTAAATCTTCCTAATGGCAAGGTTCAGACCAAAGTTCAAACCGTAAAATTCACGCGAACCGTTACCCGTGATCTGGTAACCAACCAGTTCATCTATGGCGAGTGGCAGCGTCAAGGACAGTTTGACCAGTTTGACGTCCCAACGATTGCTGGCTATTTGGCTAATCTTAACCAGGTGCCAATGATTGTACCAACTGCCGATTCTGCAGACAGTACCGTTCAAATTCAGTACGAGCTGCAAATTGAAACGCAGCTGATTCAATATGTCTACGCTAATGGTGCTGCCAGTCAGGTGATTGCAGAACAGTCCTTGGCTGGAAAGACGGGAGAGTGGCTGGCATTCAAGCTGACGGTTCCTAAAAACTGGCAGCTTGCCAATACTCAAAGCGTACCAGCGATGATTCAGATCAAAGCCCAGGCGGATCCAATCGTAATCTTGATTCAGCATAAGCAAAAAGATGTTACCGATATTGCCGATGATACTGAACGAACCGTGACAAGAACGATTAAGATTACTTACCCAAATGGACAGATCGAAACCATTGTTCAAAAAGCAGTATTTGACCGCAGCGCAACTGAAGATGAGGTTACTGGAAAGATTGTTTATGGTAAATGGTATGGCGATGATGTTTTTGAAAGTGTCACCGTACCAGAAATTGAGGGCTGGCAGCCAAGTTTAGCTCAAATTGGGCAATCACGGCCAAATGCAAACACGCCTGACAGTACGGCAACTGTTACCTACAGTCAGGCTCAAAGCGTATTTGTGATTCAGTATGTTGATGCCAGTGGTAATTACGTTGCGGCCCAGCCATTCTGGGGGCAACCTGGTGAGACGATTAAGCTTACCTCACAGCTGCCGGTTGGCTGGAAGTTAATTGGTGCCAACTCAATCCCAGATGAAGTCGTCCTAAAAGCCGGCGAGCAGCTGCTGCAGATTCGGATTGGCCATATTCTGCAGGTAATTGATGAAAATGATCCGGATCGTCATACCACGGTTACGCGAACGATCAATATCAAACTGCCGGATGGTCAAAGCAGGCAGATTCAGCAAAAGGTCAGTTTCATTCGACTGGCTTTTGAAGATGAGGTTACCAAGCAGCGCAGCTATGGGCCCTGGATTGCCGAAGACGATGGCAGCGGTGTTACCGATCGTTTTACCGAGATTGAGATACCGACGATCAAAGGATGGGTGCCAAGTCAAGCCGTGGTTGCTGAATACAAGCCTAGCGGGACGGCCCACAGCACGATTATCGACGTTAACTATCTGCCTGAAGCGCGCAGCCAGATGATTGAATATGTTGATGAAAACAATCAACTGATCAGAAGCGATGCCATCGTTGGCCGGACTGGCGAAACAGTCGCGGTCCAAAGCAGCGTACCAACTGGCTGGGAAATCGTTGCCGGCAAGGTTCCGGATACAGTTGTGTTTGATGAGAGCGCTGATCAGCCAGTCAGAATCGTTATCAAACATCGCGTGATTACAGTTGACGCTGAACAGGCAGCCAAATTGAATCACGCCGATGCCAGTGAGCTTGCTGAAACCACTGTCAGAGAGATCAAAGTCTTGATGCCGCATCAAGATCAGCCATTGATTACTAAGCAGCAGGCTGATTTTGAACGACTGGGTGAATATGATCTGGTTAACCAAAGATTCGTCGGTTTTGGCGATTGGCAGGCAGTCGGCAATCCGCTGATGGCTGCATATCGTGTTCCCGAGGCAGCGGGATATCACCCATCAGTAAGCGGGATTGGCGAACAAGAAGCGCAAGCCGGCGATGCTGATGAAATAATTGTCATTAATTATGTTGCCAACCAACAGACGATTCATGTCAAATATGAAGACGAGCATGGTCAGGTAATTGCTTCGGATCCAATTAGCGGCCAGACGGATCAGACCGTACCGATTACGATTAAGGTTCCGGCAGGTTGGAAACTGACCGCCGAGCAAGTCGTTCCTGACAACGTTACATTTACGGCGACCACGTCAGATATCGTGCTTCAGGTTGCACACGCTACAGTCACGGTTTTGCCAAATGATCCTAAGACAACTGAAAATCTGCTGCCGGACAATCCAGATCGTCACTATCCAAGCGGCGTTGCCTTTGCCGATCTGAACAAAACAATTACGCGGACGATTATCTTTAAGCTTCCTGATGGTCGTATTAAGACGATCAAGCAGAAGGTGCAGTTTACAAGAAGCGCGGTGGTTGATGAGGTTACCGGACAAATTACGTACCACGACTGGCAGGTTTTAGATGACGATAAACTGGCCAGTGTAGCCGTGCCGGTGTTGGAAGGCTATACCGCAACGATGCAAGTTATTCCATCACTGCACGTAACAGTGGATATGCATGATTTGACGGTTGAAGTTGAATACATCAAATCCGCTGTTCCAGATCAGCCAACAACACCGGATGAGCCAACGCCGCCGGATGAACCGACAACACCGGATCAAACGATACTACCAAATCAGCCCGTACAGTCGGACAATCAGTCAAACAGAACTGGAAATGCTGATGCCATTAAAGAAGCATCAACGATTTTGCCGGATCAGACAGCTAAATCAAAACAGGTTAAAGATAAACGCTTGCCTCAGACTGGCAGCAATGAACAAGAGCACGGTCATATCTGGGCAATTTTGGGGATGCTGAGTATGCTGTTTGGCGGGCTCTTAGGTGGCAAGCGTCGCGATAAGCACTCCTAAATGAAAGCATAGGTAGGATCGCGGTCAGCCAATTAAATGGTGTTTCAAGGCTTTAAATGTTGGTCTTGTATTAAAGAAACGGAAAAATTAATATTAAGGACTGATAAACGCTATCTCCAAGCTAATGGTTGCTTGAGATGGCGTTTTGTTTAACTGTATTGTTTTATGCTAAAATTAAGACGTGTTATTTCTTTCTATATAATAAAAATGATACCTATAGATTTTTCGAAAAATTGAGTGGAGTGACAAGATGACCAGACTGATTGACGATGTATTTAAAAACCAAAGATTCATCCCCGAGCAGATGAGCGTATTTGGCTTTCAGAAAACCGAGGATACATATACATACGAAGAGGATTTTCTCGATGACTCATTTCGAGCGGTCGTCACCGTGAAAAACGGCAAAGTTGATGGCCAGGTCATTGACTGCTCAACTGGGGATGAATATTACCAGATTGACGTGCCAGTAATGCAGGGTAAGTTCGTCAGTTCCGTCCGAGCCGGCTATCTGGATATCTTAGGGCGGATTGTCGATCACTGCTGTCTGACCATGCCATTCGCGTCTCCACAAGCCAATCGAATCGCGGATAGGATTTATGATCAGTATCACGTCGCGCCGGATTTTCCTTGGAAGTCCAGGAACAATAAGGATAATGGCGTCTTTCGGCATCTGGATTCAAGCAAATGGTTTGGCCTGATCATGAACGGCCGACGGGGACTCGTTACTAAAGATGATGATGAACAAAACGTTGATATCATCAATCTGAAAAGCGACACGCTGCCAGTTGACGGTCGGTCCGTTTTCCCGGCCTACCATATGAATCATAAGTACTGGATTTCAGTCGTACTTGACGATCAGCTGGGCGACGATGACGTAATGAGACTGATTGATGAAAGCTTCCGTTTGACGGGAAAGCAGGGGTGATTAAATGCGACAGATCGTACTGCCAATCAAGGATGATGAGGTACTCAAGCAGGTGCAGGATACGCTGTTGAACAACTTCAAGTCTGGCCGGCGCAACTACACTATCTTTCAAGTCGGCAAGGCAACGCTGCTGCGGGTCAGCGACGTGCTGCGGCTTAAACAGGCGGACGTTTTCGATGACTATGGCGCCATCAAACAGCACGCGTTCATCAAGGATAAGAAAACCGGTAAGCGGAACACGCTCTACCTCAAGCCGGTGATGATGGACCTGGTGATGTATCAGCAGTGGCTTAGGCGCAACGGCTATGAGGGTACAACGGAATGGCTGTTTCCTTCTACCACACGGCCACAGAAGCATATTGACGAGCGCCAGTTCTATAACGTGATGGCCAAAGTCGGGGATCTGTTGGACATCAACTACCTGGGCACGCACACGATGCGCAAGACTGGAGCCTACCGCGTGTATGTCCAGTCCAACTACAATATTGGTCTGGTCATGAAGCTGCTGAATCATTCCAGCGAAGCCATGACCCTAGCATACTTAGGGCTTGATCAAGTCAGCCGTGAGCATATGCTGGATAAGATTGATTTTGGGTAAATGAAAAGCAGACGCACCAAGGATTTTGGTGTGTCTGCTTTTTTCTGAATTCTGTTGCATAGGGAAATTAGTAATGTTGATTTCTGATTAACATGCTGTTTTTATATAAGTAGACCAATTTAACTTTAAAATAGATAGTCACTAAAGAAATTCAATTATTGGGAGTTGATCGTAATGACTTTCAAGCAGCTTTTAGAACCTCCGAATGAATATTATTTACTGGACTGCGAATTTGCTACTGAGCTGAATCTCCAGTCTAAAGAGATCCGAATCGTTCCTTTAGAGATTGCCATTGGCCATTATCTTAATGGAAAACGGATAAGCTGCCTGTCCGAGTATCTCTATTGGCCCAATATGCTAGCACGCGACCTAAAAAGAGGAATCAGCCACAGCGGCTTTCAATTTTCTGAATACATGAAGAAAGGGCAGCTATCACTTGTTGTTGATGAGTTGAATTCATTTACGAAAAAGCCGCTGCCGTTCGTGGGATGGAATGTAAGGCACGACTTGGACGTTCTTTGCAGCTGTTTGGATTCACTGTCCTGTCTAAACAGCAGAGCCATTCAATTCTTCTCAATCGATCATTATTTAATGAAGAAACATAATCTGGCCAATCTTCCCAGTCTAAGAGATACCGTTAATCAATTGCATCTCCCTTTGGCAAAGATAAAAGATGTCGCCATTACCGATGTCGAGATGACCGCGGAAGTATATGCCTACCTTTTTAATCGTAATGAACTCAGTGCCGCGATGAATCAATTGACTAAAAAGTCCGTGAGTCAAAATATCACCTCGCAAACAGAGATAATCATACCCGCTCAACTGAAACTAATGAATGGCAGAGTACTACCGACCAATCGCTTACCTAAAACAATATGCTATATCGTCTGTACAGGCAAAGGCCAAAAGATAACCTCAGAACAAGCGAAACGATTAAGAAAGTGGCTGACCAGCATGTCTACAAACCATCTCTTGATTCAACGCACGAAACCAGCACAGGCCAACATTGGAATCTATGTAGGAAACGCCAAATCCTTTGCTGAACTTCCAGAAGAACTGGTTACTACTAAGCTCAGAAAGCTGCAACGGGCGGGGAAACCAATAATATCACTGACGGCAAGCTCTTAACCAGAAGCGGCTTGAACACGGAAAAATTCCGCGATCAAGCCACATAATCAAATTTTATCTATTTATCTTGTTCACTTGACAGGACTATAGCCTAGCGCTATGTCTGTTTTTCTAAATCTCGTTCTCTTTCCGAATCAACACTAAAACTGCCAGCAAATAGAAAACTACACCGGTAATCAACAAAGCTGCTACGGACATCCATGCTGACGCGGTATGCCCGTTATACACAAATACAACTCCTAGAATCTCCTTAGTTTCTTTTAAAACTGCTGTCGGTTGATTTGCAAAATTCTCTTTGATAGAATCTTTCATTAATAGTTGCCGATAGAGGACGGCTGAATGAGCACACGGAAAATACTTTACCAGCCATTGAACGTTTTCTGGCAGATTACCGATTGGAATATATGCCCCTACCAAAAAGCCGATTAAAGTCCCGACTATCATACTGGCAGCTGAGTAGGCACTGTTGGTCTTCAAAAAAGAAATTATGAAGGAAGCAATTGCTGATGAAGCAAAGGCTGACAAGACGATTACACCAAATAGCTTGAGTAAAATATCCATATCCAGTACTGCTCCGCCAATCATACCCATGTAGATTTCTCCAAAAATCAAGGTGAAAATCGACATGATGATACTTATGATAAAGCCAGTAATGATATAGCCTCCTGCAATCTGTCGTCGACTAACTGGGGATGAATAAAAGTCCTTGATAGTTTTATTCTCTCGGTCGCTGATCATTACCCCGTAAGCTCCCAAACTAGTAGTGATCGATGCCGAAGCCAACATCCCCGCCAACATCCAAGCCCTCATCAGCCGGTTAGGATGTGGCAAAAACTTTAAACCACTGCTTATCGAGTCACCAATAAAAAAGATGTACAAGGCAAAAATAATGATTACACTCAGCATTGAGAAGAAAACAGCAGCTTTGTCTTGAAAGTAAATCTTGAGGTTTCTCTTGACCATTATTTTCATTCTCGTAGGCTCCTCCCTGTAATGTTCAAAAACACGTCATCCATCGTTCCGTGCAACACTTCAAAACTCTGTAGCTGGTTCCGTGCTTTTTGGACAATATCAATGGCATCCAGTGTGTCTGTTAACTCAACCTCATAGTAGTCTTCCATCTTGCTCCAGGTAAATGAAAAGCTTCCCAGTAAACTATCCAGATGCTGCTCTTTCCTTGGGTACAGTCTCAATCGATCATAGCTGTAGCGCTCTTTTAGACTGATTGGACTTCCCTTTGCGACAATTTCCCCGTGATCTAGAATTATTACATAGTCTGCCATAGCGGCTTCTGCCATATAGTGGGTCGTCAGAAAAATTGTCATCCCATACTCTTTCTGCAAGCATTGGATTGTCTTCCATATATGCTGCCTTGTTTGCGGATCAAGCCCTGTTGTTGGTTCGTCTAAGAAGAGAATCTTTGGCGTGTTTAAAAGGGCTCTTGCGATATCCACTCGTCGCCTTTGTCCGCCTGACAGTTTCCCATACTGACGCTTAAGTAGGTCCTTAATCTCTGTGTATTCGACTGCACGATCCACGGCTTCTTTAACTTCTGCCTTGTTGGGGTAATAAAAACCGGCTCTAAGCGTTAAGTTGTCAGCAACCGTGAGTTTCTTATCCAAAAGTCCCTCTTGAAACACAATCCCAATCTTCTGTTTGATAGTTTGAGATTGCGTCTTTATATCAAAGCCTGCCAACTTAATCTCTCCTGAATCAAATTTGGTCAAAGTCGATAAGCAGTCCACCGTCGTTGATTTGCCAGCTCCATTAGGGCCAAGAAAAGCTAAAAGTTCACCTTCACGGACATCAAAAGAAATATCATTGACAACTTTCAAGTCACCATAAGATTTGGAAAGATGCCTGACTTCAATTGCATTTTCGATTGTTCTACAGCTCCTTTCTTTTTATTCTCACAAGAATCTATAGTACCCCTAAAGGTAACCGAAAATAATAAATAGTTTCACAACAATCGCATGTTCATTTATTCTAATCGTCCTTCTTAGATCCGTCATCATTTTGTGAGTTTTTCTTCGCCCCGTCATCAAAGAACTCTTTGATGATCCTGGCTGCTGAACCACTAAGAATGACTGGTCTGCTCTCGCGCGTAATCCTTTTCCAAACGAAGAACGAACGCACAAAAACAATCACACTGATGCTGCCGCCAATCATAAAGAAATACTCATTCGCGTAGGCGCGCATCGTTAGGAAGCCAACCAAAAAAGCTAGTACCATCTGACCCAAAGCAAGTCTTCCCTGCTTAAGCTTTCTTCTCGACCCTAGGATCCCCATTTTCCATCTCAATCGACTGCGTTTGTCGAATCTGGACTTGTTTTCTAAATTACGAGACAACTGTTCTCTTTCATTTAAAAGTCGAACTGCCAATGCCGCCATCATCAATATAACCGTAATCCCCAAAGCTCTTACCACAATACTCATCATACCGCCCCTAACGTCTTACTTCGCGTTCCCAATCAGATTGGGAATGCTTTTTTGTATATTAAGGATAACTCAATTTAGCGATATATTCTGCACGATCATAAGGAATGTTGGTGCAAATCATATACTCGCTATAAAATGCAAAGACGCCAGCTAATGAACATCGCCTTGACTGATTTTTTGAACGGCCCAAAAAAATCTCCTTTTTCAGTTTTCTGTAATTTAAAGAGCATAAGGGGAAATCTACCACCGACTAGTCTGTGGCCCGCCAGTGACGGGGATTTGACGTGGATACTAATTTTCTCGGTTCGCGCCTATAATGCACCCTCAACGAGTACGTTTCGTTGCCCAAAATGACTCCGCAATGCGTCCATCAGCGATTTACGAATTCTGCATGGCACGTGGGGCATTGTACATTTTGAAATTGCCATTCTTGTACAATTTCACGCTGCCATTTTTGGGCATTTTTAGACTGCCATCTTATTAATTTTTACGACAGCAGAGGGATATAAATATGCCTTAGCAGCTCAGCAATTTTTGTTCAACACACTCCATCAGCAATCAAAAAAAACAGGCTCGCGGAATTTCCACGGGCCTGCTTTTCGTAGGTTAATCTAGTCTTCACCCAGCTTTGCCAGGATTTGATCGTATACCTTATCTACACCGATACCAGTCAGCAGCGGAAGGCCATTGATAACCTTGTCGCGAACGTCTTCTGGAACGACCGTCGTGCTGACAAACACATCGTAATCATCAATATTGTTGATCTGTTCGGCAATGTTGCTCTTGTAGATCTTGACCTTGTCCAACAATCCTTTTGAATCCAGAAAGTCGCGAATCTTCCCAATATCCTAGGGGACAAAGGATATATTAGCCATAAAATCCATGAAAAGCTTGCCCTTAAGGGCATTACTATATCCGTTCCGCCACGTAAAAACATGGATAAATCAGAAAAACTAGACCACAGCTTACTTGAAAAACAAAGAAAAATTGGGTTGTCAAAATTTCAACTCACGTTCTGTTAAAGGGCTAGAGAGTAGATTTGAAAGCATATTACTAGCTTACAGTGTTCTATTAAGTCGAGCACAACGACGTTTTGAAGGAACTTTGAGATATTCTTTAGGATATTAAAATTAACTAGCACCACGGGTGATTTATAGTATACTATGTCAAAAGGAGGAGTTAGATGAACAATCAAATCACACTAGCGTATTTAGATTATGATGATCTAGATGCTTTACAAGTTGTAAGTGTTGTTAGTTTTTATGAATCGTTTATCGATGGCGCAGATCCACTTGATATGCAAGAATATTTACAGACACAATTGACAACTGAAATATTGGCAGTAGAATTGGCACAGTCAACCAGTAAATTTATTGGTATTAAGGATCATCAAATACTCATTGGTTATATGAAAGTCAATGATGAAAAAGATGCTATAGAGATTCAACGGCTCTATCTGCTCAAAGATTATCAAAACAAAGGGTTAGGGCAACGGTTACTCGCTGAAGCGAATCGTTATGCTAAAACGAAACAAAAACATTATTTACGTTTGACTGTTTATGAAAAAAATTATGCAGGTATTCGTTTTTATGAACGTCATGGATTTAAAAAAATCGGGATCAAACATTTTCTTTTAGGAAAACAAGATCGTATTTGTCCGATTTTAGAAAAAGAAATCTAAAAAAACGTCCTCACTTGGTTCATGGCATTGCTCTGCATCAAGACCACGTTGATGGCTCGCTGGATATTCCACTCATCACCAACTACCGAAACAAAGCTGCCGTCCCGCTTTAAGCTGAGATCATATTTTTGAAGCTGCTTGCTGATAATCGTCAAATCTTGATGAATCAGCTCAATGCTTACAAAGAAGTCCTCATACATCTCTGACACTCGATTGGCCAAAGGCGCGTTGAACAGCAGCTTGGTAAGAATCTGGTTCCGTCGCTCCAATGGCGTACTGTCCAGCTTGTCGTTTTCAGAACCAGTCTGCTTCGTCAACTCGAGATACCGATCGTAATTCAGCTTCAACCCTTTGCCACGCTCGGAGACAATGATTGGTTCGTCATAGTGGTCATTGATCCCATTGACGGCTCGATAAATAGTCTTTGTCGAGATGCCAATAGACTTTGCCAACTCATCGACTGTGACAAAACGATCGCTTTTCGACAGAATCTTTATTATTTTGTCACGGTTTCCACTCATTTTTCCTCCCTCCTTGTCTAAACTATATCAGTCAATGTAAGCGCTAAAAATAAATTAATATCCATTGTTGTGGACACTCTTTTGAAAATCGTATCAAAGTATAAACGATTATCAGTGCAATTGCATTTATATTCTGATACCTCACAAAAGCAAAATCCCTGCCTCGATTTTGAGACAGGGATTTCATTTTTTAAGATTTTTAGGATGGATATGAGTAAACGATAAACTGCTTCAATTAAGCATTGGTCTGTTCTTGAATTCGGCCGACAAATAGCGCGCCGCTGGCAAAAACAATACCGGCCAAAAGGAGCATCCCCGGCATGGACTTGCCAATCAATGGGAAGATGGCAAAGCTGGCAACGGAAGCAATGATTTGCGGCAGGCAGATGCTGCAGTTGAACAGTCCCAGATATGCCCCTTCATGCTTACCGGCCAGCGCAGTCGTCAGCAGGGCAAACGGAATCGAGTTCATTGAAATCCAGCCAATGCCGATCAGAGCGAAAGAAAGAATCAAAAGCATCTTATCGTGAATGAAGAATACTGACATAAAGCCAAGTCCGCCAAGAACCAGACCTAAACGATACATCGTCTTGCGCTGATTTGGCTTGGTCTTTGACAGAACCATTCCCCACAGTACGGCTGAAATCGACTGAACCGCGGACAGAACACCGAACCAGTTGCCGGCAGCCTGATAGCCAGCCGTTGATGGATCAGTTACATTCCAGACATTCTTTGCAACAGCGCCAGTACCGTAAGTCCAAAGGTATTGGAACGCAAACCAACAGAACATCTGAACGAGTGAGATCTGCCAAAATGCCTTAGGTGCGTTCTTCAGCAAAGTTGCGAAACTAAGCTTTTCTTGATTGGCTGCAATATCAACGCCATGGTACTTGGCATAGTCTTGAGGGTTGTATTCATGAACCTTGGCCAGCGTGAAGATACTGGTTAAGAGCAGTACAGCCGCGCCCAGGTAGAAGGTCCAGATGACTGAGTTAGGCAAGGAGCCCTTCTTAGCAGTATTGGAAACCCCTAAAAGCGTCATGATGAATGGCATTAAGGTTGCGAGAATTCCACCCATGTTAGAGAAGATCTGTTGCCAGGACCAAGCAAAGTCTTTCTGATCCTCGTTAACCATATCACCAATAATCATCTTGAATGGCTGCATGCAGACGTTTGAAGACAGATCCATGAACAGAACTGCAATTGCACCAAACCAAAGCGCGGCCAATGAACCATACCCGAAACCAAATGATCCCGCGTTGGGCAGAAGGATCAGAACCAAAGCCGCAATTGGTGCGCCGACCAAAAGATAAGGCATCCGACGACCAAATCGATTCCATGTTAAATCGGAATACTTGCCGACTAATGGTTGAACGATCATTCCCATCAGTGGCGGCAAAATGAAGAAGAAGCCAAGCTTGGTCGGATCAGCACCGATTGTTTGAAAGATTCTTCCCATTTGCGAGCTTTGCAGCGAAAATGCCATGTTAACGCCGAAGAAACCAAAAGTCATGGCAAACAGGGTACTTATTGGCAGACTCGGCAGTCCCGTAGTTGTTTTTTGATTTTCCATATTACTTGTTACCTCTTTGAACTGAATTCATATACTTTAGCTTCATATGGACGCAGAGTTTCTCCCATGTCATCCTCGTAGTTGCTTAATAAGAGCTTGCCTTGACCAGCCGCGTATTCTCGCTTGATTGTTTCCTTAGTAAAGTTGGCTACTACAAGCAGCGTTGTTTCTCCATCATCACGCGTGTAGGCAAAGACCTGCTCATCCAATTCATTGCCATTGACCAACGCAAACTTTCCTTCTGTCATTACTGGCAAGTCATGGCGCATTTGAATGAGTTTCTGGTAGTGATAGAAGACGGATGATGGATCCGCCAGTGCCGCCTTTGCGTTGATCTCTGAATAGTTGGGATTGACCGCGATCCAAGGTTCAGCATCCGAAAATCCGGCATTCTTGCTGTCATCCCATTGCATTGGCGTTCTGGCATTGTCCCGAGAATGAATTGCCAGATATCTGCTCATTGTCTTTCCATCAACCAGATGCTCTTCGTCAACCAGCTGATGGTAGGCATTAATGCTCTCCAAATCACGATAGTCAGACAAAGAGTTAAAGGTCGTGTTGGTCATTCCCAGTTCCTCACCTGCGTAGATATAAGGCGTGCCTTGCAGACAGTGCAGCATTGTTGCCAACATTTTAGCCGAAACGACACGATATTTTGGATCATCATTGCCAAAACGGGATACGACGCGTGGCTGATCATGGTTGTTCCAGTAAAGCGAGTTCCAGGCCTTACCACTCAGCTGAGTCTGCCATTTCACCAGGTTATCTCGCAATTCTGGCAGACTGACTTTTTTGTCGCTCCATTTTCCTAAAGCTGGGTTGTCGTTACCATCTAAGCCGACATGCTCAAACTCAAAAACCATGTTCAGCTCAGTCTGTTCAAGGTTGGCGTACTTCTTGGCATCATCTGTTGTGGCACCAGGTGTTTCGCCAACTGTTACCAAATCATGCTTGGCCATTACAGCTTGATGCATTTCTTGAAGGAATTCATGCATCCGATGACCATTGGCAACAACCGGCTCAACATCGCCATACTGCATTCCGGGCGCGGTCGGAACGTCTTTGTAGACAGCCGGTTTTGAAATCAAGTTGATGACATCCATTCGAAAGCCATCCACACCGAGATCTGCCCACCAATTCATGATGTCGTATACCGAATGACGAACGGCTTCATTTTCCCAATTTAGATCCGGCTGCTTTACAGCGAACAGGTGAAGGTAGTATTGACCGCTTGTCTCATCGTACTGCCAAGCTGAACCAGAGAAGTATGAACCCCAATTAGTTGGTTCATGGCCATCGACTGGATCACGCCAGATATAATAGTCACGGTATGAATTTTCTTTTCCTTGGCGGCTTTGCTTAAACCATTCATTTTCATCTGATGAGTGATTGACCACCAGATCCATCATTATTTTTAATCCAAGTTCATGAGCCTTTGTCAGCAGCTCCTTAAAGTCGGTCAATGAGCCAAAAGTTGGATCGATTGCCCGATAATCACTGATGTCATACCCATTATCAACGTTTGGCGAACGGTAGATTGGATTGAGCCAGATAATATCAGCACCTAGTTTTTTAATATAGTCAAGCCGACTGATGATACCTTTTAAATCACCAATGCCATCATGATTGCTGTCTTGAAAACTCCGTGGATAGACTTAGTAGACAACTGAATTTTGCCACCACCATTTTGGTGTATATGCCATTATTATCATTCCTTGTAAAAAAATTAAAAATAAAAGTTACGCAAACGTTTGAGTAAATGTATAAATAATAAAAACGGTATCAGTAACCGTTTTCAAAGCGTATTATAGAATGAGTACTACAAAAGTCAACTACTTTTTTCCGAAAGAAGGTTCTCCATGGCCACCATCAAAGATATCGCTCGACTAGCCAGAGTTACTCCCTCAACCGTTTCACGCGTATTAAATCATAGTGGGGGATATAGCGAAAAAACTCGTCATCGGGTTGAGCAAATAGCGAAGGAACTACACTATCAGAAAAATGAAGCTGCCTTTAATCTGGTTGCGCAATCGTCTAATCTAATCGGGGTAATCGTAACCAATGCCACAACGAGCTTTGCCGCACCTATCATCGACAGTATTGAAGACTGGGCCTATCAGAACGGAGAACGAATTCTCTTGGCTCACTGTGGCTTAAATGACTCTGAACGACTGAAGACATGCCTAAATCTAATGGCTGGGCGCAAAGTCAACGGTATTATTTCAGTTTCGGTTCAATTTGATGAGGACAATCTGAAACTACTTGATCAACTGCAGCTGCCATTGATTTCTCTAGGCGTCAAAATTTCCAACCAACCAATGATTTCCATCGACAACCTAAAAGCTGCCGCTGCAGGGACCAATTATCTAATCAGCCGCGGATACCAACGGATTGCTCTGATTGCCGTGGATACCAGCGACCCGCAAACTGGTAAGACGCGTTGCGCAGGATATCAAAAAGCAATGGAGTCAGCTGGACTTACACCATCTATTATTCCCGGCGACTACTCGTTTGCAGCAGGAAAGCAGGCCGCAGAACTTCTTTTAGCAAAAGGAGAACTTCCCGAGGCAATTTTTGCAGCCAGTGACGATGCCGCAGCCGGGGTTATCTATGCCGCTCAGGAACACGGCATTAAAGTACCTGAGCAATTGGCAGTTCTGGGTTTTGACAACTCGTCAGTAGCCAGTATGATCTATCCGGGAATCACAACGATTGATCAGCCATTCAAGCAGATGGGACGGTTGGCAATTGAACATTTGACCAACCAGAATGTTTCTTCAGTTGAGCTGCCGTATCAAATAAAGGAACGTGGCTCGGTTGCCAAATACAATTCAGCTCAGTCATAGTGCAGTTCTGGCAATCAAAAAAACAGGCTCGCGGAATCTCCACGGGCCTGTTTGCCGTATTATTACCCTTAAACCCTTTATCTTCGTTTTCACCTTTACGAACACTCATTCGCATATTATAATAGAATGCAAACAGAGGTTCGAAGAGGGCAGCAAGATGGACTGTTCAGAAGAGCCGCGGGGGATTTTCCTGGTCATTGACAACAAATCATTCTATGCCACGGTTGAGTGCACGATGCGCGGGCTGGATCCGCTCACCACGCCGCTCGTAGTTATGTCGGAAGCCGAAAATACCAATGGCGGGCTGGTGTTGGCGTCATCCCCAATGGCCAAAAAGCTTTACGGCATCTCCAACGTCAATCGTCAGCGTGATCTGCCGCGCGACAACCATTTGATTGTGGTGCCGCCACGGATGAATACGTACATCGAAAAGAACATTGAGGTCAACAACATCTATCGCGAGTTCGTGGCCGATGAGGACCTGCTGCCGTATTCGATTGACGAGTCGATTCTGGACATCACTCACTCCTGGAAGCTGTTCGGGGATGATCCAATTGCGGTCGTTAAAAAGATCCAAAAGACCGTTCATGACCGTCTGAAGCTGGTTACCACGGTAGGCGTGGGCGAGAATCCGCTGCAGGCCAAAATTGCATTGGACGTCTATGCCAAGCATGATCCGCGCTTTATCGGCGAGATCACCTATGACACGGTCAAAGATTGGAATCGATTTCTTTATGGTAAAATTAAATAAATGAAACAATTATTAAAGATTGTTCAATTACGAGCAAAAATAGCCGTTTTTCCTTGAATTTGTTGAAAAGCAATGTGATTATGGAAACGTATTCAAATGTCATGAGGAGGCTACTATTTATGAATAGACAATTTGATTTCTTAATGCCAAGCGTTAACTTCTTTGGTCCTGGTGTTATCGCCAAGATTGGTGACCGTGCTAAGATGCTTAACATGCACAAGCCACTGGTCGTTACCCAAGAGAGCTTGGAAAAGATCGAAAACGGCCCCGTTGTTCAAACGATTGAATCACTGAAGAAGGCTGGCGTGGACTACGCCATCTTCACCGGTGTTGAACCTAACCCAAAGATTCGTAACATCAAGGCTGGTAAGAAGATGTACGAAGAAGAGAAGTGTGACTCCATCATCACTGTTGGTGGGGGCTCTGCTCACGACTGTGGTAAGGGAATCGGTATTATCCTGACTAACGGTGATGACATCACCAAGTTGGCCGGAATTGAAACGCTGGACAACTCACTGCCACCTCTGATGGCTGTTAACACCACCGCTGGGACTGGTTCAGAATTGACCCGGCACGCGGTTATCACGAACGAAGAAGACCACCTGAAGTTCGTTGTTGTTTCCTGGCGTAACATTCCGTTGGTATCCTTCAACGACCCAATGCTGATGCTCGGCGTTCCACAATCAGTTACTGCTGCTACTGGTTGCGATGCCTTCGTTCAGGCCATCGAACCATACGTTTCCGTTGACCACAACCCAATCACGGACAGTCAATGTAAGGAAGCCATTCAACTGATTCAAGAAGCATTGCCAGAAGCTGTTGCCAATGGTCAAAACGTTGAGGCCCGGACCAAGATGGTTGAAGCCGAAATGCTGGCCGGGATGGCCTTCAACAATGCCAACCTGGGTTACGTTCACGCCATGGCTCACCAACTTGGTGGTCAATACGACGCCCCACACGGTGTTTGCTGTGCATTGCTGCTGACCACGGTTGAAGAGTACAACCTGATCGCTTGCCCAGACCGGTTCGCTGAACTGGCACAAATCATGGGCTACGACACCACTGGCCTGACTACCATGCAAGCCGCTCAAAAGTCCATTGACGGCATGCGCGAGATGTGCAAGGCCGTTGGTATTCCGGCTTCCATCAAGGAAATCGGTGCTAAGCCAGAAGACTTCCCATTAATGGCTGAAAATGCCCTTAAGGATGGGAACGCCTTCTCCAACCCTCGTAAGGGTACCAAGCAAGAAATCATTGACCTTTACCAAAAGGCTTATGATGGCATCTACTAATTAATGGTGTGGACACATTTAATTAGCAACGAAAAAGTCACTCGCAGGTGAAAACCTCATCTGCGGGTGACTTTTTTAGTATTCAGTAGATTGTAAAATTTAAGTTGAACATATTAGTGGATAGAAAAACCCATAAAGGTCTTTAATGGTGTCACCACAACATTCCATTAAAAAGAAGGACCTTTATGGGCACCACTATTTTATCATTTGAAGACCGCGTTGTCATCGAAACACTTCATCATGAAAAGCACTCACTTCAATATATTGCCGATTATTTAGGCTTTAGTAAAACCACTATCTTTAATGAGGTTCATCGCTTAGCTGGTGAGTATCACGCAGTTAAGGCTCAAACTGACCATGAAGTTAAACTTAGTCATCGTGGTCGTAAAACCATCTTAACGACTAACCTAAAGCGATTGATTGAAGAAAAAATCAAGATTCAAAAATGGTCAATTGAACAAGTGGCTCATGTAGTTAAAATTGCCTACAAAACCATCTATAATTGGATTGATCAGGGACTACTGGATATTAATGTGACTGATTTACCTGACCATGGTATTCGTCGCAAACGATCTAAAGAAACCCGTGGTAGTTTTAGTCATGGACGTTCCATCGAAGATTGTCCAGCTGAACTTTCTGATCATAATACTTCAGGTCACTTCGAAGCTGATACAGTTTTATCTGGAAAACGTAAAGGTCAAGCAGTAGCTACGTTTGTCGAGCGTAAGAGTCGGCTTACCATCGTTAAACGGCTTAATGGACGAGATAGTACTTCAATTATTTTAGAATTGGCTAACCAGTTAGGAGATAATCTCAAGACCCTTACTGTTGACTATGGGAAAGAATTCGCCAACTACAATTTGATTGAAGAACAGACCGGTGTTCCGCTGTACTTTGCGCACGCTTATTCGCCACATGAACGAGGCAGTAATGAAAATCGCAACCGAGTACTACGCCGCTTCATTCCCAAAGGTCAACCGATTGATGAGATTACCGATGATGAATTGATTCAAATTAACTGGTATTTGAATTCCCGACCACTCAAATGTTTAAATTGGCGAACACCGATTGAGATCTTTTTGCGTAATCTGTGTTACTAAATTTGTTCAAGTTATTTCTTGCAATCTGCCAAATTGAGTTTGGTATCCCTAACTTTACCTATAAATTGAAGAAAAAATAAAAATAGTAGGTAAAGTAAAGTTTTGCACAGTTTTGGCTTAGGCCGTTCGAACCAAAAATATACAAAATTACCTACTATTGAGGCAAAAAATCTGCAAAGTAGGTAAATTTCGAAAAATTGCTTATACAGTTACCTACGATTGGCTAAAAAATTCAAAATAGTAGGTAAAGCTGCGGTTGACATCTTATCAGTGGCGGAGTGGAGGTTAATTAGAGCGGGAATCTGTCTATCATTGAGTTGCGGCGACTGCAGAAACGGCTAACTGAAACATCATTGCTCCACATCAGCTACGGAATCAATTAACCGAAATATCGTTGACGCATGCCGGTCGGGGAATCTCAGCTAATCGAAACAGTTCTGAATACTAAAAGCCTAAAATATCATTCACAAAAAATCCCGGTCACAGCTTTTAACCGTGATCGGGATGATTTCGTATTTATTCCTTTTGATTGGCGGTTTCTTCATGCAAACGCTTTTGCTGGTCTGCAATCAGCTGCTTGGTATGGGCCCAGACATCAGGGTGCTTGGTACCATTAACCCAATAGTCGACATCAGCAAATATTTCGGCTTGACTGGCTTGATCATAGTCATGGTGCAAAAAGTTGGCAGTGGTCTCGGCAGACTGTTTTTCCCACATTGCGGCCATGATAAACTGGCTGCGCGTCCGTTGCAGTTTTTCTTCAGTTGGACCGAAATCACGAGCTTCGACATCGCTGACCTTGGCCGTAGCAATTGGCGGCTGAACCGAGTTGCTTGGCAGATATGGTGCTACTGGCACGTTCATCAAGGCATTTTGCATTACTTCATTCCAACTGTTGCCATAAGTATCCAAGCGATGCTGCAGACCGGGTTCAACATCATTAGCAATTAGATAGTCGCGCTTTTCACCCCAGCTGAGCGTGACATGAGCAACAAAAACTTTTTCGGACATAATCGTTCACCTTCTGATTGTTTACATATTCACAATAATTATAACGCGAATTTAAATTTATGAAAGCCCTTAAAAGTAACCTTTGATCTCAAATGTAGATTAAAGGTTTAACTTTATTTTTTTAATATTATTTTTTTAATATAATAAAATAAAAAAATAAATTTTAAACGCTGATTTTCGCTATAAACAGCGGTATTTTAACCAATGACTTACTTAAATCAAGTGCAGGAGTTAGCGATTTATGTTAGATTGAAAGCGCTTAGATTTAACTATTGGGGGAATTAAAGATATGCGAAAAAGAAACTATATCTTCTTATTTGGTTCGGCAATTTTAGGATTAACGATGTCGGCAATGCCGATTAGTGCCGATGATGCAACTGCGGCAGCACCTGTTAGTCAAGCCAGTTCCGTTCAAGTGGTTACCAATCCTGATCCGGCCAGTCAGCCGGGACAGGCTACTGATTGGTCGGATCCTGCCAAATATCAAGGATACGTACCGGTTCAAATTTTGGGGATCAATGACTTTCATGGTGGGCTTTCCAATACCGGTACCGCTCAGATTGGTGATCAGACCTATCAAAATACGGGGACGGCAGAACGACTGGCTGGCTCTTTGAATCAAGCAGAGAATGACTTTAAGGTGGCCAATCCGGATGGGACAACGATTCGTGTTGAAGCTGGTGACATGGTCGGTGCCTCACCAGCCAACTCGGCACTTTTGCAGGATGAATCCACCATGCATGCACTCAAGGCAATGCACATTGAGTATGGCACGCTGGGGAATCATGAGTTTGACGAGGGACTGGGCGAATTTAACCGGATCGTTACCGGTGGCCAGCCAACCAAGCAGTATAACGATGCTGAAATGGCCTACCCGCATGAAGCCTCAGACATCAACATTATTACGGCCAACGTGATTCTCAAGGGCACCAAGACTGATGACAATTATGGCGAGATTCCATATGGTTTCCAGCCCTACATCATCAAGGAAATCCATACTAGTGATAATAAAATCGTTAAAATCGGCTTTATTGGTATTGAAACAACTGATCTGCCAATTTTGACACTTTACGACAACTATAAAGATTATGAGATTCTTGATGAAGCCGAAACCATTGCTCATTATGAAAAGATTCTGCACAATCAAGGCGTCAATGCGATCGTTGTCTTGGCACATACTGGGGTAGAGACCAAGAATGGCGAAACCAAGGGCACGGCGGTTGATATTATCCAAAAGCTCTACCAGATCGATCCTGACAATTCTGTCGACATCTACCTGGCTGGGCACTCTCATCAGTATGCCAATGCCACGGTTGGTTCAGTCAAACTGGTGCAGGCCATCTACACCGGCAAGGCTTATGATGACATCATTGGTTATATCAATCCGGCGACTAACGACTTTGCACCTGACAGCATCGTCTCACATGTCTTCCCAGTCCTTTCAGAAAAAGACAATCCGGCTGCCATCAGCGACCCGACCGTTGCGGGAATTGTTGAGGATGCTACCAAGCGAGTGGCGCCAGTCATCAACCAAAAGATTGGGGAGGCAGCAACGCCAGAAACCATCACCGGCCGCCTGCATAATACGCCAACTCGAGAAAACCAGGCTGGTGAGCTGGTAGTTGATGGACAGTTGGCCGAAGCCAGAAAACTGGGCGTTAATGCTGACTTTGCAATGACCAATACTGGTGGGGTGCGGGCTGATCTGGTAGTTGAACCAGACCGCACGATTACTTGGGGGGCTGCCCAGGCAGTTCAGCCATTTGGCAACATTCTGCGGGTAGTTGAGATGACTGGCCAGCAGGTAATTGATGCCTTAAACCAGCAGTATGACGAAGATCAAAAGTATTATCTGCAGATTGCTGGTCTCAAGTACTACTACACTGACAGTGACGATCCTAACCAGCCATATCGCGTAATGGCCGCTTATGATGAAAACGGGCAGCTGTTAGACATGAACAAAACTTATCGCGTGGTTATCAACGACTTTTTAGCTGGCGGTGGTGACGGCTTTACAGCCTTTAAGGGTACCAATCAGATTGCAGTGATTGGCGCGGATACGGAAGTCTTTATGAGCTACATTGCTGATCAAACCAATGCTGGTAATTTGATCAAGGCGCCAGTTACTGATCGCAAAAACTATCTGACGCCGGCAGAAGCTGAAGCCTTGCTGCATCCTGTTGTGCCGGATACGCCAGCGAACAGCGAAACTGGTCAGACTAATACCGAAAATAATGGTAATACTAATGGTTCAGCGGCTGATGCAAAGCAGAGCCAGGAAATTACGGTCGACAATTCGGCAGCGCCGCAATTAAAGATCGTTAATGGTCAGGACCAGACTGCTCCAGTTGCGATCGCGGTTAAGTCAACCGAACAAAAAGCCAGCCAGACCACGCTGCCACAAACCGGCAATGACGAAAAATCTGCCTTGGCATTGCTTGGTACGGCGCTGATTGGGATGTCAGGCATGTTTGTAATTCGTCGTCGGCCACGGCAGCAAAAATAGCCTGATCAATCTAATATGAATCCGGATTAAATAGCGGAAGGATTCAAAGCGGTTCGTCAACCATCATCGACTAAAGTCACGAGATTTCCGGCTAGACATAATAAAATGATGATGTGAATGGCTTGATCAGTATGTCGGTCCTAGGTTTAGTGAACCGATTGCTTTTCAAACTAAAAAATATTAGATAGCGTTATACAGAGCTTTTAACGGTTTTGCATAACGCTATTTTTTTAAAATGCTAGAATTTTTTAAATATGCAAATTCTTAGTTTTCTTAACTTATTAGCTTGTTTTATTTATTTTATTAAGAAAAAATTAAATGAATGGCCACGGTTGAAAAAGCAAAATAAATTTGTTGATAAACTGTGAATATAAAGGCGGTTGACAAGTCCGGTCAATTCCAATAGTATGAAAGTTACTCTAATCATTTTATAATGGTCAATTTAAAAATTTAAGTCACTGGCTAAAGGGGGGATGTTCAGTGACCAGCTATCAGATTATCTCAGTTGGCGATCAAGCACTGACCATTGAGTTTGCCAATCGGATCGATCCAGTTGTCAATCGGCACTTGCAACAGATTGGGCGTTATATCTTAAAGCAGCATTTATCGGCAGTCAAAACGATTATTCCAGCCTATCGGACGTTGACCGTAACCTTTGATGGTGGCCAGACCAGCTTTGAAGAACTGAAAGATCAGCTTGAGCCGTTAATTGAAAAATCAATGAGCGCACCATTACCACCATCCAAGACCTGGCTGATCCCAGTCTGCTACGGTGGCGAGTATGGTCCTGATTTGGAGGATGTTGCGCGTTTTGCTGGGCTAAGCACGGCGGAGGTCATTAAAGAGCATACCGCCCAGTCCTATCTGATCTACTTTTTAGGCTTTTTACCCGGTTTTGCCTACATGGGCAGCGTTGACCAAAAGATTGCCATGCCCCGTCTAGAACAGCCACGCTTGGAGATTCCGGCGGGCAGCGTTGGGATTGCTGGTGAGCAGACCGGGTTTTATCCAGTCGCTTCACCAGGCGGCTGGCGCATTATTGGGCAGACGCCGCTCAAGCTTTATGACGAAAAAAATCCCGCTAGTTTTTATCATGCTGGTGACAGTGTTAAGTTCTTTGCCGTTGATGAAGAGGAGTTTCAAAAGATCCAGCTGGCTGATCGGCTTGGCAAGTATCAAGTAAAGGCGGTGACATCAGATGCCGATGATTAATGTAATTGAACCAGGACTGCAGACCACTGTACAGGATCTGGGACGGCCAATGCATCAGATTAATGGTTTTCCGGCTTCTGGAGCAATGGATCAGACCGCTTTGCAGGTTGCTAATTTGTTGGTAGGCAACTCGCCGTATGCCGCTGCTTTAGAGTTTTCACTGACTGGGCCGACATTGCGTTTTATGGCGACGACGTTCATTGCCTTAACCGGAGCTGAATTTAATGCTCAGCTTAATGGTCAGCCAGTCAAAGGATATCGCTGCCTGCAAGTTCATACTGGCGATATATTGAAAATCGGACCCGCAATCAGAGGACGGATTGGCTATCTGGCAGTGGCGGGCGGTCTGCATTTGCCATTAGTACTTGACAGTCGTTCAACCACGCTGCGTTTAAAACTGGGCGGTATGGATGGACGAGCGTTAGTCAGTGGCGATCGCTTGCCAATCGAAGCTAAGCCTACTTTAGTCAGTTATTATCATCGACACGCACCAATGCCGGAATTGCCTGATTTGAAAACACCAGTTAAGATTCGCGTCTTAAAAGGACCACAGTGGGAAAAGTTTGATGAAAAAGATCATGAGCGATTTTTGTCTGGAACGTATACGGTAACGAATCAATCTGATCGAATGGGTTACCGGTTAAAAGGCGATGCCATGCAGACCAAACAGGAAAGCATGTTATCGGCAGCCACGGTAATGGGTGGTTTACAGGTGCCAGCCAATGGTGAACCAATTGTTTTAATGGCTGATCGACAAACGACTGGCGGCTATCCACTATTGGCAGTCGTGGCGACAGCGGACTTGTCTAAGCTGGTGCAGTGCCGTCCAAAACAGCAGATTAAATTCGAACTGATCGAGCTGAATGCAGCCCAGGAACTGTTAAAACAGCAGCAGCAAAATTTAAAAGAGCTGCGTCATCGCATCAAAATGGCACGCTATCAAATGCCATATGGAATTACGCGAGAGGCCAGCCAGCGCATTCAACGACTTTTTAAGGAGTGATAGATTTGGATACCAAAAATATTGAAGAATTGATCAATCTGCTCAAGGAAAACGATTTAACTGAACTGGAATATGAAAAAGATGACGAGCATATCCGCATTAAACGTGCCAATAGCGAATCGTATGCGCAGCCGGTCAGTGTCAGTCCACAGCATAGCAATCCCAGCCATCACATCATGGCCCCTAAAGAAGTCGTTACCAGTAGCAATACGATCAACGCGCCAACGATCGGTGTGTTTTATACGGCTAAATCACCACAGGATCCTCCATACGTCAAGCCAGGCGACCATATCAAGCAAGGCGATGTCGTTGGGGTGATTGAAGCCATGAAGGTCTTTACCAATGTGGTTGCTGATCGTGACGGCATCGTTGAAAAGGTTTTGGTAAACAATGAAGAGGGGGTTGAATATGACCAGCCGCTTATTCAAATTAAATAATTCCGTTAGTAAATGGCCCTTTCATAAGGTGCTGGTAGCCAATCGCGGTGAAATTGCGGTTCGGATCATTCGTACCTGCCGAGTATTGGGACTGGCGACGGTAGCCGTTTATTCCGAAACCGATGCCAAATCGCTGGCCGTTCAGCTTGCAGATCAGGCAGTCTGCATTGGTCCCGACAACGTTAATGCCAGTTACCTCAACATTGCAGCCATCATCTCAGCGGCCCAGCTGACTGGCGCTGATGCCATTCATCCTGGTTATGGCTTTTTGTCAGAAAGTCCTGAATTTGCAGATGCCTGTCTGGAAAACGGGATTAAATTGATTGGCCCAAGTGGTGATGTAATGCGACTGCTAGGCGATAAGGAACAGGCGCGTATGACGGTGGCTAAAGCTGGTCTGCCGGTCGTCAAAGGTAGCAGTACAACGATTGACAATTTGGCTGATGCTTTAGACCAGGCTCAAGAGATCGGTTACCCAATTATGGTTAAAGCTAGTGCAGGTGGCGGCGGAAAAGGCATGCGGATCGTCAATTCACCTAAAGAAATGGCGGCTAAGTTTACGGTCGCCCAAGATGAAGCCAAAGCCGCGTTTGGCAGCGGTCAGATGTATCTGGAACAGTATCTGGCCAATCCGCGGCATATTGAGGTGCAGATTGCTGCCGATCGTTACGGCAATGCGATTGCGTTGGGTGAACGGGACTGTACGATTCAAGTACGCCATCAAAAAGTTATGGAAGAAGCACCGGCTGTGGTAGTGCCCGCGCGAATTCGCGATGAGATGCTGCGGCGCTCAGCAGATGCGGTTGCCCAATTGAATTACGAGGGTGTCGGGACGATTGAGTTTTTGTATAACCATGATGGCTCTTATTACTTCATGGAGATGAATACCCGGATTCAAGTCGAGCATCCGATTACCGAAATGATTACCAATGTGGATTTGGTTGAGCTGCAGCTGCGACTGGCGGCTGGTGCTGAATTAGAACCGCAATTGGTTGCCACGCATGGTTTTGCCTTGGAATGCCGCATCAATGCCTTGACGCCTGGCAGAATCACCGGACTGCATTTGCCAGGCGGCCAGGGCGTCCGTGTGGATACGGCGATCTATCAAGGCTATGTCGTACCCAACAGCTATGATGGAATGATCGCTAAAATTATTGTTTATGGTGATCGACGTCAGCGGGTTCTCCAACAAATGCAGGCCATCATTGATGAAACGGTGATTACTGGAATTCAGACCAATCTTGGATTATTGGCTCAGATTTTAAAAGAGTCATCATTCCAACGCTTAACAGCTACGGTCAACTGGTTGGATGACTTGCAGAAGCAGAAACATTAGCTAAGGTATTTAAGAAAGGGGCTGCAAAATGAAAGTTGATTTGAACAGTGATCTGGGTGAAAGCTTTGGTCATTATGTTTTGGGAAATGACGAACAGATTCTGCCGCTGATTACTGCGGCCAACGTTGCCTGTGGGTTTCATGCTGGTGATCCCAACGTTATGGCTCAAACGGTAGCAATTGCTGAAAAAAATGGCGTAGCTATTGGTGCCCATCCCAGTTATCCAGACCGGATTGGCTTTGGTCGTCGGCACATGGACATGCAGCCGGAAAACGTTGAAAATATGATTACCTACCAAGTGGCGGCACTGCAAGGCTTTGTCAAAGGACATCGGCTGCATCATGTGAAACCGCATGGCGCGCTTTACAATGCCGCGGCTAAGAGTCTGCCATTGGCACTGGCAATTTGTCGCGGGATTAAGCGCGTTGATCCTGAATTGCCAATTTATGGGCTGGCTGGCAGTCAATTGATTACGGCAGCTCGTGAAATTGGTTTGCCTTATGCCAGCGAGGTGTTTGCTGATCGGGCTTATCAGGCTGATGGGACGCTGGTGCCTCGGGTCAGGCCGCATGCAGTGCTGCATGATCCGCAAGAAGTTGCCAAACGTGCGGTCCATATGATTCAAGATCAGGCTGTTACTGCAATTACTGGTGAGCACGTTGAGCTGCAAGTCGATACGATTTGCGTGCATGGTGACAATGAAGAAGCGTTGGCAATCGTACGGGCGCTGCGCTCAGCACTTAAAGATGCAGCAATTGAAATCGCACCTTTTGATCCCCACCATGCTTGATTTTGTAACTAACGACAGATTACATAAGGGAGGAAGATGTCTATGCAAAAGCACTCCAAAAATGGCGTATCTGAGCTGCCGGCAACTCATGATAAGAAATTACGTTCGGCCGCGATTGGTGGCGCGTTTTTAATGGCAATGTCCGCGGTTGGCCCTGGCTTTTTAACGCAAACGGCCACTTTTACGGGACAATTAGGAGCAGACTTTGGTTTTGCTATTTTAATTTGTATTCTGGTTGATATTGTCGTACAGCTGAATATTTGGCGGATTATCGTCGTTGCCGGCAAACGGGCCCAGGTTGTTGCCAATGACGTTTTTCCTGGCCTGGGCTATCTGCTGAGTGCATTGGTGGCAATTGGCGGTTTGTTTTTCAACATCGGGAACGTCGGCGGGGCTGGCTTAGGACTTAATGTTTTGTTTGGCATCTCGCCGCAAGCCGGAGCCGTGTTGATCGGGATCTTTTCCATCATCGTCTTGGTAATCAAAGATGCGCTTAAAGCGGTCGATCGGACGGTCCAGGTCTTGGCGGCCATTATTGTACTAGTCTTGATCTATATTCTGTGCGTTATGAAGGTACCTTATGAAACAGCGGTCGTTCATACGTTTAAGCCAACGCACATTGACTTTTATTCGATTTTGACGATTGTCGGCGGGACAGTTGGTGGTTATATCTCGTTTGCCGGTGGTCATCGTCTGTTGGCGGGCGGTGCCAGTGGTCAAAAAGACATCAAGTACGTTAATGAAGGTGCCCTGACGGGGATCGGGCTGGCATCAGTCGTGCGGGTAATGCTCTTCTTAGCTGGTCTGGCAGTGGTTACGGCTGGCTACAAGCTCGATCCGGCCAATCCCGCGGCCTCAATCTTTAAGTATGCAGCTGGCAATTTTGGCTACAAGTTCTTTGGGCTGGTTTTGATTGCGGCTGGGCTGTCTTCCGTTTTAGGTTCGACGTTTACTTCAGTTTCATTTTTGGACTATGCCGTCAGCAAGAAGGGCAATGCCAAGTTTGATCAGTTCCGCGGCTGGATTACGATCGGCTTTATTGTTTTTGCCACGGCAATCTTCTATTTCATCGGTCAGCCAGCCAAGGTCCTGGTTGTGGTTGGGGCTTTGAACGGCTTTATCCTGCCAATTGCATTGGGAATTTTATTGATTGCCGCGCACAAGTCCAAGATCATGGGGAGCGATTATCATCATCCGGCTTGGCTGACTTGGACAGGTTGGATCGTGGTTGCCTTCATGGCCTACTCCAGCATTGCCGCGGTTATGAAACTGCTTTGAGATAATTTATGACTGATGTGCTTAACCGTGCATCAGTCTTTTTATGTCAAAAAAGTACAACGTTGTACGTCTTTTGAGCATAGGATTGGAAACGATTGCTAAAACGTTACGAAACATGTTATCATGGAACGGTAAGATATCACGTGGTTTATTTTCAAGGAGGGGATAACAATGAAGAAAACTCGCATGATGATGTTTAGTTTGGTACTGTTTGGTCTGCTGCTGGTGACGGTACCCGCGAAGGCAGCCAGCATCGATGCTACGGAAAGCACTGCTTCAGCGTTATCCTTTTTAGCCAGTCTGCCAGTCGCGACGGCCGTTGATGATGGCTGGGCCGTTTTAGGAGCGTTGGTGGTTGCTTTGCCAGGTGCATTCTATTTTGGCAAGAAAACCGACGAGAAAAATCGTCAAAATGCCAAATCAGGCCAATCAAACCAGCTGCTGCTTAACTATCGCGGTCAACAAGGCACGGTTGAGCAAATGAGCGGCAAGCAGGGACTCTTTGGCCATATCGTTGGCGTTCGTCACTTGGTATTATATGAAGGTCGCGATTTTGAAGAGCTGGAAAATGATTTTCACGAAGCGGTCGATGAATACCTGGCTAAATATTAAAAAAACGAGCACGGTCGTTAAAAACGGCGGTGCTCTTTTATTACGTTGATTATTAGAGTATAATGAGAAAACGTTATCAATTTATAGGGAGTGGCATTTTGGCAAAACGGGAATCAATCTATACCAAAGACGTGATTTTAGTCATGATTGCGTCTTTTTGTTTTATGTTCAGCAATATGTACTGTAATCCGCTGATTAATGGCTATGCGCAAAAGCTGGGAGCCAGCAGTACGTTTGCCGGCGTGATCGCGGGGATGATGAGTCTGGTGGCAATGTTTCTCAGACCAATTGCTGGTAATCTGACGGATCGAATCTCAAAGTATCGGCTGGCTTCTTGGGGCGGCCTGCTGAGTTTTATTGGTGTGACAGGCTATATTTTCGTACCTAACAGTGGCCTGCTGCTGTTGTTTCGCTTGATCAACGGGACAGGGTACGTTCTGTGTACCGTCTGCATGACGACTTGGCTGGCCAGCTTGGTGCCATTGTCGCATGTTGGTGAGGCGATGGGACTGTATGGAATCATGAATGCGCTGGCAATGGCATTCGCGCCAGCCGTTTCTATTAATCTGTACCATGTCATCGGCTACCGGCCTGCCATTATCATCTCGGCCGCGGCGGCGCTTTTGGTTGCGGTGATCGTTCAGTTTGTGAGTGATCGTTCCGTGCCGGTAAAGAAATCACGCTCAAATGGGTCTGGCCGAATCAAGATCATTCAAAAAAGCGCGCTGCCAGTTGCGGCCATGACGGCTCTGTTTGCGATTCCTTACTTTGCTACACAGGCTGATATCGTGACCTATGTTGAGCAGCGTCACTTAACGGTTGCCGTGGGCGCGTACTTTATGATCTATGCGGCAGTTTTATTGGTGATTCGGCTTTGTCTGCGCACTAAATTCGACACGGTTCGTTTCGGTAAATGGCTGATCGTCAGTTTGTTGGCCAATGTTTTTTATTTGATCATGCTGTCAATTATGAAAACCAATTGGGAAATGGCTTTGGCGGCCGCTGGCATGGCGCTGGGATATGGCATCATCTACTCAGTCTGTCAGTCAACGGCTCTGATGCTGGCGCCACAAGGAGAGCAGGGACTGGCCAGTTCAACGTTTTTCCTGGGCGTTGACATTGGGATGACGCTGGGACCGGTTTTAGGGGGCTTGATTGACCAGTATCTGCCGCTTAAAGCTTTTTATCCGGTCATGCTGCTCATCGTGCCAATCATTTTCTTGATCTATTTGGGAGATCGCAAAGAGTTAAACGGCGCGGTCGCAAAACATTAAAAAAACGCTGGGTTGTCAGAGGCAATCCAGCGTTTTACATATCTGTTGCCTAATTATCAGCCAGGTCGGCCCAGGTCTGGTGAGTATAAGCCATTTGCCAAAAGCCCAGCTCATAGCTGCTGCTGCGCAAAAAGGCCGTCATCATCTGTTGTTTGACGGTTTCACTACTGTTGGCGGCCAGTTCATTGACCAAGCTGATCAGCTGTTGGGTACTGGTATCAAAGCCGACTGTCTGATAGCTGTCAAAAAATGCTTGGTAGACGGGAACGGGACTGGTCTGATCTTTCCAGTAGTCGGCAATCTCATCATAAAGCCAGTAGCAGGGTAAAAGAGCGGTCACGGCGGCAGCGGGATCAACGCTCAGCTGATGCTCCATATGGGTGATGTAAGCGTAGTTGTTAGGAGCGATGGGAGCTTGCTGAATCTCTGCTGGACTGAGCTTGAGCTGTTGCAGCATAGGACTGCGCTGAACGTCTTCTCCGGAACCGTTGGCCAGCTTTAAGAGCAGCGCGCCCTGTGATTGAGGAAGCAGGGCGGCGGTTCTTTCATGCAGCTTTTCAAATGCGGCCAGGTATTTGGTATCCTGCGTCAGATAATAGCGAAAGGTTGCCAATGGCAGTTTACCGCTGGCCAGTTCAGTGATAAATGGATGGTGAATGCTTTTTTGCCAGAGTGGTGCAGCTGCTTGATGCAGTTTTTCAGAAAATTTAGTGGTTTTTGAGTCGTTCATAAAAATTTCACCTGGTTGATCTAGTATAAAGAATTGATATGCTGAACGGTTTTTTGAATGTCAGGGCTTTGCAGAATCATCGAGATCATTGAAAGACCAGCGACTCCGGCAGCAAGCGTCTGGGCCATGTTGGCTTCGGTAAGGCCGCCAATGGCTACGATTGGATGGGTGCTTATCGTGACCAGTTCATGCAGTTTTTCAAGTCCCATCGCTGGATCGGCGTCATTTTTAGAGCCGGTCGGGAAAATCGGTCCACTGCCAACATAGGCCACCGGCAATTGGTTGGCGTGCTCGATCTGTGCTGGCTGATTGCATGAATAGCCGACAAACATGGTATTTCCAACCGCGGCTAAGACCTGTTCGATACGCTGATCCTTTTGCCCAACATGGATGCCGTCAGCGTTGATTGCCTGGGCCAATTCAACGTCATCATCAACGATCAGCGGAATATGGTGCTGATCGGCAAGTCTGCGCAATTTCAATCCCAGCTGTACGCGCTGTTTTTGGTTGAGTTGGCTGGTGCCTTTTTCGCGATACTGAAAGGCGGTAATGCCGCTGTCCATTGCGATTGATACGTCGTTTAGAAAACGTTTTGGATCATGATTGACGTCTTGGGTGCCGCTAACCAGGTAGCAATGCAGCATTTCTTTTCTAAATTGCATCGTGACACCTCCTAGACAGCCCAGTGATTCAAAGGACCATGCCCATGACCAACCTGGATGCCATCGCGAATCGTGGCTTCTACGTAGGCTTTGCCAATGCGAATTGCGTTTTCCATTGATACGCCCTTAGCCAGCTCGGCGGTAATGCAGGCCGAAATCGTATCACCAGTCCCATGCGTACGTTTGGTGTCGATCCGGGGCGAGCTCATCCAAAAGCTTGACCCATCAGCCAGCAATACAAAATCACTGGCCTGTTTTTGATCGTTAAAATGACCGCCCTTGACCAAAACGTTCTTAGCGCCTAAAGCCTGCAGCCGCTGCCCAGCTTTTTTCATGTCTTCATTGTTCTTGATCGTCATTTCAGCCAGCGCCTCTGCTTCTGGCAGGTTGGGCGTTATCAGATCGGCGAGGGGAAGCAGCTTGGCTCTGACCGTGCTGATTGCCTCGTCGGTCAACAGATGCGCGCCGCCTTTGGCAATCATGACTGGATCAACTACCAGTGGTCCAAAGTCGGATTGTCTAAGATTGGCGACGACGGTTTCAACGGTTTCAGTATCAGCCAGCATGCCCGTTTTGCAGGCGCGAATCTTTAAGTCGGCGTTTAAAGAGGCAAACTGTTCATCAATGATTTTTTTAGGCAGCGGCATGGCATCTTGAACGCCAAGCGTGTTTTGTGCCGTAATCGCGACCAAAACAGTCGTGGCAAATACATGCCGCATCTGCATGGTTTTTAGGTCTGCCTGCATGCCTGCGCCGCCACCTGAATCAGAGCCGGCAATTGAAAGGGCTTGGGGAAATTCGTTGATCATCATCAGTCTTCTTTCTGTAATTCGGTTTGCCAGGCTGCAATCAATTGATCATCAGCTTGGTAAAGATTATCCAAAAACATGTCGTACCAGCGGCTTGGCATTTGGGTCTGCTTGGCAGCGGCCTGGCCGGCTAAGGCAAATACCTCACAAGCCGTGGCAGCCGCTTCTAAGACACTGCCGCCCAAACCGATAAAAGCCGCGATAATACTAGAAAGCATGTCGCCAGTTCCTACATGAACGGCAAATAATGGCGAGCCAAATGGAACCTTGATGACTTTTTGACCATCAGTAATAATATCTACGACTCCAGTCATTGCAACGACGGTTTGATATTTTTGGGCACATTTTTGCGCGATGGCGGTCAGATCACCATCCCCAGATCCCGCGTCGATGCCGTGGCTTTGCCAGTCAATTCCGGCTAAGGCCGCAATCTCGCCGGCGTTTCCGCGGATACAGGCAAAATGATACTTATTTAAAAGCTCATTGGCAACCTGAGTACGATAGGCGCTGCCGGCACAGGCAACCGGGTCAAAAACGGCTGGGACCTCTAAAAACTGCGCGGCATCCATAACCGCCAGCATCTCTTTTCTTTGTGCGGCTTCAACGGTTCCCAGATTAATCGTGACGGCCTGGGCAATCTTAACCATGTTTTCGGCTTCTTCGGGCGCTTTGGACATGATTGGCGAAGCGCCTAAAACGTTTAAGCCATTGGCAACGTCAGCGGGCGTAACCATGTTGGCAACCGTTAAGACGACCGGATTTTGTTTGCGCAGCTGTGCAATCAGACTCATATGAATTCCTCCTTTGATTGGCTGAAATAAAAAATCCGCGAACTCGTTAAAACGCTCGCGGATCTGGTTGATTCCAATTCAAAAAAGAAGCACTTTCCTTCGCAAGCATCGACTTAACAGGTTCAAAGAGTTTACGCGTCACTGCGCGCGTCTCAGTCCAGAACATGGACTCCCCTAGTGCGGAAAAATATTCAACTTAGTTTTTAGTATAGCAGAAAATCTCAAATAGAAAAGGCTTTGTTGATTTGAATTGTACGGTTTTTAGATGATTTTGCGATTCTTGCAGGTCAGACGGCAATTAAAAAAAGCTGATCAATAGTTTACCCACCAACAAAATGCTGACAAACGGCTTAAAGCAGTGATAAATTATTGATAATAAGACTTTTTTATTATTAAAGAGGTGACGGTCATGTCGAACCATAAAGCAGGTAAAATCAGCTTTGCCTCGGTGTTCTTATTTGGCATCAACATAACTATAAAGGCTAAACCGTTGATATATAGGCATTTTAAAAACTGCTGTACAACATACGTACAACGGTTTTACAATTTGTCCAATTTGTCCTTGATTAAACTATCAGATTTGCGCTTATACTCGTCGATAAAGTAAGCATACGTGTTGCTTGTGATCGACATGTTGGCATGGCCTAGTCGCTTGCTGATCGCGTAGAGGTCCACGCCTTGACTGAGCAGGTACGCCACGTGGCTATGACGTAAGCTGTGGAAATGGAATCCTTGTTTATCGATGCCAGCTTGTTTAAGATACTTATGCAAACACCGATTAACTTTCTGATTGAAAAAAGTCGACCCTTTCAGATTAAAGATTCTATCCGTTGGCTGAGTACCGTGTTTAAGCTGCGCGATTAAGCTTAAAAACTTGTCATTGACTATGATAGTCCTGATCGAGTGTGGGGTTTTGGTTGGCATAAATCCTTGATGCAATCGATAATCCCATGTTTTGTTGATCGTGATTGTTCTTGCATCAAAGTCAACATCATTCCACGTCAAGCCGACGATCTCACCGAAACGAGCACCGGTGTAAATGGCTGTTAAGATGATGTACGCAGGGATGTTGTCCGGCGACAAGTCATCTGTCACAACTTTTATCAATCGCTTGATTTCGCTGATTGAAAGGTACTCTACATGATACTCATTGTTGCCATTGTAGCTCAGCTGTACGCCATGAGTGAAATCTCGATTGATTATACCGTCGGCAATGGCTGCTTTAACGCAAGACCTTATGTGGGAATGCAGGCGTGCAACAGTACGCTTAGCATGGTTTTTGCCGTACTCATTGATGGCTTGCTGAAAAAACGTACGGCTGATTGACTTGAGCTTGGCATTGCCAAACAGTTGCTTAACTGCTTTGATGTTTGTCGTGTACTGGTATCTGGAGGCTTTGGCCAGGTGTGGCTCTCTGTATGTCTTGTACCACTGCTCAAAATAGTCGGCAAACACTGGATCAACTGCGACATCCACACCTTTGCCCAGCTCAGATTCAAGCTCGGCTGCATAAAGTTTAGCCTGAGCTTTCGTAGCAAAACCGGCTTTGGATTTTTGATGCAGCTTGCCGTCAGCATCCCGCCAGGAAACTCTGGCTTGCCACTTGCCATTTCTTTTCATGAAATTTGCCATAATATCCGCTCCTTCGTGGTATAATGGCTAAGTAATTAACTTCTCCCCACTCGCATAACGCGGGTGGGATTTTTTTTATTTATACAACTTGACGCCGCCGCTTAACGTCATGCGGGCAACGGGATTGCCATTTTGATCATAAAACGACACCGGCGCATTAGCGTTGTGGCTTTCCAGCAGGTTGATCACACTGCCGTAGACTTCTCTTTGCTCATTGTCAGTCATAGCGGCAACACTGTTAGGCACGGTAACTTCAAACTGGCTGTCTTTGTAGGCAATCTTAAAGCCGTTAAGCGTAGGATCGCTGGCCATCTGACTGGTCAGATTTTTAGCCAACGCGGTGTATGTAGCATCATCCATAGCCTGATCGCGTGACTCGCTCTTGGATTCCGAGATGGACTCAGACTTAGCTTTTTTCGATGACGCAATCGACGACGATTCTGCTGCCCGTTGCTTATCCACGTTGTCTGCGTGGGTAAAGCCAATGATAGTCAGTCCGACCACCGCTAAGAGCAGGGCGCTGATCTTACCACCTTTACGGTCACGATTGCGTATCCAGTACCAGACGGCAAGTAAAAGAAAAATGAAACCTAAAATCATCATATATATCACTCCCAAGATTTCCTTAGCTAATTTAGCTCATCATATGTCAGATGGATATTCGCTTGACTGTTTTTGCCAGTTTCGTCTTGCGCTTCACTTGACCAGTAGTGTTTGCCAGTCTTTTTAGAAACGTAATGGTCTTTTGATGTTTCTTTGAGATCTGATGTGGTCACTTTACGATAGTCCTTCAAAACACGCTTATTTGATACTGATCCATCATCCGTTTCGTAGTAGTTAAACTTAACGGCTGACACAACCTTTTTGCCGGCAGAATTGGTAGTTTGATAATACCGCACGTATGATCTGCCTTTGACGGTATAGTAAGCTCCGTCAGAATGGCTCTTTGCATTCTTGGCCACCTTTAAAATTGGCGTACCCAACTTGTAGTAGGCAGCAGGCTGTTTCTTGCTGTGGCCACCAAATAATCCTAGGCATAGGAAGATAACGGCCAAAATTCCAGAACCAACAACAACTGCCTTTTTAGCAAATTCGCTATATTTTTTATATTTATCTGGATTAGTCGTGTACTCGTGCCAGGATCCCCAAGCCAAGCAGCCGAAAAAGATTGCTAAGAAAGTGTCGAACATTTTATTGCCTCCCAATAGCTTTTAACGTCAATCACGTTTGGACGTATATTAGTATCTGTTTGAAATATAATAGTTGTGCACTTCTTCCCTGACTACATTGTCAAGGTAGCTTGGTACTTCGTATGATTCCATAAAATCATATACGTTTATGGTTTCTTTTGGCACGCCTTGGCAATAAAAAGGAACCATAAGTTTAACTGCGCCAGTGTTTGCTTTATATTCAACGGAGTGTTTGCCTGTGAAGGTAGCGTGGTAGAAGCAAATATCAGTTTCATCACCATTTAAGATGTGTGAAATTTCGTGAGCAAGCTGAAACGAAATTTCAGCAGGGCGATGCCAGTTAAGGTTCATGACAATGCTGCGGTAATGGAGCGAACAGCCAGGCGGAGTTTCAGGAGCTAATTTGTCAGTCCAGATAACGCTGATATCATGATCGCTCGCCACTTTCTCAAGGTAGCTGCTAGTTTCGTTCATGTTATCGCCTCGATTCTGTGCTAAATGTTCCACTTGTAGTTGTGATAATTGCCTAGACCCGTGTAGCCTACGATGTCATCGCCAACTTTCCACTGGGTCGACATACCTTCAGATGCCTTGGAATCGCTGATCTCATCATCCTCGTCAAGCACGGCTAATGCCATGCCTTGCGACATTCTAGCGAGATTGTCTAGTGCCTTGCGATTTAATGCATAAACGTTACTGTTTAAGTGGACTGTAATATGTTTATCTTTATAGGTAACTTTGGTGACGTACCTAGCCCAACTGCTGCCATCATCTTTTTCTTCGCTTAAACGATCTGCTAAGTCATCGTTGATTGTTGACCCAACATCAGCACTAAGGTCTTCGTTGCCACCAAGCACGCAGAAGCGTTCTTTATGCCTGTTACCTTCATCTAAGACATAATAGTGATCATCTTGTTTTTCTGGTTGTTTGATAGTTGTTTTCGTAGTCTTACCTTTTTTAACCTTGACGATCTGGTCTTTAAAGTCATGCTCATCATCATCGTTTTGGACGACTACCTGGCCGTCAGCCAAGCCCTTAACCTTGATGGTTGCCTGGCCGTTACCGTTTGTATCGTAGTACACGGTGCCATCCTCTTTGTCGCCTTTACTGTAGACAAGCTTGCCGACACGCACGTCTGCAGACTTGCTTTCATCAATTGGGCCGATAGCCTCGACAGCCACGACGAGTACAACGAGCGTTACGACCAGAATGATAGGCGGATAGCGCCATTTGATTTTTTTCATGATTGCTAAGACGATACTGACAACAAAAGCAATCAACCCCAGAGCCACCAACACCAGCGTTAAGTTAGCTAAAGCCATTTTCATTTTTTCAATACTCCCCGATAATTTTATTTTCTCCCACCGCGCAGTAGCCGTTTCATATACTCCAAGTCCCGCTCAGGGATAGGCTTGCCCTCGAAGGTGAAGATGGTGTCATCATCAGCGAGGTCAGCAGTTTTGAGATCGTCTTCCCTGGGGTCGCGGTGAGGTTCTATTAAATCAGCTTTGTCAACGCCAAAGAAATTAGCCATTTTTTCAATTTTATCTATGCGAGGATATGTTTTTGCATGAATCCAATCTAGGACAGTAGTGTATTTAAAACCTAATTTCTCGGAAAATTCTTTAGCGGTCATGCCATTCTGGTTTAATTTTTCCTTAATGTGTTCGGCCATAATCTGCTTATTATAATTAGCATTATTAGTCATATTCATAACCACCTTTTTAGGCTAATTATAACTGGTTAAACCGTGTTTTTGTTGAATTTTAATAAGAAAAGTAAAATAAAATGATAAAAAGTATTGCTAACACGGTTAAACCGTGTTAATATATGACTCGTAAGGTTGATCAAGGCCTTAACAAGAAAGGAGCATAGATAATAAGTTGACAATGACACTGAGAGCTGCACGCGTTAATGCCAAATTAACGCAGAAAGAGGCTGCTAAAAAGGTAGGAGTATCACCTGCCGCCTGGAGCAAATGGGAGCGTGGGATGACGTATCCTAATGCTTTGCAGATTCGAAAAATTGAAAAAATTCTAAATATCGGATTTTCCGATATTATTTTTTAAACAAAAACACGGTTTAACCGTAGCACGGAGGAAACATAATGCAAAACGTAAATACAGAATCAGTGATTCGCTATGTTGGCGAATCCAAGCAACAAGTAATTGACAGCCGTGACGTTGCTAAGATGATTGGCAAGACTCACAAGAACCTAATGCGTGACATTCGCAGTTATATCAATGATTTGGAGATGAGCTCAAAATTGAGCCCATCTGATTTCTTCATCGAATCTGATTATCTTGACAGTATGAATCGAACTAAACCATGCTACCTGCTAACGAAAAAAGGCTGCGAATTCGTAGCCAACAAGTTGACCGGTCGCAAAGGGACGATCTTCACCGCAACGTACGTATCACTGTTCAATGAATATGAAGCAGAGCATAACAGTAAGACAGTCGCAATTGACAGTAGCCTTGAGCATGAAAAGCTTGCGTACAAGCGCGAGTGGCTGATTGAAATGCGCAAGCAGAACGTCAATAAGGCGCACGAGCTACGCAATCAAGACGTCAAGCTGTATCTGGAGCTTGGCAAAGTTGCTGATGATTACCAGCGACCACATATGGCAGTTGACTTCCGCAACGAAGCCATTCGTGCCATGCAAGCATTGCCAGTTGGTGCACGCCGTGAATACTCAGCTACTGAGATTGGCAACATGATTGGCGTGTCGCCGATTACGATTGGTAAATGGGCCAACAAACTTGGTGTCAAGCGTGATGCTGACATGAGCTACCGTGATCACGATGGAGCTTGGCGATACTTCCCTGAAGCGTTGAAGGTATTTCAAGACAACGCACTGGAGATTCAAGACGACGACTTAGGGCTGTAGGAGGTAACGGATCATGCGAGCCATCTATTACACCGTAGAAGGCGGCTATAGGCAACTACTAGCAACCACTTATGGAAACTATGGTATAGCACCCACCATTTCTAATGAAGAAAGAAAAAGGCTTTCAGAAGAGATGGGACATCCCTTGAGAAACCTTTTCGTAAATATTGATGGTAATGACTATCAAATCTGCTTAAAGCGGAAGGTCAGTGTTCTGTTTAATAATTCCCGTAAGAACTGCAGTAGCCACGTTTTTAAGAACACCAATTGAAACTGATTTTAAGGTACTGGTTGCTTTTTTCGTTTGATTCCATACTTCATCATCGCGAATCGAGTCAAGAAGCTCATGGCCAGACCAAGTAATATCAAAAACCATTAATGAAAAACCAGAAGCGTATTTATCGTACCTTGCATTTATATATTTTCCATCAAGCAACTGCAAAAAAGTATACGTTATATCGTCTTCAGAATATTGATCGTTGACAAGCTCTGGAAGCATTTGAGAAAGCTCGACTCCACAATGAAACATACCTATTCCCTGTGCTTCTAATGAAAGCAGAACATACCGAACACAATCATGTTTTAACTTCAATATTTTCACCTCCTTTCACTAGGAGATGAATCAAGTATACAACCAGGAAGAAGGAGGATTAGAAAATGGAACTCACATTAACTGAGCAGGACCTGCTTAGTTTGGCAAAACGGGTTGCGCCACTGATATCTCCAACTAAACATGAGCCGGACTGGGTCAAACTCGAAGATATTCGAGCAGACCTGTTTGCTGGCAAAGCTAAGAGCTGGATCAGACTATACGTCTTTGACCAGTTTCCAGAAGTCCAGATCGAAAACGGCAATCCGAAAGCTTGGGTCGTCGGGGCGCATGGTACTGGCAAGATCACTAAGATCTATTTACCGTATGCCCGTGAGTGGATGCACGAGCATCACGACGAGATCGACTGGACCGCAAAGGAGGTGAGGTAAATGGACATTTTTGCACCAGTTCTATTCGGAATGCTGTTGCTGTTGCTTGTGGTTGACCACTCGATTCTGAGTAGTCGAATCGACAAATTGGAAGGAGAAATCAAGTTATGGGAACGTTCAGAGCGTTAGTGTGGACACTACTCGGTGTAGGTTTTACCTACGCTGAGATGTCCGGGCACGTGATCTGGGCCAACTGGTTGGTGCTGGCGTGGATCGTCATGTTCGCATGGCAGATCACTGTATCTACAACGAAAACGAAAAAAGGCACTACCGATCGCCGGTAATGCCAACTGAAAAGATTATTAATGAAGGAATTATACCATGAAAGAAACGTATACGAAAGCCGATTTAGTTAAGGCTTGGCAGTCTGGCTATGAAGAAGGCTACCAAGACGCACTGATCGACAATTATTTGGAAAACGAACAGGAAGACGAACCAAAACACGATTAGAAAGGAAATGAAACATGAACACGAGTGAGATTATCACGGCAATTGCAACCGTTGATCAGAAACGGGCTGACGGCGAAATCGATAAGCAGTCCTACACGGACACGATCGACGCCTTGCAATTGGAGCTGGCCGACAAGCTAGACGCTATCGCCTGGCTGATTAATGACACTGAAAAGGATTTAGCCATCTACAACCACGAGCTGGAAAAGATGGCCGAAATCAAAAAGGAACGGGACAAGGCGAAAGCCCGTGTTGATCGCTTGCAAGAATACGTTGGCTACATTGTAGCTAACTCAGGAACAGCGAAGGTCCGTACTGATAAGCACGTATATAGCAAGCGTAAGTCGCAAACAGTTGAGTTTAGCGATGAAAGCCTAATCCCGGCTGATTATTGGAAGGAAACGGTCAAGGTTGACCGCAAGCCGATTAAGGCTGAAATCAAGAAGGCAATCAAAGAAGGTAAAGAAGTGCCAGGCGCTTATCTAGCTACGAACTACAAGGGGGTCATTAAGTAAATGGCAGACGAAAAGAAGAAGTCAGTGTTTGAAACGTTGTCTGCGGTTGATGTTTCAAAGCACGTTGAAGTTATCAAGATGAAGAAAGGTCCTACGCTTAGTTATGTCAGTTGGTCTTGGGCATGGAATTTTGTTAAGTCGATTTATCCAGATACACCAACGCCGAAATTCAGCAAGTATCAAGAAATGCTGCTATCAACGGTTCAAGAGCCGTACAAGGTTAAGTATGGCAATCAAGAGTACACCAAATATCGAACAGTAGTTAAGCATGCTGAACTGACTGATCGAGAAGTTCCATATCTAACAACGATGACTGGAACAATGGTCGAATGCACTATCACAATCGAAGGCGAACCGTATACGGAAAGCCTTTATGTCATGGATAACAACAACAACGCTGTTATCAATCCGACGATGAAAGAAATCAATAAAACGCAAAAGCGCTGCCTTGTTAAGGCCCTTGCCCTTGCAGGTCTTGGTTTAAGCATTTATGCCGGTGAAGACCTACCAATGGCTGATATTAACGAGGCTGACAAGCAACAAGCGGAACAGCGCAAGGAACAAGTTAATCAGCAACGCAAAATGAGCGCCCTACAAGCCGAATACAAGCTCCTGATGATGGAGCTGATTAATCGGCTTGATGGAGACGCAAAACGGGCTGAGGAGCTTGTAAATGGCACTCTCGGCGAAGGAAAACATAGCGGTCAAGAGTATGTCAACGCGGTAAAGGCATTATTAGAAAGTGGGGAACAAAACTAATGATTAACAACGTAACTTTAACTGGTCGTATCACGAAGGACTTAGAAAAGCATGAAACTGGAAAAGGCACGTCAGTTGTCAACTTCTCGTTGGCAGTTGATCGTCGGCGAAAGAATGCTAACGGTGATCGGGAAGCTGATTTCATCAGCATTCAAGCGTGGGGTTTAACCGCTGATCTGCTTTGCAAGTATTGCGGTAAAGGCTCATTGATCGGTGTTGAAGGCCGTATCCAAACCCGCAATTACGAAAACAATCAAGGCCAGCGGGTTTATGTAACAGAAGTCGTGGCCGAAAACGTAACTTTTCTTGATTCAAAGAAGAATAACAACCAAAGCCAACAAGGCGGTTATCAACAAGCAAACGGCTATAACGATAGCTACCAACAGCAACCATTCGATGCTATGCCATTTGACAATAGCACCGATGATGTTCCGTTCTAATGCGAAGCGGTAAAGCCTACTGGGAGCAGGGAGGGTGGTGGATTGCTCCAGATGAAACGCCAAATCTTAGCCATATCGAAACGATGTACGGCAAGGTCAGCGGTGTTCCGGTGGAGTACGAAATCCCAGACAAACGCAAGGCAAGACCGAAACAACGGCGGTTATTTTTCGCACTGTTAAGCGATATTCATCGTTGGTCAGGCGAACCGGCTGAATGGCTTAAAGAGTATTTCTATTTGCAATACACAATCAAGACAGCTGGCAAAGAGATTAGTTTGGCAAACGATACTGTCAGCACGGTATCAGATGCAACGGAACTAATTAATTTGGTGATCGATTTTATTTTCGATTACCAGGTTCCGATCAACGATGGCTATCCATTGTTGCCAAGAGACGAAAGCTATTTCATCTATAAATGTTTGATCAATCGTAAGTGTGTTATTTGCGGGAAACGTGCTGACTTGCACCACGTCGATTATGGCATGGGCAACAACACGGTTGGTATGGGTATGAACCGGAATAACATTGATCATTCAAAACGAGATTTATATCCACTATGTAGAGAACATCACACAGAAATCGAAACGCTTAATACTAAAGGCTTTGAGCAAAAATATCACATTCATGTAAAGGGCATAAAACTAACGTCTGACGTTTTAAGAAAACTAGGAGTGAAGGGAGCTTATCATGACGGAGCGAAAAATCGTTAAACAAGATCGAAAGTTTGAAGGTGTTTGGATTCCCGCCGAATTTTGGCTAGATGAAAACTTAAGCATTATGGAAGTTGTACTACTAACTGAAATAAAGAGCTTAGATAACGAAAAAGGCTGCTTCGCTTCAAACGCTTATCTTTCTAACTTTTTTGGTCTGAGCAAAGGCCGTATATCACAGCTGGTTAACCAACTCAAAGATAAAGGATATATCACAATCCAATATCAAAGAGAAGGAAAGCAAATCAAGCAGCGAGTGATAAGGGTAGTTAGTCAGCTAAATAGGGGTATTAAATATCCTAAACAGCCTATTAAGAATACTAAACAAGGGTATTTAGAAAACGTTAAAGAGAATAGTACAAGTATTAATAATACAGTTAATAGTACAGAGATATATAGTCAGGCAGAGCCTGACGGTGTGGCTGAAAAGACTAAAACAATCGTTGACTATCTGAACGAAAAAACAGATAGCCACTACAAAGCAACTACACCAAAGACCAAGCAGCTAGTGCAAGCAAGACTTAAAGAAGGTTTTAGCGTTGATGACTTTAAAACGGTTATCGATAAGAAAACTGCTACTTGGCTGAAAGATAGCAAGATGAACAAGTATCTACGGCCGTTAACTCTGTTTGGCACGAAGTTTGAAGACTACTTGAACGAGAAAGTAAAGGGCCAACCAGACAAGAACGACCCTTACTATACCGAAAGAATCAATCCAATGACTGGTCAGCCAGACCCTAACGGATTGACACGGTATCAGATGGACAACGAATACTGGTAGGAGGTGAAAACATGTTAAGCGTAAAAGATAGCGCCAAAGAAGGCGTTAAGAGTTTAAAGAAAATCTTTGCAAAAGAAGGTTGGGACCTTCCAGACGTTGATCTGACTGATAAGCAAGCAATGGCTGACTATCTGAAAAAGAAAGCTGAACCGCTGCATGACGAATGGCGTAAAGAGAACGCACGGCACAACTTTAACCGAGTGTTTAACAAGTCGCTATGGACTGGTGAGCCAATCAAATTCACCTATGCTGATTGGCAACCAAAGAAACAACCAAACGAGCAATTAGCCCGCAATTTAGGCAATCAATCGTACTTATTAGCCAAAGAGATTGCAGAAGGCAAGCCATATCGGGTTTATCTAGCAGGAAAGCCAGGCACTGGCAAGACAAGCCTAGCGTTGGCAATGGTTGATTTCATCAGAAACAACTCAAGCAAGACGGCTATGTTTGTTTCGACCGACGCACTAGCAGAACTGTATGCAATGCGTTTTGACGACAAACAAGCTCAAAACCGGCTTTATGAGCTGAACGCCTATATGAAGGGCGACAAGCGATTAAAGATTGAGCCGGTGGACGTTCTAATCTTAGATGACTTTGGGACGGAAGGCGGTATGCGGACCGACAAACAAAGCCAAGTCCGAGTTGATATGCAAAAGGGACTGTTTGCAGTAGCAGACGCACGATACGGTAACCAAGCGACGATTGTAACAACAAACAACACGATGGCAGAGCTTGAAGCAATGTATAACGAGAAACTATTAAGCAGACTGATAACACGAAATCCAAAGCGCCGACTAGTGTTTAACGGCATGGTAGATGTACGAGCAAGCATGATTTAGAAGGTGAAAGAGATGTTAAAGCTAACAAAAGACAACATGATTCTGGACACTGAGCAATGCTGCGCTTGGTGTGAAGGCTCAGGTTACCTGGACGCAATCGAACGCAAGTGCCCGTTCTGCGAAGGCGATGGCATGCTGCGTATTGACCCGGCAATCGTACGGGTTATGAAGAGTTCCGGGCACTGGGACAGCAACAACGAAGTAGACGCAAGCTTAATGCACGATATGGGGGTATAGGAATTTGAAAGTTTTGTCAAAGTTATTCTACGCATTAGCGATTATCGCAATGCTGGCAACAATGGTCGGCTTTTTCTGGGCATTATGGATTAACGCCACTTTAGGTATCAAAGCACTGGTAACTGCTATGTTTAGCGCTTTGATTTTCGCCAGTGTCGGCACGTCATTAGACCATTGATGATTAAGCTGATCTTACCGATTGAACCGGTAGCGCAAGCAAGGCCACGAGCAAGAAGGTTTGGTAGAGGCATTCGGCTGTATGACCCACCTAAAACCGCCACGTTTAAACGCAAGCTGCATAAGTTGGCAACAGAGATGTATCACGATGCACCAGTCGAGGGCGAAATCTATCTCAAGGTAGCCTTTTATCGAAAGATTCAAAAGAGCATATCGAAAAAAGAACACGATAGACGGGCGTCAGGAGCGCATAGGCCGATTGTAAAAGCCGACTTGTCTAATTACCTTAAATCATTCGAAGATGCCTTAAACGGCGTTTTATGGAAAGATGACGCAATGATCGTTCACGAAGAAATCGACAAGTATTACTCGGACAAGCCAAGAATAGAGGTTGAAATTTATGCAAAGGAATTCTCAAGAAATCGAGATTGAAGTTAGGAGTATGACAAATGTTGACTAAAGAAAAGTTAAGCGAAATCACCAAGCAAGCAATCGGGACGTTTCATTACACCTATGCCGTTGCAAAAGTAAGCTCACAAAACAGCTTTGCCATTCGGCTGTATGGCCAACTGAACGATGAGCTGGTAGCAAATTCATATATCTACGAAGGTGATAAGCCCGGTCGGTTCACGATTGATTTCGTGCTAGAACGGAGCAACGTTGCTGATCGTGAAGTGCTGCGTGATATTATCAGCCAACTGTACGAGTATTTCGATGAACAGCTTAAACAGAAATACTATATCAAGCTGCTAAACACTGATTATGGCTATCTAGCAAGGGTAGAAGGCACAGATACGTGGAGCGTAACATCACTCAAGATTGCCAAGATGAGCAATCAGAAAGCAACGTTCACGGCTGATGAAATTGATGAAATGGCAACAGATGAAGCATTTGCCAACTTGGATTTATGGCGAGTTGCGGAAGAAGTCGAGGAGGATTAAAGCATGGTATCAAGCTACGAAGGGACTGAAAACAACGAACAGCCAAAGCGGTTGTTGCTAACACTCAACACTAATGATGGACTTAGATCACTCAACATCAAAGGCATATTCCGCACAGAAACCGCGCTGATTGATCAGGCGTTGCGTAAAGGCACACTGTATCGAACAACCGGCGAACTAGGCGATATGATCGCTATCGCACCAAAGCAAATCGTTAGTATCGGGGAGCTGATGGAAGATGAAGATCAAGATTGACGATAGCTATTACATCACTAGTGATAGTTACAATCCTGCTATCTTAGTTAAGTTTGGCATTAACAAGGAAAATGGCAAAGTTGTTGAGCTGCGACGCTGGTACTGCGGGCGCAAACTAAGCGCTGCGTTTGACGAGTATATCAAGCAGACGGCGAACAACGATGACGAGATTAAAACCATGCAAGGCTATGCTGCGTTAGTTGATAGCGCTGAAAAGCGAATTGCGAAAATGTTGAAAGAAGGGACTATCTAAATGACAAAATGGGCACGGGAGCATGCTGGGCTTGTACTTGCGTTGAAAGCATACAAGCGTTGCTATCGTGCCAACGGGCCAGGTGTTTCTGGTCCACGTTGGCGAGCATATCGAACGGAGCGAGAAAAGGAAATGAGGCGTTGGCGATGAAAGAATTGAAACACCAACTGAAACACGAACGTAAAGAAGTTGACGAAAAGATTGATGAACTTGTCGCTTTCTTAGACATTCAGCGCGAACATCAGACGGTTAGCGATGCGCAACTTTCGTTAGCGGAAACGCAATTCATGCTGCTGGAAACGTACTATGTCTTAATCAATCAGCGAATCAAGGATTTAAAGCGAAAGCGAGGCTAGAACATGGCTAATGTAGAGCGGGCATTCCGTAACAACGAGCTGGTAACACTGATTGATGGCTTTAGGCTGTATCAAATCGTCGAGCTGAACAAGCTGAACAAAACTGTGCTGCTTGATGAGATGTACAACGATGAAGGGCATTATTACTCAAAACATTTTCCAAAGATCTTAACAGGCTGGGAAAGCGTATATACAACTGGCAAGCATGTTATCGAAAGCGAGGAACGGCACGAAGGCAATGGTGATCTATGATGCGTAACTGGAACGGGTTAGGTTTCGTCTTTGCTGCATGCTTAGTGTTCTGGGCGCTGGTAGTTTTGGCAACGTTGAAAGTGGTAGGTGGTTAGATGGTAGATATGCAAGAATTTTGCCAGCTTGAAAACTGGTATCGAACAACATACCCAGATTTATATTTTGAGTATGATTTTCTGGACGATGATGGTTGCCCAGATGGTGAGACAGCAACGGCAAAGTATAAGAGATTGCAAAGCATGATTAAGGACATGAGAGCAAGCTATCACAAGCCCGGACAAAGCGCTGATAACTTTGCCATTGAAGCCGAGATCTACGAAAAGCAAAAGGAAGCGTTAGAGCAAGGAAAGAGCTGGCATTGGGTTCTTGAGAACGTGCCAATCCCTAGAACGAGCTATCTTTACCATGTACGAAGAAACGGAGCGCTAAAGGTTATGCACCAAAAGTTGCCGTCATTTAAAAGACCTGGTGTGAAAATCGCCATTAAAGATTTAAAGCTAGGCAAAGTCATGCACTATGACAGCATTCAAGCAGCAGAACGGGCGTTAGGCTTTAAAACTCACGCGTTACACAACTACTTGAAACGCCGACAGCAAAAGCCGTATCTGGGTCGCTACGAAGTCGAAAGGGGTTAGGCATGTCAGTTAAACAAGCAGAATTATTCGATGAAATCGATGAGCAGGCAACCCGCCAAGCGGTGCGTGATTTCTTTTTTGATGATGGTTTCAACAAGCGAACGTTTAGCCATATTTTACGCAAGGCGGGGTCAGGTGATATTAAAAGCCCGTCATTGTCTGCTGACGGCGGTTTCGGCGGTGGAGGTGGAAATCACAACGAAGATGCTTTTATCGCTCACACGGAGTATTCAAGGGCATTAAACGCAGTATATGAAGCAATCAACAATTGTCTGAGTGAAGAAAGCCGTGTTATTCTTAGAAACCGGTTCGTCAAGCGCGAACAAGTAGAAGATGTCAAAGAGCTGCTACATATCAGCAGTAACAAGAGCTGGCATAAGGCGGAGAAGTATGCATGTTATGAGTTTTCAGAAACAATTGAAACAGCGATTGCAAAATACCAAGTTGAAGAGCTATTCCCTACATTTACAATCATGAAAAAGGCAACGGATTAAAAAGTGGTATATAAGGTAGTACCAACTGGGGTACTAAGAGGGGATTAAACAAACCTTGAAAATGCGGTATATTGGTATTGTGCCAGAGATGGCATAGAACCTTTTGTTCCGATGGTCTTTCAAATTTGTTGGAAATGGAATCCTTTCAAGACGATTGTTTAAGTTAGTCATACTTTAATTTCTAGGCTTGCATGCGCAAGAAAAAATATTCGCGAATTGCAAAGCGACTTTATACCTACTAAGCAAGGAAACTTGCTTTTTCATACCGTATAAGATGGCAAATGATCACTTCCATAAACCTTAAACCTGTTTATCGCTCCAATATCGATCATTTGCGAGGCGGTGCGATTCCGCCTTACGGTGTTACTACTCGAAAGACACGACGAGTAGTTGGAAGGTCCCAGGTGGGCTTGCTGTTAACGTTACTTGAACGATCTACCGGCGTTAGCAGCATGCAAAAAGGGTGCGAGTCCCTTACCTATCCATTTCCTGGCTTTAATTTCTACATTTGCTTATCAACGACTTATACCTGCCAGGACAACGTATCGAGGCTAGTCCTCGACAGCGTGGAAGCATAGTGGCAACGCTAAAAGGCGTTAGCAGGTTCGATTCCTGCTGCTTCCGTTGAGAGTAGCGCAATTCACTCTCTTGTCTTTCGACTTAGGCATAGAAAGGCAGACGGCACGGTCATCCCTGTACTTCCGGCGGGGATGTCACGGTTCGACTCCGTGAGCCGTCATTCCGCTAGTGGTCAGCGGTGTGCAAGCGCGTCATTTCAAAATAATATGCTTGCACTAGCTCAGCTTTGGCTGGGCTTTTTATTTTGGGTAAGGTGGTGACAACATGAGAGCGTATAAGGATTGGGGCGTCTGCTCGTACGAAGAACATAAGATGCTCGTGCTTGCCGACAAGATTTATCGCAAACAGCATCCAGAACGAGTTAAAGACAAACCGGCTGAGTACTCTATCAAGCCACCAACTCTGCACGTTAAAAAGAAACGAGGTGCTGACCATGCCAAGAGTTAGACGTTGCAGACAACCAGGGTGCCATGCGATGTGCCAACTACCTGATCACTACTGCAAGCAGCACTATGAGCATGAGGCTGAGTATCTGGCCAGCCGTCAGAAGTGGGCACGATCGCATAAGACCGAGTATCAGCGCAAGTACAACAATGTCACGAGATACCGTGACGATACTAAGTCAGCGCAGTACCACTTCTACAAATCAAAGCAGTGGCAGTCACTACGCAAGCAAGTACTTGAGCGCGATCACTATGTCTGTCAGTACTGTGGCAAGCCAAACTCCAAGACCGTTGACCACGTCATACCAATCGAGTTTGATAGTAAGCTGCAGGCGGACACTGCCAACCTGGCAACCATCTGTCGAGACTGCCATAGGCTCAAGACAGCTTGGGAGCAACGACACTATGGCACTGGCAAAGACAACGAGCTGATAGCTGGTGCTGAGCCAATCCACGATGTGGACGTTATAGCTAAGCTCATAACGCTGTGAGAGGCTCATATTTGCTCTCTCGCGCGTTTTAAAATTTTTTGATGGATTTATCGAATTGGCTTTTAAAATTTACCCCCGCCCCCCCATCGCTCGAAAAAAGGAGCGCACACAGTTCAATCGTCTCTTACAAAAATGCGATTTTTAAAATTTTTACCCCAGGGGGGCTCCGAGACGTTCCAAATCCGTAGAAAGGAGAGCCAAAACGTGCCAAAACAGGTATTTTACAAGCAAAATCACGGCCATTTACCACCAAATCCGCCTAATTATTTCGGCCCGATTGCCGCTGCTTGCTGGCGTAAAATTGTGCCTTATCTGGACAGCACCGAGCGGGTCCAGCGAATCGATGCTGGCATGGTTGAACAGTACTGCACTCAGTACGAGATTTACCGTGAAGCCTACGCTGACGTGCAGGAAAACGGCATCCAAACCAAACTGTTTACGTCGTTGCAGAACGCAGCCGGCGAGATTATCGGCAAGGATTTCACCGGGTACAGAAAGAACCCGGCGGTCGGAATCATGACCGATGCAAACAAGCAGCTTAACTCAATCGGCATTCAGCTTGGGCTTACACCTAAGGGACGGCAAGACTTAATGCAGATTGCCAGCCAGAAGAAAGAAAAATCGATTGGTGAACAGATGAAGGAAGCGGGGTTGGTATAGTTGCAGATTGATTTGACACAAACGCATGACGTGCTGGGCGCTTATCACAGTCTCAACTTCGATGAAATCCGCAAAGAATATCATGATCCAGGCACTGAGTACGCGTTTAAGGTACTCGACGAAAAGGTTTTGACTGGATATCTGATCAAGCTGGCCGCCTTTAGGCACCTGCGAGACTTACAAAGAGTTGGCGACAACGACTTTAAATATCATTACAGTATCAAGGAGTGCCACAAGATTCTTAAGTTTGCGTCGATTGCTCCTAACGTTGATACCGGTGAGCCAGTACCGTTGATGGATTGGCAACAGTTTATTTTCTGCATGCTGTTTGGTTGGCGTGATAGCGACAATTTAAAACGTTTTGACCGGTGTGTATTGTCAGTAGCACGTGGTCAAGGTAAGACCTATCTCATGGCTATCTATATGTGCTATACGTATTTGATCGAGTCAATGGGGCTATCCAACCAAGACTACCTGGTAACGGCCGAAAATGCCGACCAGACCGGCAAGCTTTTTGGATACATCAGCAGTATGATCCCACGAATCATGGACCAACAGCCTGTTTTTGACAAGCTGGCCAAGGAAGTTGAACTGGCCGTACTGCATAACAAGATTACGATGCGCAAAGTCAACAACGTTATCCGGCCAATCACGTTTAATTCCGGGAAGTACGACTCATATCACTTCAAAACGGCGGTGTTTGATGAAATCGGTAATATCCATACCGATGAAGGATCAGCAAAGATCACTTCCGGTCAAGTTAAGGTTCCTAATCACCAGTACATCGAGATTTCAACGGCTTATCCAGACCCGACAGTGCCATACCATGCTGACGAGAAACTTGCTCAGACGATTATGGAACAAGACTATAAGCGTGAAGGTGACAACTATTTGGGATTGATCTGGTGCCAAGACAGTCTTGATGAGACGTTTAAGCCGGAAACATGGTACAAGTCGAATCCGCTGCTATACTTGGACAGCCAAAAAGACGTACTGATCAAAGGCTTGACCAATAGCCGTAACAATGAGGCAATGGCGGGCCATATCGACCGATTCCAGAACAAAAATCTAAACATGTGGCTCCAGGAGGCTACGAATTCGTTTTTGAAACTCTCTGATATCGAAAGATCAGTTAAGCCGCATTTTAACTATCGTGGTCAACAGGTCTACATCGGCTTTGACTACTCTATGTTCTCCGATAATACGGCAATTGCCTTTGTCTTCCCGTACACGGATGCTGACGGTAACCAGAAGTGGCATATCAAGCAGCATAGCTTTATCCCGTGGCAGAAAGCTGGCTCGATTGAGGCTAAGGAAAAGCAAGACGGGATTGAATATCGAGAACTGGCTAAAAAAGGCTATTGCACCATTACCAGTCATCCCCAAGGCCTGATCAATGACGACCAGGTCTATCAATGGCTGCTTGATTTTGTGGCTGACAATGATCTTAAAGTCCTGTTTTTTGGCTATGACGCGTGGGGAGCAACCAACGCGATCAAACAGATGGAAATCAACACGGAATGGCCGTTGAATCCTATCCGCCAGCGTACTAGTGAGCTGAAAGACCCGACAAAGTTTTTGCAAAAGGGCTTTGTCGAGTCATCAATCACTCGTGACGATGATGAAATCATGGAAAAAGCACTTGTTAATGCCGAAATCATTCAGGACAAAATCGGGATCCAAGTTGATAAAGCCAAGGCAACGTTAAAAATCGACGTTGTGGACGCAATTATCGATGCGCTATATCAAGGGATGTATCACTTCGAAGACTTTGGCGTGGCCAATGACAAATCAAAGCAAGTCGAACTGATGACCAGTGAACAGGTCAAGGCTTGGTTTGAGAGCGAAGATTCGGGTCTTTTGTGAGGTGTATCATGCAGAAACTTTTAAAGCTCATTTGGACATATATTGACGTAATTTGTTATTTAGTCGCAGTCGGTTTTATCGTCTGGGGCTTTTTTAGACTGAACATAACTGCCGGCATTTTCGCGGTCGGCGTGGCACTGATTATCGTAGGATTGGCTACCGAGATGATGGCAAGCTGAAGGGAGGTGATTGAATGCCGATTTTTAAGCTGAGAAATAAAGCTACCTCTGCTCTATCGATTGCAGATGATCAAAGCATCATCAACTTCCTGAATCCCAACGGCACTAGCGATTATGTAGATGCATCAACTGCTCTGCACAACTCTGACGTTTACTCGCTGATCTTTCAGCTAAGCTCTGACTTGGCAAATGGCAGATTCGTTGCCGAAAAGTCGCGGACGCAAGGGATGTTAGATAATCCCACGATTACTAGCAACGCTCATGCTTTCTGGCAGTCCATGTTTGCTCAACTGTTGCTTGGCGGTGAGTGTTTCGCCTACCGGTGGCGCAATCAGAATGGTATCGACAGCAACTGGGAATATCTAAGACCATCGCAAGTATCGCCATACTTACTGGAAGATGGTTCCGGGATGATCTATACGGTTACGTTTGACGAGCCAAGTGCCGGCGTTAAAGAAGCCGTACCGCAGTCAGACATGATCCACATCCGACTTTTGTCCAAAAACGGTGGTAAGACCGGGATCAGCCCACTGTCTGCATTGGCTAACGAACTTAATATCAGTAAGGCCAGCAATCGCTTGACACTGTCTGCTCTGGCTCAATCAATTTCTGCGCCTGGTGTCTTAAAGATTCAAAAGGGTGGGCTGCTTAATGCCAAAGAGAAGGCCCAACGCTCACAGAGATTTATGCAGCAAATGCAAGCATCGGGGAGCGGGCCGATCGTGCTTGACGATCTGGAAGACTACCAGCCGTTGGAAATCCAAGGCAATGTCGCTCAACTGCTTAATCAAGCCAACTGGACCGGTGCTCAGATTGCCAAGGTCTATGGCGTATCCGACTCCGTTATCAACGGACAAGGGGACCAACAGTCGTCACTGGCTATGATGGGCAACGACTACGCCAAGTCGTTGAGCCGTTTTGCCAAAGCAATTGATAGCGAGCTGAGTAACAAGTTGACTGGCAATGTCAGGCTGGATCTGCGACCGGCCATTGATCCGCTTGGCGATACGTTTGCCGGTACGATTTCATCAATGGTTAAGTCGGGGACTCTGGCAGGCAACCAAGCGGCTTATGTGCTTAAGCAAGCCGGGTATCTACCTGGCGAACTTCCTAAGGCAGAAGAGCCAGAGAAGGGAGGTGAGAACGATGACCAAGATTAACATTAAAGGTGATGTTGTCGACAATATGACCGGCAAGTTTTACAGCTGGTTTGATCTGGATTCCGCCTATCCACAGGCGGTTGAACGGACGCTAGCAGATGCCGATGATGATTTGGTGGTGGACATTGCATCACCAGGTGGGGACGTACACGCGGCGTCTGAAATTTATACGATGCTGCGCGACTATCCAGGCAAAGTTACGGTTAACGTGCTGGGCCTAGCTGCTAGTGCTGCATCGGTTATCGCAATGGCTGGGGATGAGATCAACATGTCGCCAACCGCGCAGATGATGATCCATAAGGCATGGACCGTAACGCAAGGCAACGCCGATGATCTCGACCATGATTCTAAGATGATGGATACCGTTGACCAAACGATTATCAACGCTTACGAAGCCAAAACTGGCTTAAAGCGGGATGAAATCGAAAAACTGATGGCTGATGAAACTTGGATGACGGCTAAAGATGCCGTTGACAAGGGCTTTGCGGACAAAATCATGTTTGCTGACGAAAATCAGCCACAAGTGGTCAATGCTGTCCACAGTATCCCTTCACACGCCGCAATCAACAAATTCATGACGCTTATGGCCAAGGCTGAACAGCCAAAGCCAGAAGAAAAGCCAGCTCCGTCTGTGTATGACGAAAAGCTGGCTATTTTATTAGACAAAAAGGAGGCCCAACATGGGAATCAATGAACTGAACAACGCTTGGATTGAAGCCGGCCAAAAGGTTTCTGATCTGAACGAAAAGCTTAACGTCGCTCTGATGGACGACTCTTTTGATCAAGCAGCTTTCGCTGATTTGAAAGAACAACGCGACCAAGCAAAGCAACGTCGCAATGCTCTGAAAGACCAACTTAACGAGGCGCGTGCCGCAGAAGTAGTTAAGATGCACGATGAAGACAAAAAGCCATTGACTGACAGCGAATTGTCGATGAAAGACAAGTTTGTCAAGGAATTCAAGGATATGGTTACTACGGGTACGTCTGGTACTGGCAACGGTGGTTTGACGATCCCAGATGACATCCGTACGACTATCAATACTCTGGTACGTCAATATGCATCTCTGCAGAACTTGGTTCGTGTGGAATCCGTAACGACCGAATCTGGTTCGCGGGTTTACGAAAAGTTCTCGGATATCAAGCCATTGGCATCACTGGATGATGAAACTGCTGCAATCGGCGATAACGACGATCCAGAACTGACTACGATCAAGTACCTGATCAAGCGCTACGCTGGCATTACGACCGTAACTAACACGCTGTTGAAGGATACGGCTGAAAACATCATTGCTTGGCTGTCTACTTGGATTGCCCGCAAGGTTGTCGTTACTCGTAACCAAGCTATTCTGGAAGTTATGAATAAGGCATCTAAGAAGCCAACGATTGCTAAGTTTGATGACATCAAGGACCTGGAACTGACTGCGCTCGACCCAGCAATCAACGCTACGTCATCGTTCTTGACCAACCAATCTGGTTTTGCCGTGCTGGCCAAGGTTAAGAACGCAATGGGTAACTACCTGGTACAACGCGACCCAACCAGCCCAGAAATCTATCGGATTGGTGGCAAGCCAGTCACGGTAGTTGCTGACCGTTGGCTTCCAGACGTATCCAGCGCTCATCCACTGTACTACGGTGACTTTAAGCAAGCTATCACGCTGTTTGACCGTGAAAACATGAGCCTGATGACGACCAACGTTGGTGCTGGTGCCTTTGAACACGATGAAACCAAGATCCGTGTCATTGATCGGTTTGACGTTGAACAAGTCGATGGCGATGCATACGCGGTCGGCTCATTTACGACGGTTGCTGATCAACCGGCTAACTTCCAAGCTTCTGCAGGCGCTGGTAAGTAGGCGATTTAAATGGCTGTATCAGTAGACGATGTAAAAAAGGTGCTGTACCTTGACGGCACGGACGATGACGCACTGCTTTGGGCCTACATTGATGCAGCCAAGCAGTACGTTAAGGGTGCGATTGGTGATGGAGATACATTTTATACGCAAAGCAGCGTTTCGCCATTATTTGATATGGCGGTAAAGTCGCTTGCAGCTACCTACTACCAATACCGCCTCAGCATGTCGGATATCCAGACGTACGAGATTGATCTGACCGTCAACAGCATTATTGGCCAGTTGCGTGGACGATACGACGTTTGGGAGGCGAGCCAAGATGAAACTACCAATCAGCCGTCTGAACCACATAATTGAGCTAGGAACTGTATCAACCGTGCCTAGCAGAACGCTAGGTGGATCACGTCAAGAATTCGTGCCAACTCAAACTCTGCACTGCGCAATCTATCAGCGGTCCCAGTCACAGCAGTACGCTTTGGTTGGGACGGCATTAGCAGATACAACGGTAGTAGCTGTTCGCTCCCAGTATCACGTTGACAAACAACTCAAGGTGAGATTTAAGGGCGACAGTACAGTCTATGACATCTTGACCATATCAAGGGACGAGAGCCATACGACCACGCGTTATGATCTGCTGACGCTTAAGGACACTAAGAAAGCTGGTGCTACTAATGGATGATCTCGGTAAAATGCTAGAGACGTTTGGCCGAAATGCTGAAAAATTTGCCATTCCTGATCATGCTACGAAGAAAGCCATGACTGCTGCTGGGGCAAAAGTTTTAGCAGACGAGTTACGTAAAGCAACTCCACGCTCGAAAAAGAAAAATCCAAAGTATGGCCACTTGCAAGACAATGTCGGCTTCCAAAATATTGATATTGACGGCGAAGATGACGGCAATTCCGTTGTTGGGTTTGGTCAAAAAGCCTATATCGCCAGATTTCTTAATGACGGGACCGTTAAGATGCAGGCTACTCACTTTGTTGATAATGCACGTCGTGATTCGGCTGACAAGGTTTTTGCAGCACAAAAAAAGGTCCTTGACGCAAGGAACGGTGGTGTCAAGTGATGGAATTGCCGGTTTTTCAAGCGTTAGATCTGCTCGATGGCAAATTTAATGACTGGATTGATGAGATCTATACAGATTCGATCCCAGAAGAAGAGTCTGATTATGAAGGCAAGACAATCTGCTTGATAACAGAATGGCTGAACGAGCCTACCTACTATGCCAACCATACTTTCAAGGGATGGACGGTCGGTGTGGAAGTACAACTGTTCTACAAGCTTGACAACGATATCAGCACGCTGGATGGCGAACAGGCACTGGCACGGCTGTTTGTTGACAATGGTTGGACTGTCGAACAATCGAAAAATCACATCAAAGACCCCGACACTAAGCAAGTGACGAAGGTCTTTTATTTTTCAAAGAATGAAATTATCAAGGAGGGGAATTAAATGTCCGCAGGTGTTTCCACTTCCGGTATCAATTGGATTGCTTTGGCACTGATTGACGATACTGGAAAAATTATTGCAGACGCTAAAAATGGGCTCTCTGAGTCCGGCGTAGTGTTATTGGACGGTGATGGCGAAGGTGCCACGACCGCCAATATCACTAATATCGAAGAAGCAGGTACGCAACAGTACGCTAACAACAAGGTTAAACGTACGGCACATGGTGTACCAACTCCGCAAGTTGCTTTAACGTACCTCGATTTGCCGTACGAAATTGCCATGAAATGTAATGGCTACGAGCTGGACGCAACGGGTGGTGCCACTTTAGGCGATAAGCCACACGTTGCAATGCTGATCTGCTCTGACGATTTTAAGGGTAACAAGTATTTTGACGGTTTCGCGAACGGTGAAATGATCATTCCAAATCGTAATCATGGTACCAACAACAAAAACGAAACTGACGCCGATGCTGCATTTACCTACCAAGCTCTGACGCCAATTGATGACACTGTCTTTGTCAACTCTAAAGGTATGCAACAGCCTTATAAGCAGTGGAACAGTGGCGCAACTGGATTCAACGCTGCAGCTATGCTCAAGGAAGTATTTGGCGGCTATGCGGGTGACGACATCACTAAGCATGGCCAAGTTACTAAGCCTGCTTCTGGCAGCGTGGGTTCTTAAAAATTTTAAAGTCGCCTAGTAAATACACAGTACCAATGGGGCGGCTGATATGAGGTGTCAAAAAATGGAAAAAATCAAAGTAGACGCATCTTTATTCGGCATTAAACAGCCAATTGCGATTAAGCCAACCGTTCGGGTGACGTACAAACTTAACCAATTTATGAAAGAAGCGCTAGAGGCATCGCTGGCTACGGCTGAAACGCCCGTTGACGACAATGACGCGCAAGGAAAATTTGTCGAAACCATTGATCAGGAAGCCGAATTTATTGAAGGTGCAATTAAATTTATTGCGCAGTTACTGCACATCGATGAAGACCGCATCTGGGACAATGCCACCGAAGAAGAAATTGGGGCTTACCTTTCCTACCTGCGTAGTCGTACGTCTGGCGTTAGCGAAAAAGAAGCGCAAGAGGCGCTTAAAGCTACAGGTGAATCCCCAAAATCGGAAGCGGAGAAATCCGCAAAAGAATCTGGGAACTCAAACAAGAAATAGAAGACATCAACTACCTTAAGCAACAGTTAATGCTTAACAGTGGTGTCTTGCCAGATGATGTGGACAATCAAAATTATTTGGAACTATTGGAAACATTGAATGCGCGGTCAAGGGATGATAGACCGATGAACCCAGAGGACGCGCACGCGCAATTATCTAAGATGTTTGGAGGTGGATAGCTTGAAAGTACAGAATGAAATAGCCACACGGATTTCGGTTGATACGATTTCTGCCGTTGGAAGCATGTCCGCCTTCCGCAATGCGATCACGGCCACGACTAACGCCTGGAAAGCCCAGTCAATTGCCTTAAAAAACAGTGGCGATTACACACAAGCTGCTAAGGTTAAGCTTGATGGTCTCACTCAGGCCATGGAACTGCAACGTGCTAAGATCGAAGAGTTGCGTAGTCGGCAATCTGGTCTTGACCAGTCTAACGAGAAACAGGCCAACCAATGGCTGAAACTCGAAAAGCAGATCAACCAAGCCAGCCGTCAACTAGCCAGCTACGAAGCTCAGGCTCAGCGTGCTAAAGCTGCTTACGACTATCAAGCGTCTGGTCTGTCGGATCTACAGTCTAAGTACAAGCTGACACAGTCAGCCGCGCAAGCCTACGTTGATCGCATGGCGGCCGAACATCGTACTGCCTCCGAAACCGTTGCACGTTATCATCAACTTGCATCTGGATTGGAAAACCTGCAACAACAGTACAAGATCCAGTCCAGAATGCTTGAGGAAATCAAGAGTCGTTCTGGTGAGGCGTCTGACGCTTACCTTAAGCAGAAACAGCGGTTAGACCAGACAGCAACGTCAATTGCTAAGGCTCAAGACGAACTCAAACAAATGCGTGTGGAAGAAGCATCTCTTGAGCCGACCGGCATTGCTCGTGTAGATAATGCAATCGTCAGAATGCGTGACCACACTGAGCAGATACAGCCAAAGCTGGAACGGCTTAAAGGACAGGTCAACGACTTCTGGAGCTCGGTTAAGAGTGGAATAATGGCTGCGGGAGTTGCTATCGGTGCTTTTACTGCATATACGGTTGATGGCGCCAAGAAGGCTGAAGACATACAGCATACGTATGTCACTAACACTAACCTGATGACGACTGCTGGCGAAAAGCACAAAGATGTCCAGAAGGCAATCAATCAGATGTATGCCGATGGCTCTAACCTGTCAGTTAAGTACGGTGTTTCGCAACAGCAGATCGCAGAAGGCTACCAGACGCTGATCAAGCGCGGGTATGACAGCCAGATGGCTTTAGGCGCCATGCCACAACTGCTTAAAGCAGCTAAGGCTTCTGGGGATGACTTTAACGATGCAATGGAAGTCACGACCTCGACTTTGGAAGCTTTTGGTATGAAGTCCGACAATGCCAACAAGATGATGCAGGCCACGTCTTATACGGCAAACACTCTGGCCAAGGCGGCTGACGTTACGTCTACCGACTTTTCAAAACTTGGTATTGGTATGCAGTATGCCGGTGGTACGGCCAAAGGTGCTGGTATCTCGATGAGAGATGCTGCATCAGCGCTGGGTGAGTTGTCCAACAACGGTTTGGAAGCATCTCAAGCCGGTACCAGCCTGCAGCGGATTATCGTACGTCTGTCCAGTGGCTCTCAAAGTGCGACAAAAGCATTTAAAGAGTATGGGTTGTCAATGGATGACTTCAAGACTAAGTCTGGGAAACTTAAATCGATTCCAGAAATCTTTGACCAGATCAATAAGAAGGTTCCTAAGGCAGACAGGCTGAAAGTCTTTAACCAGGCATTCGGTCAGTCGGCACAGTCAGCTGCAGTTATCTTGTCTAACAACCTTAAAGACCTGGATGAAGTCGAAGGCAAGGTCAAGACGGCCTACAACGAAGACTATGTTGGAAAATTAGCTCTGCGCAACATGAAATCTGCTAAGAGCGCTCAGGAACGGTTTAAGTACGCCTCGCAAGCCATTCAAATTGAGGTCGGCCAAGCACTCTTGCCAGCAATCTCTAAGGCATCAGTAGCTTTGGCGGAAGCATTCAGCAAAAAGTCCACTAAAAAGGCATTTGCAGACCTAGCTAATGACCTTGGCAAGCTCTCAATGGCAGTTGTCAACTTTGCAGTGTACTGTTCTAAGCACAAGTCGATGGTAGTTGGTTTTGCTAAAGCTGTAGCAGCGGCCTTTGTCTTTACCAAAGCTATGTCTGGGCTTAATGCTCTGATTAAAGGGATTGGGCTTTTTGCTCGGGTGCTCAAGGTGGCCACGCTTGGGTTTAACCCTTGGATGATCGCAATCGAAATTGCGCTTGCTTTGGTCGTTAAGTACCACAAGCAGATTAGCAAGTTTACCAAAGACTTCGGCAAATCCTTTAAAGACCTTGGCACACTTATATCTAAGCGAACTAAGGAAACCAATAAAGCAATTGGCAACTGGTGGAACTCGACCAAGAAAAGCTTTGCTGATGGTTGGAAAGATCTTAAGAAAAAGACCAGCGATGGGGCCGACAACGTAAAACGTGGCTGGGACAAACTGAGCAGTGAGACTGTACGGTCGGCTCAGCAGATGTTCAACAAGCACAAGTCGACGTTCCAAGCAGGTTACAAAGTCATTCAAGATCAGACTAATACCTGGCACGATTTTGTTTCGGGACGTTGGGACCGTTTAGGCAGCGATACCGAGCGTACTGCGCAGGATATGTCTAAGTTTAACCGCAAGATCTTTGCCGATATGTACAACAAGCTGAACGATATGACGGGCGGCCGTTTAGGCGACATGCTTAAAGTATGGCAGGACATTTTCGGTAAGGTTCAAGACGCGGTTAGCAATGCAGTTGGCGGTGTGCATCGCCATTTTGTTGATCTGGTAAATGGCGTGCTCAAGCCGTTTAAGACCATGATTGACGATATCAAAGGCGGCATTAACTGGGTACTGGATAAAGTCGGCGGTTCTAAGATTGGTGGAGATTTTAGTATCTCGATGCCAAGCTATGCCAATGGGACCAACGACACTCATCCCGGTGGCTTAGCTAAAGTCAATGACGGCTTAACGGCACACTATCGCGAGATGTTTATGACCAAAGATGGTCAAGTTGGGATGTTCCCAGCTAAGCGCAACTTGATTTTGCCATTGCCAAAGGGCACCAGCGTGCTTGATGGCGAACGGAGCTATCAATTGTCCCGTATGTTCGGAATGATTCCACATTACGCAGACGGTGTGGGTAATGCCTTTAACTCTTTGCTCAGCAAAGTCGGGGATGCAACTGATGACGTTTTAGGCATGGTCGACAAGATCATTTCAAAACCGGTCGAGTTTATGGAATCCGTATTCCAGAAATTTGTCCACGTCAGCACGCCAGTTAAGTTTGCTGCCGAACTGATCAAAGACGTGCCGGTTTATATCGCCAAGCAGATGGGCAACTGGATCAAGAAACAGTTTGAAACGCTTGCCAACCCAGGCGGTGCTGGCGTTGAGCGTTGGCGGCCTTACATCATCAGAGCTTTCAAGACTTTGGGTGTAGATGCAACGGCAACCAAAGTTTCTAAACTGTTAAAACAGATCCAGACTGAATCTGGCGGTAATCCGACCGTACCGCAAAAGGTTTGGGACATTAACATGGCAAGCGGCAATCCCGCGCAAGGGTTGCTGCAGTTTATCCCAAGCACTTTTAACCGTTGGGCAGTTCCTGGCCATAAGCAAATCCTTAATGGATATGACCAGATCTTAGCTGCTATCAACGCTCTTGAGCATGGTGGCGAAGGCGGTTGGGGCAATGTTGGCCAAGGCCACGGTTGGGCTAATGGCGGCTTGATCTCAAACCACGGCGTTTACGAAATTGCCGAAAAGAACATGCCTGAGTATGTCATTCCGACCGATATCAGCAGACGGTCACGTGCATATCAACTGCTGGGCGAGATTGTTACTCGGTTCCGCAACGATGATCCTACTTTGGAACATAATCTCCAATCTGTCGGCAATTCAGATCGCCAATCAGACGCTCTGAGCCACAAGTTAGACGAGTTACTGTCCAAGTTTGATATTTTATTGCGTCTGAGCGGCGATCAGGTAGACGCTATAAAAGCACAAGGTAGTCTTGATATGCAACAGCTATACAAAAAAGAAGCAAGAGACGCGCGTATGCGTCAACTAGGTTTTTAGGGAGGTGAGCAGATGTCGGATCCATATATCATGATCAAGGTTGGCGATCATCAGGAAATTAATCTCTGTGATCAGATACCAGGACTGCGTTATCTAGGATTGGACGATGCCAGCTCATCGCCACAGTTCACCAATCAGTATCAAGATACGACTGGCACTGACGGTTCGCCATTTGCCGGTCAGACTTTCGCTAAAAGAACATACAGCGAAAAATTCTGGCTCAGCTTCGGCGGATATGAAGACCTGGTATTAGCCAAGCATGAGCTTTATCGATTGTTTGGGTCACGCAAGTTGGTACGGGTACGAACCGATACCAGCCCTGGCAAGGTATACTTTGGCATCCCAACGCCATTTGACATTGCACCAATCAGCGCAGGGTCCAACAACGCCAACTTTTCGATTCCGTTTGACGTACCTAACGGCTATCGCTATTCATTATATCGGAGTGATGCGCTGCCAAGCACGACTGATGGCTGGCAGTTCGGCATGAATCTACCTGACCAGTTGCCAAGCTATCATTTTACTTCGGCAAGTTTCGAGGTATACAACGCAAGCGATATCGCTATTGATCCGTATTATCAGCGCCATGATCTGCGCGTTACGTGCAAGTTTAACGGTAACTCGCTCAAGCTTACCAATACCACTAACGGATCAGCGTGGACGTACAGTAAGAGCAATGATGGCAGTCATACGATTGTGCTGAACGGGGTTGATACTTATCTTGATGGCAATCTCGCCAACGTTAACACTGACTATGGCACAATCTCACTGGATCCCGGATGGAACAGCTTTACTGCTACTGGAGCAAGCAGTGTGGACGTTACGTTCAGCTTTCCATTCGTTTATCTGTCATGAGCGTAGTTTTAAAGGTAGCTGCTACCAAAGATCATAAGCTCAAGGTGCCGGATAGCGATGATCAAATCGCGTTGCTCCATTCGGCACTGGAAGACAGCATTTATATCAGCTGGGAAGTCAACAACACTTACCAAGCGTACTTTACGGCTTGGGATGACGAGTCCGTCGCCTATCAAATGCTGACCGTGCAGAACATGGTCGAGATTGACGGGCAGTGGTTTGTCATCAAACAGTGTGAGCCGGACTACTCTGGCGGTATTGGTACGACAGCTGTTACTCTGCAGCATATCTCTGGTGAAATCAGCCGTATGCACATCTACGGCAGTGATCCGGTTGATTGGGGTCAGTACTCGCATACTGGCAGCAGTAATGTATCTTTGGAGGTGCCGGATAGCACTGACACAGTTGTGCAGTCGGTATCTCCTGGCGACATTCTCAATGCCTTTTTCGGTGGCGACAATGGTAAGAACTGGAACATCACCTACCAGGTAATCGGCAGCTTTAACAATGCGATGGTCGAAAGTCCATATGCAGCCGGTTCTGGCAAAGACGCTATCAGTCGGATCCTTGGTGCGTGGTCATCAGCAGTCTTTTGGCCAGACAACCTTAATCTGCGTATCTACTCGCATGACGAGTTTTACAAGGACTATGGCCACAGGTTCGACTATCTGCATGATACGTCTGAGGTACAGCTGCAGTATGACACGACCGATATGACCAATGCGGCTAGACTGGTTGGAGCTACACAAGAGAGTGGCGGCGACAGCCAAAGCACCTATTATTTCGCACCATTCTACTTTGTCGATGAAGAAAGCAGAAAACGTTGGGGGCTGTTCGTTGGGGATGACATTACCAGCGACACCATCACGGATAAAGAACAGATGATGGCTTATGCCGAGTCACAATTCAAAGCTAACCCAGACTTCACGCTGCAGCTTACGGTTGACCCCGGCAAAGAGATTGTCGAAGGTGACATGGTACATCTGGAGATAAGACCAGCTGGCTACGTGACCAAAGTTGGCTTGGTTGGGTATCAGAAATATCCGTACAGTCATACGCAGTCGTCTACGGTTACGCTAAACAGCAATGCTGCTAACATTCTTGACTTTCAACGGTCACAACAGACTAACTTGTCCAGACTACAAGAGCAGACTAAATCACTGATTATTAGCAGCAATAACAGGGATGATTCAAACAACGCTTGGAACGAAACGGAGGTTAAGGCATTTGACAACAGCAAACGTGGTTGACGTGTCGGAGTGGCAGCCGACCAGTATCGACTGGGCTAATCTCAAGACTAACGGCGTCAAAGCCGTAGTTGTGCGGATCGGTCATGGTACGACACGGGACACCAACGCCGCCGACCATATCAGCAACGCAACCAAAGCAGGGCTGATTGTCCACGTGTACCATTACTACGAAGGCGTGGACGGCGAACTGCAGTACTCGGTCAACAATGCCAAGAGCTTAAATATCAAGCCTAACGTGTACTACTTCCTTGATATGGAAGGCACGATCGCTGGTTCGTGGTCAAGCATCTTTGAGTCGTACCGCAAAGCTTGGGCGGGCTATGGCTGGAACACTGGGCTGTACTGCTCGCTGAGCAACTACGCTAAGTTTGATGATGCCACGCTTGTTAAGCAGGGCGTGTACCGTTGGATTGCGGCGTGGGGCAGTAACCAGCCAAGCAATGCCGACATGTGGCAATACGACAGCAAGACTGGTCTGGGGAGCTATACGAGCGCACTGGATAAGGACGTCGACATTGCCGGTAAGCTGATCAAAGAGCCGGACAGCACGGTTGTTGAGTCAACCGACCCTAATGGCAACTACACGGTCAAGCCCGGCGCTTTTGTCGGGTTCGATTACTCGACCACTAAGCTACAAGGTGGCAAGATGCTGGTTGCCAGTCCGGACGGCCAAAACAAAATCCCTAAGTTGGCACCTACGGGTGCTTTTTTATTTAACAACGCTGACGGCGACAACATGTGGACGCTGATCAAGCCAAAGATCCAGATGCCTAAGCTTGACTGGTCGGCAATCACCGGCAAGCCGGACGTAGCTATCAAGTCTGACCTGACGTGGGCTAACATTGCGGGCAAGCCAAGCATACCTGATGCCGATGCAACTACGACTGTATCAAGTGGCGACCTTAATAACTACACGACAACTGGCAAGTACTACATGCCTAATGCGTTGTCTAACTACACTAATCATCCGACTACTGGTACTGATATGACTGATCAGTTCGTCATGAAAGTTGATGCATATCACGGTGGCGATATGATAGTGCAGACAATCTACCAAGTTAATACTGGTGACGTTTGGGTACGGCACCGGTGGGAAAGCAACTGGAAATCATGGCGTCAGACGACTCAATGGAGTTAACGAAAGGTGGTGAAAGCATATGGCAAACACTGTACATGCACGTGGCGAGTTCCAGCTCAATACTGACTACCACGTGCTCGACATTGTATCTAACGGCGACCGCAGCTATGTCTGCGTGCGGGCCAATGACGGCGAGGACGTAACCGATCAAGAGTACTGGATGCTTTTAGCTCAAGGTAAGCAAGGGCCTAAAGGCGATTCGGGCTCGATTGCTACCAACAGCTTAAACACGGCTGACCTAAATGATTTAAAGTCTAACGGCTACTACTATACCAACGGACAGACGCTGACACACAGTCCAGCGCCTAACTCAGCATATGCCAATATTATCGTGGTGGCGAGCCCCACTGGTACTAACGGTACGCAGTTCCTGCATGATACCGACAACAACGAGCTGTATATCCGCTCGTGGCGGTCAGATGGTACATGGACTGCTTGGCGTCAAACCACCTTGTGGACATAGTGGGGTGATCTGATGGACTATCAAAAAGGCTATGTGCTGATGAGCGACTTAACCACGCTGACAAGCTCGTATCGTACTTGTGTACAGCACGTTTATAATAAAGCGTCTTGGCTCTTAAATGCCGTCAATGGCGTTTTTATGGATACTGACGTGCCTAAATACACGGTGCCAGACTTGTCAGATGAGCTTATTAATCGCAACGCCTACATTTGGCTTAAGCACCTAATGCAGGACGTGCAGACAGCGGTTAACAGTGTTGTTGCATGTTACAACGATCACTCGCTGATTGATCAGCAAACTGGCGAGCTGACAAGCACTGTATCGCTATGGATACCTAGCAGCTTGTCACTAAACGACGAGCTGTTGAACAACTTAAACAACGATTTCAAGTCGGCTAACGATACGTTAGACCGGCTTTTTGATTACGTAGAACCATATATGTAAAGGAGGGGAACAATGGCAGTTAACGAGTATGTCGAGCTTGACATCTTAAAGCCTGGCACAACGTTGGTCAACCTGACCAACAACTTTCAAGGTCGGGTTGGCGACAGTCGGGCTTTTTGCAAGCTCTGGATCAAAGCAAACGGTCTGCCATATGATCTGACCAAAGACAATCGATCAGTCGGCTTTGCCGGCAGGGATCCGGTCGGTGATCAGTATCGGGCAGTCGGCTGGGCAGAGGCTGATCAGCCTGGCGACAACGCTCAAGTCGGACGGGTGACGTACTACTTTCCAGCCGGCATGTTTAAGTACGAGGGCGACTGGGACAAGGACAGTACCTACTTTTACGTGCAAGATTCCAAAGGTACTGTCTCGACGGTCAACGTGTGGCTGCACGTCTTACCTAACCTGGTCGAGATGGGCGTCAACGCCACGCCTTATGTCTCCGAGATGGACAAGGCAGTGGCTGAAGTCCAAAGCAAAGCCGACGAAGTTAAGTCGCAACTTAGCAACATCTTAAACGGCTCAGCTTTCACCGGCATGACATCGCAACTAAAAGCCACGCAGGACACAATCAATGGGTACAGCACGTTGATCAACAGTAAGCAAGTGCCTACTACTGAGCAGATGCAAGCGTACGTGCAGGGCTTTTTTAACGCCGAAACGTCAACCGCTGACCTTAACACGCTGGTTACTCCAGGTAAGGTTTACTACGTTGCCAACACGAGTGCCAGCAATAACCCCAATGGCAAGGCAGGGTTTATGTCAGTTAAAGGCACGTCTAGCAACCTGGTACAGGTCTTCGTGGACGGCGAGGCTAACGAGTTTATCCGCAGTCGTTTCGCTAACACGTGGACGGATTGGCGCCGGACTACGGCATGGAATTAAAAGGAGGTAGCATTATGACTACATTTGTAACCCGTGGGGGGTAACTTAAACCCCACTGATAGCGCGGTTTCCGTGAAAGGCGGTGACCGCTAATGGCAATCACACAAATCACAGCAGGGCAGGAAGGCTGGCTCAGTACGCTCAACAGCGATTTGAGTCAAATTGGCGACAAGGTATCGTCGTCACAGGTAGGTATCACGTTTATCAATGGCTGTTCCGGTAGTGCGGTTACTACGTGTTATCTGCTTGGCGGTCGACATTTAAACATAACGGTTGGCAATGTATCACTTGGATCGGCTTTGACATCAAGCAACCGCTCAATCGATTTTGGCAAACTAGCCACCGACACTGATGTGGGTCAAGGCGTGGCTTGGGCTTACGCAAGTAATTGGGCGGCAAACGGTGTTATCACACGATCCGGTACGACACTAACGCTGACGGCCAATGCCTACTTTGATAGCATCTCTAAAGGCACAGCGTTTAACTTTCTTTTAGTGCGCTCTTACTAAGCCTTTAGTCAGCCGGTCTTTTCTGCCCAGAAAGGACGAGAAAATATGTTCGATAAAATTTTCGGGGGGGGCGCAAAGGCGCTCCTAGTTAGCCACATCAACGTCTCCAGCAAAGGGGGCGTTTTTTAATGGCAATTTCTACGATCACATCTGGACAAAAGGACTGGCTGTCCGTATTAAACAACGACCTGTCGCAAATCGGCGACAAGGTAGCAACTACCGTATATCCAGTGACGCTCACTAACGGTTGGAAAGGCTCGCTAACGTGCAATTCGTGGAAAATTGGCAGTCACTGGCTGGCAATTGTCTCTGGCTGGCTCAGTGGCAAGGACGTCGCGCCTAACCAAGACGTGGAGTTTGCCACGATGCCAAGTGGCGCACCTAGTCACCTGTTCTCCAATTATATCTACCCGCAGCGTGCATCGATCATCGGTGACATCAGCACCACGACCGATTCAAGCGGTATGGTGCATCTACGCATGTACATTCCGGGTAGCGTCTATAGTGGGCCAACACTTAACGTATTTGCACTGGAAATCTGGTAGCAACCACAGCCAGTCCTAGAAAGGACTTAAAAATGCCGGTAAATCAAATTACCGCCGGTCAAAAGGACTGGCTCGCAACGCTTAATAACAATTCGAATTTAATCAATAAACTGCCCGTTGATGGCGCTGTATCAACCAACAGCGGTATCACCTTTAAAAACGGGGCCAGCGCTCAAAACTTTAAGTGCTGGTACGTGCAGTTTAACGGATTTAAGCTCGTCAACATGGCGTTTGACCAACTTGATTGTCCTATTGCGTGCAACTCAAAACCAATTTTGTCAGTGCCAACTAACTTGGCTCCGTCTCATCCGATTGCCGTTGCATGCAATGCCGATTCCACGCTCAACAACTACGTATCAACTGATTTTGTTTGGTGGACCAACGCAAACGTTGAGCAAAAAGATCAAGTTGTCTCGATGACGTATATCCATGTCGACTAGCAGAAAGGAAGTAAACTATGGCGGACGAAAACGCAAAGCAAGTGCTCGTCTACACGTACGACACGACCGACCGTCTGCATGCTCTCACTGGCGCAGTCAGCGTGGCTGAGGGTACTGCACTTACGGACGGCCAGACGGACGTAGTACCTGCCAATAACAATCAATTCTGGAATGGCTCTAAGTGGGTTGGCGGCGACCAGCTCATCACGGCCTACCACTATGACACCAACGGCTACTGGGACGGCTCAGTACTGATCCCAGATGGCGCACCGCTGGAAGCCAACGAAACAACGGTCGTACCATATGACGCCAACGGTGCCGGTATGTACAAGCCGAAGTTTGACGCTACACAAGGCAAGTGGGTTGAAACGCTGACGAAAGAGGAAATTGATGCGCTCAACAAGCCGGCTAAACCAGAGCCAACTGCTGAGCAGAAAATGATCAGCGCGCTGGGCCAACAAGTGGCTCAGGCTAACGCCGAAAACGTACAGATCAAGCAGGACAACGCGCAGCTTAAGCAGATGGTATCCGTGCTTGGTCAGACAGTTGCTCAGCTCAAGGCGCAATCCACTACCACGACTAACTAAAGGAGAGTGAGAGACTATGATGACGGAATTTGATTTTGTGAAGACAATCTACTCTTGGGGTTTTCCAATCGATTGCTACGTACAGTACAACTGGATCACTAAAGACCAGTACAAGGAGATTACCGGCAAGGACTACGTGGACGCAAGCACTGCTACGTCAGCCAGTGCTAGCGAATCCACGAGCACGTCTACGTCGGCTGGTGCAAGCGAATCTACTAACACTGCTACCAGTCAAGCCTAGCTAACTTAAAATAAGTCGCCAAAGAAAGCTAACAGTACCTTATGGGGCGGCTTTGAAAAGGAATTAGGAAAGCGAGGTGGTCGTTGGTGCATGTATTGGCTAATATTTTAAGCGCTGTGCTTGGTGGGGGGACGGTCGCGGCAGTCATCAACTACGCCAGTTCTAAAAGTTCGGACTCGGTCAAACGAGAAGACGTCTACGCTGATCACACGCAAGAATTATTTGAACGCCTAGACAAGCTAACCGATGAGAGAGATGAGCTTAAAGACCAAGTTTTGGAACAGTCCAAGACAATCGATACACTCAACAACCAGATCAAGCAGTTGCGTAAGGACAACGACCGACTGATCAACCAGGTGCATAAGCTGACTGAGAAGGTCAATGAGCTGGTTAAGGCAGACACTAATCTTAAAGGAGCGAGTAGATAATGAAAGTAGCAAATGACATTGTAGAATGGTTGATCCAGTCTGGAGCTTTGGCGGTGCTAGTCGCTTTTCTCTGGGCTTACGCAAAACCGCTGCTGACTGCTAAGGCTAAGACAGCGAAAACGGAACAGACGCGCCAACTCTGGGCGCTGGCCGAACAGGTAGCGGAAGCAGCCGTCAACACGATGGCTAGTCGCAACCTGTCTGGCGCTGACAAGTACGCTAAGGCTGTCGACATGGTGCAGACGTCACTGGCTAAGTCTGGACACCACATCGCGCCAGAAGACGCCGAGACGGTCGTGCAATCAGCCTACGAAAAATCTAAGAAAGGGGAAAAATAACATGACTATGTACAGTGTGGACGTATACAGTGGCTCATCGGACAGCATCATCCAAGACAGCCACGCGCAGGCAGTCATCGTTAAGGCTACGCAGGGCACGGGCTACGTCAACCCTAAGTGCAATCATCAAGTAGAGCTGGCTAAGTCACTGGGTAAGAAGCTCGGCTACTATCACTATGCCGGTGGCGGCGACCCAGTAGCAGAGGCCGACTACTTTATCGATAACATCAAAAACTATGTCGGTACGGGTATGCTGATCATTGACTGGGAAGGCTATCAGAACAGTGCCTTTGGCAATACGACTTGGGTTCGCCGGTTTGTTGATCGTGTCCACGATCGGACCGGCGTCTGGTGCGTTATCTATGTGTCCGAGTCGGCACTGGCTCAGGTTGCCAACTGTGCCAACGACTGTGGCGTGTGGGTTGCCAAGTATGCCTCAATGACGTGGAACAGCTGGACGGTGCCTAACATGGCGGTATCCAGCGGAGCGTTTAAGTTCATCACCGGTTGGCAATACACTGGTGGCGACATGGACCGCTCTATCTGGTACCTGGACGAGGCGGCTTGGGACAAGTTTGCCAAAGCCAACGAAGCCAACCCTACGCCAGCGCCACAGCCTAAGGTTGACCAGGCTAAGCCGGTCGTCAAACCACAGGCCACGTGGACAGACAATCTCGGCGACACCTGGCACGCCGAAGACGGCAAGTTTATCAGCAATACGACATTACACTTGCGTTGGGGTGCACGGCCAAGTGCATCCACGATTGCGGTCCTGCCGGCGGGCAGTGTGATCAAATACGACGCCTGGTCGCGGGGCAACGAGTTTGTTTACGTTCGTCAGCCACGTGGCAACGGCTACGGCTATGTAGCAGTCCGCGATGCTCACACGGGTGAACCTTACGGAAAGTTTGAATAGGAGTGATTAGATGACACAGTTTGACATCACGTACACTGACTTCAAGCGTGAAGATACGACTAACGATATCACCATCAAGCTGTATGCTGATAACAAACGGCCAATCATACCTGATTCCAGCCATACGTGGAAGGCGAAGGTGGCTAAAGATGATAAGTATGTTGGCGAGTATCCAGTTACGATTCTCGGCAATACGATCAAGCTTTCATCGAGCAACCTAACTCGGTTACCAGACGGCAACTATGCTCTGGAACTGTGGGAGACCTATGACGGATCTACCGCTATTTATCCATCAGTCGGAGTGATGACGTTTCGCGTCCACAAAAATGTCGATGATACACTGGGGACGATTGACCCGACTACTGATATCAACGCCATTATCGACGACCTGCATAAAGCAGGGCAGAACGTTAAGGTAGTTGCCACCAACACCTTGCCTGCCGGAAGCAAGGCGTCAGTAGCGCAGTCTATCACCAATGGCGAAAATCAGTTGACGTTTAATATTCCACAAGGTGACAAGGGCGATAAAGGCGATCCCGGAGTCCCAGGTAAGGACGGATTAACGCCATCAATTGACATCAAGACGAAGCACTGGATGATCGGTAACACCGACACAGGGATTGTTGCTGAAGGACAACCAGGTAAGACACCAGTCAAAGGCACTGATTATTGGAACGACGCTGATAAGCAGGAAATCCAGGCTGAGGGCCAGAAGTACATCGAAAGTACGCTAGCAAAAATTAGCCTACAGCCCGAAACGTTCGAAAACGAAGCAGCGTTGAAAGCTAAGTATCCAAATGGCAATCCTGGCATTATGGTGACTGCTGACACAGGGCACAAGTTTATTTGGGCTAATAGTACATGGACAGATGCTGGTGTTTATCAATCAGTCGGGATTGCCGATGGTTCAATATCACTAGCAAAATTTGATGACACATTAAGCACTGCGATTAGGTATAATTACGAATACACTGAAAACAGACTTTATATCGACGGATTGGAAAAAGACAAATATATAGAAAGAAATGGTGATATAAAAGATTATTCTGGATGGGCTTTGAGTGATTATCTTCCGGTTGAAAAAAATGAAATATACGTTTGGACATTTGACATTCCGGCGAAGGATAATGTGCCTAATGTATATTGTGGTTTATTTGATGCAAACAGGAAATATATCGGTAGCGGAAATCAAAATGCTGATACATTAGAAAATAAAGCATTAATAAAGACGGATAGCAATACTGCTTATGTGCGTATTTCACAAGATTTAAAATATTTTACAAATAACGCAATGTTGATAAGGAAAGCTCTATATGACCAAGGAATTAAAGAATTTATTCCATTCGAGCGATACTTAAAATATTCACCAATAAAAGAAATAGAGCAAAAAACAAATTCGTTTGGTACTAATTATCAGCCAAACTATGACAATGTAGTACGTTCTATACAGAGAATTGGTGCCGGCATGGAACACCCAATTCATAGCGTAGAGGCCTTTAAAGACGCATATAGAAAAGGCTTTAGAATTTTATTGTGTGGTTTAATTTTCACAAGTGATAATATTCCTGTTTGCAACCATGATTCTTACTTGAACGAGTATTATAAAAACGTATACGATTCAAATGGTGTCCTTGTAAGCACTGACAATCCTGTTTATTTTTCACAAAACACTTATGCGACATTAAGTAAATACAATTATGGGGCTATGGGTTATCCGTTACTTAAATTTACAGATATGTTAAAACTTGTAAAACAGCTGGGAGTCGAACTATATGTTGAAGTAAAAGGAATGACAGAACAACAAGCTAAAATTGCTTGTAGTTTAGTTAGACAATTTGGGTTAAGCGATAAAACGTCATGGGCTGGCAATTTGGAACAAATGAAGTGGGTTATAGCCAACTTAGATACAGCTAGAGTAGCATTAATGCCAGGTAATGTAACAGATGATGTAATCGATAAATTAAATTCTTTGAAAACTGGAAAGAATAAAGTCTTTATTTTTGGATGGAACACCACGATTTTAACAGATGAAATAGTCAATAAATTAATGCAAAATGACATAGCGTTTGAACAAGGAACTCCAAATACCGAACAAGACATTGTAGATTATTTTGCGCGCGGTGATCAGTATTATTACTGTACCGGCATCGAAACAAATACCGTAATTGCGGGAAAAGTTCTGCTTGAAAGTTCGTTATCTACGTTGGGCAAACGCTGACAATCTAATGTGGTATAATAGCAACATGCTAGGAACAAGACCAGACTCAGCGCACCTGGTCGGGACTAGTCTTTATCGCGCAACTGGCTCGGCTTTATGCCGGGCCTTTTTTATAACAATTGAATACAAGCCCTACACATGGCACCAAACTATATCAATAAAAAGGAAGTGAAAGTCCTCTTCTTGATTAACACCCGCCGTGTGTAGGGCTTTTTCTTTTTGCTTTCTTGCAAATAACTATTGCATTCTATAACGGGGCGTTATATAATATATATGTAATCAAGGAAATAAAAGAATGGAGGAACCTAAAATGACTAAGGCAAGCATCATGAAAGCAGCACACAAATTGGCAAAGAAACTAGTTGCCAAGACTGGCAACTACGCAATTGCATTGAAGTTTGCACTGGTTCAAATCTGGGCTATGGCAAAGGCCGGTCGCAAGCGTATGTCTGATTCAGCATTTAAGAGCGCCGAATGGAACGCAACGCACAAGCCATACAACGGCCCTGCTTTCTTCTGGTGTGGTCGCAAGGGTGTCCCTTGCTGGCTGATGCAGAAGAACCTGACACAAGCCGAATACGACGGCGCTCAACAAGCGTACGAAATGTACGCTAAGCGTGAGACCGCAAAAGCCGTACTGATTAACTTCACCACTGACTTCGGAAACATCACGATGTGGGCGCCTAAGTCAGTTGTCAAAGGTTTTTAAAAAATCCTTGATTTATATCTAACGGGGCGTTATAATAGAAGCGTAGAAAGGGGAGCGATGGAATGGTAACTAAGGCTCAGACTAATGCAAGCCGGAAGTGGGAAAAAGAAAACCCACACCGAACTGGATATGCAAAGCTCAGGCGGACGGCTTTTAGTTTTGTCAACCCGAAACCGGGTAGCAAGGCTGAGGAACATATCAAAGCAAACCACGCTGACTACGTGGATGATTTACGGGAATTGAAATATGAAATAGACAAGAAAATGGAGGTAGCTAAAATGAATACTACTATTAAGAATTTAGTTCAGGAAAAAATCGTTAACTTCATCACGATCGACTACGGTGACCACTTCGAGGTCAAGCAAGACCGTGTGGACGTCAAGAAGGGTCAGATCCGTTTGTGGGATACGCCACAAAGCATCCACACATCGCTGAGCCTGGCTGATCTTAACTGCACTGAAGACGAAGCTAAACAGCTGGTTAAGGATTGCGTAATGGATGCGCTGTTCCGAATCAGCGACAAGCCGGTAATCGACAAGTTTTAGGAGGTGATCAAAATGACAATCGAATACAAAGGGTTGAAGTTAACATTAGACCAGGATGCCTACATTACAGGCACGCACGAAAAGCCATATTTTGAAGCTCAGGCTCACGATGAGCAGGGCAACGAGTACATGGTAACCTGGTATCCTAAATCTGACTGGGACGAGTCAGAGATTGACGCAAGCGATGCTTGTGACTGGGATAATCCTGATGAAGTTTCAAAAATTTAAATAAAAAGCGGTCGCCATTATGGCGGCCGTTTTTTTAGTACAACGTACGTACATCACTGTTGTACTTTATAGGTTTTTCTAGTTGTTCATTTGGCGTTAAATCAAGGTTTTAAGATTATAGTTATCTATAAATATTTATAAATTTATTTGGCATCAACAGCATGGTTGGCTCCGGAATTTTTCTTTTGCCTGGCGTACTGTTTCAAGAAGCCGGCAATTGGAGCCTGATTTTGATTTTGCTAGCGGCATTGGCGGTTTTAGCAATGACTTATTGTTATGCCGAGATGGCGCATCACTTTTCGGGGAATGGCGCGGGCTGGTATTATACCTACAAAGAGTTTGGCCGATTTTGGGGCTTTGAGATCGGGCTGTTTACCTGGCTGCAGGGAGCCGCGGCAATTGCTACTGAGATCGCGGCCTTTTTGCGCGGACTACGGCCATGGCTGCCTCAGCTAAGCGAGCTTGCGGTCTATCGCTGGGCGGGGGTTGGCCTGATCTTGATTTTGCTGACGATTCGGCTGTTGGGCAAAAAGGCATCAGTCTGGGCCAATGATCTTTCTACGGCCTTGAAACTGACGATTTTGGGGCTGTTTGTCGTGCTGGGGATCTTTTATCTCGATCTGGATAATTTTAACGTGGCCGCCAGCTCCTCAGTCAGAAATTTTGATCATGCATTTATGTTGATCTTCTTTATGTTTCCAGGCTTTTCGTTTTTGCCGGTGCAAGTCTCATCTATTCATAATTCTAAAAAGAACCTGCCGAAGCTTTTGATCAGCGTAGTCATTTGCGTTGCACTGATCTATATAGTTACCATGAGCGTGGCAATCGGGATGCTTGGCGATCAGATCGACAATGCGGACGCGCCATTGGCTTGGGCATTTGGTCAGCGGTTTGGCAAAATTGGCGAGATCGTGATTATGATTGGAATGCTGGGATCGATTGCCGGCGTGGCGATTTCAATGTTTTACAGTACGCCATACGTGGTTTCATCGCTGGCAAATGAAAAGGCGCTGCTGCCCAGGTTTATCGGCATCAAATCACAAAATGGCGTTCCATACGTGGCTACGCTTTTGACGGCCGGCATCGTTTTGGTTTTGGTGATGTCGGGAGATTATCTGGCGCTGATTCCCTGCAGCATCATGATTGCCGTCGTTCAGTACGCATTCGTGGCGATGGCAACCATCAAGCTTGAATTCGCGGATTTAAAGCGGCGGCATGCACAAGGCAAGATTGACCATATTGATATTTATGAAATGGTGCTGGCCGTGATAGCGTTGCTTTGTTGTTTGTTTTTGGCCCGTTTTGTAACTCCCTTGGCAATCGAGATCACGGCTGGCATTGCATTGATCGGAGTGGTCAGCTATCTGGGACAGCTGATTAAGCGGCCGCCAGCTGGAAATTAACCAAAGACAGCGCTTTCCATCCGCGTTATAATCGGATTAGATGATTTAGAAGCGGAGGGATTTTTAATGACGGAAATCAATTCATACGTGGATTTAAAATGGCTGCCGGTCGTTGAAAAGTTTCGCCATGAAGCTAAAATAAATGACGACGCGCGTGATGCCGGGCTGAATCCGTACCCAGAAAACGTTGATCGCTTTGACAATATTCGCTATGGTGATCATGGTGATGACAACCTGCTCGATTTGTATCGGCCGCATCGCTATCAAGGAAAACTGCCGGTGATCGTACACGTGCATGGCGGCGGTTTTGTCTATGGTACCAAAGAAACCTATCAATTCTATGGACTGGCAATGGCGCGGATGGGTTTTGCCTTTATCAACTTTAACTATCGCAAGGCGCCAGAAGTTGAATACCCAAGCGAGCTGCGGGAAACCAACCAAGTCTTTCACTGGCTGGTGCAGCACGCCGACAAGTATGATCTGGATCTCAACAACGTCTTCATTGCTGGCGACAGTGCCGGTGCGCAGATGGCAGAACAATATCTGGTCATGTATACCAATCCAGAATACGCGCAGCTGCTGGAAATGCAGATGCCGGATTTAAAATTGAAAGCTGGTCTGCTCAACTGCGGCTGCTACTTTTTGGAACGGCAGCTGGCTCAGCCAAGCGTTCTGGATGCCTATTTTACAGGACATGCCCGTTCGCTGCATCCACATGATCTGAAAGTAGAAGACTATATTACCAAGGACTTTTTGCCGGTCTTTGTTATGACTGCCAACCAAGACTTTTTGCATGATACGGCCGTCCGCTTTGATCAGTATCTGCTTGATCGAAAAATTCCGCATGAGTTTAGAAGCTATGGCGATTCTCAACATCCCCGCGGTCATGTTTTCCATGTCAACCAAAAGGATCCCGAAATCGCGGTCCGCTGCAATGCTGATGAGATCGATTTTTTGCGACGTTTTATCGATTAGTGTCAAATGTTTGCTTAAAAATCGGTGAAGAAATGCCTAATGTTGAAATGAAATCTTCGGCTCAAAGTTTGGGTCGGAGATTTTTTGATGTTTGCTGCGGGTGGCTAATTAACCTATAATGAAAAATAGTCTATCAATGGGGTTAATTGCTAATTATTAAAAATATAACCAATGTAAATAAAAGTGTTCAAAAGATTTAGCCTACTAAAGTGAGGTGAAACTATTTTGAGCAAAATCTATAAGGTTAGCCAAGCTGCCGAACTGCTTGGTGTTTCAGTTTCAACAATGCAGCGCTGGGATCGAGAGGGTCGCATCAAGGCTTATCGAAATGCTGCCAATCGGCGTTACTACACTCAAGAACAATTGAATAAGTATCTAGGGATCAGTGAGAAAGACCGTAAAAACATTGCTTATGCGCGAGTATCATCAGTAGGGCAAAAACATGATCTAGTGGATCAAATGGATTTCTTGATTCAATATTGCAATGCTAAGGGCATTATTATTGATGAGCATATTACAGATATTGGCAGTGGGCTCAATTACAAACGACCTAAGTGGAATAAGCTGTTACAAGAAGTTGAAGATCGCAAGGTTGGTAAAATTTATGTGACTTATAAGGATCGCTTTGTCCGCTTTGGCTTTGATTGGTTCGCTGACTTTTGCAAGCGTCATGGTGCAGAGATCATCGTGGTTAATAATCCTAAAACCAGCCCTGATAAGGAATTGGTTGACGATCTGACTAGTATTATCCATATGTTTTCCAGTCGCTTATACGGCTTACATCGCTATAAAAAAACAGATTGAGACAGATCCCAGCTTGAAAGGCGGTGATAAGAATGACTGATACAATCCAAACGGTGGTTTACGAACTGCATCCGAATAAGACTATGAAGCAGGTTTTGGATG
>ERZ1643246.94-NODE-94-length-114130-cov-35.420276_pt1 | contig 114130 bp, 156 predicted proteins | sample MGYA00579265_ERZ1643246 | MGnify/ENA primary metagenome ERZ1643246 (study PRJEB29033, sample SAMEA4952261) | chicken gut metagenome | biome: Broiler Chicken; feature: Gastrointestinal Tract; material: Caecum | place: Ireland | collected 2018 | study: Broiler...
GGAGAGTGATACCAATGGGTATGTTGCACAAAGTGATAGGGGGGGGAGTAGGAATAATATAAAAAAATAAGCTTATCAATTGACTTGCAACGATAAGCTTATTTTTATTATTTATTTAATTTTATCATTTTCAGATTTCTCTATATACTCTTTTAACAATTCTATTCTCTTATCAATAGTGTCATTATACACTTCGACACATTCCTCATAAGTATCAGCATACTCCCTTGAAAACAATCTTACTGAACTTGATTTAACAAGTTTTCCACTTTTACCTATTTTCATAAATATTTTATCTGAATATAATCTTACTTTATTTTCTCCTGAATTATATACAATCATGCCTTTTACTGGTTCTTGTCTTAAATGTGAGTAGTCATAATTATTATCTTCATCATATGCGCAAGCCCATATTTCCTTATTAACAGGAGCATTTCTTATCTCTTCGTATGTAATATATTTCATTAAATCACCATATAAATTATAAAATATCCCAGCTATTATTGTCACTATTAAATTTAGCAATCACAGTTCCCATATTATTATCATGATTTATGATGAATTTAAAAAACTATCTGCATTGCATATAGGAACACTAACCATATGTGTAATATATTTACCCATATTATTTCCGTCATATTGACCATATTCAAAATGATTATACGGAGAACTAAACTTACAATTAAATAAATCAGAAAAAGTTTTTTCAGGTGGATTTATAAATGCTTCTGCTGAACTTGTAAACAAAAAATAATTCCTATATCTACAATCCATCAGTGCTTTACCCCACTTTATAACCTTTATTTATTTCTCTCTTTGTAGCCATAAATTATACTCCTTAATTATATGTTATTATTTGTCGTGATAGTGATTCTCTATTTTGATTATTGGAAACATTGCACAAACAATTAAAAAACAACCAATCCAAACCCAAAAACTACTAAATATAAATTGTAAAATTTCTAACATAAATCAACCTCTTAATAATTATATTTTACTACTCTAACATTAATCTTCTTTATTAAAGCATAATCAATCATATGTTTTGTGCCTTTAGATTTACCATCCCAAAAAGCAATGAGAGCATCTGCATAGTTCCCCATTTCTACATTTCTTCTATAACCAGCAGATTTGCCATATAAATCCCAATCTGCATAAAAGTATCTAATACTCAATCCATTTTCTTTTGCATATCTCTCCCCTAAAGAATCTGCTCCTTTTGCTCCTCCACATACTATTTCTATTTCTTCATTTATTTTAGATAAATAAAAATCACATTTAGATTTTAATAAATTATAATCATTAAAATCTCTTCCACCAGCAATTATTACTTTAAACATAATATTATTGTCTCGAAGGAGTATAAATAAATAAAAGTTTTTGTTTAACTTCCTGATTCAGATACTCAATCTTACCATATCCTTCATAATTATTAAATCCTTCAATATTTATAAAATTAGGACTTATATCATCAAAATAAATAAAATCATAAATAAAGCGAATGTCTCCATAAGGTTTTCTTTCTATATCAGGAGTATAAATTGTATTTGAATCAAATTTATTAAGAACAATTGTAGAATTTGTATTTAAGAAAGTAATTTTAATATAATCTGTTCCTGCATCTATATCTAAAATGTATTTTTCTTTTGCCAAATCAATGAGTTCAAAATATGGGTCGATTTTATTTACAACAATTGCAATATTCATATTCTCATTTCCTTCAGCATAACAACAAGCAACTGTGAATATACCAGTAGTCTTACCCATACCTTCAAAAAATATAAGTTCATTCTTATCTTTTTCTTCAATTATTCTTCTCTGAGATTTTGTCAAATCATTCAAATTAAACATTCTATCCATAAAGCACCTCTTAAAAAATTAATTTAATTCAACAACATCATATTTAATCTTTTTGTTGCGATTATTTGTTTTCCCAACATAAAGTTTATCAAAAGATATATCATTATTTTCATCTATAAAAGAAAAATTAGCGAAATCTTCATAACTTATTCTTTTACTGAAATAATCATAAGAATCTTCTATTTTCATAATAATAGTTTGCATAGGTCTTTTATAATCAGAAATATAATTATGTCTACCATCTCTTATATAAAAATCAGGTTTGTTATTAATTAGATAATCATACATTTTACATTTAGAGTCTACGCACCAATTATAGTCACAATTATTTATTGCTTCCATATACGAATCATAATCTACAAAAGGTTCGTTTGTATTTTTTGGCTTAAATAATTTACAAGGGTAGCCGCTTCCGCCTATTGATACTTTTTTGCCAGTGATTTTATATATCTTATCGCAGTATTCACTCCATTCTATTGTAGATTTCTTTTCCGTTACATAATAAGCACAAGTTTTGCATCTACAAACTTCACTTGCAAATTTTTCATACTCACATGAATTACATATAGAATTCGCTTTATTCAAATGTTCAATAACTTGTTTGGCTTTATCTAAAGAATCGAATATATTATAATTATAAATAAAGCTGATATTAATACTTTCTTTTCTCCATGTGTCTGTTATACTACACCATATTTCTCCTTCATCTCCATAATATTCAAATTTTGCAATATCAACACACGGAGAAATATATCCGCCATATTTAATATAATATAGTTCTTGTCCCACAGTGAAACTATTATTCATATAATCTCCAATCTACACTAAACTGTTCGTAATCATTTTCATCTACAACCCAATAAAAATGAACATCATATATATCTATTTCATTTCTGACAATAAACTCTTTAATAATTTTAACAATATCTTGAATGTTTTTAGACTTAATTCTATGAGCAATTCCACAAGTAACACTGATTTCAACAGGAACAGGAATCACTTCATATTCATATTTTCCACGAATTTTCAACCTTACTTTAGATTCATCAGAAAGATTTTTATATGTAATTATAACCTCATCATATGTCTTCATTTTTCTTTCTCCAATCTTCCACCATCTTATAATATTTAACTTTCAACTCTAACTCTTGTGGGTTATTTGATTTGCCCAATTTTTTATCAATCTCACCGTCTTTAATACTGTATATGTAATAAACATAATCCTTATCTCTTGTTATTAGAAACACAGGTTCATCTTCAATATACAGCCCAGTCATCAAAGTTTCATTTTTAGACAATTTAGCCAGTATAAACACCACCTTATATATACATATATAATGTATCATATTTTATGCGTTTTGTCAAGTATTTTTAATCTACAATGATATTTTAATAACTAAAATATTTACGGAACAATTTTGGTTCAAAAATCGGGGTTTTTGGAACGAAAATGGTTCGGAAAAAACTTCAAAAAACCGCTTTCATAAGCCAAAAAATTTTTTTGAGGCGCAACTTTCTATTATATAATAAAATATAGAAAGTTGCAATTCTCAAACTTAAAACATAAAATATTGAAATACTATAAGTATTGAATATATATTTATAACCATTTTGTATTTTTATATCTCAAACTTTTTTGCAAAATTTTCGTCCAGAATTTTAAAAAATGGACGAAAATTTTGCAAATCCAAACTTTAAAAAATCGCAGTCGAAAGCCAAAAAATTAAATTTGACCCCTCGATTTTCATTATATATATATATATATATGAAATTTTCACTACCGACATATTTCCTTTTTCCAATTTTCGTATTTTAATATAATCCATCTTGGTAATATATCATCTAAATAATCTTTAAATAAATAATACAGTTCCAAACCGACATATTTTTCAGAGTTTATATAGATTGGGTTAAAACAATATTCAGTAACACTTTTATTTTTTTCTAAATATGTAAGTTTTCTTACTATTCCAGCAGAAGATATTTTATTTAAAAATCTTTTTGTACTACGCTCATTTATTCCCAGTAGCAAGGATATTTCTTCTACGGTTGCCGGGTGATTCCCAAAATATATAGCATTGTTATTTCCTTGTATGTATTCATACAATATATAAATATTAAGTACATCTTTTTTGGAATCTATAACATCAGATATAATTAAGTCGTGATATATTTTTCTATGTTTTTCTTGTGGTCTAAATATTGCACCAACATTTTCCTTCCATAATTTATCTCTTGTTATAGATTTATTTGATAGAGACTCAAAGTTATTAATTTCAGTTTTCGAATTTATCAATATATCATATTGCTTTTGTATCCATTCTGGAAAATATTTATCTAAATATGGTTTAAAAAGAAAATATATAGACGCATTTATAAATCTACAAGAGTTTATATATACAGGATTAAAAATATAAGATATAATCTTTTCATTTTTTATTTCTATTGTAGATTTTGCAATTATTCCTTGATTAACCATTTTATTTAAATAAGTTTTCGTCCTTTTCAAATCTAGACCAATAATTTCCGATATATCTTCTATACTAGCAGGTCTATAATATACATTTCCAACTCTTTTGTATATTATATTTGTATTTGAGAATATATTCTCCATACACAAATAAGTACTTAGCAAATCTCTTTTATCCTTTATAATATCTGAAAGTTTTGTTTTATTATATAGTTTATTATGAGCATTATTATTTTTAGTTATAGCCCCTTTTCCATCCTTCCATAAATTATTTTCTTTTATTTCTGTTAGATTGTAAAATACTTCTCCTGTATTCTCGTCATATCCTATTGTAGAAATTTGTTTTTTCAATTTACCACCTTCTTGTATATTGTTTTAGATTATATTTTTATATATTTAAAAATACTTGACAAAAATATAAAAATATGTTATAATCTATATATTAAAATATTTATAATATATTATATCATATTTTTTGTTGTTTGTCAAGTAAAAAAAATACTTGACAAAATGATATAAAAATATATATTATATATTATAGAATAATTTTTAGGGTGGTGAACATTGTGTATTTATTTTACACTGTAACGTATGAATAATAAGATAGATTTGTTTTTAGATTTTGATGATACGATATGTCTTACATCAAAACAATTTGTTAAGTTGGCTAATAAGAAATACAAAAAAGAAGAAGATTGGAATAATATCAATAGATGGGACTTCAAAGATTTATACCCAGAAATTACAAATAATGATATAGATAATATTTTTTCTTCTGAAGATTTTTTTGTAGATTTAGAATTATGTGAAAATTGCTTAGATACTATAAATTCTATAAATAATCTAGTGAATATCCATATAGCTACAATAGGTACAGATAAGAATTTAAAAAACAAAATGAAGTGGATAAAGGAAAATCTAAATATAGATTTTAATTTTAATGGAATATTAGATACAGGAATAAATGATAAATCTTCTGTAGATATGAGTGGAGCAATATTTATAGATGATAGAACAGATAATCTCAGAAGTTCTAATGCCAATATAAAGATATTATACAAAAATTATCACAACTATTCTTGGCAACAAATAGAACCAAATGATAATATTTATGTTGTAGATTCTTGGGAACAGATTTATTCTATCTTAGATTTTATATCTAAAAATCCAGAATTTATTTAAGGAGATTTTTATGAAGCATTTGTGTAGTCCTTATTGTATGTATTTCCCGAACTCGTATTCTTATCTTTTGAGAGAATATAAAGACTCTAACAATATAGAACACAGAGAAGCAATTTATCTATGTGATTATGATGACCATAGAATCAGAGAATTTGAAATCTGTGAAAACTTTAGGAGTAAGGGAGTTTACTGGATTAGAGGTGAAAGTAATGAAGAATAAGCATTGGTTTATACTTAATGGAGTAGCTAGAAGCGGAAAAGATTCCGTTAAATTGGCAATGGATAAAGTAGTTCCTACATTCTCTATATCTACAGTAGATAAAGTAAAGGAAGCATGTAGAATTCTTGGATGGAATGGAGTAAAAGATGATGCTGGTAGACTTGCTCTATCTGATTTTAAAGATTTGTCTACAAAACATTTTGACCATCCATACAATTATGTTAAAAACGAGTTAGAATGGTTCCTAAAAGAAGATAATCCTTTTATGATTTTTACTGTAGATTTAAGAGAGCCGAGCGATATTAAAAGGTTCTCAGAGGAATTTGGGTTTGAGACAATATTAGTTGTTAGAGATAGTATTACTGATGTACCAAATAATCATGCAGATAGAGAAGTTGGAAATTATGATTACGATTATGTAATTTATAATAATGGCACACTTGAAGATTTGGATATAACAGTAAAAGCGTTTATAGATTCTTTAGATTAAAACAAGGAGAAAATGGTAATGATTAAATTTGAACACACTGAAGTTGTTGGTTGGGAACCTGCTATTCGTGGAATGCGCAACCCAATGAATTCTTGGAGCAAAAGCGATAGTGAAGTAAGGTTTGAATCTTGGCATAATACTACTGGCGGGGATTTTAATATTGGCCCCAACGACCATAATCTTATGATAAACCTTCGAAATGCTGGTACAGACCATAGAAAGTTTATGAGAATGATTACTGTATATGTAGACATTACAGCTCCGCTCTACTGGTAGATTCCTTCTGCCAATGAAACACTTTTCCTACTCATCGGTAGGGGTCGTATTTACGGCTAACGGGGAACCACCCATTGGAATCCCGTGGGAAATATTCTAATATATCTTAATTTATTATTAAAAATATGTAATAGGGAGGTGATTTTAATAAATGCAAAGAAAATCATATCCAAGAAAAAAACTTATCAGGAATGAAATTTGATATGCTTACTCCGATAGAATGGATTAGAGGAGGATATTGGAAATGTATCTGTGATTGTGGGAATGAAGTAATTGTTGACACTAGAGATTTGACCAGTGGACATACTAGAAGTTGTGGCTGCAAAAGATATGAGCCTAAAAACTTTGTAGATATGACAGGATACGAAGATGATAATATAAGTGTAATAAAAAGAGATGGGAGCATATGCGGAATAGCCGCATGGTTGTGTTTATGCAAACATTGTGGAAGAAAATTTAGAACAAAAGGCTCAAATATTCGTTTTGGATATACTACATCATGCGGATGTGTTCATTCGATAAACGAGCAGGAAATAGCTTCTATGCTAATTGATAAAGGAGTTGAATTTATACCACAATATTCATTTCCAGATTTAATTGGCATAGGAGGTAAGAAACTTCGTTTTGATTTTGCAATCTTTGAAAATGGAAACCTCAGAAGATTGATAGAGTTTAATGGCTCTCAACATTATGAGAGGCCAAATGGTTCTTGGTCTGAAAATTTCGATAATCAATTATCTAATGATGCAATAAAAATTAAATATTGCAAAGAAAACAATATTGATTTTAAGATAATAAAATATGATGAAGATTATGATATTAGTGATATATTAGAATAAACCTGTAGAGACTATCCCCTATGTCTTATGGGCGGGGGAGTAGGGCTACTATTGATATGTAGCAGGGTTTTAGGAAACGAATCCCTTGAAAACCGAAATGGTGTCCTCACTAAATATTGTGAGTAAAAGATAGTCCAAAAATGGGAAGGAGTTTGATACCTATAAGGTCGGAACCGTGGCGAACTCTTGCTCGACCATGCATAAGATTGCGGAGAAGGAGTTTGAGTTAAGTGATTTTAGTTATGAGCATTTGAATGATGATTGTGTCGCTTGCAATGTTGTTTCGGGAGATCATTCCGATTATCTTACATCTCTTGATATTCTCAAATACACGATCGAGAGTCTAAATTATTGGCGTAGAAGATATCTTTCTACAAAGGATAAAGATGACTGGTGGCAGATGATTCAGCTTCTTCCGAGTTCTTACAATCAGAAGCGGACGGTCATGCTGAACTACGAAGTTCTGGCGAATATGTATAATGGTCGAGTAAGGACTCCTCATAAACTCGATGAATGGCGTATTTATTTCGCGAAGTGGATCGAGATCCTCCCTTATTCGGAGATTATTACAGGCGAATCAGATGAATAAATTATTTTATAAATTATTAAAATAAATACATCCTTTTAGTAGGTGAGTGCAATTGTCAAAGAAAAAGAATATGGATTTATTCAATGTTCTAAAAGTTAACACATCTCTTATTATGTCAAATGGTTGCAATGTGGTGACTACCTATAAGGACGCTAAAAGAAACGGAATGGTTGTCTCTCTTGGAGACAACCAACTTCTCCGTTTTATTAGAAAAATAAGAGAAAAGACTTATGACAAAGATAAAGTAGATAGTCTCTACGAAAAAAGAAATTATTATAAATCTCTTCCAGAATCTAAAGAAAACTTAAAAACTATAAACTCAATTCAGGCTGAAATAGATGAATTACTTTTTGTACCTGATTTAGTAATTGTGAAGACAGATACAACAAAAAAAGATTACAAATATATATGTAAAAATAAGTTTTCTATAAAAATAAGAATAAACAATAAAACTTATGAATCTACATATCGTAGACTTTGTGCAGGTGCAGGACAGCTTAGAAGAAATTCTGCAATGTTTGTAAATGAAGAAATTTATGAAGAACTTGAAAGTATAATGATGTGTGGACTAACCAGAAGAAAAATAGGTAAAATAAATCTTTCCAAATTTGGAGCATATTTTAGTTTATATTCTTCTGCTGCAAGAAAAGTAAAGACTCCAAGAGTATGCGTAGTAGATGATTACGAATACAATCTAAAAGACCAGTCTCTTTTATGGATTTTTGATGATGAGGATGGTCAAAAGCAGATTGAAGAAAGAATCATGGATATGGAAATTAATGCTTTTGATGGGTCTGGAATTATATCACCAGAGATGGCTAAAATATGGTCTGAAAATCTAAATTTAGATTATATGCCAGCCTCATTTATAGTAAGAGCGCCATTTGTTAAAGGATTAGTTTCTGTGTTTGACTTCAAAAAATTTGCAAAAGAAGTGGCGCATAAAGAAACTATAAAAGACTGTTGGGGAGAAGAATATAATGTCGATGATATTGATGTAATATTAACTAAAAGTCAATTTAAAATGCATTTGTAAGAGTGCCTATATATGGTGACATATATAGCAAATCTGGTGAACCTACAAGTGTGGGGTGTGCATTCAACGAATAAGTATCTACAGGAAATGGTAGATAATGAATGTGCTAACAAGGAAAATCTAAGTGGATTATTTGTAGTTTTTGTTATGTTTAAAAGAAAGGAGGTGCTATATGCGTTTTGTTGATATAACTGGTCAAAAATTCGGATATTTAACAGCAATAAAAAGAGCAGAGGATAAGGTGTATCCTTCTGGGAAAAAAGTACCAACATTTTTATGTAAATGTGATTGTGGAAATACCCGTATAGTTGTAAAATCTGATTTAATTTCAGGAGCTGTAAAATCTTGTGGGTGTAAAAATTTTTCTTTCGCAGAGGATTTAAGCGGTAAGAAATTTGGAGAGTGGACAGTAATTGAAAAATACAAAGGAAAAGACAAACCAAAAGGATATTATTTGTGTATATGTTCTTGTGGGGAATATCGGGTTGTAAATGGTGATAATTTGAAGTATGGGAAAAGTGTTTCTTGTGGGAAAAAACATGGGAATGTAAAAATTAAAGAAGATTTAACTGGTAGAAGATTTGGAAGACTTGAGGTCATAAAACAAGCGGATGATATAGAACATGGCAAAACCAAAAAAGTAAAAGTAGCAGCTTGGCTATGCAAATGTGACTGTGGGAACGAATGTATTATTACAGATAAATCTCTTAAGAACGGCACAATAAGCTGCGGATGTTATAAAAAAGAAAACACTTCAAAACGACTTAGTCTTAATTTGGAAGGAAAAAGATTTGGTAGATTGACAGTTATAAAAAGAGATGGAACATATACCGGAACAGATGGAACAAAATATTCAACATGGCTTTGTAAATGCGATTGTGGAAACACTAAAATAGTGCGTGGATACGACTTAAGCAGTGGCAAAACACATAGTTGTGGATGTTTGATATCAAAAGGGCAAGAAACAATTTGCAATGTTTTATGCGAAAAAAATATAAATTTTGACACTGAATATACCTTTCCAGATTTATTATCAGATAAAAAAAAGAAGATTAAGATTCGATTTTTGCATCAAGGATGATAAGGGCGGTTTGTTGTTTTTAATTGAATATCAAGGGATTCAACATTATAAAGAAATGGAAAACGGGTTTGGGAAACAACAAAGAGAAATAACTGATTTACAGAAAAGGGAATATTGTAATAAAAAAAATATAAAACTATACGAAATAAAATATGATGAGGATATATACAATAAAATAGAGTATATACTTAAAGAAAATAATCTTTAAAACTACAAATAACCATATGACAATCTTGTGCCAAGCCTATTAAATCATATAGGAAGGTTCAACGACTAATTTGGTCTAATAGACCTAAGAGGCTATAGGTGAAACTCCTATACCGTAGTGCCAGACATCCAAATTGTTTTTTTGGATGAAGATATAGTCTACTCCGAGGCTTAGAATAAAGCCTGTTAAAGTATCACGAAAGTGACGGTATTAAGGAAAAAATATAGTAGCATGAACGAATATTTATATTATTTCCATAAATATGGTCATATATTTAGTGTAGCAAGAATAAGCAAAAAAGAAAATGACTTTATGACTACATTAAATTATCAATACGTACAATCTAATAATTATACAAATGATTCAGTCAAGCAACTTGCAGAGCCTACAATTGATTGGTTAAAAAATATAATGAACGCAGACAGATTCAATACAATGATGTTTCTTGTAGGTTCTCAAAAAGAAAATGAAAATATAGATTCAATAGACAATAGAGTTACAAATGGAATAGCAAAAGCTCTTATGTATAATGAAGATATTTTGAATGACTCATATGTAAGAACCAAGATAAAACAAATGGTAGATAAAAAAGTGAGACTTGCTAAGATAGGAAAAGTTTATGTTGAGGGTTCTTATGATTTTGCGATTCCTGATTTATATGCTCTTGCTGAACATGCATTTGGAATGGAAATCAAAGGAATATTAAAATCTGGTGAAAGCTGGAATAAAAGATGGGTTGAAAAAGGAAGCAAAACGGTTGCTATGATGAGAAGCCCGCTCGTAGCTCCTGCTGAAAATCAAAAGAGAGAAATACATTATAGCGAAGAAGCTAATGAGTGGTTTAAATACATATATAGTGGTAATATAATGAGTATATGGGATAATGGAATGATAAAATGCTCGGATTAATTTTAGTCCCTCTATATGGTAACATATAGATGAAAATGTGGTGAACCTATAAATATAGGGTGTGAATTTACATTCGCTAACGGTAAAAGTCTAAGTTATTAAAGTTTTGTATAAATTATAAAAAAAGGAGGTGTGCAGATTATGATTAAAAAATATTATGTTTATGCTTGGTTTAATGAAGATACAGAAGAAATTTTTTATATAGGCAGTGGAAGCGGAAAAAGATTTTCGGTTAAAAACTACGGAAGTAGAAACCAAAAATTTATAGATTATTATAATTCTCATAATTGTGATGTTATGTTTTTAGAAGTTCAACTTACTTTGGAAGAAGCATTGGAAAAAGAAAGTAAATACATTGAATATTATAGGAGCATAGGTCAATGTTGTTGTAATATAACTATTGATGGCAAACCTGGAACTGGATTTGGAAAAGATAATCCAAATTTTGGAAATGATAAGCTTAAAGAAACTTATAAAAATAGACCAGAACTAAAAGATTTAACAAAGCATATTGGAGAAAATAACGGTAGAGCAAGAAAAGTAGCTATATGTAAAGAAAATGGAGAAACTATTAAAGAATACGCTTGTATAAAATATGCTGCTGTTGAATTAATAGAAAATATGGTTTCATCTGGAAGTGTTGGTACAGTTATTGGTGGAATATCTAAGGCCGCAAAAACCGGAAAACCATATAAAGGATTTTATTTTAAATTTATATAACTTTAATAATATGATGATACCGTGCCAAGCTTATCTAATATATGTTAGATTTGAAGGTGTAACGACTATTCCGTAAGGAAGTAGTATACAGGTGAAAATCCTGATACGAAGTGCCACAGAACCTAAAGATATAGGTTTAAGAGATAGTCTACTCCCCTAATAAATATCGGGAAACCGAGGGTATAAAGGGCTGATTATGACGGTGATATTGTGCTTACTACTGATAATAAATATGTTGTAGATGCGGCAGTTGATGGATATTGTATAACATATGAGAAAAAGAAAACGAAAGAACAGTATATCAATGAAAAAAGTTTCGCAAACATAGATTCTCGTTCTTTTGATACTAAAATTGGGTTTATCACCAATCTTGCAAGCAATCTAATTGCTATGCTTAGTAATTTTAATCCAGATAGTGAAGAATATAAAGAAATAAGAAGAAGGGTGGATTTGCTTCGCTTTTATCAAGGGGCATGTATAATTTTTGTACACTTGCACAGAAATGCGTAATGTAAAATCTGGTGAACCTACAAATGTAGGGTGTATATCTAACGAATAGGATTCATAGGAAATGATGAATAGTAGATATGCTAATAGGGGATTCTAAGGTGATAAAAAATAATAAATATAAAATAGGAGGTGAACTATGGACAGTATTTATAAAAGAACCGGTATATATGGGATTAAAAATAAAATTACAGATGAAATATATGTAGGATTTACAAACATGAATTTTGGTGATAGAAAAGATTGCCACTTTTCTCTATTAAGACAAAACAAACATCATAATGAAAACCTACAAAGAAGTTTTAACCAATACAAAGAAGCTAATTTTGAATTTATTGTAATTGAAGATATATTGTCTGATGATATCAATGTTTTTTTATGAAAAAGAAAGATATTATATTAAATATTTTTCAGAATCTGGGAAATCTTTTAATGTTCAAACCGGTGGCCCTGGTTTTTCTGGAGCAAGACTTTCTAAGCAAAATATAGCCAAACTATCAAAGATAAATAAGATAAATATGACTGGAACCAAATTTTCGAAATCTACAACAGATAAAATGTCTGAAACAAGAAAGAAAAATCAAAATCGAATGAGCGGGGACAATCATAGTACAATTTTAAAGCCAAATGAAGTGTATGATATTAAATTAAGGCTTATGAACGGAGAAAGTTGCAGAAGTCTGTCAGAAAGATACGATGTAACAGTGCAATGTATATCAAAAATAAATGTTGGTGCTAATTGGAAGAAAATCAATCCGCCCGGATGGGAAGAATATTTAAAAAACAGAATTTAATTATTATAAATATCACTATGAAAATCCTATGCCAAGCCTATTAAATATATAGGAAGGTTAAACGACTAAATTGGTTTTATAACCTAAGAGGCTACAGGTGAAACTCCTGTACCGTAGTGCCAGACACCTAAACAAGTAGCGTTGTAGGTGATGATATAGTCTAAACCGAAGTTTGAAATAAAACTTGTTAAAGTATTGCGAAAGCAACGGTATAATTGAGATTCAGCGAAGGGAGACACCTTTACTCCTCCTCCTAAGTTTTGGTATAAAAAGCAAAGGTATATTGATACTGAAGGTATGGAAGGAGATATTCTTAATAAATCTATAGAAGAAAATAATAAGATAGCATTTAACAACAAGATATGTTGCACTAAGAAGTCTTATTTCTTTGGATATGTATATCCTAAAATCATGAAAGAGCATAAGCAATATAAAAATGTATATAACCAGATGTCTTTTCAAAGATTTGGTATGTATATAAAAGATATTGAAAGACTTGAAAATAAAACAGAAGAACAAAAGAAATTCCTGTATCAGTATAAAAAATATATGCCTTTAATGGATAATAATTCTATAATGAATACACTATCTAAATATGTAGAGGATATAGAATTTGATAATAAATGGTCTAAATCTTCAAAACCTTTTGATTGGAATATAATGATGTCAGGCAAATATGAAATTGATGACCAATCTTTAATCAAAAAAATTATATCTACAATTAAAGATTTTAATAAATCCCAAAGAGTAATTGCCTCTAATAATAATTATTCTTCAGAAATTTTTGATATAGATGAAGAAACAGAATATAATAATATGTATAAATATCTTTTTGATATGTATGAGGAAAGATTATTAAAACTTTGCTCTAATACCGAAAAACTATCCGATTATGTAGTTTATGTTTATTATAATTTCTTTAAAAATTCTTCTAAGTCTCTTCTTTGGAATGTTTTTGAAAAAGAAATTGTTTCATCTATCAAAAATAAATCTAATACAATTGTATATCCTGTATATGATGAAAATGGAAAAGAATATTTAGGACAGAGATTTTCTCTTAAGGAGGTAGATTTAATTTGATGTTTGAAAATGAAATGGCTATGGCTATGTCATTGTTAAATAAAGATATATCGTACGATACTAATTATTTTAGAGAGTGTGTGCTTATTTGCAGATATTTAATCAGTATAGGTAAAACAGATAATGAAATTTATAACACTATGTTAGAAAAGACATATAATGTTTATGAAAACTTAAGTGATGATTATAAAAATGCTGAAATATCAAACATTATAAAAGTAGCTAAAGCAAAGGGAATTTTGAAAGAAATTAAAACTATTAATTTTACAAAAAAAGAATTAGATGAGATTCATTCTATTGGAAATATAAATACAGAAAAATTAATGTTTATTATGATGTGTGCCTATAAGATAAGCGAAGACAATTCTTTTGTATTTCAGGTTAAAGATATATTAAAAGAAGCAAAAATATCATATAATAATAAATATTACAATTCTCTTATGTATCGAATAGTAGGAGTAAAAAAGTATTTTTATCATATTGTCCGTAAAAATAAAATGAAATATATGCCATCAAAGGAAATAATAGAAATGTATGACCCAAAAGATGTAGTGCTGAGTATAAACAATTATAAAAATATAGTTTATTACTACTTGGAATATATTGGAAATGGAAAGTATATTCATTGCGAATCTTGCAGTTGTATAGATTTGAAAACTTCTAATTCTAAAAAATTATGTTGCGATTGTGCTAAAGATAGAACAAAGCAAAATAAGCATATATATTATAAGAATCATAAATTAGAAAAATAGAAAACATTAAAAAGTGGCTTTAATAAGCCACTTTTTAACACTCATTATGTATGATTATAATGAATAGGAAATTTCAATATTGCCTAACAAGGCAAATATATACTAAAGGGGATATTTAATTTGAAAGAAATTACTAAAGACCAGTTCGACAGTTTAAGAAAAGCTAATCTTTTAGACCATACTAAGGCTAATAAAAACTATTATATTACTAGTCAAAAGAAGAAGTCGAAGAGACATAAGTATTATATAGTAGAAACAAAAAAGATACTAAACTTTTTAGGAATTAAAAAGTAATTAGGAGCTGGTTTATATTTTAGAATCCACACTTAAAAATATCGTTTTCGATACAAGTGTATTGATTGAGAATGAAAATGTTTTGGAGCAATTTTTAGATATTTTCAATATTTATATAAGCATCGTTACAGTTGAAGAACTTGACCATTTAAAGACTAATAAAGACCCAGAGCTTTCTTTTAAAGCCAGAAGAGCCATTAGAAAACTTAAGTCGCTTGGGGATATTATAAATTATGATTTAAACAGAATCCCGGATTCATCTTTCTCTAAATGGGGAGATAACATATATAATCCAAATGATGATATTATTGTGAGCTGTGCAAAAAACAACAATGCATATTTGGCTACATATGATTTTAATTTATCTATAAAAGCGAATGCTTTATGTGTAGAAACAATTGAAATATGTAGTAGTAAAGAATGCTATAAAGGCTATTTAAAAGTTGTTTTAAGTGATGAGCAGTTATCAGATTTTTATTCAAATCTAAACTTCAATCATTTTGATTGTATGATAAATCAGTATGTTTCAATATATGATAGTCATGAATCACTTGTAGATGTAAGAAAGTGGAATGGAGAAAACTTTGTAGAAGTATTTAATAAAAAAATGTCTACAGAGTTCTTTGGAAGAGATGTTAAAAGTAAAGATGAAATCCAAAGAATGGCATTTGACAGCATAATGTCAAATCCGATTACAGCAATAAGCGGCCCTCCCGGAAGCGGTAAGAGTTATATATCTTTAGTTTCTGCTGTAAAACTCTTAGAATCTAACAAATACGATAGAATTACTATTCTTTTCAATCCAATAAAAACCAGAGGTGTTTCAGACTTAGGTTACTATCCAGGTACACAAACAGAAAAAGCTATGCAAAACAGCATAGGCAATATGCTTTCTTCTAAACTTGGAGATGAAAGTAATGTTTTAGATTGGATAGAAAATGGGAAGATTAGATTGATTAGTATGGCAGATTGTAGAGGTATGGAAATATCTGATAGAGATATTTTGTATATTACAGAAGCACAAAATACAACATCTGATATAATGAAGTTATGTCTTACAAGAGTTGTTGATGGTTGCAAAGTAATCATCGAAGGAGATTATAACACTCAAGTGGATAGTGTTATATTCCAAAATAATAATGGCCTAAAATCTGTAGTAGATAAATTCAGAGGTCATTCCATTTTTGGATATGTTGAATTAAATAAAATATATAGAGGAGAAATTGCTTCTCTTGCAGATACATTATAAATTTTAGAAAGTTGGGTTGACTATTGGGTTTAAAGAATGAAGATATTGAGTTTATGAAATTACCAAGTAGCCTTGAGAGTCAAATGAAATTTAGCTTGGCTGTTAACCAGAGAAAAATTCTCATAAACGAAAATATAACTGAAAATACAGCAATGGAAGTATTATATTATTTATCCAAGATAAAAAGTATTGATGAACAGCTTGGTACAAAAGATGATATTGAAATATATGTAGATACAAATGGCGGAGAGGTTTTTGCGGCTTTCTCTGTTGTAGATATGATAGAACAAATGAAAAAAGACGGATATAATATAATCACAATAAATATGGCTAAAGCTTTTTCCGCCGGATTTTTAATTGTTCTCAGTGGTAGTATAAGAAAGGCTTTTAGTAGGTCTAGATATATGTTGCATGATGTATCTAATGCCACTTGGGGAAAGACCCAACAAATGAGAGAAGATATAGAAGAGACAGAAATAATCAGAGATATGTGTTTTGATTTAATACAAAAATATTGTAATATTTCTGAAGAACAAATAAAATATTGGATAGATAGAAAAGTTGATAAATTCTTCTCTGCAAAAGAAATGTTGGAATTAAAGGGAGTAGATGAAATATTATGAATGAAGATTTTGTTATTAAAGGACTTGAGCCGATACCTCAAGATATACTATCTAATGATAATATAGATAGCAATTCTGGGTATATTGATGAGTTTATAATTTTAATAGATACAGAAAGTGTTTCTAATATAGCTTTTGATTCAACTAAATTTAAAAATGGCGTAGATAGTATGTCTGAGCTTTGTGGCAAGATTACAGCACTTGTAAATGTTGGAATCACACCATCTATGGCTCTTACTTATCTTAGTGATACAGATGCAAGTAAAGCATTTATGGAACATAATTTAAAGGTTTCAGAGATAAATGCAGATGCAAATGTCAAGTCTGCCATAGGAGCTGTCAGTCAGACTCAAAAGATGATGGTGTAAAATTGCTTGACAAAAGTGTTTTTATATGTTAGAATAAAGTTGCTCTGATGAAGAGTTAAAATAAATGTATATAGAATTAAAAGGAGTTAATAGTATGACTAATAAGAATTTTGTTGATATGTTTGCCGCTAATGCCGAGATTACAAAGAAGGAAGCCAAGAGACTTCTTGAAGCTTTCGAGAACACACTAAAGGAAGTAGTTGTTGATGGTAAGGTAAAGGTTGCAGACCTAACATTCTCTGTTAAGGATGTAGCTGCTAGAAAGGGTGTAAACCCCCAGACTGGTGAGGAAATTGAGATTCCTGCTACAAAGAGACTTTCTGTTAAGGTTGGTAAGGCTTTTAAGGAAGCAATCAAGTAATTTAAAATGGAAGGTATATCCTTCCATTATATGGCTAATAGTATTGGATACAAGTATCTCTCATAAGGATACTATAGTAGGGTCGGAACCTACATTAGCCAATAGTATGGATTTGCTTCCATATTAAAGATTATGTTAATATCACATTACGATGATTTTGATATAATCAAAATATCTGGTAGTGGCGCAATTTGGTAGCGCACCTCATTTGGGGTGAGGGGGTTGAGTGTTCAAGTCACTTCTATCAGACCATATTAATAGGACTCTCCGCACTTCTTTGTATTATACAATAGTGTCCCAGTGAGAGACATTTATAATTAATTTTTATTGGAATGTAGGATTAAGAGTGTCCATCATCTAAGGAGTAGTTTTTATATAAATGCATAGTTGGAACTATGTCTCATCCATGGACGAGTATGTATAAAAACTTTTGGTTTTAAACACACCAATAATGTTTTAATTTGGTAGATTGGCGGAGTATGGCTTAACGCACCTTCCTGCTAAGAAGGAGACATTTATTGTCACACAGGTTCGAATCCTGTATCTATCGCCAAAATAAATATTTTAAATAGGGGTGTAAATTATATATGTCTGTAAAACAAGTTATTTCAATTTATAGTGGAGATTCAGTATTAAAAAGTTATGACATACCTTATCAAGTAAAAGTATATTATACTTTAGCTACTACAAATGAAAGCTTAACGATGCGATGTGGAATAGGTGTAATAGATACATATGATAATTCTTCTATCTCAGAAGAATATTTAAAAAATATTCAAGATATGATAAAGTCAAATTCTAATGTGTCTGTTGAATATAAGTTTAATGAAAGAGTTATTTGTAAATTGTTAATAAATAGTAACACATATGTCGCATACAAAACAAAACTTGGAGATGGGGATGTTTTAATTGAAGATTTAGAAATCTCTAATCCTATAAATTAGAAAGGTGTAATATATGGCTGATAGTGTAAAAAAAGCAGATATAGATTCTTATTACACTAGATTAAATAATATTCGCTCTAAATTTGGTCTTTCTACAGTTACTGAACCTGAAATTATTCAAAATCAAACACGTGTATTATCTAGAGATATTAAAAGTTTTGACCAATCTATGACTGATACAGCTAATTCTCGTTCACAATACATAACAAAAGATTTATCCACTGGAAATTTAGATCCTGGATATCCAACTATGTATCAAACAGATTTAAATATTAAACAAATGTTAACAAATTGGGAGAATGCATGTTATCATAGATCTGATTATACAGATTATTCTGATAGAGATACATATTCTGATTATTATGACGATACAGATCATAATCAGAATGATAAATATGAAAATGAGAGAAGTAGTGATGGGTCATATAGAGAAGTTTGCGCTAGTGTATGGCAATATAAAACTGATACATAAATTAATTAAAAGGGGATATATTTTTTGGAGATAAATGTTTCTATCTATTCTACATCGTTATGTTGTTGTAGATGTAAATATTGTTATATATCTAAAAACCCAGCTCTTATGGATTTAGATAGATATTTAGAAGAGGCGTCTAAAGGTAATTACTATATAGATTTATTAAAAGAATATGTTGGAAATGATATAGAAAATGTTACTAGTCTTGAAATATGGGGAGGAGAACCAACATTACATCTTGATAGAAGTTATAATTTTATAACTCAATTATATAATAGTTCTAAAAAATTTACAAATGTATTCTTTTCTTCAAGCTATTATTCAGATAATTTTATTGATGCTTTTCAAGGAATATTAAATCATTTAGGCACAATGCCGGATAGAAATTTTGTATTACAGTCTCAAGTATCTATAGATGGGCCAAAATGTATTACAGATCCATATAGAGGAGATGGGGTTACTGATAGGTTAATTGAAAATTTTGATAAGGCATTAAATTTAAATATTCCAAATAATGTTCAAGTTAAATTTTCATTAAAGCCAACACTGTCTATTGAAACTCTTAAATTTTTACTTGATAAAGACTTTATAATAGAATATTTTAAATTTTTTGAGGATAATTTTATTGATAAAGTAAATCGACTAAATACAGATAAATTCATTAAAATGAGAGCCGCTCTTCCAAATCTTGCCTCTCCTGCAAGTTATACTCAATCAGATGGTATAATGTTTGCAGAGATAGAAAGATTACTTAGTGAAGTAGAAAAGCAAAATGAAGTAGAACATATTTTTAAGTATTATAAAATACTTAGATTGTTTTATAGGGGAAATACAAAAATTCCAAACAGTAATTATGTTTTTCGTGGAGGATTTTGTGGTTCCGGTAGAGGAATGATTGGGCTTTTACCTTTTGGAAAAGCTTGTGGATGTCATAGGGATTTTACAGATTTTCTTGAAAGTTATAGAAAAGCCAGTAAATATGATTTACAAGAAAAAGTAATAAGACAAGACGGATTAAAAGATACAGCTATAAATTCTAAAGTTCTTGTATATAATTCAGTTGAAGACATGTTAAAACATAGAGACAGAATGAATAATTTTTATGATAAGCCATCTACTGTTATGATTACTAGTATAATGGCAACTATCAAAATGCTTGCTCTTGTTGGTCAGATTGATAAAAAATATATAGATGATGATATGTCTAGAAAAGCGGCATATCAAATAATGAATACAAGAACAAACTGTATAGACGACTCTATATCTATTACTGGAACTTGTAGTGGAATACCTATATCTTTATTTAGATTGTTCTTAAATGGCGCTATTGATTATTTATTTGAAGAATAAAGGGGTTTTAATTTTGAGTTTTCAAGAAGAGAATGATAACATTCTTAAATATCTTATAGATAGTATGTTTTTTAATGTTTTTGATGTAACAGATGAAAAAGCTAGAGCAACATCTAATCGTTTGGAGATATTTGTTACTCCTGTTTGTAATCAGGTTTGTGATTATTGCTATGTTATGAAACATGGCAATCAGCTATATCCTTTTAATTTACTCGATGAAGAGAATATGATAAATAATCTTAAAAAAATATTAAACTGGCTAAAGTTAAATCATAAAACTATGGATGTTTTTGATTTATTTTCTGGTGAGATTTGGTCAGACCCACTTGGATATATGGTTCTTGACACAATTTTAGAATTTTATAAAGACTATAGGGTATCTATGAACATTGTAATACCCAGTAATATGTCATTTTTATTTGCTCCAAACGGAGAAACAAAAATGCAGTGGTACATAGATGAATTTAAGAAGATTGGTACTAGGCTAATATTTTCAGCATCTATTGATGGAATATTTTTAGAAGATAAATTTAGAAAATTCAAGTATAAAAAAGATATAATAAATATTATTAGAGATCAATCTTATTATGATAAGATATTTAGTTTTTGTCATAAAAATGGATACTTATTCCATCCAATGGTTTCTGCAAAATCTTGTAAATATTGGATAGAAAATTTTGATTGGTATATGGAAATGATAAAAAAGTATTATGGTTCATATTTAAATCTGATGATGTTAGAAGTTAGAGACGATAATTGGGAAGATGAGGATATAGAATATCATCATAAGCTTCTTAAGCATATTATAGATTTTAAGCTTGAAAAATGGTTTAATGGAGATATTAAGAGATTTGCAAAATATATTACTAAAATAGATGATAATTCTAAAAGCGAGAGTAATAATATAGGAATATTTATGCAGGGAGGCAGACTTACTTGTGCAATTCAAAATACTTTATGTATAAGATTAGCCGACCTCGCAATTCTTCCTTGCCACAGAACATCTTATGAACAAAATATATATGGTAAACTTGAAATAGATGGTGCTAATATGAAAGTACACTCACAAAATGTTGAGTTAGCTATTAAAGTATATTCAATGAATCCAAATTATTCTATGCCTGGATGCGATACATGTGATTACAAATATTTATGTATGAAAGGGTGTTTAGGCTCTCAATATGAAACGAATACAGATATGTTTATGCCGTGCAAATCTGTATGCAAGATGGAAAAATCAAAAATAGACTTTTTGATTGATACATATGAAAATATTGGTGTATGGGATTCTTTAAGAGACGAACCAAAAGCGGCTAGACTACTCGCAGTTGTTGACGAAATGTTAACAAAGAGAGGTGTTAAATAATGGATCATAATATGAATATGTGTCTATTACTTAAAGATATAATATTAAATCTTATAGAGCTTAACTATATTCCAACAGATATGGAAGAAGTTATTATAAATATAATAGAAACATTTAATCAAGTTGAATCTAATTCAAGAGATACCGATATGATATTCTTTGCAGGATTTATTATTTGTGTAGATTTGTTAAATAGAAATAATAATGATAGAATGTCTAAATTAATAATGTCTTCAAAATTAAAAATTTTATCTTATATATCTTTAAGAAATGGTATGGATTTTAAAGAGCCTGTTTTTTCACAAGTTTTTATGATGGCTTTTGATAATGATTAGTTCCACTATAAAAATACTTAACAAAATATTATTTTGTTGATATAATATATTTACAGTGTTGTTACTGGAATATGGAATGAAAGGTGATTCAAATGTTTAATTCTTTTAAGAAGGTAAAGGAAAATTCTAAGCCGTTTTCTAACATGAGATTGAATCGTACAGATTATGCTCCTTGGCATAAGAACGATAATATCTATAGTACAGTGATTAGAACAATTGGAATTGATCCGAAGGATGTTGGAGTTTGTTTGGAAAACAATGTTATTAAGGTATATGGTAGTTCTATTTTAAATGGAGATTGTTACCATACTAATTTTGAAATTCCTCTTTCGGATGTATTTTTGGAGAAGATTAAGAATGTGACCCATGAAACTAAGAACGGTTTGACATTTATTTATGTAGAGCTTAATTAAAAATAAGGCGCATTTTGCGCCTTTAGATTTGGCGGATTGACCGAGTGGACGAAGGTAATCGTCTTGAAAACGATAGAGCGAAAGCTCCGTGGGTTCGAATCCTACATCCGCCGCCAATATGGCTGTATAGTATAGTGGTAAGTACACCAGTCTGTCACGCTGGAAGCACGAGTTCAATTCTCGTTACAACCGCCAATATGGGAGATTAGTATAATGGTATTACAGGTGGTTCCAACCCACAAGATAGGGGTTTAATTCCTTTATCTCCTGCCACCGCTTTTGCGGATTTTATTTTATTTTATTTTTAGGAAGTGTTTTTTTATGACAGAAATTTTTGATGATTTTTTAAATGATGATTTTTTCACGCTTGGTTTTGATAGACCTAGAAAGCTAACTTTTGCTACTCCTGGCACGAAAGATGTTTACCCAGTACATTGGAACAGTTCAGAAAATGGTTATAAGGCTGTTTGTAGGACAGTAGGTATCAATCCAAAAGATGTTACTGTGGATGTAAAAGATGGATATATTTTAGTTTCTGGAGAAACTGATTATGAGGGTATTAAGTATAGTACATCTTACGAACTTCCAATTTCAAAAGATATTCTGGCTAATATCAGGAATGTAGAATATAAGACTGTCAATGGAATAACTTATATATATCTTAATATAATTAGACCAGAAAAGAAAGAAATCAAGGCTGTTCGAATTGATTAATTTATGTGTATTACAGGCAGGTCTTAATCGACTTGCCTGTATTTATATAAAATTTTAAAAATATTTAACATCATACACCTTAATATATATTAAAAGGTGATTATTTATGATGGTAAAAGATGTTTCTGGTAATGATTTCAACGCTGCTAGCAATGGTAAGGCCAACAGTGCATTAACTACAGGCATTATTGGAACCACATTAGGTTCTTTAGCTTTCCTTGGTGCTAATGGACTTGGAAGTGTTTTAGGTGGTAATAATCAGTGTGTTGTTGCCGAAAAGGAATATTATACAGATACAATTGCTAACATGAAGGAATTCTTCACATATGCACAGGGCGTAAGTGATAGAATTTGTGACTTAGAGCAAAGAGTAGCAATTGATGAAACTTCTATTGCTAAGAACTTCGAGTTTATGGCGGCTCAAAACGATTGGCAGAATAAGTTCTTTGATGAAAAGATGCGCTATGCTGACCTGCTTGAGCAGTGCAGAATTGACAAGGCTACTTGCAAGTGCATCAAGGGTGAAGTATATGCTTCTCCAAGCAGTATTGCTGACCCATATGTTGGAAGACCTATGGTTCTTGGTTCTTTCCCCGCTACTTTCTGTGGTGACGGATGGAACTCTTGGAACACTTGGGGTAACGGCTGTGGATGTGGATATGACTACGGCTATTAATTAATTTAATTTTATAAATTATAGACATTTTTACTATTTTTCCATTGTGAAAACAATGTAGATTTCCTTTTTTTAAAAAAAGTGATTTCGGAAAGAGAGTGTCTGAATGTCTTTAAATAATTTAAACCCATTAATAATGCCTAAAACTTTTGGACAAAATGCTATGAATAATTCTTCTAATGTTTCTCCGCAAGAATGGGAATATATACAAACCATGCGTAGAACTGGTTGGGATGTAAATCAACAGCCACAATTCCAAAACCAAAATCAGATTCCGCAATCTGACCCTTACAGTGATTTTATTAGTGAATTCTCTAAATGTTCTTTATCAGTTCAAAATAAGATATTAAATGATTCTGAATTTAAATCTATCATGGAAGAGTGTGACAAAAGAATGCAGTCTATGATAGAAGATATAATAAGACCACAGGTTATGCAGACACCAGAAGGTAGAGTTTCTTTTGAAAAAATGCTTGCTACTTTTAGACAGGTTAAAGATAAGTACATAAAAGAAGAAAATGAAAGTATGGAAGTTTTGCAAAAAGTAATGCAAGATGAAGTTGTAAAAAGAAGAATCGCAGAGCTTAGTGGCATGCAAAAGGCTGGTGCTAAACAATGATAACAGATAGAGATATAGCAAGACAAATTATTGAAAGAGATTTGATTAACATATATAGACAGTTGCCTCAGTTAGGTAATAGAATGGGTATCAATGTAGCGCCTGTTTTGAGTTTATTTGAAGACAAAATAATGTCTTATGCTGATTTAGGTATAGATACTTTATTAACACTTCTTTTTGGCTCAGATAATACAGGCGATATTGATGAGGCCGCTGAGATTGCAAAGATGATTACGAACGATAAAATAGAAGAATATCGTAAGAAAATAAGAGACGAAAAAAATAAAATTGAGTCTTTGTAATTGTAAAAATTTTATAAATTTTATTACTATTAATCACTTGTTTACAAGTTGAAAGAGGTAATAATATGGCTTTGCCTGTAATTTTTGTAAAATCATTTACTGAACCTTCCACCGGTACTACTCGTATGGCTGGTACTCCTGAAAATTCTATTCAAGATAGACCGCTACCAAGAAGATTCTACAATTTTAACATGATTATAACTGTTCCATTAGGCTATCAGAACACAGATTTATTGGTTCTGAGTGATGACAATGGTACTACAGATTATCATTTAATTGATAGACTTGGTAATCCCGTTTTAGCAGAACAGCTTGTGCTGTATGCTGGTACAAGAAGGTGTCTGCCATGTAGATATGATAGTGCAACTAAGACAATAACAGTATTAGGTTGTATTTGCCCAACAAGCAAATATATAAATCAATGGCTGAATCCTACTCCTGACGCTCCTGCTAATTAAATTCGGGGGATGATTTAAATGGTTTTGATGCAACCTAATATGACTCAACAGCAAAATAGTTGTGGCACAGTAGCCAAATGCAGTGGTTGTATTTATAGATTAATATGTCCAATATCTCCATATTGTTCAATAAAAAGTGTTTCTCAATCTTCTAATTTTGATGTAGTCAGTATGCAAAAGGGCATTGATTCTCAATTTGAATCATTAAATAGTGGATTGGTAAATATGGATTTTGGTATTAAGGATATTGTTAATTCTATAAACAACATAAATTCCAAACTGGAAGATATTTATTCTAAGTTGGATAAAATAAACACACAAGAGCCTGTGAACTACAACTATGTTGAAGAAACCCAAGATGGAGAGAATAGCGGGATAGTCCCTTATTCTAAAGAGAATCAAACAGTTCTTGTAGAAAAGAAAGGACTGTTTGGTAAAAGCAAATGGGTTGAAGAGAAAATAAAATAATTGAAATTATAGAAATTATAGATATTTTTAATGCTACAATTATTTATTGCAGTGTTAAAAATCTCTATAGTGAGATTTATTAAAATTTTCGAAAGGGTGAGATTGTATATGACTTTGATGAACAAAGCGGAATTTATTTATATTTACAAGGTGGTGAGTATAGATGAAGTATTCTAAAGATAAATATTTCTCTTGCTATTCTCCTAACCTTAAAGAGTATTTAGTTAGTAATGGATTTGATATATTGACTTCTTTTATTCACATAAGGGAGAATAAAACTTGTTGGATTTTTGAGAAGAATGATAATTTATCAATATATCTTGAACAATGGACAAAGAATAAAAATAATGTTAAATTGAGTAGTTAAAAACTATTTGACAAAACTTTGAAAGTATGATATAATATTGTTGAAATTATAAGCGAGGATTTTTAGAAAATGAAGAAGATAAAAGATAATAAAATTTTACTTTGGGTTTTGTTATCTGTTTTTATGATACTATCAGTTATATATTATTTCGACATTTATTTAACTACTAATCAAATAGTTTTTAGTAGCACAGATGGTTTAATTGTGGTGGCTATAGGGTTTACAATTCTTTTAGCTTCCATGGTTCTAATCTATTTAGTTGCTAAAATAAATTCTTTGGAGAAAAATATATCTGATATAAAAGATTTAATCTACGATGTAGAGGATAATGATATTGAAATGCAAAGAACAACTCAATTAATTTTTATGAATTTGTCCGAAAAATTGGGAGTTGGTTTTGATGAAAAGAAACTTTGATTCTAATCGTAGTAAAAGATGGTTTCTAAGAAATGATTTGGATAATGATTCGTGTAGTGAATATGTAGACAAGCTTTGTAAGTGCCAATTCCAATTTGATAATTACAATTTTGGTATATTCGATTCTGATAAAAAGTCTTTGTATTTAACATATGGTCTTTATTCTTATGTAATCTTTGCAGACCCTGAACTGGTTGGATTAAAAGTTATGGAGAAAAACTTTAATAGTTTAGAAAAGGACAAATATCATAAAGCTAATGAGTTTTTTGGAGATTCTTGTTGGTTCAATTGTTTTTCATGGATAAAGAAAAGAATCTAAATTAGAATAAAAGGAGAAGTTGTTTTGAATTTTATACCAAGTTTATTATTGTATAACCCGTTAGAAGCTATGGAGATATTGCTACTTGTAGGAATATTTTCCAAATATAAATATGATAAATTTGAATTATTATTCCATAGTTTTTTGTATGGAGCTATTAATCTTATTTTTCAATATTCTGCAAGTATATTAATGGGTACATTTTCATATGCAGTAATAACTTGTTTAAATAATTTTGTAATAAGTTCTTTAACATTATTCCTTTATTGTAAATATATAATAAATATTAAAATGGATATTAAGTTTATTTCGCTAATATCAATATCTTTTTATATGTTCAATCTTATTTTGGTGATATTGCTAAATGCTATAGGTCTATTTGATTTATTTGTTATTAATAGGGAATTGCTAAACGAATTTATGGTTAATATGATTATTAGATTGCCACAACTTTTTATTGTTGGTAATATGTGTTATAGAAAGAGGTTACGTTTATGTTCAAAGAAGCTTTAAAGAAAATTGCTAAAAATGGTGTGAACAAATCTTTTACAGCTTGGGAGTTTTATTCTCCTAAGAAACCTAAGATTATTGAAAAGATGATTGAGGAAAAGAAGGATAAGTAATCTTAGATTCATTATAGAAATTATAGACTCTTTTTAAAAAGAGGACTAATTTTTTAGTCCTCTTTTTTTTTATATTTTAAAGAGGTATTTATGAATATATTTGAAAGTATAGAAAACTTTTCGTATATGATTGCTGATAAAATTGGATATGGTGACAGTGAAGATAACATAGAGTTGTACAGATATTCTATATTTATGATTTTTTCCCAATTTTTTACAATGGGAAGCGGATTTATAATATCATTATTGCTTGGTTGTACAACGCCTTATATAATTATAACTATAGTTTTTGCGCTTTTAAGAAGAGGAACTGGCGGTTTTCATTGTGATACATTCGCTGGATGTTACTTTACCTCCATTATAATGTTAATTATATTTTCTATGTTTTCAATTGTCTTCGTAAATTATTATGAAATTTTATTTATAATATCAATTATTGGAGCTATTTATATATTCCCAATATGTCCGAAACCGAGTGAAAATAGTCCTAGTCGTGGATATAGTGAAGACATAAGATTCAGAAAAATACTTAGAAACTATTTAATAATATTTATAATTTTAAATATTATTTGTATGTATTATGGCATTTTTATATTTAGTTCTTCTATTAGTTTTGGAATTTTAGAAGCTGTGTTTGCGACTTCTGATATTGGTGAATTTATTATAAAAAACATTGTAAAACTATAATATATAGTTGGAGGAAATAAAGGGGTAATTTTATATTAGCTAAATTTAGCTAATAGACATTCTAGAATAGCAAAGGGGAAGATTGTGATGGAATGGCTTACTCTTTTAGGGATTCCAGGTATATTAACTAGTGTAATAACTTTTTTAGTAACTTTTTTAGTAACAAGACATTTCAACAAAAAAGATAAAAATGAAGCCGATGAAAAACAGGAAGATAAAGAAAATGATAAGATAAGAGAGAATGTAAGTATTATTATGGAAAAAGTAGACTCTTTAGAAACAGTTGTTAACTATTTACAAAAGGCTCTACAAGCATTACTTAGAGATAGAATCATACAAATGTATAATTATTATTATAAGGATGCAGGATATATACCAATGTATGCGAGAGAGTCTTTAGACCATATGTACGAAGAGTATAAAAATCTTGGTGGAAATGGTGTAATAGACTCTTTAGTTGTCAAGTTAAAAACATTGGATATAGAACCTGTAGATGATTCAAGCGAAAATTAAAATTTATCTTTAACAAAGAATAAAAAGGGGTTTTTTATTTTGATTTATAATAAGAATTTAGAAGAAAATCTTAAAGATTATAAAATAAGATTATGTAAGAATAAAGACATATATGGACTCACTTTTCAAGATATAGCTAATTTGATAAATAAAGAGAGCGGAGAAAATAAAAGTGAGAGTGTCTATAGAAAATGGTGGACTGCTTATAATGAGGGATATCAGGACGCAGAGCGCAATTCTTTAGACAATGATGATATAATAAAAGAATATGAAGAAAAGAGAATTGAAGCTGAGAAAGCCAAATATAAATTCTTCGACCAGAGAAATTCTTACAATAAAATTGTAAGAGAGCAAGCAAGATTTGAAGAATTAAAAGATATAGTTAAGACATATTTGGATAATATGGAACCATATTCTGGTAAAATGTATACAGAAGATATAGATTTTGATAATGATATAATTGTGTGCCTTGATGATATTCATTATGGTGCAAATATAGATAATTATTGGAACAAATATAATTCTGATATTGCCAAAGATAGAATGGATAAATATCTTGAAGAAATCAGAAAGATTAAATATACAAATAACTGTCAAAATTGCTTTGTATTCAATAATGGAGATTCTATAAGTGGAAATATTCACGCCCAGATTACTATTACGAACAGAGAGAATATTGTGGAACAGATAATGGGTGTGTCTGAACTTATCTCTTGGTTTTTATCTGAGCTTTCAAATATTTTTGATAATGTGTATTACGCTTCTGTTAGCGGAAATCATTCTAGAATTGCACCGAAAAAAGAAGCTCTTAAAGATGAAAGACTTGATAATTTAATTCCATGGTATGTAAAAAGTAGAGTTTCAAATATTGATAATATATTTATTATAGATAATGATATAGATTCTACATTTAATGTTGTTAATATCAGAGGATTAAATTATCTTAATATACATGGAGATTACGATAATTTTTCTAATGTGCATAAGGTTATAGCAATGTCTAGAAAACCAATTTATTGTGTGCATATGGGACATTTACATCATAATAAAACTGAAACCATTGGAGAGTATAAGGTAATTCAGAGCGGCTCGTTCCAAGGTATAGACGAACACTGTATCAATAACAGAATTCTTGGAAGAGCTGAACAGCTTGTTTGTGTTTGTAATAAAGATGGTATAGTTTGTACTTATGATATAGGATTACAATAAGGGGGAGGTGGCTAAAATTGCCTAAAAATAATAATACAGATAATTCTAAAATCAGATGTATAAGATGCGGAAATGCAAATCAAGGAAATTTTTATCAAACAAAAGATAAAGATAGGGGCTATTTTGCCAAAATTCCTTATTGTAAAGATTGTATAAAAGAAATGTTTTCTATATATCTAAAGAAATACGATAATAAGAACTTAGCGTTTTACTATCTATGTCGTAAAATAGACATTCCTTATATACATGATAATTATTTGGGTGCTTTAAAAAATATTAGTAATCCAGAAGCTAAAATATATGGAGAAGATAATATAATACCTGCATATATGAAAGGATTTGCTCTTTCTGATAGAAACGGTTGGGGAGACTCTTTTGATGATAGTCAAGGAGAGGCAAATATAGAAGGAATAGCTTCATTTGATGAATTTACTAAAGTTAAAAAGAATAGAAGAATTGCAAACAATTCTTCAAGCGATGATTATGAAGTCCTTGAATACGATACAGGGTATCTTCAAAGTAAATGGGGAATGTTTGATAATAACGAGCTTGCATATCTTGAATCGGAATATTTAGATTGGCAAGATAAACTTGGTGGAGACATTAATGAGAAATCTATTGATATTATTGTTAAACAAATTTGTTTGCAATCTTTGGATATTCAAAAAGCAAGAGAACAAGGTGATGATGTATCAAAACAAATAAAAACTTTAAGAGATTTAATGTCTGATGGTGGACTTGTTGAAAAGCAAAACAAAGCCGCTGATATGGTTAGTTCTTCTGTTGGGCAAAGAATTGAGGATATTGAAAAAATGAGACCAGTATATAGTGCTGACCCTGAACTTTCTGATGTAGACAATATGAAAGATATGCTCATTGGATTTATAGGTTCTACAACAAGAGCGCTTGGTAAGAACAATTCTTATGTAAAAGAATTTGAGGACAGGTATTCTAATTATGGTATAGATATAATAGAGAATACTGAACCTGAAACAGATTTAGGTGATACCGATGGATAATTATGGAGAAAAAATATATATAAAAAGAAAAAAAAGAAGTAGTAAAACCGCTTCTGAAATATATCAAGAAAATTTTGAAAGCTGGGTTGGGTATTGGAGAGCCAACATTCATAGATTTATTACTGAGTATTTAGGAATAGGTCTATACGATTTTCAGAAAGTGTTGATATGGATGTTTGATATGAGACCATATAGCATTGAAATAGCAAGTCGTGGTCTAAATAGTTGGACACTTATATAGAAATATATAAGTTAAACCGAGCAAAATCGGTAGAAGTCTCAATGAGATAATACCGAGGTAACTTATTGAATTGCGAAAGGTTAATAAGTACCGTAACGCATAGGAAGTGAATAAATACAATCTTCCCAAGAGTGTTCGGCATCTAAACAAATAAAGTTGTAGATGAAAATGTATGCTGAACTTGTAGGTGACTACAAGATGTATAGGATAAAAAGCCTGTACGATAACAAAACGAGCTAAATCAACTGTTGCTTTAATATATGCTATGGCAAGATGTATTTTATATCCAAATACTACTATAATATTAACAGCACCACAAAAAAATCAGAGCCGAAATTTTATTGCTTCTATAGAAAAATTCATTCGTGTTAGCAAAAATCTTGATAATGAGATAAAGGATTATAAAGCTGGAACAAATGAATCATATGTAAAATTTAAGAATGGTTCTGAAATTATAGCTATGACTTTTTCTGAAGGAGCCTTGGGTCGAAGGGGTCAAATGTTAATTGTAGATGAGTATGTAAGAACAGATAAAGAAGTTGTAGATAGAGTATTTAAACCTATGTTAACTTCTCCAAGACATCCTCCATATAGGGCTTTATCAAAAGTAGAAAGAGAAAAAATAGGAGAAGAACCACAGAGACAATTATTCCTGAGTTCTATCCGTTCTGCTGACGAATGGAGTTATAAAGAATTTGAAGACTATATAGACAAAATGACAGATGGAAACGATTTATATTTTACTATTGCTTTGCCATATCAGTTTGGTGTTAAAGCTGGATATATTTCTAGACAAACTGTTGTTCAACAATTTGAAACAGCACAAGGTAATATAGATTTACTTAAAGCGGAGATTGTTCCGCCTATATTTAGTAATAAGTATTAGAAAATTGCTTTAATTGCTGGAAACCCCTAAAGACAACTTAGCTACAACATAATGATGAAATATGCTTATATGTGAATGCTGTGAAAACATAAAAAATAAGTTGTATGATATAAGGTTAAAACCTAAGTATTATAATAATGGGCAATCAGCAGCCAAGTTCCGAAAAGGAAAAGGTTCAACGACTATCTCTATAAAGAGAGTAAACCATAAGCGATTGATGGTTGAAATGGGCAAAGTCTATTTATTTAGACTGTGATATAGTCTCATCTTATATGAAAGTATAAGCGTGCAAACGGTGTTGGAAGTAGCGTTCCAGCATAAAGAAAATAATTTTATTATAATAGGTGGAATTATGAAAGGCAAAAAAGAATATGCTTATAAAAACAACATCCCACCAGAAAATTATTTAGGAAATAAAATGTATTATGATAAAATTATTAAATGAATATCAAGCTATACCTGAGCGTGGTTCCGGAAACTCATTCTTCAAATATTCTGATTTTGAAAAAATTAGAAGTAATACAAGAACTATGATTCCTATGTCTGACGATGAATTTATAGAGTATAAGGATGACAAAAGTAAATGGAAATATTATACAGAAAAGCTACCAAATGAAATACGAATTTTAACTATGGATGTGGCTGTCATTGAAAGTAAAAATAACGACAATACATCATTTTGGATTGTTCGCTTAATACCAGATAATGGAAGTTATAGAAAAGTTATAGCTTATAGCGAAAGTATGCATGGAATAAATTCAATATTACAAGCCAAAAGAGCAAAGCAATTGTTTTATGAAATGGATTGTGACTATTTTGTGCTTGATAGCCAGGGAATAGGGATGAAAATTTGTCCTCTCATATAGTGATATATGAGTAATAAATCGGGGTAAAAATCTGGGAACCTGAAATGGTAATCAGAGCGGAAGTTTATATTTAAAAGTATAAACACGCACAACGCATAGATAGTGAAACTTAAAAGAGAATATAACCTATCCAAGAGACCCCGAAATCTTCATTTAAAATAATGAAGATTAAAAGGTATGCTGAACTTACAGGAATAGTAACTGTAAGAATTATAGGATAAAAAGCCTATAAGATAACAAAATTGAAGTGTATTTGATTCATGTACAAATGAAACTTATGATGAAGTTCGTGGAGTCACATATCCAGCATGGACAGTTGTAAATTATAACGATGTTAAAATGGATAATCGTGTAATAAGCCCTAATGCTATACCAGTTATTTATTCTGTTAAAACTCCAATACAATTAAAGTCTGAGATGTTTTTGAATATGAGAAATATGTTAACATCTGGTGAAATGTCTTTATTAGTAGATTCAGACGATGGTATAGATTACTTAAATAAAACATATAAATTCTATAAGATTGAGGATAATGATTTAAGAACTAGAATGTTACAATCTTATGCTGAAACAAGTATTTTAATCAATGAAGCTGTTAATCTTGAACAGGTGGTTACACAAGGTTATATTAATTTAAAAGAAAAGTCTGGTAGAAGAAAAGACCGTGTAATGTCTTTAGCATATGGTTTATATTATGCAAAAATACTTGAAGATGAATATAAGAAACAAAACGATGATTTAGATATTTTGGATTATGTACTTTTTGCATAAAGGAGGTGAATTAATTGGATTATATAGACTCCAAAGAATCAATTACTGAAGAAGAAGTGTCTCAAGTATTAAATGCTTGGAATTTTTTAGAGTTTGCTAATAATTATAACAGTCAATTTTATAACAGAGGTTATTATACACCTGACGTTGTAAACAGACAAATGCAAAATATAAATATGAACCCTGTAGAATCTACAGTAAAAGGACTTGAAGATGCTTTAAGAAACCCAAAGGACAGCGAATTAATATTAAGAAACTATGCAACAAATTTAGAAATTCAAAACATGTATTATAAAAGACTTATTAGATACACATCTGATATGCCAGCATGGAATCTTACATTTGATGTAGTAAATCTAAGTAAGGAGTCTGAATTAAATTCTAAAGAGTATAAGGAGGACTTAAAGATACTTGATGACTTTTGTTCTAAATTTGATTTCAAAGAAGAGTTCTCTACTGTACTAAGACAAATAATAAGACAGGGTGTTTATTATTGTGTTTTAAGAAATGAGGGAGAAAAATATGTTCTACAAGAACTTCCTCCTGACTTCTGTATGATTACTGGTAGACATGCCTATGGTTTATTATTTGATTTCAATATGAATTGGTTTATACAGAATTATGGAATAGATATAAATATGTATCCCAAAGTCTTTAAGAAAATGTATAGAGATGTTTATAAAAGAACAAGTATTAAATATAATCCATCTACTGATGTAGATAAAAGAAATAGTTCTTTTGTATATTGGCATCAATGCTCTCCTAATGACGGTTTTTGGGCATGGAAAATATCACCAGAATTAGCTACTATTGTGCCTTATTATTCTGCATTGTTCCCAGAAATTGCATCTCAACCAATTGTAAGAAAATTACAAGAAGATTAGGCTTTACCGCCTTAGTCCGCTATATTGAGAAATCATATAGTGTATGCCTTTGAATTGCTGGAAATTCCTTAGAGCCATATTACCGAGACAGAATAGCGAATAGCTATAAATGGGAAGGTTTAAAAAGTATATGGATTGGATAATCAGCAGCCAAGTCTCGAATAGAGAAAGGTTCAACGACCATGGGTTGAAATACCCATAGGAACAAGTGTTCCGAAGTGGAGGCCACCTAAGTCTATTATAGATACGGTGAATGATATGGTCTGCGCCATATAGAAATATATGGAAACGCAATGTTAATTTTGCGACAAAATGACTTAACGAGTCAAGAACTTATTAATTAGTATAACCAGCAGGACAGAAGGTAGCTCCTTTTTCCATTTTGCTGTAATCACTATGGATTACTACTGTTTATATAACCTCTTTATTACAGAAAGGAGGTGTAAAACGATGTTTAAATCTTATAAAATTAGATTATACCCAACAAAAGAGCAAGAATTACTTTTTTATGAACATATAAACGCAAGTAGATATATTTGGAATTATATGATAGAACAACATAAAAAGGAGTATGAAGAGACTGGAAAGCATCTTTCTGGTTTTGATATGTGTAAGTTAATCACACCTCTAAAAAATGATGGCAACCACGACTGGTTACGAAGGGTTAGTGTTAAAACATTACAAAAGGCTTGCAAAAATTTAGAAAGTGCATATATTAGTTTTTATAAAAAGAATAAGGGATATCCAAAATTTAAAAGTAAAAAGAAAGATAGAAAATCTTTTATGACGGATACCGAACATTTTTATTTTGTGGATAAAAAATATTTATTTTTGCCCAAAATAGGAAAAGTAAAATATAAAACTGATTACAATGTTCCTCTTAATACAAGAAAATTTTCAAATGTAACTGTTTTTCTAGATATAAATAAGTGGTTTGTAACTGCTTCTTTCGAGTGCGAGAAACAAGTACTCGCTGGTGATTTCACAATGGGTATAGATTTAGGTATAAAAGATTTGGCTATTGTAGCGTTTAATGATAAAAAGATAGTATATCACAATATAAATAAGTCAAGCAAAATAAAGAAAATAGAAAAAAGAATTGCTTATTACAACAGAAGTATGTCAAGAAAATATGTGTGTTCCATGTCAAATCATGGATATTATAAAGTAAGTAATAATATGAAAAAAGAAATTATAAAAATACAAAAGCAATATAAAAGACTTAGAGATATAAGGACTAATTACATTCATCAGGTAACAAAAAGTTTAGTAAATCTATATCCTTCTGCTATAATAATGGAGGATTTAGATATAGTTGGTTTATTAAAAAATAAAAGAATGAGCAAAATGATTTTAAATCAATGCTTTTATAAATTTATCACATTTATTAAATACAAATGTGATAATAATGGCATTGATTTTATACAAGTTCCTACTAATTTTCCAAGTAGCAAAATGTGTTCAAATTGTGGGAATATAAAAAAAGAGCTAAAACTAAGTAATCGGATTTACTATTGTGATGTGTGTGGTAGTATAATTGACAGAGATTATAACGCTGCAATAAACCTTATGAAGTATCAGTATAATTAAAAATATACTGAACTTGTTAGGTGTCGTTACACCTTTATATTATGGAGGATAATGTAAAAATATCAATACATTATCTTATGAAATAATAAGTTCGTATTTTGAACATAACGGAAGTATTTTATTGAAGCTTCTAAGCTTTTGGTTGGTATCTTAGGAATGAATAAGGATTAAGTGCTATTAAATATAGCGTTTACTTAGTCCGCTATGTTAGGAAACTACATAGTGTATGTTTCTGAATTGCTGGAAATCCCTTAGAGCCATACTACCAAAACAGAATAGCGAATAGCTATAAATGGTAATGGTTTGAAAAGTGTATGGATTGGGTAATCAGCAGCTAAAACTCGAATAGAGTAAAGTTCAACGACCATTCCTTGAAATAGGAATAGAGGCAAGTGCCTCGAAGTGGAAACCGCCTAAGTCTAATTATATTAGATATGGTGAATGATATGGTCTATGCCTATATGAAAGTATAGGAAAAATTATCTATGTTAAATGCTGAGTTAACTCTTAGTTCTAATGCTTATTTGTTGTAAGCGTTTAAGTCCATAACATGGATAATTCTTTATAGATGTAACGAATCTGTAAAGTAATAAAACAGAATAAGAGTGGTAATGGAAATAATCAAATTAATATCACTCCTGATATTTTAGGAAAATTCTTAGGCGTTGCAAGACAAGGATTAGCTAGACAAATTGGACTTACTGCTTTGCCGGTAGATGATATTAAGTCTGTAGAATTTGATACCAAAGAAAGAAATATGCTTACTGAATATATTAATAATATTACAGACCAGAGCGTAGCTTCTTCTGCGGCGTTGTTGGATGATACTAAACTCAATGTGCATCAATCTAAGCTTGCCGCCGCAATAGATGAAAATTTTGTTAATTCTTTATATCCAATGTTCTCTAATTTCATTGAATACTTTGTTAATAAACAAACAAAGAAATATAAATTCAAAATTAGATTCAATGATATGAATACACCCGATAATCGGTCGCTCAGACAAGATAGGTTTAAAACTATGGCTTCGATGGGAATTGTAGATTTTCAGGATATAGCAAGAATTTATGATATAACTCCTTTTGAATTAAATAGAAGGCTTGCAATCAGTAAATCAATGAAATTTGAAGATAAATTAACTAGTCTACTAAGTCTAAATAACCAATCTGCAATTTCAACACAGAGCAATAGGGGCAGACCTTCAAATCCTAATAGCGATAATGAAAATACTCAAAATAGTATTGCTAGAGGAAGCAATGAGTTGAAAGAATAGGAGGTGATAACATGGAATTGATTTCTAAGAATCTTAATGATTGTTTGGATAGATTAATTGGAAAGTCTTTTGCAATCAATAGAATGTTAGATAGAGGAATGTCTCTATTAAAGGTAAGATGGAAAATGATTAACTCTTCTAATCATCTTCATGGTATGCTTGCCCACGCATATTTAGGTGATAGATTTGCAGATTCTATATCAGACTATCAGGCTGAGAGGGGAATGGAAAGTATTTATCCAGCTACTCCAATCGGAAATAGAGAATATTCTTCTCCTTTAGACTTCTTTAATGATTATATGTCAGAGAACATAGAGTTTGAAGACATGATTAAAGATGCTATAAATATAGCTACACAAGAAGAAGATTACACTACAAAAAAGTTTTTGGATGGGCTATTATTTAGACTTGCTCCATATATAGCCGCTTCAAATGATTTGGTAGATTTAGTTTCAGCATGTGACAACGATAAGTTCAAGTTGTTAGTGCTTGATTCTGAAATAGATGATTATATAAATGTTTAAAATTTTTGAGGAGATGTTTTTATGAATGTACCTAACAAGCTCAAGATTAATTTAAGATATACTGATGGTAAGATGATTTATACATGCTCTAGAAAGCCGATTGCTGGTTCTGAGGGTGATTATACCGAGTTCTTACCTGAATATTCTTATGAGGCAAGAAAGCCCGCAATTGATAAGCATTATCAGGAAATTAAGGATTATAATTTAGGTAAGCGTAGTGACCGTCCTAGATTCATCTTTAAGTCTGACGGTTCTCGTTATGAGTGGGCAGAAGGACTTGAGTTCAGTGCCAAGGAGCTTGAGACCGGTGTTGCTTATGTAGATGGTATGGATGACTAATATCCATACCTTTTACTATTTTTGTAAAGGAGGTATGGTGAAATGGCTTTAACTGAAAAGCAAATACAAGATTTAAATAATATGAATGTCGCCGCTCAGAGAGCAGGTCTTGGAAATTTACTAAAAGGTTCAGAAACCCCTAGTGAAGTTTCAGAAGCAACAACTGAAAAGGCTGGAATTGTAAAACAAGCGAAGGCTCAGGCTGATTCTTCTGCTACGGGTTCCGATGTAGATACTTTAAAAACAGATTTTAACTCTCTACTTGCAAAACTAAGAGAAGCTGGTATTTTAGCAAGCGAGTGATTTTATGTTTATACTAAATATAGATAATCTGAATATCAGTAGTTCTGAATTTTTTATTTGCAAAAAAGAAATGTCTGATTTTTTAGTTAAGAACGGTTTTTGTTTAATACATGCCGATTATAGTTTGGATAAATATTATTTTATAAAAACTAAAAATTTGATTAACTTTTTGAGGGGTGGTGAGTGATATAGATACAATATTAAAATTTTCTGTAGATAAAATTGATTTTATGGAAGAAGCGAATAATTCTTTGTTTAGGAAAGCAAAGATTAAAGCTTTTGCAAGTGGAGAAAATGCTCACACCTTACCAGTCAGCGAAGATGTAATAAAAAAAAGTGCTTTTACAATATATAATAAACCAATATTATGGAAGTATGATGATAAATTAGATGATGCCATGGGGCATGAAGAGGATGAAGTTCCATGTGGATTTGTACCTGAAACATTTAACAAGAAAGATAATCCAATAAGCTTTGAGAGAAGTGAAGATGGCAGATTATTTATAGTAATAACAGCATATATATGGACTAAATATAGCGGAAGGCTAATAGAGATTTTTAACAGAGATGACAGTCATAAAGATGTTAGTATTGAAATGGTTATAGTCAAATCTGAAAACAAAGGTATTAGACCAAAGATATTAGAGTTTGTTATAGCTGGCATCACTATACTTGGTGAGTGGGTAAATCCTGCGTGTAAAGGTGCAAAAGCAGAATTATTAGAATTTTCTGAAGATAAGAAGAAATATGAATATATGAAAAATAAAATCGAAATCAAAAATGAAATAGATTTTGCAGTTTCTGGAAGTTGGAGAAATCCAAGGGGCAAATTATTTAATCCTATTATTGAGGCTTCTAATTTTAGTGAACTTTTTGATGAAGCATATTTATTGAACGATTCTACAGATAGAAATTCTAATATATCTGAACATATGTATCCACATCATGTTATTAAAGATGGCAAAATGGTGATTCATAAAGATGGTTTAAATTTTGCATTCAAAAGAGCTATATTACATGAAGATGTTAATGATAAAGTTATTGAACATTTGAAAAAACACTATATACAGCTTGGCTTAAATGCAAGTAATTATTCCGAATTTGATATAGATGATAAAACTTATAATAAATATTTTTCTAATATAATTTCTGAGGAAAAGGTAGGTGAAAAAGAATTGGATATGGAGAAAAATAAGGAACTTCTGTGTTCTTATTTCAGTCAATTTACATTTGCAAATGGTGAAGAGACTTGTGAAAAGTATTCTGTTGATGAAGTATTTGAAGATAAAGTAGTATGCACAGATAAAGAGTTTGGTTGCAAGTATGAGATTGGATATTCTATAAATGAAAATTCTGAAGTATTTGCAGATATGGAAAATATGAAGAAAATGGGAGACCAAAATATTGAGTCTGCCGCTCAAGAAGAAATGATAAACAAAGAGGAAGAACAACAGAAAGAAATTGCAGACGAAAAAGATATGTCTGAAGATGGCGGAAATGAAGAAGAAGATGAAGACGATGACGATGATGAAGATGACGATAAAGAAGAAAAAGAAGAAAAAATGTCATACGAAGAATTAGAAGCTAAATATTCTGAAATGTGTAACAAGTTTGCTGAATCAGAAGAGAAAAATCGGGCTTATATGTCTCAGATAGAGAGCATGTCTGATTATGAAGAGTTAAAGAAATTTAAGTGCGATATGGAAGAAAAAGAGAAGCGTGAAGCAGAAATGGCAGAAATGAATAAGGTCATGTCTGAAATAGAAGGCAGAGGAATTAAAATGTCTGATTCTGAGAAGCAAGAACTTATAGGTAAATTTAGTGAATTTTCGTCTGTTGATGCTTGGGCTAATTTTGCTAAAGCTCAGATTTTTGACAGAGTTGAAAATATAGATGGTGTACTTAAGATTGGTATGCCGTTCCAAAATAAAAATAAGTCTACAAGTGTATGGAGTAGATTATAATAATTTGAAAGGTGGATGTAATCATTATGGCTAATGTTGTTATAAAGACTATGACACAGTCTTATAATATTGATGCATATAACAGAACTGCTGTATGCGAAGAGGATATTGAAAATGGTTGTGTATTTGAGTTAAAGTCTTATTCTGAAGTTGATGGAGAAGGTATGGTTTGGAAGGCCGAGAAGCCAACTGCTGATACCGCTAAAGGACTTTGGATGGCTACTTCTCCCGAAGTTGTAATTACTAAGGGATATGATGGTGCTGAGTATAAGGGACTAACTCAAGACCCAAGAGCTTTTGTAAACATCGCTGGTAAGATGATTGATGCAATTTATCTTGCTCCTGGTGATATTATCGAGATGACTTGTGAAGGAATTTCTGGTGCTGACACCAATAATTACCTTGTTATTGATGCTAACAAGTTCAAGTTGAAGTCTAATGCTTCTGCTACTACTGGCCTTTCTCTAAGAAAGATTGGAACAAGCAGACTGCATATTGGTCAGGCTGGTGTTGCAAAGGCTCCAATTCCCACTTACAAGTATGTTGTGGAAATTAACTAATTATTTGTTGAAAGGGTGAATTAAGAATATGAATACACAAGTAATGTGTTTTAGCAATAACTACGAAGATGTTCGTATTGGTTTTAAGGATTATTTTAACCATTATCTATCAAAGGTTGAAGGTAGAACCGGACTTCAGTTTGATGATACTATAGATTTTGCAGAAAAGGAAAACAAGATTAACAAGGCTATGAAGGCAGAGATTTCTCGTCTTTCCGGTGTTAATTTTGATGACAACGGCATGGTGTCTAAGGAGATGTGGGCACAGCATCCTATGTTTAAGTGGGCTTCTTTTGCTGTAGCTAATGCTCTTATTGATATGGTTCTTCCTGATACTCTTGATAAGTCTATTGGTCTTTACACTGAGCAGAGATATGGTGCATATGGAGATAGCTTTGCTTTCGACATTGAGCCAAATGACTTGTTCTATGTTTCTAAGGCTGGTCGTGACCAAAGAACTGTGGAGTTCCAGAGACAATTCACTGGTCAGGTAACTGTTGTTCCTGAAAACAGAGAGATTACTGTGTTTGTTAACTTTTATCGTGTTCTTTGTGGTCTAGACTCTCTTGCAAAGTTTGTAAGTAAGGCAATTCTGTCTATCGAGACTCAGATTACAAGAGAAGTTTATAAGGCTTTTGATACAGCTATGGATGCTCTGCCTACTACTCCTGAAGATGGACTTCTTAAGGTAACTGGTTATAGCCAGGCTTCTGCTGTTAAGTTGGCTCAGACTGTTACTGCTTTTAATGGTGGTGCAAAGGCCGTATTCGTTGGTACTCAGGCCGCTCTACAGAATATTCTTCCTAACGACGCTAACTACAGATATATGCTTGATTCTGACTATGTAACTCTTGGTTATGTAAGAACCGCATTTGGTTATGACACTATGGTTCTTCCTCAGATTGCCGAGTGGAATACTCCTTACAAGCTGGCTCTTAAGGATAATAGAATTTATGTTGTATCTCCTTCCAGTCAGAAGATTGTTAAGCTGTGCTATGAGGGTAGCTCTACTACCAATCCTATGACTGCTTATGAGTCTGCCGATAAGAGAGAGACCACCACTATTAATAAGGCTTGGGGTATTGCTATTGCTACCAATGCTGTTGCCGGTGTTATTACTCTTGGAGATTAATTAAAACTTTTAGTATAAAGGGTCTATATAAAAATATAGACCCTTTATAAATTTAGTATGAAAGGGGTAAATTTGTTATGCCTGTAAATAGTAAAAATAATATTAAAAAAAATACAAGTAAGCCTACTGATGAAAAGGTGGTTGCTGAACAGAATAATTGCATTCAATTAGATGATGTAAAAGTTACTGAAGAAGCACCAAATGATAGAATCAAGAAATTAGAAGACCAAATATCTCAATTAACAGAAATCATGAAAATGATGATGGGTTCTCAAAATAAAGAAGAACCTGTTACAAAAGAAGATTCGGTCACAGAGGTAGATGAAGAAATGGAGTATGCAGAGCCTAATCCTAATAAGCAAATTAGAATTGTATCTCTATGTTATGGCTCTTTAAATCTATCTACAGAACCTTTTGGAAAAGGCAGATTACTTTCGTTCTCTAAGTATGGTGAATCAAAAATGGTATTGTATTCTACATTGATAGATATTGTGAACAATAACAGAAAATTCGCTGAACAGGGACTATTTTATATATTAGATAAAGATGCGGTTTATTACTTAGGACTATCTGAATTCTATAAAAATATAATTCCTATTGATTCTGTAGATAAGATATTTAATTATTCTACAAAAGAGATTGAATCTATGTTGTCTAATATCAACGATTCTCAGAAACAATCCATTGCACACACTATTGCTGATAAGATGTATGCTGGTATAGATTTTGATTTAAATAAAGTAAGCATTATTGATAAATGTTGTGGCACTGATATAATCGGAATGGTTAGAGAAATGAAAGAAATGAATGAGTCTCTTAAGAGAAACAAATAAAGGATAGGTGGTTTAATTGACTAAATTTGAGAGTATATATAGTCTATTTCTTGCCACCGTACAGGATTATCATATAAGTAAATTATTTGAAACAGATTTAGATATTGCAGAAGATTTATTACAAACATTCCTTATCAGAGCAGTACATAAATTTAAAAATTGTATAAAACCTATACAAAATTTAGATTTAGAAGCTAAGTCATTTAATACTGAGTTAGATATAAATGAAATAAATATATTATCAGATTTAATGGTTTTGTCTTGGCTTGAATGGAATAATAATAATATTTTACAAATGAACTTTTCTCTCAATGATAATGATTTCCGCCACTATTCAGAAGAAAAGAATCTAAAAGAAAAGACTTCATATACAGATAGATGGAGAGAAGAAGTAGAACAAGAAATGGTGGATTATGGTCTGTATCGAACACCCTTTAAGGAATGGGCGGTGGGAAATTATGAGTTGTAATATAAATGGAATTGAAATATCTAATGAAGAGTTAAATAAATATTATGATAAACTGATAAATAAAATTTTTGCAATATTAGGTGTATATGAAGATTGTGAAAAAGAGTCAGATTTTAGTAACTATGTTGTATATATAGACAGGGTTTTGACAGAACTTGTAGGTGGATATTATCTTATGAATTCTGAAGAATTTTTATCTCTATATAATATCCTATTAGGAATAAAATCTTCTGATAATTTCAATCATAAAAAGATAAAATCTATTGTATTTCATTGTATTTCAGTTGTCAAAAAGATGAAGGTTTAAGGAGCGATATGAATGAGTTATTATAATTCTTTTGTTAGAATAAACAAACCTCCATCTAAAGAATATAGAGAGTTCTATCAAGAATTAGTAAATTATTCATTTGAAAATGCTTCAACCTATTATTCAGATATTGGTGTTGAAGTAGAGTTTGGAACTTTAGATTTTAAACCATGCGATGCGAGAATAACTACATTGGTAGATGCTAAAACAGGCCAAAGAGTCAATGATGATTTCAAAAAACTAATATTTAGAGATTTATCTTATAATCCATTGATAGGAACTAGATTTAACTTTGAAGATAATGTGTGGATTGTATTTTCTACTGATAATATTAGGACAGATTCTTCTAGTGTATATGTAAGAAGATGCAATAATACAATTAATATCCAAGATAAATACGGAAATATACATACAGAACCATGTTTTATAGATTATGGTGTAACAGAAACACAACCATTTAGAAACACAAATATTGATGTACCCAATGGAAGAATTTCTGTACAATGTCAGTTAAATGTATGGACAAAGAATATAGGCGTAAATAGCAGAATTATGTTTGGAGGAAGCACATATAAAATCAGAGAGCTTCATAAATATAATAGAGCTTTTACATTCAAAGACGATTCTAGATGTCTTATTGCTTTTTATGCAGACTATGATGAAATTGCACCAGATGATAATGTTGAGTTAAATATAGCTAATTATAAGTGTATTAACTATATTATAAATATACCTAAAACAATAAATACATCTATTGGCAAATCTGAAAAAATAGATTCTAGTGTTGTATTAGATGGAGAGATTGTAGAAGAGGAATTGTTTTGGGAATCTACCGATAATCTTATTGCAAAAGTTGATAAAGATGGAGTTTATACGGCAATTGATTCTGGCGAGTGTGAAATAATAGCAAGACTAAAAGGAAATCCTTATTTTTGTTCAGTTTGTAATGTTTCTGTTTCCGATGAAGATATTGTTGAGTATGAAGATGTGATTACTCCGAGTATTAGAAGAATCAAAATTAATAGCATTCAAGAATATTCAATTTATGAATATAAAAACGGAATAAGACAAGATACTAAATTTGATATTGTATGTTGTGATATGCCTAAGAGCAATTATAGATTTGAGTCTGATGGAAACAATTTTTATATACAAAATCTAAAGTATACAGAAGATTATATACTAAGGGTTATATGCACCAATCAAAGAACCAACGAAGAACATACATTTTATATTGAATTTGGAGGTCTTTTCTAATGGCTTATTTTGAAGAATGTGACGCTATATTAAATAACATTATTGGAGAAAAAATATTAAGAAATCAAAATATCTGTAAGCTATTATACTATTATCCTGAATGTACAGATTATAGTTATGACCCCTTATCTCAACCGGATATTAAAGATACAAGTGTCTTGTTAATGGAACATGTATTTCCAATGCCAAAATTACCAGATTTAGAGACAGAGCAAAAGGGCTATATGACCGTTACAATTTCTGGTGGAGATAAGTATAGCTATGATTCTAATGATGGATATAGAAGAATAAATATAATATTTGATATTATAGTTCATTTAAAATCTTGGATGATAAAAGATTCCTATCGTGTATATAAAATAGCTGAAGAAATTGATAAAATGTTAAATTACCAGCAAACAGATTTACCTATTATTAATAGACCAATATATTATGGATTTAAAAGCAGAGATTATAGTAATTATTTTTATGGTTTGCAATTAGTCTATCAGTTCGTTGTAAATAGTAATATTGAATGCGCCCCTATTCCACAAAATCTCAACATTAAGAAAAACGAAGATGAAGATTGTGAATGCAATTCTATGTGTTTTTCTAAAATATTAAACAGGAGATAGTATAAATGGAATTGTCTAGATTACTTTTGCAAAGTGGGGACAATATACCTTTTTATGAGAAGGACGGAGTTCAGTATTGCATTAAAAATCCTAAACTGATAGATATAATTAATTTAGATAAGAAACAAGAATCTCTTTATTTTAGATATTCATATTTGCTTACTAATACTGTTCTAGACTTTGCAGACATACTTTATATGGAGCAAAATATATGGTATGAAGATATTGATGATTGGGAGTTTTTCTTACAAAATGTTGTATCTAGTGGAGAAGAAGTCTCAGTATTAAGTATAAAAGATAATTCTGATAGTAAAATAGAACTGGTTAATAAAACAATTAAAATTAATAAAGATTATACAGATGCATTAAATTTCTTTTTTGAAACAAGTGGAGAGTATGTTTTATGGAAACATAATAGTAATCCAGAAGATAAAAGTTATAATAATATTTTCATTATAAATGTAAATGAGCTTAATTATTTATATGACAAATGTTATATATATAATGATAAAAATCTTAAGATAAATGCTCATAACTACAAAATTATGTTAGATATACTAACAAAAATCAACTGGATAAAAAAAGATTATGAATTTATGCATGGTGGTAATAAACATGCTAAGAAATATATTCTAAAATATGATTATAAAAAAAGAAATAAGAAAAAAAAAGAAGATAACTATGTAGATTTAAGCAGTATGGTAAGCTCATTGGTAGTCAAAGGACAAAAATATGACGATGTATTAAATTATTCAATTTATTTAATATATGAGTTATATTACAGATTAAGAAAAGTTGACGAATGGAATAATACAATGATGGCATTATCAAATGGTAATATAGATACTAAAAAGAACCCTATCAAATGGGAAAAAATTGATTGGAGTTCTGTAATTAATACATAATAATATAATTTAGAAATGGAGTGAGATGTTAGTATGGCAGTTATGGCTACACCTAAGAAATTTGCGATACAACAAGTCTTTGAATTGCTATTAAGAAAGCCTTCTGATAGAAGTATTGTTGCTTATCTTACAGATACAAAAACAACTGGTATGGAAAATACTATGGAAATGGTATAAAATTGGTGTACCACATGAAAATCTCTTTAACTGCGGGGAGTTCCTTAGAGCTTAATCAACCAAATTATCGTAGTAATACAGATAATGGCGAGGGTAATGACCGAGGTATGGTAAAATTGGTTAAGATTGGATAATCCGCATCTAATATTCTTAATATATTCCTCTTGTTTGAGAGGTGATAAATATTGATTTATTTAAAAATAGATATACCTAAAATAGAAGAAAGATATATTATATATAAAAACGGAGATATATTTGATAAAAAACTTAGAAAGTATTGCAAAAAATATTTAAATAGAAAAGGATATCATTGTGTATGGATTGCAAATATTGGCAAGAAATTATGTGTACACAGATTGGTACTTTGTAAATATAATCCAATAGATAATGAAATATATTTACAAGTTAATCATAAAAATACGATTAAAACAGATAATAGGTTAGAAAATCTTGAATGGATGACCCAATCAGAGAATCAAAAGCACGCATTCGAAAATGGTCTAATTTCAAGGCAAGAAGAATCTAACTCTCAGTCTAAATTAAGCGAAGAACAAGTTAAATCAATTATATCAGAATTATTAAATGAAGTTCCTATTAAAGAAATTGCTCTTAAATATAATGTTTCAAAAGGAATGATTTCTAGAATACGAACAAAAAGAGCTTGGATTAATCTTACTAAAAATATAGAATTTCCTATTTCAAAATATTCTAATAATGTTAAATCTATTTATGATGGTGTAGAAGACGAACTATTAGAGTGCTTAGAAAATGGAGAGGATTTAGATTCAATTTCAAAAAAACTTCATTTAAGTAAAAGATATATTAGAGATTTTAAATATAGAAAATTAGGTGTATATTAAGAATAAAGTTCAACGACCATCCCTTCGGTTGCTGAAATGCAACAATAGGAGTAGGGCCAAGTGGTGGGTGAAAATCCCTTAAATCGAAATGGGAGATGGCATAAATATTTTTATGTCAAAGATATGGTCTTAACGCTTACAGAGATGTAAGGAAGTTTTTCAAAACTGTGTGAATTAACGAATCACATGAAAAATATGACCCAACTGGTGCAAGAGGTAATGTATATATTGGAGTAAATACATGCTCCCTATAATTTTAAGGATTATAGAAAACTCTTTTAATTGCTGGAAACTCTTAAAGCTTGACTAACTAAAACATAATCTTAAATGATAAGTGTGAATGTTGCGAAAGCAGAAAAAATAGTTGAGATGACATATGGCGTAAGCCTAAGTGTTTTTAAAATAGACAATCAGCAGGTAAGATTATTATATATATAAATATCATATCGACCTTAATTTTTAAAATATAAGGTGGTATTTTTGGTTAAATTAAAAACAGTATAACATGGAAAAAGTAAGATATTATTTATTTATATATAATAATAAACTTCAACGACTATCCCAATGGTGGTGAAAATCCACAATAGGAGTAGGGCCAAGTGGTGGGTGAGAATCCCTTAAATCGAAATGGAGAGTACTTATTTGTTATAGGTAGTGATATAGTCTAATCTATATAGAAATATATAGCAGTTTTATTTACGGCGATAAAACGGGCAAAATCTAACGAGTTTTGCTGAATGTCATGCAGGATTTGCACATAGCCGTAGAGCAACACTGAATGTAACTGTTGCAACTTGGAACACTGATGTACTTGCCGTTCAGAATGGTACAGAAGTTGTTACTGATAGTCATGATATTACTTATTATGATGTAATTCAAGGTAAATCTGGTGCGTTTAATACCAAGTTTACAGCGGTTGGTGCCACTGGTGCTGAAATCGGATTTGTTTACAAGGTAGAAAGTGATGGTACTTATTCTAAGACATTTAAGCAGGCTCAAACTGCTACTGAGTCTGGTACTTTTGCTTATGCCACACAGACAAAAGCTATTACTTTTGCTGAATCAGATGCAGAAAAGCCAAAGGACGGGGATTATATCGCTTGTGCTTATGCGTTTAGATCAGCTACAAATGCACAAAGAATCACAGTAAATTCTGATGGCGTTCCGCCTGTAGTTATTGTATCTGCTTATGGTCTTGCAAGAGACATATGTAATGGCGAGCTGTTCCCCTGTGTAATTGAAGGAACCGCCCAGATTGATGGTAACTGGAACTTTGACTTGTCCGCAGATGGCGAACCCGCAGTTCAGAACTTGACTATGGAATTTGTTAAGGGATGTCTGGATAAGACTCTTTATACATTTACTGTATTCACCGAGGATGAAGAGGGGGAATAATTCCCCCTACTGATTCTGCTACCGTAGGTAGGGGGAAAATAGGAGAAGCAAAGGTAGGAAAAGCTTGAGGTGAGTTAAATGAGTTATGAACCAACAGTTTGGAGAGATGGGGACTTAATTACAGCGGACAAAATGAATAAAATGGAAAACGGTATTAGAGATAATCAGGGTGCAGATGGAGCTGCCGCTACTGTAAGCGTAGGAGAAGTTGTTACTGGTGAACCAGGAACAAACGCTTCTGTAGAAAATACCGGAAATGCAAGTGCCGCTGTATTAAAGTTTACAATTCCCAAAGGTGAAAAGGGAGATAAAGGAGACAAAGGCGATACTGGTGAGCAAGGGCCTCAAGGAGAAAAAGGTGAACAGGGTGAACAAGGCCCACAAGGACCAAAGGGAGATACATACGAACTTCCTTCTGCCACCCAAGAGGCTATTGGTGGTGTAAGACAAGTTGCACCAATTTCAGATATTTCTAAAGCTCCAACACAAGAAAACTTTAATAACCTATTACAAGCTCTACGAGATGCGGGTATTTTAGCAGTTAGTGAATAATTGTAAAAATTATACCACATTTTAAATTGAGTTACATAGCAAGATAATCTAATATTTTTTAAATTAAATTTTAAACTGTGAGGATGGTTTGAAATAGAAAGTAGAAGGAGAACGAAGTATGATTTTAAAGATTATGTCCTATGAAATTAGAGATGGCGTAGCGTATGAGGTAGCGGATTTTATTGATAAAATTACTCATGCTAGCGTGAAAGCAAATGACGACATTAAAACACCAGAAGTCCATTGTACTTTTGAGAATGGTGCAAATATAACAATTTCTGTGCCTGATGTAGCATTTCTGATGAATGATTCTGGTAAGACAATTGAAAAGATTTTTAATGGTTATAATAATGAATCTAAAGAAACGCTTTCCTGTTTGCATGAAGCTATCGACTTTGTCAAGGACAAGTCGCTTGAAGATTAAGAATTAAAACAGTGCGGCGGAAATCAAAACCGCCGCACTTATTTTTGTATGAAAGGGGTATGTTTGTGATTAACACCGTTTCTGCTGTTTACATTGTTAAGAACGAACAAGAAAATATAGAAAATTCTATAAAAAGTATAATAAATGCTGTTGATGATATTATTGTTGTAGATACAGGTTCTACTGATAACACTATTGATGTTTGTAATAAATTTAATTGTAAAATATATAACTTTAATTGGAATGGAAATTTTTCTGATGCTAGGAACTATGCTATGAGTTTTATAAAAAGTGATTACTTTTTCTTTTTAGATGCAGATGAATATTTTGAGCGAGAAATTAACGAAACAGATGTTGAACTTATAATAAAAGAAATTGAGAAGCATGGTGCTGATGGCGCTAGATTCACTACTAATAATTTTGATATTATTAATGGGGTTTCATTATATAATAGTTATAACATTAAATTTCTAAAATATAGTGATAAATTAAAGTATTTTAGAAAAGTACATGAAATTATAAAAAAAGATAATAATTCTATTACTACTATACTTTATAATGGAATTAATATTATACATACTGGATATTCTTCCAATTTGTCTTTAGACAAAGCAAAAAGAAATTTGGATATATTAGAGAATACAGAAAATTTAGAAACTATGGATTATTTTTATTTGGCAAGAGAAAATTTAGCAACAGAAAATATTGAAAACGCTGAAATATATTGTGATTTATTTTTTAATCAAAAAGATTACATGGATATAATTAATAAGAGTGATATAGCATATTTAATATATTCTTATAAATATTATATTATGGAAAAAAGAAATTGCTCCTATATAGAAAAAAGAATTTTTGTAGATAAGATGTTGAATGAAATACCAAATATATCTCAAACATATTATATTCAAGGTGTACTTGAAGAAGACAATGATTATGATTTAGCATACAAGTCATTTATGGAGTGTATAGAAATGGAAATAGAACCTAAATTTGACTATATTAATATGTTTAATATATATGAACCAGATATATATTACAGACTTTCTGTTTTAGATTCTATATATGGAGAAAAAGGCAGAGCCATCAGAAGAGCTATGGTTTCATGCATGTTAGATAAAACCAATATTTTATATCTAACTAATTTGCTTGGGTTGTTAAAAAATAAAGATGATAACTATATTATAGATATGATTTATAATATATATAGACCATCTATTACATCTCAATTTGAATTCATAGTTAAAGCTCTTTCTAATACAAATCTTAATTCTGTTTTATTATATTTTACAAAAGAATATAACATAAAACATAATGGTGGTAGCAAATTAGTATATTTAGGTATGATTTTATCTAAAGAATATGAAAAAGCTATTGACAGTGCTTTATCCATATATGAGAATAGCGGTAATTTAGAAAACCAGTTTATGGCTACACTTTCTGTAATTTGTAGCAAAAATATAGATTTGTTTAATAAAAACAAATATCGTTTTGAAAAATCATACCAAAATATAATTGAATATTATTTTGGTATTTCAAATAAATTAACAGAAGAAGAAATGCATGAATATGTAAATATTTATATTAGAATGCATCTTCTTAAAATTGATTTTATGGGTAATTTGTCATTGGAATATATAACAGATGAAGATTTGATTAATATTCTAAACGCATATGAAACAGCTAAAGATTATAAGAATGTTATTTTAGTATCCAACTCTGCTCTTTCATATGGTAATAAGTTTAATAATTGTAAAACAGAAATTTGTAAAAAACTTATATTTAGCTTGCTTATAACTAGAAAATACAAAGAGGTTATTTTATTAAATCAAAAATACTCAGAATATATTCCAGAAAATTGCACAAGTATATTAAGAAAAGCGGGGGCTTTAAATGCCTAAATATAATAGAAAATGTTTTTATTGTGGTAAAGAATATTATTGTTGCTCTTCTTGTGTTGGAATAAATTCTTGGAAAAATACTCATTGTTCTATTGATTGTTTTTTGAAATCACAAGAAGAGAATAAAGAATCTCATCCAATTCTAATTAACAAGGAGGATAAAGATGTGATTGTTTTAAGAGCTGGATTAAAAAACGGTAAAACAATTGATATTATAGGTTATGATTTAGATTTAGGTAAATTTGATTGCGCAGACGGCACAACAAAAATATTTGATGATTTTTCTTATTTTATAGTATCTTCTGATGAAATGAAGATGTTTACTTTAAAAAATAAAACAACTAAAAAATCTTATAAATCTGTAAAAACAAATAGAGAAAATGAAGTGTAAGAAACCATAAGAACTTTGTTTTCGTGAACAAAAGGGATTTATTTTAGAAATAATAGCAATTATTTTGCTATTGATAAATAAATGGAGGTAATTTCTTATGGCAAAGACAATTAATGTAAAGAATCTAATCCTTCGTCATGACACTTTAGAGAATTGGCAATCCTCTAATCCCGTCTTAAAAAAGGGAGAGATGGTTTTAGTATATGATGCTAAGTCCCCAAAAGACCCTGTAAAGATTAAGATTGGTGATGGCTCTTCTAATTTTAATACACTTCCTTATCAGAATGATGTAATAGCAGAAGCAAAGGCACCAACCACAGAAGATAAGGGTTATAAACTTGGTAAGATGTGGGTAGATACATCTAAGCACCAAATTTATATGCTGTTTGATGAGCAAGAAGAGAGCGGAGCAGAATGGAGACAGCTTGCTACAATGAATGATTTGGAAGACCTTGGCGCTGGTGACATGCTTAAGTCTGTATTCGCAACCCAAAAGCCGGGCGAAGGTTATGTAGATAAGGCTGTTATGGCTGATACTGCTACTAATGCTACAAGCGCCGCTAAGTTATCAGAAGCCAGAAACATTAACTTAACAGGTGATGCAACTGGTTCTGCTTCTTTTGATGGTTCTGCCGATGCTAATATTGCTGTAACAATTAGCAATGATACTATAGCTGGAAAGGCACCTGCATTTGTAGTAGCTGGTGAGAGAGCCAATATCGCAACAGGTGAAACCATTGCAGTTATGCTTGGTAAGATAGCTAAGTTCTTTACTGACCTTAAGGGGCTTGCTTTCAAAGACAAGGTAGCAATGGCAGACTTTGATACTGATGTAACAGAGAAGTTCAGCTCTATTGATACTGCTATTTCTAAAAAGCAAGATACTATAACTGTAGATGCTGATAAGGCTCTAATCTCTAACGGTGAGGGCAAGGTTGCCGCTTCTACTGTTACCGCTACTGAGCTAAGCTATCTGTCTGGTGTTACTGGCGGTATTCAGGCACAGCTCGATAACATTCCTAAGTATGTATACCTTGATGGTATTGAGATTAGTATCGCTGACGATTCTGAACAGTCCGCTATTACTGAGGCCGCTCAGATCGCCCTTGCTGAGGAGTACCCCGAGGCTGTTAAGTGGAACGCTGTAACTGTTAATGTTACCTTCACTCCTTCTGATGTAGAGATTGACGAGCTGTTCTACTTCAACGGCACAAGCTGGGTCTACTTAAACAAGGTGTCCACTGGTGTTCAGCGTGCTAACGGCACTACCGCTGGTATCGTTGAGAACTCTGCTGATGTAACCTTTGTTGACGGTCAGGCTACTGTAGTTCAGGCCGGTAAAGTTAAGAATGCTCTTACTGCTGGTGGAAAGACCTTTGATGGTTCTGCCCCTGTTACTATTGTGGCTTCTGACTTAGGTGCGCTGACAGCCGTTCCAGAAGAGTATGTTACGAATACAAACTTCGCAACCGCAGAAAAGGGTGGAGTTGTTAAGAGTTCCGTAGATACCAATAAGGTCACTGTTGGAGCCGATGGTACTATGACAGTAAATACCATTGAGGCTTCTAAGATCTCTGGTGCTGTTGCTAAAGCTTCTAAGCTTACCAACGCTTTAACAATTCAAAAGAATGGCACACTTGTTGATACTTTTGATGGTTCTCAGGCTAAGACTGTTAATATTGAAGTACCCACTGCTTCTACTCAATTGAGCGATACTGCACATATTCTGTATGATACAGATGAAATTGTAATTAATTGTGGCGGTGCGGCTCAAAAATAATTAACTTATAGGGGCAGTTTGTTACTGCCCCTTATTTTTTTATTATTAAAGGAAGGAGTGTGTATTTTGTTGAAGAATGTAAAAGCTCGTTTACAGATTAGAGCTGATAGTAAAGAAAATTGGGAATCAGTTAATCCAATACTCCTTTTGAATGAACTTGTTGCAGAAACTCAATCTGATGGTAATTTCAAATTCAAATTAGGAAATGGTACTGATAATTATATAGATTTGAAATATTTTTCTACAGAACAACCAGTTAACATATTCAATTGTAATTTGAGCGTAGAAAGTTGGTCTGAGCATCAAACTGGTGTTTGGAAGCAAACAGTAACTAATGAAAATATCAAGTCTGCATATCATGTTTCTATAGAAGCAAGTGCTTCAGAATTTATATCTCATATGAATGACATACCTATTACTAATTTAATTGTAGGGAATCCATCTGATGGTTCTGTTGATATATACGCTATTAGTGATGAAAAACCAAACAAAGTATACAATATAAAACTTGTTATGCAAAATTGCAATATTATAAACTAAAAGAACAGGGAGGTGTATTGAATGATAAGTTTTGGGAAACTTCCTGACGATTCTTTTGTTAATTCTGTAGCTATATATAGAAACATAGGCTATCAAACATATTATAATTTTAATACACAGGACTTGGGTATTCTTTACACTTCAACAGAAGATGAGTTTTTGGTTCCAGATAAGAATTCATATATAGATACCCCTACAGTAGATATTACTTCTCCAATTGGTGCTGAAATTATTAATTTTTATTCGCCTGTTAAATATCAAAAAACCGATATATATAAGGTTAATAATTCAGAATATCAGGTATATGATATGAATAATAATATATTAGAAGTTGGTTGGGAAGAAGGAGTTCCTGTTACTTTAATAATTTATAATAATAAGTTATATTTTAATATAATTATAAAAAACAACCCATCTCTTGAGGAGGTGCGTTAGCTATGATAAGTTTTGGTAGAATAAATCCATATAAATTTGTAAATTGCACAGTAGAATTAGAAGAGTCTTATAAAGGATATATGACTACTGAAAATAAAATATTAGCTACAAAAGATGGTAAAATATATGCGTTAAAGAAAGAGGAGGTGAAAATATAAATGGCTGAATTATATCAAGGCAAATTTAGTGGAGAAGAAATTGACTCTGCTATAGAAAAAATTGAAGCTATTCAAGGACTGCCTGCCGGTGGTACTATCAATCAAATGCTGATAAAAAACAGCTCTAATGACTATGATACACGGTGGGAGAATGTACCCCAAGGATTACCAGGTGGTGGCGCTCCTGGAAACATTTTATTCAAAACAGGAAACTATGCAGAGTGGAAAGCAATTAAAAGCGACACGGTTCTTTATGACGGTGAGTATATTACCATGCACACAAACAACCTTGGGTTATTCTGGATTGAGATAAAAAAGAGCCTCACAGTTGAACTTTCAGTAAATACAACAACATCTTTGATTCCCAATATTAAATCGTATTTTGGAACTTTCGAAGAAACTATAACAGGCTATGATTTTTCATCACATTTATATCGAAAAAACATTAAAAACCAACTAATTGATGTAAGTGATAATCATATTTCACAGATCGATTTTCAAATATTAGCGAATAAATTTAAGGTGAGTCAACTCACACTTGGAACCGATGGTTACAGAGGTGATTCATTACCGATGTTCGAACCTCTGTTAGTATGGGTTGAAAAATAATAAAATTTTATTTTCAAGGCCGGCACAGAGCCAGCCTTACAAATAAACTGTCAATCCACAAAACAACCAAACTTTACACAGAAACTTTATGTAACCTGTATATTGACACAGCACTGTATACAAAAATAATATATATATATATAAATAAGGAGAGTTGATTTCCAATATGGCTTATAAATACAAGATAACTGCTTCTGAAAAAAATACAGAAATTAGATTCATATCTCCTAAAGATTATGACCCAAATGACAGTTATGAGTTAAATGGTAAAGAAATAGAGGTCTTTGATTTAGATGGTAATCAAATTCAATATGGCTGGAGTGCAGATGTTCCGGTTAGATTTATATTAAGTGAAGATAAAACAAAAGCTTATGCTAATATTATTTACAAATAAAAAGTAAGAAAGGAGTATAATTAAATGTCTATACAATTTGGTAAAATTAACAATAATATTTTTGTTAATTCTACTGCAACATATGAGAATGGTATTTTAAATATTAGTAGTCCATTTAATTCTCGAATAATTAATTTTTATAATCCTTCTATTTTAAGTTCTGATACAACAGTAAGGGTAAATGATACTATTGTTAACAAAAAAAATATATTAAATAAAACAGCAGATATATCTACTTTTGCTGTTGGTGCTCCTATTAAATGTATTTTAGATAATAATAATAATTTATATTTTCAAACATATAAAAGTTTGTAAAATAATAAGGCGGTGTATTTAATTGGCTTATAAATTAAATAAAAAGCAAATTGAACAATTAAATATGTCTAATGAAGCATCAAGAAGATTTGGTGGAATCGGTCTTGGTAGTGTTATTGAAGAAATATCTAAATCAGAAGGAGGCGGTGGTACTCCTCCTGATTATGATGAACTTCAAGACACTGTTTCTGGACATACACAAGATATAAAAACAATAAATAGTCAAATACAAACTATAAATGAAAATATCGAAGGATTATACAATCCTGATTCTATAGATGCTGGTGATGCTGATAATACTGATATGAATAACGCTATGTTAATGCGTTCAGTTATTAAGCATACAGAAGAAACAATAGAATTTTCCGTTGTAGATTCTCCTAAATCTGAAAATGAATATGCTACAATAGATGAGATTGCAGATGTTTTATCTGAGACAAACAGATATTCTAATGTAATAATAAATATAAAGGCAAGCAAAGATATAACATATAAAACAGATACATATTTTAATGGTTATGGCTTTAGAACTTTAACATTAAATTTTGATAGAAAAATAAATATAGATAGTGCTATATATTTTAAAAATTTTGTTGATGTTACCATATTTGGAAATGGGAGAACATTGTATTTCAACAATTCTTTTATCAATATTAAGAATTGTGGACAAATATATTTAAATAATTTTATATTGAATGCAAGTGCTAATTCTAAAGATTTGAATAATATAATAATATCTGATTCATGTTCTGTGTATTTAGATGCAGTTTCTCTTAATAAAGGAAACAATTGTATCAGTATAACAAATACCAAAATCCTAAATGCTAATCAAGTAAAAAATATATCTAATAAAGCACTAAATATAAGTTATATAATAACAACTAAAGATATATATGATAAATTAGTTCCATTTTCCAATATGACCAACTATTTAATCTATAATTAAAGGGGTGATTTAATTGGCTTATAATTCTAAATTTAGTGGAACTGAGATTGATGAGGGTATAGAAAAAGCAAGAGCCATACCTGATGGTGGAACTACAGGACAAGTATTAACTAAGAAGAGTGGGGCGAATAATGATTTCCAATATCAAAATGCAAACGCTCATACACATTCACCAAGTCAATTAACATCTGGTACATTACCAACAGGAGTTAAAGCAACTGTAAGTACAGATTATACTGTATCTAGATTGAGAAACATCAAAGCTGGAACCGCTGATTTAGAGGCGGGTGTTAGTGAACTTGAAAACGGAACAATTTATATTGTTTATGAATAAGGTGGTGAATTTATGGCAAAAGGAGCTTATTTTGGTGTAAATTCATTGGCTAAAAAAGTAAAAAAGATGTATATTGGTGTTGGTGGAGTTGCTCATAAAGTTAAAGTTGGATATTTTGGAGTAAATAATAAAGCATACGAAATATATAACGATAAAAATTTTGTCATGCCAGAATTTTCTGGAAGTCACGCTATTTTTGGTGATGAAAATTCTGGTAGAATTGAAATATATGAATCTGGGACACTAAAACTTTACCCTGGAACATACGATTATTTTCTTGTTGGTGGTGGTGGATGCACACGACCATGCTACTGGTATATTTCTGACAGGAATGATGCTGAAGGTGGAGCTGGCGGAGGATACACCAAAACAGAAAAAGATGTTAATATAAACAAAACAGAGCAGATGCTTGTATATATTGGAGCTGGAGCAACACAAACAAAAACTTCTGATGGAAATGTATCATGGTCTCCCTCCGGAGGAAGCACATCAATAGGCTATATTTCTGCTAGTGGTGGATGGACTAATGGGTATAAAAATGATAGTTCAGAATACGGCGACTCATTAGCAATAATGTATGGTGGAGATGGCGGTTCCGGCGGAGGAAATATACCATATCGCAATGATGATATTCCTAATGGCGCTTCTGACGGTGCAACTTCACAAAAATTTGAAAAATATGGTGGTGGGTATTATGACGGTGGAATTGGTCAAAATACTACTACAAGAGCATTTGAAGACCCAGATGGCGTTTTATATGCTGGTGGTGGAGCTGCTGGTAGACCATCTAGGACTGGTTCTGCTGGTAAAGGTGGATTAGGCGGGGGTGGAAACGGATTTTCTAACTCTGGTGGCAGAGCTACTCCTGGCACACCAAATACTGGTGGTGGAGGAGGTGGCAATGGTGTATATGGAAGCACTACAAAATATATGGGTACTGATGGAGGTTCAGGAATCGTAATTATTAGATGGAATAATATTTGATAAGGAGAGATATTATGAGAAAGGCTGTAATAAAGTTAGATAATGATAATCAAACAAAAGGAAAAGTTTATAACATAATTGAATGTTCTGATTCTGGAATAGATGGTATCAGGTTTCCAAATGGATACACTATTTGGGATTGTACACAATATGCTGTTAAAATTGGTGATGATTGGGAAAATGGTGTATATACTAGTGGTGATAAAAATGTACCATATATTCCATCAACAGAAGAGAAATTATCAGAAACACAGCAAGAGGTTTCTAATCTTGAGGATAGTATGTTGAGTTTAATGGATACTATGGTTACTACAATGTAAGGAGTGATTATATGTCACCTATGTTTAATTTTGTTAAATCTATGTATGAAAAAGGCAAAGCAGATGCTCAAAGAGTAAAAACTTATGTACCAAAATTCATAACAGAAGAAGAATATAAAGAAATTACAGGTGAAGAATATAATAAATAATAGAGGTTGATTTTATGGAAAACTTAATTAACTTATTACTATCAAATGTCCAAATGATTGGTGCATTTATGATACCATTTTTGCTAATGAGAATAGCTGATATTTGCTTTGGTGTTATCCTTGCTTTCAAGGATAACACTTTAACATTCGATTGGAAAAAACTTCTAAACGGAATTGGTTGGGGCATAGTATCTGCTATTGGAATTATATCTCTTGGAAGTGGAGTTGTAATCCTTCCAGAACTTTTAGATATATTCCAAATAACCATTGTAGATTCAGAAGTATTAGGTACAATGATAAATACTGCTTCTATAATAGGTGTACTTGTAACCTCTATCTTAACATATGGTAAAGACGCTTACCAAAAAATGTTAAAAGTTTTTAATATGAAAGAAACTGATGTTACTAAATCTACTCGTATAAATGAGGATGGTGAGGAAGATGTCAGATACTCTTAATAGCCAAGTTTTAATACTTCCAATCAATAATTGTGCTTTTTCTGCTGGATATAAAAATCAGGCATACTTAAATCAACAAGGTTATAATCATTATGGAGTAGATTTATATTCAAATGTTGGAAATCAAACAGTCTATGCTTGTGGAGATGGAGAAGTCGTAGCTTGTGGATGGGATGGAGTTAGAAACAATGAGAGGCTTGGTAATGTAATAGCCATTATTTACAAGAATGTTAGATTGTTACACGATGCTTCCACCGCCACAGGGAAAACCTATAAATCAGGAGACATAATAGATTTAACTTGTAGAATGTTTCACTTTGATAGTATAAATGTCAAAGTTGGAGATAAAGTTACAAAAGATACTGTAATAGGTATGTATGGTAATACTGGTTCTACACTTGTAAATGGTAAAAGAATGGGAAAACATCTTCATATTGAATTTGACATAGATACTCAATGGCCTACATTAACATATGGAGTATCTAAAGGTGGTGCTATATTTAATCGCACAGAAGATGTAAATAAAGCTGGTGGTTTAGCCGACTCTACAATTAATCCATCTTATATATGGTCTTTAGATTATAACCAATCTATAAAAGGTATATATTCTGGCTGGTATACAAAAGATGATATAAATCTACCAAAATATGCTGATGTTGTAGATAAAGAAGAAAAGCCGGTTTCTAATAATTTTGTTGCTGAAGGTATAGACATTTCAGAGCATAATAGAAACGACATTGATTTTATCAAAGTTAAAGAGTCTGGAAAAGATTTTGTAATGGTTCGTGCAGGATGGACTTGGTATGAAGGTGGATTTGATATTGATGATGAATTTGAAAACAATATTAAAAAAGCTATAGATGCTGGTCTTGATGTTGGTGTGTATGCATATGCTTATGATAAATCTGTTGAAGCCGCTAAGATTGGAGCGCAAAAACTGATTGAGCTAATTAAGCCATATAAACTGACATATCCTGTTGTATATGATATAGAGGACGATAAGACTTATAGTGGAGAACTTATAAATACTCCAACAGAAATTGCAGATGCTTTCTTGTCAGAGATTGAAAAAGCTGGATACTACTCTATGTTATATAGTTATATAGGATTTATAAATAAGTATCTCGACATGGAAAAATTATCTAAATATGATACTTGGATAGCCTATACTGGAACTACTTCTATGAGCATAGATGAAAGATTTAACAAACTAAATCAATTATACAAACGCCCATATGGTATATGGCAATATGCCGGAGACGCAGATGGTAAATGTGAAGGTGTTAATGGGGCTTGTGATAATGATTATGCTTATAAAAATTATCCAGTTTTAATCAGAGAAGCAAAACTAAATCATCTTGATGAAGACACTGAAACTTCTAAAAATGAGACAATTATAGCACTTAAGAAGGAAATAGAAAAGCTTAATAAAGATTTATCTAATATGAAGCAAGAAAGAGAGATTGCTATATCAGAAAACAAATCTTTGAGAGATTATATTTCTGAAATTAAGAAAGATATTATAGATTATGGAAATTCTATTGGAGAAGATGGATTTTCAATCTAAATTAAAATCTTTACTATAATAAATTGATGGGTATGGGGTGGGAATAAATTAAGGTTATCAATTTATTAGTTTAAGTAATGAAAGGGGTTTATTATGGTTCCAATTTTTAATGAATATATTAAGTATTTAAATGATAATGGTATAGATTTAGGATTAGAAGAAGGAACATATTGGTTAGACAATGTAACGGTTAAAGCTTTTGATAAGCAAGGAATAGAGAGGAAATTATATAAAATTATTGTTTCTGATGATTTTAAGTTGAGTTATAAAAAATATAATCTTCCACAAAAAGTAATCAATAATGGTTTTGAAACTTGGGAAGATACAGTTAATAGGAATGAAAAACATTTAAGAAAGATAGAAGAAAATTCTATTAACTTAATTAAAGATAGATGCAGTAAATATCCTGATTCCAAGAAAGTAATACTAAATAGCACAGGAAAGGATAGTATGGTCGTTAGACACCTTGCAAATAAGTCTGGTGTAGAGTTTACTAATTATTTAACAAACTCTACTATAGAGTATGGGGAGAGTGTTAAACTTGCTAAAAAGTTAGGATTTATATTTATGCACCCGCAAAAAGAAAGAAGTTTCTTTGAATGGCAAAAGAGAACTTCCTTTATCCCAACTAAATTGCATAGAACTTGTTGTACTTACTTCCAAGAAAGACCAACACTTGAATTCTTTGATAAGGATGAAAATATCCTATTCTTACTTGGCATGAGAAGAGAAGAAAGTAAAACTCGTTCTCAGTATGAACACGATTGGAGAAATCCTGTTTGGGGTAAAAAGAGACCTTGGTTTGGTCTTCTGCCTGTTCTTATGTGGACTGAGTTTGATATTTGGTTATATATTTTAATGGAGAAGGTAGATTTTAACCCTTTATACAAAAAAGGATATGAAAGAGTGGGTTGAGATACAGCTCACTATAAATCCCTTTAACTGCTGGAAAACCTTTAGGGCATTATTAACTACAGCATATAGATGAAATAAGCTAAAGTGCGAATGTTTGAAAATAATAATGATTAGGCAATCAGCAACGAAGCCTTGAACAGAGGAACGCTCAACGACCATTCCGAAAGGAAGTAGGAGAAATCCGAAACAGGGGATAGCATGGATGTTTTCATGTTAAAGATATGGTCTAACCTTGCATGAAAGTGTATAGATAAACTAATACTATAATAGTATATGTATTGGTTATAAGTGTGTATTTCAACTGTTTGCCCATTCAGCAAAAAGAAGGTTTGGGCTTTAGATAAATATTGGTATCCCACTTTGTTTGAAAGATGGAGAAGTATAGTAAGAGAAGACTTTATTAAAAACAACAAGTGGATAGCTACAAATTTAACACTTGATGAGTATATGGTTAGATGGAATCACTCTGAAATTCCAGATGAACCATCTAAAGAATGTATTGAAGAATTTGCAAGATATAATAACTTAGATTTTGAAGTTGCTAAAAATTTCTTTAAGCAAACTTGTTCTCTTTGTGGAAATCCTATTAGACATAAATATGAAATTGGAATGTCTATTAAGTATTTAGGAGACGATACAAAGGATTTCTATTGTAAGGATTGCTTTAAAACAAAATATGATTTTACCGATGAAGAATATGATGAAAGAGTTATGGCTTTCAAATATAGGAATTGTGATTTATTATGAGTTATATTTATGGTTTAGATTTGTCTATGTCAGATACAGGTATTACAATATTTGATGACACAAAGCCTATTTTTATAGGAAGTGTTGCAACAAATCCTGAAAAAAGTCATGGAGAAAGGCTAAAAGAAATATATGATTTTCTTTCTTTTTTAAGAGATAAATATCCTCCTAATGTAGTTTGTATAGAAAGAGGTTTTTCTCGATTTAATAATTCTACTCAGGTACTATATAAAGTACACGGGATAGTGAATATGCTATTTTGTGATATAGAGCAAATATATTATACTCCTAAAACAATAAAAGATAATATTGTGAGTGGTAAAGCAAGTAAAGAAGAAATTAAAGATAAAATATTGGAAGAATATCCAGATATTATATTTAAAAACAATGACGAATCTGATGCTTTTGCAATAGTTTTGACTTATTTAAAATTGAGAGGAGATGATGCCGATGCCAGTAGTAAAAAGAAGCAAATACAACCGAATAAATCCAGAAGTAGAAAAAATAATAAATCCAGAAAATCTTAAATTGTGGCAAAAATATGAAAGGGATATGACTATTAGAGAGCTTTCCCCAAAAAGCATATATCAGTATAAAAGAGATATAATGCAATGGTTCGCTTATTTAGCTGAGAACCAATTTAACCCTGTTATTACAGATGTTAAAGAAGATGATATTGAAGAATTTATCTTTTGGTGCAAAGAAAATGGAAATAATACGGAAAGAATAAAAAGAAGGATGTCTGCCATTAGCGCTTTCTATTTGTTCCTAAGAAGAAAGAAGTTGTGTGCAGAAAACCCATGTGAGTTCATATTGAGACCCAAGAAGGGGCTTCCTGTAGTAGTCCAGACATTCTTAACAGAAGAGCAATACAATAGAATGAAAAATGTTCTTAAAGAAAATGGAGACTTACAGCTCGAAGTTTATGGTAGATTATCTATAGATACCATGGCAAGAGTAAATGCTATTTCTAATATTAAATGGGAGCAAATAGATTTTGAAGGTAGAACTATTAACGATGTCCTTGAAAAGGAGGGTTATATTGTAACTCTTTATTTTAGTGAAGAGGTTAAAGAACTACTTTTAGAATTAAAAAAACAAAGAGATGAACAGCAAATTGAATGTCCTTATCTATTTATCACATCGCAAAAAACACAAGCATCTGTTCAGACACTTACAGAATGGTGTAAAAAGATTGGAAGAATGATAGGTGTAGATACGCTTCATCCACATGATTTCAGACACTCTGGGAGCCAGTTAATGAGTCTGAAAGGCGCTCCAATTGAGCTAATTAGCGAACTACTTCATCATATGTCAACTGACACTACTCGCCAATTCTACTTAAGGTCTGATAAGGCTCAAATTTTGAAACAAAAGGAGCTATACCAAATTTAAAATGTCCTTGTAGAATCGTCTACAATCGTTTAATTTTATTTAATAGTGATATTATACTAAAAATTATATTTAATGCTCTGTATGTCTTATACGGGGCGCTGGTGGCAAATTATTATTTTTTTTTGAGAAATTATATAAATAAAATCATAGTTTTATTTATAATAATAGTATAGAAATGAGAGGGTTTTAATGAGTAATATTAAATTTGAAAATATTAAAGAACAAATGATTCTTTTAATAAATGGTAAAATAAATAGTTCTAACTTTTCAAAATATCTATCTGAAAATATAAAAATAGAAAGTTATGTGGGTATTTCTAAAAAGAGGGATATACTAAATAGATTTGTAATTGAATTTGGAACAGAATATATAGATACTTTGATGGAAAGTGTCACTGAGGTAGAACTAGTAGAATTATATCATCAATATGAGATAAAGAAATTATTTAATATATTATTTTCCTACACCAATATAGAATACGACAAGGAAGATATAACGGATAAAAATTATGATTTAATTAAAATGTCTAAACTATATGATTATATACATATGTACTGTATAGAAGATTATGCTTTATTTAGTAATATGCTTGATAGAGCTTCTGGCATAGACTCTGTTTATATCGCATTCCAACTTAATAAAATTCTATCTACAAATATAAATGTTCAAGATTTTGATGTAGCGATAGATAAACTGTCTGAAACGCTAACAAGAGAAGATGTAAGTAGTAATTTAAAATTTTTAAATGAGATTGAATCTTTGAATAGTCCATTCTTAAAAGAGGTTCTTAATAACAAGTAGGTGATATTTTTGGCTGAAAAAGTAAAGTCTTTTGGAGCTGTCGGAAAACATCTAAATAACAAAATAGAAAATTTAGATAAAAAAATGAGTAAAAAAATGAAAAATGAAATGATAAAGATAGGAGAAAAAGTTGTAAAAGATATACAAAAATATATTCAAAAAGAATGGTATAATAAATATGTAGGTTTTGAAGGAGAAAGAAAACCTACTGATTATACCCGTACTTATAGTTTAAAAGAAGCGGTTAGATATAACATTGATTCAAAAAATAAAATGCGTGTATATTTTGATAGGAGATTTTTTAAAACATATATTTCTAAAAATGGAGAATGGAATCCCCATAGAAGTTTTGATGGAGAGCTTTTTATAGAAGGCTTAATAGATTTTTTAAGTGGAACAGAAGCAATGAAAGGTTCGAAAAGAAACCCAAGATGGGGAGACAGAGGAATTGACCTTGTTGAAAGAGCAAACCAGATAGCTACTGATTATGCAAATGAAATTGTTGATAGAAAGCTAAGAATTATAATCAAAGAAGAAATGGGCAGATAGGAGGTGGTAGATTATGGCTAAAAATAAGAGCGAACAATATATAATAGAACTTGGTTTTAAAGCAGACTTAGATACGCTTAAAGAGCAATTAAAAGACAATACAGAAGAAATAGATAAAGTTGTAGACGGATGGGCAAAAAAACTAAAAATATTAGAAAAAGCCGCAAATCAAATGGGATTTACTATAAATGAAGCTTTTGAAGGAATTGAAAATGCTGAAATTTCAAAAGCTTTTGATATAGTGAACAATAAAGCTAAAACTTTAGGATTTACACTTAAAGAAATAGGTAAATATGGAGTACAAATTTCTGAAGCATTTACTGGGCTTGGTCAAAAGATTACAAAAATTACAACAAAAGGTACTACAGAAAAGTATGTAAAGTCAGAGGCAGGCTCAAATCTTTATCCTGATTTAGATTTTGAAGAGATGTTGGCTAACGAAACTGATAGAACTACAACTTATCTTGATATTGCAGGTGCCGACAAAACATCTAAAGAAAATTTAAAAAAAAATATATCTGATACATTAAAAGAATACGGTCAAATATCAGAAGAGAAACAAAAAGAAATTCTAGACAATTTTGAACAATATGTAAGCAAAATGAAAGTTGCCTACAACAAAGATGGACTTGCTATAGGAGAATGGGTAGATGTACAAGTAGACGAATATACCAGACTTACTCAGGCTATAAAAAGATTTACTGTAGAAAAAGAAGGTATAGATGGAGAAACTATTACCTATTCCTCTATGGAAAGAGTTGGTGGCCCAAAGGTAAATGTAGATTTTAAAAAAATACAATCTGACGGAGAAAATTTAATAAAAACTCTTTCTAAATTACAGCAAGAAAGAGATAAACTTTTATTAGATTCTGATTCTGGTAAGCAGGTTGGAAATACATTATCTGCAAATGAAAAAGAAATAGATAATATTATTAATAAATTAGGTTCTTTTGGAGTCACATTTGATAAAGAAACTGGCGAAATTAAACAAGACATACAAGAAACAACAGAATATGTTAGGGACTTTTCTTCTGTTATAGAAAAATCTAATCAGGAAATATCTAATAATAAAGCTAAAATAGCTGATACAAAACTCAATAAAGACATAGAAGAGTATGTAGGTTTAATAAAAGAAGTAAACAATTTAGATATAGAACTAATTAAAGCTAAATCAGCTAAATCTAGTCAAAGTTATATAGAAGAACTAAACAGACAGCTTATTGTTGCAAAAGAAAAACAAGCTGGTTTTTCAGACGAAGTTAAAAATAGTACTAAAGCGTTAGAGGCGCAAGAAGAAGCGACAAATAGGCTTAATATAGCGCAAGGTAAAATTCAAAATAATATTGAAAGAACCGGCAATCTGTTTGGAAGTCTAAAAAAACAAGTTTTAACTGTTGCTAAGAATACACTTTCTTACACTCTTGCATATAAAGCTATAAACTCTTTAGATGAAGTAGTAAAAAAAACAATAGCTACAACTAAAGAGCTTGATACTGCAATGACCGAGATACAAATGGTGACTGGTGAAACCGATAAAGCAACAAGAGAACTCTTAAATACTTATTCTGAAATGGGTCAGCAATTAGGAGCTACTACATTAGATGTTGCAAAGGGTCAATATACAGGCTCTTTTTAAACTCTTTTAATTGCGGGAACTCCCTTAGAGATTAACATACTAAACTATCATAGCGATATAGATAGCGGACGAAGTAATGATTCGTGTACAGTAAAAAGTGTTAATATTGGGAAATCCGCAGCCAAGATACTTGACAAATATTATATTTTATAATATAATATATAGTTAAGTATAAGGTTCAACGACTATCCCTTGGTCTAACAAGACAACAGGAGTACGGCTCAATCGCAAATGGAGTGGGTGAAAACCCCTTAAATGGAAATGGAGAGAATATAACATTTGTTATATTAAGATATAGTCTGTTCTTTATTGAAATAATAAAGATTTAATCCAATTAAATATATTATCAAAATATCTAAAAGCAGATTTGTAGACGGAGATAACATTGTAGTGTTTAATTTGGATAATGGAATTTGGATTAAATAAGAAATTTTGCGAATTTCTTTAACATAAAGTCTGTAGAGTGGCTTAACTTAGGTCACTATAAATTCTTTTAACTGCGGGGAACTTCTTAGAGACTGATATACCAAATTTATATAGCGATATATAAATGGATGAACTAATTATTCATGTATGGTAAAAATTATCAGTATTGGACAATCCGCAGCCAAGATGCTTGACAAATATTATATTTTATAATATAATATATAGTTAAGTATAAGGTTCAACGACTATCCCATAGGGTTACTTAGTAGCCAATAGGAGTAGGGCGCAATCGTCAATGGCGTGGGTGAGAACCCCTTAAATCGAAATGGAGAAGTCTTTATCAATAAAAATGATAAAGATAAGATATAGTCTATGCTTATGCGAAAGTATAAGAAAATCTATTTTAGTATAAAATATTATTGGAGGTAAAATTATAATGAAGTCCATATGGACAAAAGAAAAAATGCAAAAATATTGTGATGAAAATAATACAGGATATACAGTTTTAGATGTAAAAGATGAGGATAGAGGATATCAGATTTGCAGAATGGCATATATTAAATGCCCAAACAAAAATCATAAACCATATTGGGTTGTATGGAATAAATTTTATTCTGCTGGCAGAAGATGTAAAGAGTGTCATTATGAGTCTTGTAATAAAATATATTGGGACAAAGAAAAGGTCGTTGAGTTTTATGAAAAATACAATTTAAAAATCGTTAATATAAACGATTGGCATTCCGTTGACGGTTCTATTTTGTGCTTAGATAAGTTTGGATTTAAAGTATATGCCTCAATTTCTTCTTTGAGAAGGGGTGTAATCCATCCGTCTCCATTAAAATATAATCCATATGCTCTCGAAAACATTAAATTGTATTGTAAATTGTTTAGTCCAGATTATCGTATCGTATCAGACAAATACAATGGAGTGAAAAGCAAACATTTGTGGGAATATATAGGTAGTATTGAAATAAACGGTAGTAGATTTTTTGAAGCTACTGTCGATAATTTTATACATGGGAATAAAAAGCATCCGCTTTTAACAAAATCTATTGGTGAAATAAAATGCGAAGAATTTTTAATAAAACACAACATAGAGTATGTCCCACAAAAAACATTTGACGATTGTGTGTATAAGGGTAAGTTAAGATTTGATTTTTATATACCAAAATTAAATACAGTTATAGAGTTTGATGGTTTGCAACATTATGAGGCTGTAGAATATTTTGGTGGAGAAGATGTTTTTAGAGAACAAAAAATCAAAGATAAAATAAAAAATGACTATTGTAGACTCAATAATATAAATATGTTAAGAATACCATATAATAAACTTAATGAAACAGAAGATATATTATCTTACAATTTAAATACTAAAATAGAATCTTTTGAAAATTGACGGTTTCAAAAGTAATATAACAGAAGACAAGGTAAAACAGTAGAAGAAACTAATAAATTACTTACAGCTTCTACAATGCTTTCTAAAGTCGGAATGATAGATTCAGCAGAAGCTACAGAGCTTTTAACTTCTACCATGAATGGTTATAAATTATCAGTAGAAGAGGCGGTTGGAGTTGTAGATAAGTTTGTAGCCGCAGACTTAAAGTTCGCTACTAGTGCAAAAGAAATAGCGGTAGCTATGCAATACGTGGCTTCCTCTGCCCAACAAGCAGGTATTTCAATAGACCAACTTGTGGGGTTAATTACTATTGGTTCTGAAACTACAAGATTAAGTGCAGAAACAATTGGTAATGCATGGAAAACATTAGTTACTAGATTTACCAATGTAAAACTTGGTAAATTTGTGGACGAAAATGGGGAAGCCCTTAACAATGTTGAGTCTATATTAGGTGAATTTGGAATTACTTTAAGAGATTCTGTTAATGAATGGAGAAATCTTGGAGAAGTAATTGATGAAATTGGTAAAAAATGGGACACATTTAGTAGTGTAGAAAAAAGCGCCATCGCTACACAGGTAGCGGGAACAAGACAAGCGAATATATTTATTGCGACTATGGATAATTATGGCAAGGTTATAGATGCAACAAATGTATCTATGGATTCTGCTGGGTCTACTGCTGAAAAATATGCAGACTATTTAGATTCTATAGATGCCAAAATAGCCCAATTTACTGCTACTTGGCAAGAGTTTGTAAACAATATTTGGTACGCTAATTACGCTTTTAAACTTGTAATATCTGCTGGTAGTTCTTTAATTGGAGTATTAGATTTTATAATCAATGATTTGCATTTATTAGAAGCTTCATTGGTTGGGGGTATAATTTATGGAGTTCTTAGCCTTACTAAAGGAATTAAGAACTTATCTAATGGATTTAAGAATTTTAGTTCGTTTACTAATTTAGCTTCTCAACTTGCTAACCTAACATTCGGTACAGATGACTATACTAAAAAAGCAAATGAGCTGAAGGCTGTGTTAAATGGTTATCCAAAGACTTTCAAAGCTGCTGTTGTTGCAATGTCTGGATTAACAGAAGCGCAAGAGAGACAAGTTTTGGCTACGATTCTTGGAAGCGAAAAAGAAGCAGACGCTATGATGAGAACTTTGCGTTGGCAAGGAATTAAAGACCTTGATGCACAAGTTACTGCAAAAAGAACCGCTACAACAAATGCAAATACAGTGGCTACAGAAGCAAATACAGTGGCTAATAATAAAAATGCATTAAGTATATCTAATATTACTTCAAGTATTAAAGGTGCTATAATTGCGCATCCATACATAACAGCCTTTGCGGCAATAGGGGCGTTAACAAGTGCAGTCATATCTTATGTCGCTTGGCAAAATAAATTAAAAGAGGACACAAAGGAAGCCGCAGAAGAAATATCATCTGCTTATAATGATGTAAAAAGCGAAGTAGAAAGTAACATAGAGTCTATAGAAGATTTGCAAGAGAGATATTCAGAGCTATCTTTAGGTGTAGATAAAAACGGAAACAATGTGTCTTTAGATTCTAAAGAATATAAAGAATACAGAGACATTATAGAACAAATTATTGGGTTGTCTCCCGGTCTTACAAGTGCATATATTAATGAAAATAATTTGTTGTCTGACCAAAATTCGCTAATTGAAGAAGCTATTAGATTAAATAAAGAAAAACTGGCAACTGAAGCAAAAATAGCCACAAGTGGTGAAAATAGAAAAACAAGAATAGAAAGTGCAAGAAATACTTTTGAAGACTCATATAGAGAAAACAATAAATATATGGGCGGTCAAGAAACGGCTAGTTCTTTGGAAATGCTTATAAGCACAGAAAAGACTTCTACAGAACAGGTTGCTCGTAAATTAGTAGAAAATATGGGTCTAAAAGATGTAGATTCTTATATAAATAATTATATATCTAATAATGGATTATTCGATTGGACTAAGTTCATTGAAGACAACTGGGAAGATTTATCTAATTCTCAAATAATTAAGACAACAGGACAATCTATAAGTAGAGAAATAGAAGACATAGATAAACAAATAGAAGAAGTAAAAAGAAAAACAAGCGTGGGTCTTATTGATGAAATTTCTGGTGCTTCACAACTTAGTTCTTTAAAAGAGCAAAGAAAAGAACTAGAGAATATATCAAGTAGCTTAGAACATGTAAATAATTATGCGGAAGATTATGCTTCAGCAACCTCTAATATGGAAAAGGGAGCGCAAGAATTTTCTGATTATATTCAAGATTTCTCTAAGTCAATTGAGTCCTCCTATGATTTAACACCAACAGGTAAAACTGCTTTTGATACATTTATTCAGGGATTTGATGCTCAAAAAGCAACTTATGGCTATACAGATGTATTGGGTAATTTTATATCTGCTGATGAATATATTGATAATTTTGAAGAACAGGGTAGAAAGCTTTCAGATGCATTAGTATCTGGAATGTCTAATGGTTCTGGCCTTACTCTACAAGAATATGTTACTGAAATGATGAATATAAGTAATATAGATGTTCCTGTTGGAGAATGGGTAAGGGCCATAGAAGATTCTTGGTCGGAAGTTGAAAAAGAATTAAAAGCGGCTGGATTTGAAGATTCCCAAATAATGGAACTTAAAGTGGCGTGGGGATTTGATACATCACAAGTTGAAAAAATGAAAAAAGAAGTGGAAGACACATTTGATTCTATGGGTACATCTATAGATACAAGTATTCTTACTATAGACGAACTAAGATTTGCATTCCAAAATCTTGACGACCCAATATTAACAGCCGCAAACAGCACAGAGCAATTGATTAATAGAATCCAAGCGCTTGGGGCATCTAGCGAATATACATTTAGCCAAATGTCAGAATTAGCTTCTTCAGCTAATGATGTGGTGGATGCTTATGGTAGTTTAAAATCTATAACTGATTCTTATAATAGCACTGGTTATTTGACAATTTCTCAATTAGAAGAGATGCTTGGACTAATGGATACTTATGGGCAATATCTAACATTTGAGAATGGTCAGCTTGTAATAAACAGACAAGCAATGGAAGAATTAGTAAGAACCAGAATCGAAGAAATTAAAGCTAAAACACAAGACGCAATGGCGGCTAACTTACTTGCTCAAGCGGAAGCTGTAGATAATTTAGTAAAAGAAAAACATAAAAGTATAATAGATGAAATAATTCAAAGATTAAAAGACGAAATTATTGAAAGAGGGAACAACAAAGAGGCCGCATTAGAAGAAGCTAAAGGTGTGCTTGCTTCTTCTATAGCAAAAGCGCAAGAAGCTGGTGTTACACAAGAGGAAATAGATGCGGCAACTGAGGGTCTAAGAGAGCAATACAACTCTATGGAAGCCTTAATTAATGGTCTAGACAATATTGGTTCTGGTATTAGTGCATCTTTTGATGAGGCTGGTTCTTCTTCTGTTTCAAATACTACTGATGCTTGGAAAGAAGAATTTGAAGCTCTTTATAGAGATTTACAACATCAGAGAGAAATGGATTTAATTAGTGAGGAACAATATTTCAATGAACTGAACAGATTAAATCAAAAGTATTTTGCAAATAGAAAAGAATATCTGGAAGACTATTATAAATACGAAGAAGAAGTATATCAAGGCTTAAAGCAGTTGGCAGAGGATAGACTTGAAGCCGAAGGAAACGCCGCTATAAATGAAATAGATGAAAGAATAGACGCTCTTGAAAAGGAAAAAGAGGCTTTAGATGAAAAGTATGAAGCAGAAGAAGATGAATTAAAGTTACAAAAAGCCAAAGACAGATATGAAGCCGCAAAAGGACAGCTTGTTAATAGAGTATACACGAATGAGCGTGGTTGGGTATGGCAAGCAGACCAAGAAGAAGTAGATGAAGCAAAAGAAGAACTTGATGAAATAGAAAGAGAAATAGCTAAAAAAGAACAAGAGAAACTGATAGATGACCAAATTGAAGCTCTTGAAGACCTAAAAGAAGAATACCAAAAAGCTATGGATAAAATTGGTAAATCTTTAGAGGAAAATCAACAAGACTTAGAGTTCACCAAAGAATTCCAGAATATGACATTGGAAGAAATGCAAGACGCTGTTGCTGATTATGCTTCAAGAGTAGAAGAAGAAGCCGCAAGAGTGGAAGAGGCTTATGCAAGAATGAGAGCTGCCGCCGCCGCCGCATCTGTTTCTGGTGGTGGTGGAGGAGGAGGTTCCTCTGGTGGAAGTAAGAGACCATCAAGTGGAAGTTCTTCATCAGGCAGTACATCTAAACCTAATTTATCAAAACCTATCAAAGATACTGTTAGCAATATAATGTCTGGTGCTGGCAATGGATTTTTACAAGGTGGAATTGGGGGTGCTATTGGAGGAGCTATTAGTGGAGCGCTAAAAGGTTCTAGAGCTGGTGGAATAGAAATGGGTGCAGTAGATTTTACTGGGCCATTAATGGTGCATGGAACCCCAGAGAATCCAGAATATGTTCTAACTTCAAGACAAATGGAAAATCTTGTTAAAAATATGTCAAGAACTATTCCTGAAGGAAGATTAAATAGCGAAAGCAAATCGGAAGATGTAGTATTTACTAATTGTAAATTTGAACTTCCTAATGTCAAAGAACCAAACAGCTTCATTCCTTCATTAAAGCAATTAGCAAAACAAAATAGAAAATAGTGGGTGTAAATATTCACCCACTATTTTATTATATAAGAAAGGTTGGTGAATATATGCCTTTTATTTATAAACCTATTAGACAATTTATGACTCCTAATGATACAACTATCAATCCTAAGAAAGATAATAGATTTGAATGTGTAATTAATGGTCAAAGTTGCATTGGATATAGGTTTAGAGTTTATGATATGCAAAATAATCTAATACAGAATGCTTCTACTGAAAGAAAAGCCACTCAAATATATTATAATGTATCAAGTGTAAATATGGCGCAAGATACTTTATATATAAATTCAAACAACCTTAATAATGGAGATAAAATAAGACTGATTACAGATGGTAAACTTCCATCTCCATTAAAAACAAACACAGATTATTATATAGGTAATTTTAAATTTGGAAAGTTTAATTTATTTAATAAATTATCAGATATAAACGATGATTCTAAAAAAATAGACTTTATAGACAGCGGGTTAGGAAATCACACTGTAATTTATGATACACCAATTTATAACGGGGAAACACTATCTATAATATTAGAAAAAAATAAACTATCTCCCGGAAATAGTTATAAATGGGCTGTTGAACTTTTTGCAAATGATTTGGAAGCTAAGACAAACAAGATATTAAGCGACACAGTTGCATCAGTAGATATAACTGGTGACACTATTACTTTAACCGCAGATAACAATTTAGTTGCTGGTGATAGCGTAACTATACAATCTACAGGAAAAGTACCAGCACCTTTGGTTGCAGATACAACTTATTTTGTGGGTAGCATAGAAGGAAAAAAGATAAAATTATATAATTATAGAGATGATGCTATAAAGGGCGGAACTCCAATTGATATAACTGATGTAGGTTCTGGTACTATTACAATTTTCAAAAATTCTTCTACTATTAAAATACCTAACCATAACTTGGTAACAGGTGATACTGTATATCTATTTGGTGGAAAAATTCCTAAACCACTTGCTAAATATACAAAATACTATGTAAGAAAAATAGATAATAATACTATATCTTTGTTTAATTATATTGAAGGTTCTAGAAATGACGCTGGTAGAATTGGTATTACAGAAACAGGTGAATTCTCTTTTACAGTTTCAAATATGGCGGAAAGTGAACAAATAGTATTTTTGGCTTATGATATGCCAACGCTAACTCTTAAGTCAACCACTATAAATCAACAGTCGTATACATTTAAACCAGAATATTATCATCCACAAGGAGTAATGATTTCTAATTTTAGAGCTTTGATGAGAAGCGGTATATCTTCTATGTCTACTATATCTAATCAAGATTATGAGGTTGATAGTGGTATACAGGAAAATATAAAACTACAATATACATTTGATGGATTACTTAGTGGAAATGCATATTTAGTAAAATTTATTGTAACAACTAAAGTTGGTCAAACTGTAGAAACAGATTGGACTCCGTTCCAAGTATCATATTTAGCACCAGATTTAGGTGTAAAACCAGAAGCAATTAACAGAGAAGATATTGCTTCTGTAGAAGTCAAATGGTCTGGACTAAAACAAATAGTTGGAGAACCAAATGGAGAAATGGAATTTGTGGAGAATTTTGTTAAAGTGGGAAATTATGGTCTAAAAATGTATCCATATTCTTATTTAACATATTCTAGTTTAGATATACAATTAGGAAGTTCACCACCCATGTTCTGGTGGAACCCAAGCTCTGATGACTTTACTGGAATAATTATGAGATGTGAGAATAGTCTTACTGGTAAGTATATTGAAGTAGGATATAATGGTACAAACTTTTACAGAATAATAGATGGAGTAACATTTAATAACGCTCCTCTGCCTATCAGTAAAAATATAGTGTATATGATAGGCATAACTAGAAATGAGTTAATTGTAAATGTTGTTGCTGCAATGTAAGGAGATGATTTTTTTGAGGAACTTTTACAAAGGTGCATTTACTGGAATTACATTTTTAACCTCATATGTTCCATCAATCCCAGACCCATCTTCTTACGATAGGGTTACATTTTATGCTGGCGAGGGAAATGGTGGCGGATGTATAATCGACAAGGTATATGGAATAAATGGTATATTGACTTCTGAAGAAATAAATAAAAACTCTAATATAGATTTTGCTCCAAAATGGCTATCAAATACATATTTGTTATCTGAATTTAATAATTCTTATGCAGGAGGAAATGTTACCAGTATTACGACTCCTATTACAGAATGGCAAATTTATCGTTCAGAATTAAACAACAATTTATTAGAAAAAGTTGGAGAAGTAGATGTTTTAACAGAGTCGTTTATAGACTATACTGCTTTAAAAAATAATAGATATACATACTATTTATTTGGTAAAAATGATGTGGAAATATCTTCTCCATTAACTTCCGAACCAGTAGATTGTGATTATTATGGATGGTTCTTGATAGATGTAGATAATAACATAGCATACATGTTTGATTTGAATTTTTCTGGTGGAGATATTTCACAAGAAGAAGAAATATCCGAATATAATACAAACTTAAAATACAATGCTTATAGCAAAGGTGCAACTAATTTTATAAGTGGCAATATTACCGCTCTTGTAATGGATAATTTATGTAATATGACACAGTCGGCTGATTATGTGGAACAATTAAGAGAATTTATATTCAGTGATAGAAAAAAATATCTTAAAGACAATAAAGGTAGAATATATAATGTATTTACAAGCGGATATTCTGATAGTATGATTACATATGGAATAAAAGACGAACCAAGATATATTTCGTTTGATTTCAAAGAAATAGGTGAGGTATAAGGTGGTGAAATTATGCCAAAAATAAATATTCCAATAGGAACCAATGGGGAATTAGATTACACAGATGAGAGTAGATATTTAGACACTTTGATATATAAAATAGATAGAACCAATTCCGGTCAAGTTGAATATACTTCTTTAACCAGTAGAATAACATATAGAACTGAAGATTATCCAGAAGATAATAATATATATAATTGTGGAGAAATAGGCATGATTCGTCTTTTACAAAAATTATATGGAGGGGAAGATGGATTCTTACTATTGGCAAATGATTATAATAGACTAGAATTAAAAAAGAAAGAAATTACACTTGCTTCTTCTAACTGGAAAGAAACGGAAATTCCAGATTCTTACAAGCAAACAATATCAGACGAAGACATTACATCAAAATCAAGCATTGATTTGTCTGCTAACTACGAAGAATATTATAATCATATAAATGATACATATACAACATTTATTGTTGGGGGAATATATGAAAAAATGGCTGATATATACTGTATTTCCAGCGAAAAACCAAATAAGGATTATAATATAATATTAAATATAAGAGGATAGGTGATTGCTTATGTCTATGCAAACCCTTTATGTATACAATCAGTTTTTGAATTTAATATCAAACGAAGAAATTAATTTTAATAATGATGAATTTAAGGTAATGTTAGTATCTTCTGCTTATACTCCCAATATCAATTCACATAAATATAAATCAGATATTATTGGAGAAAGTACAGGTGTAGGGTATAACGCTGGCGGTCTTGCTTTGAATAATGTAAGGTATACTGTTGATGGTAATATAGCAACATTTTCAGCAGACAATCCAAAATGGGAAGAACTTGATATAGATAATGTTAGATATATTGTTTTATATGACAATACCCCCTCTGAAGATACATCTAAACCACTACTATGTTATATAGACCTTGGCGATACATTAAATATATTAAATGCTGAACTTGAAGTTATATGGAATATTAATGGTATTATAAGATTTACAATTAGATAAGTAGGTGATTCAAGTTGTTTGGTAGTTCTAATTTAGGCAAACAACCTTTTGGAATCGCTGGTGGAGCGACAATTGAATCAGATGGCTCAATTAGAAACTCTGGTGTATTTTTAATAGAAGGACTTCCGTTAACTGTAAGGATATTTAAAAATGTTAATGTGCAAAATAGCCCTGATATAAATGTAGAAAAAGATGATATAACTACTAAATTACGAATAGAAGTAAGGGTAACATCTAACAATAAAATATATAAAGATTATATTGAATTTATAGATTCAAATAATGAACAATTTTTATCTAAAGATGAAGAGTTTTATGTCGGAAATGACCAAGGGGAATATGAATCTGTATCTGAAATCAGTATAGAAACATTTGAAACAGAAGTTAAAATAATCAATAGAGTAAAGCCTAATTCTGGATATTTAGACATAACTGGAAATAAACCAATTGTTATCGTCAGAAAACTTACTCCAACTATTGAACAATACCTTAACTATATTAAAACAAACACTCGTACTCCTATTTATAAATTAGAAATTCTTAGAAAAGAAGATGAGTCTGTTAGAGAGATTATAGAAGGAGAAATTGTGTCTAATAGTGGCTCAATTACAAATACATTGGATGAGGGAGTTAGAAGAACTTGTAGTTTTACATTGGATAATCATGATGGTAAATTCACTGAATTTATTAACAATATTACAATTGGAGATAAGTTTAAAATTTATCTTGGATACAAAATAAATGATGTTGATAAATATTTCTCTCAAGGCGTTTATATATTTGATGATCCTTCAATTATATCTAATAGGGCGCAAAAAGAAATAGAAATTACAGGAACTGATAAATGGTCAATGTTAAATGGACAAAATGGAGGAATTTTAGAAGGCACATATGTTATAGAAAAAGGAACTAAAATTGGAGATTTGATTCGTAGAACTTTAAGATTAAATATAGTCAATGACCCAATAGAGCCATCAATAGATAGAGTGTTAGAAGAAATGGAAACAACATACGATATTACTAAATCGGCAGGTGAAACTGTGTCAGACATATTCTTAGAAGTGGCTCTAAATGTTTCTGCATATATTTATTATGATGAAAATGGAAGATTGCAAATGTATCCAGTAGATAATGACATGTTTAAGTCTTCTGCATATAACTTTAGCAGAAATGAATATAACTATTTAAGTGGAACAAAACAGTATAGACTTAGTGAAATATATAACTCTGTTTTGGTTATTGGTGAAAATATAAAAGATACAGAAACTCCTATTGTATATGAAGCACTTAACAACGACCTGTCAGACCCAAATTCAATACCCAATGTTGGATTTAAGAAGGTTAAAAAAATAACAGAATACACCAAAGGAATTGATACTATGCAAAAAGCTCAAGAAAGAGGTAACTGGGAACTTAAAAAAGCAAAAGCTAAAACTTCAAGTGTTGATATATCTTGTCTTTCTCTATATCACTTAGATGTTAACCAAATAGTTACATTAGAGGATAGTGTTTTAAATGACAAATCTACAAGATATTTAATTAATAGCATTGATTTACCAATAGGCGTAGATGTGGAGTCTACAATAGAGCTAATACAAGCTGTAGAAAATGAATAAAAGGTGGTTTAATGAATAATTATAAAGAAGCTAAACAACAATATGATGCAATGGCAGAAATAGCTAGAAATATATTCAATGAAATGAGCAAAACCAACGGACTACTTAGCTGTGATGTTGCCACAGTCGCATCATATAATGATGCGACTAAAAAGGCGAGGGTTTATTTCCCGGGCGATAATGAAAATGCTAGTTCCGAATATTTGAATCTCACAGATAAAAATTTAGTAAAAGGTCAAAAGGTTTATATATTTCATAAATATAAAGACATTGAACAAGGTTGGATAATGGCCTAAAAGGAGAGTGATTAATTAATGGCTTTAACATTTACTAATTTACCTAACCAAACTCCTACTCCAAATCCTAATAACCTAACATCAGAAGCAGAAAAATACTATCAATTATATATTAGTAAAGATAGAACAGAGAGTGGTACAGAGTCGTTTGTGTCTGAATCAAGTGGTAAGACTTATTCCACTGATGATTATAGTTCTGATGTCGATATTTATAATAAAGGTCAATTAGGACTAATGAACCTTCTCTACAAATATGTCCTTAAAACATATATTGTAGAGGCGGATTTGATTAATAGTTTATTAAATAGTATAACTAATGTCACTATAGATGCAACGGCTAACTATGTTTCTAATAGTAATTTATACACACTAACTATACAAAATGAGCCTGAAACTACATTATACACAATAAGATTCAAAACTCCAAATGATTATGTAGCTAATGCTAAATTTTCAATTAACAATGTGCAATATACACCAGCTCTATCTGGTTCCTCTACCAGTATGCCAGCAAAAACATTTGTTCAAAATAGAGTAATTACAGCGAATGTAGACAAAAGTTTAAAAATTATAACATTTACTTCAAGCGCAAGTAGCAGTGTTATAATTTCTTCAACTTCTCCGACTTCGGCAGAAGATAAGCTTAAATTATGGGTAAATTCTTCTAATAGCACTCTAAACTATTGGAATGGAGATAGTTGGAAGTCAATTGTTGGTGTTTGGGGATAATTCTTTTATATATAATTTTAGGGGTATATCCGTAATTGGATATACCCCTATTTTTTTGCGCTTAAAAATCGTTTATCGTTTCAAGAACTTCCCAAGAGTCTTGGCACTCAGCGTTATATATAGGCACCATATCATTGACTGATAATTTGAAGATACATAAATCTATCTTATGTTCCCAAATTTCAACGCCAAACCGATAAGCGGTTTTGCCTTTCTTTCTATCTACAATAAGACAGACTGTATGTCTTCCACTAGGAAATGCCATATTGAATTCTACATTCTTATTTAGTCCAAGTAGAATATTCTTTAAAACCGTCAAACAATGTGATGGAGTGATAATAAATCTCTCTACTTCACTACTATCTTCATCAATACAACAAGAGCAATTCTTAATAATCTCCAGCACCTTATCAGCGTTCATAAACAATCTTCCATCCTTCTGTTAGTCTTTCTATAGTGTCAAGTATCTGTTCTGGTGTATATTTACCCCTATCATAGTGCTTTTTAGGAATCCAGAATTTTGTGCTTAAATCCGAAAAAATTTCTACCTCAAGATACTTATCCATATCATATTTGTCTTCATAATCCAACTGTACACTTTGATTATAGGTGGGAAAACAGAAGTGGGGATTAGGTCAAACGAGATAAGCGTATCAAGTACAGATTCTACAAAGTAAAATTGGTTAGACTTAATAATTGCATCTTCTCTACCTTCTTCGAGAAAATGAAGATTATATTTATTGAGTAAATCCATATAATCATTAAGAATATATTGATTCTTATACATGTTATCTATCCTCATCAATATCGCCACCTATTTGTAATCTGGCACACAATATCACATATGTTTGCAACCGTGAATGTACTCCAAAATTCTGTTACATTGACAATTCTAATTAGAGTTATGTATTTGCAGTCCATCTTTGTATTCTGCAAACAAACTTCAAGGGCGTTATATTCATCGTCTGGGTCTTCAAATGCGAGCCATACTTTGTTTCCATCTGTACTAACTGTATAACCATCTATATCAATTCCCTGAACAACAGTGATGCGATTAACAATTTTCGACACCCAGCCTCTAAACTCTTCATCTTTTGTACCGAGCTTATTCATAGAGTACATAATATCAGTTATACTTACTGTCATTTTACCTTCTCCAATCTACATCAGGAAGTTCAATATCTTCCTTGACGGCTCTGATTTCCAACACCCTAAGATAATTACCCATATATTTTGCCTGTTCTTCAAGAAGCTCAATATCTGTTACAAAATCAGCCTTTCCAGCGCACCACTTAATAATGATACTATGAAGCCTCTCGTATCTAATCTTGGTTTCTACATACTCAGCAATAAACCGTTCTTTGTAGTCTTCGCTCAAAACCATGCCAACAGCATCATTCATAGTATAGGTTGTCACTTTATTATCCTCCTTGCGATTGTTTGCGCAACTGCCATAAATCTCATAGAATCGAAGCGAATTAAACAGTTCATTAAAAGAAAACGCAGTTGATTTTAGCTCCCCGTCTATATAGATTTCGGACTTAATTTTGTCCTTACCTTCGTATTCTACATAAATCCAAACAGACTTGTTAATTCTGTCTCCTAGGCTGGAAGATATAGATAGAAGATTATTGAATATACTATATGGCCCACCATATCCGCATCCATCAAGGCGTTTATAAATATTTTCTAGGCGTTTTTCTGCGTTATTTGTAATGAAATCTAACATATCTTCTTCTACTTTATTCTGAAAATCAAATTTGTATCCACAGGCCATTTGTGTCTGGAAATATGTAACAATATTCTCTATCGTAGGTTTCCCGGTTATCCCAATATCCAAACCAGTATTACTAGCAAGTTCATATTCGCCTGAAAGGGAGACAATAATTGCCATCAATAAGTCTTTATTAGATAGGTCTTTATAGTTATACCACATCCATATATCGTATGACTTTATTTCTATTTCAGATGGGAAGAATCCAAGTTTAAGAATAGCATCAACGGCTCTGTTTTGTCTTGCTGTAGAAGCGTTAAAATCTCTTGTAGTTACCATATAATCCACTCCATAATATCACCTCAATAAAGCAGACTTGCTCCGTCAGTCCAGTCAGTATACAGATGTCCATCTTCTCTCAAAACAAGATAGCGCAGAGCCTCATTCTTCTTAGTCTCCATGCAATCCTCATCTACAGCAACAGACATACCATCATAACCAATCAGCTTGATACCGTTTGGTAGAACTCTAAGCTCTCGTGTTTCACCGGTTTGTACCTTATCAGATAGGAATTTCTGGATGTAGTAGACTACAGGCCAACTACAAGCGTTTTCTTCTACCCATTTAGCCTGCTGAGTGTTGCCACTTGCATATAGCTCTCTAAAGGTAATTTGGTTGGCACCAAGTTTCTTGCAATCAGAGAACAAATCTCTCATTCTATCTCTGTATCTCTCAAAACCAAATGTCAGATTCAAGCAAAGTCGGAGATTAAAACCATAAGACTTGATTTTATCACATAGTACATCAATATCAATATGGTCAATATCATCAATACCAAGACAAATGTCATTCTCTACAGCATTAAGAGAAGATAGAGATAGAGCAATAGTATTGATACCGTAACTTCTTAAAGCGTAGAGCTTTGAATCATCAAGTCCTCTACCAGTAGTTTGAATCTCCATCCATCTAAAAGGTTTACTAAGTTGAGAATTTACAGTCTTAGCAATATACTTAATAAACTCCATATTCTGTTGGGGTTCAATACAGCCAGTGAACATAAGTGTGTTACAACCATTATCTCTTGCAAAAGACAGCTTATTGTAGTAAGTCTCAAAACTATACTGAGCGCCACTCACAAGTGTAATGGGGTCGTACACCATCTCAGGGTTTGCATCACTTCTGTTTTGGTACTGGTACGGCGTATAGATGCTTGGATAATCCATAGTGTGTTGTCTGCTTACACAGAACTTACAATTATTAATACACGCTTTTCCTGGCACACATACCGAAAGACTCTGAACTTCCATTAGTTATATCACACTCTCTATTCTATTTTGTTTTGCTGTTCACATATATTTTGGATATATTGTTCCAAAGATGTTATAGCCTCAATTAATTCTTCAACATTTGTTGCTTCTATTCCTTCATTAATAGTACGGTTTACATAAGATTTAATGGCGCTTTTTAAATCGCTATAATATCCCAGTCTTGTTATAGTCTCTTTTCCATAGTTTTTCTTTGTAGGGTTTTTACCTACGGTAATTTTTTCTAAAACAAGATTCAAATCATCAAAAGTTTCTATAATATATCCACCATTTAAATTTATTTTAATCATTTTCTTTCGTTCCTCCCCATTGAATTGCAAACGCTTCGGCTATTCCTTCAAAAGTTTTACTTCTTGTTTTGGGGTCTCTTTCTTTTCTTCCTTGAAACCTTCTATAATTTCCATGTGCATCTTTACAACCACCATTTACATATGGATGTACTCCTTCTGTAATTATATTTGTTGGTTTCAATTTAGGAAGCCCTTTTAGCCATAGACAAGTTCTCTTAGTATAAGGATGCCCAAACTGCCAAGGTTGTATAATTTGAGTATATGGAGGAAGATTTACAATTTTAAGCGGTACAGGATTTTCTACGCAAATTCTATCACAGTCAGCGTTAATAAATCTCATAAAAAATTCTTTAGCTTCCATAGCTTTTGCGTATCTTTCTGGCACGATTTCTCCTTTAACTCTCATTCTTACTGCACTTGCATTTGTAAGATATGTACAAGGCGGATGTGCTATCAATAAATCCCATTTTCCAATAATAGTATGTTTTTCTCCATCTTGTGTTATAAAATCACAATTTCCATTTATTACCTTAAGAGCATCACCAAGAATATGCCATTCTGGATGTCCACCACTACATTCTATTATATCACAGCTATATGCTTCATGCCCTAATTTTCTAAAAGCATTGCAAACTCTTTGCGATTCTTCACACGCAACCAAAACTTTCATATATTTTCACCCAAATTACATATCTGCCCGGTCTTTGAACTTTGTGAAGTACCACATGAGTTCTTCACAGAATTCATCAATGACTTGTTTGCAATGTGCTTCTGTATCGAAGTACACTGCTCCAAATCCTCTAAACGTTGTCCACCCACCTACAACAACCTTATTCAGTGTCACATCGTAACTAATAACATAGTACTGAATCGTTTGTGTTGTTTGTATAGGCTCACACAGCTCCACCGCTCTCCGGTGGATTTGGTTCCACAGTTTCTGCGCCCGGGCCATATTATTAGCCACTTCTTCATTAGAAAAATAATTTGCATTTTTATATCGACTATTTTCCCAGTTTAAGTTCCATCCTACGCTATCTGGTGACACATTTGTAACCGAATCTACATACCAATATTGTTCATCTTCTTCAGCTTTTTCATACCCAGTCTTTTTCTTTTCTTCTGGGAATAGCTTTTCATATTGTTCAGCGTTTAGTTCTATATCTATAGAATTTCCATTTACAGTAAGCGTTGCTTTCATAAAATCCTCCTATTAAAACTCAGTGTTTATGCGGTTTTTTAAATGTGATATTACAAATAAAACTCTTGTTTTATTTTCCATATTTACACCTTTTTAATCTATAACAATATAATTGAATATAATTAATCAATCATAAATACCTTCCAAATCTATTTCATGAGAACCAAAATTTTCTTCACAATATTCTAGAAAATCAAGTCCAAAACGGTCTTCAACTGAATCATTTGAATAACAAAATTTAGTTCCAAATATGCATGAACAATTTTCTTTAACCCAATCATATGTTGCAGTTATACAAAAATTACTTGACATATCTATAAAACACCAATTAACACAAATCTTATTAGACTTGCACCAAGAATCGTTTCTTAAAAATTTATCTAAATTTAAATCTTTTAGCCAAGTAATAAATGGTTCTGAATTTGGATAATCTTCTCCAGGCCACCAATGATTTACTGAAAATTTAACAATATTTTCCATATTTACACCCTTTATCTATTATTTTTAATATATGGCTTAACAACTTCAAACTTATCAGATGGAAGAATGTTTTCATATCCCCAGTCCCACCATCTATATAGCGTATCATCATACGGCTCTATATCGTCATAATCTATTCTATCTCCACACCTATTAGATGTAATATTATATTTGTAGATTGCTTCAATAATAATATCTCGGTTCTTGTATGCGTTCTCATTTTTAACCAACATTAATATTGGTAATGCTAACATAAAAACACATACTATAAGTAACAAAAACATAAACCCAAACATATTAATCCTCCTGTGCGGGAATATATACATTATATCTAAAGGTTTCTGGAATTACACTCTTTACAAGAGAACTTTCTGCCTTTGTAGAACAGTAAATCTTGCACGAAAGAGTCTTATTCATATTTTTATCTCTTGTAAAATTTGTTTTAATTGCAATATCATTTGCTCTTATTACATCAGCAAATTTCTTTCCATTTTCAATGTTGTCTGATGTAATATCGAAAATGTATAGTCTTTCTCTTTCAGACTTTTTAATTATCTTAGATGTAAACAGTGTTCCAATAAACGCCGCAAAACACATAATCAACTTTGCATATACACTGTCATTACTTGCGATTTGAGTAATGATAGTAAGATAAAAGAATGTACCACATGCATTAAACAGCGCACCCGTAAAATATCTATCCTTAGATAAACTTATTGTCTTTCCAACAGAAAGCATATTGTCAAAAAGCTTTAATAGAAACAATGCAATATATTCCATTTTTAACTAATCTCCTTTTGTAGTTTGTTGATAGCATCTTTAATAATTTTAACATCTATTTTATTTCTAAACCCATAATTTGGGTCAATTTCAGGGATTTCTTCTTTATTACCACTTGAATCTATGTATGTTAATACCTCATTGATTAATTCATCTACATATATAATTTTTCTATTTTCCACAATATCACCTCGCTGTACTATATTATACTATATTTTATATGTTTTGTCAAGTAAAAATAAGGTGTCTGATTACAGACACCTTATTTTTTTTAATTTCCAGTAGAACCAATTCCACCAGTTCTATTTTCAGTTACTTCGTCATCATCAGTTAGCAGATAAGGCAATAATAAACACTGCATATATGCGTCTCCTGCATTTACTTCCATAACCTTATTACCGTTATTTGTGAACTTAGCCATGTAATGACCTTCGTTTGTAGGATTATTATAGAAGTCACTATCACCAATCATACAAGTATTATCAAGAGCCATTCTGTATTTAAAACCGTAACTACTTCTAGGCACTCCAAGAGCAAAAACACCTTTAGGCATTTCAATCTTAATACCTGTAGGAATTTTAATTGTTTGACCCGGCTTCAATTCAAAAGAAAAAGGAGAGAAAAAATCATATCCCGCAGAACCAACTGTTGCCCTCTTGGGTAACTTCAAGTTATCATAACAATCTCTAATAAACTCCTCATTAGTTCCTACAATATCAAGCATTGCCTTGTTAAATTCTTCATAACTTACTTTTTCAAACTTCATTTATAAACTCCTTGATTAAGAAATTTTAATTGCAAATTGATTATCAGAAGCGAGATTAACCCCTATAACCTCGTCAAATATACTGTTACGGTTTGGTATAAATCTTCCAAATTTAATAATAATATTTTTAAACTCAGACAATTTTTTCACCTTATCTTGAATCTCATCAGGGTAATATCCTGTGTAGATAATAAAATCATCTACACAGTTATTATCTCTAAACAATTTTATTAAGTCATATACTTCTTCAAATTGTAACATTGGCTCTAGTCCTCCAATTACAATAGAAGATGTTATAGGATTGGCTTTATATTTATTATATATTTTTTCATTATCTATATTATTAGTTGGATTTTTTACTATTGGTTCGTTTTGGCACACAGATATATCTACTTTTGCTTCATTACAACATTTCCAATCACAAAAACACGATATCAAAAACATAGACGGTTTTTTGTATTGTATAAAATCCTCTTCAATAATTCCTTTAAGTCGCATTAAGCATCTATTCCTTTTTCGTTCATCGAAGCCCATTCTCTAAGTTTAAACTCATCTTTTCTCTCCTTAGACCAAGAAGATGTCTTAGTGTAGAACCCAACTGTGCGTGTATATTCAGAAGTTTTATTGGCTCCACACTCAGGGCATATATTACCATAGAAAAGATGTCCATTATCATCGCCACTCATTTTTCCGTTAAACGCAAAGTATGTAACACCATTATTTGTAATATAGTTTAGCATATCCCAAGCCTGTTCTTCAGTATTAAATGGAGCATCAAGATTTGCGTGTAATATCGAACCACCATCACAATAACTATCAAAAGCGGCACAAATATTTATTCTATCCTTTAGAGAAGTGCGAATTCCAAGCGGTATCCACTGATTTCCATAAAGGGGTAAATCATTAACAACAAGTTCTGGGAATAACAATGTGTCGGCTTGCTGGAACTTAACTGCGGCTGTCTCACCCGGTACTTGTTCTACATTCACCTTATAATCCTTGTCTTTTGTAAATTCAGATATTTCTTTATGTATAGTATCAAATATCTTCTTTCCAAAATCAAAGGCCTCCTGTTTGTATGTTGTAGTGTCGAACTCTTCATCATAATTTGTATACCCAAATGTCTTCATTGTTTCGAATATACCGTTGATTCCTATTGTATTATACAGATGTTCAAAGTCTATAACACCATCTACAAAATTAGGTAACAAACCTTTTTCTACGTTTCTCTGAATAATATGTCTAATTACATGGAGAACCTTCATATCCAAAACTAATCTCTTTTTAAGAATTTTAATGAATTCTTTTTCATCCCCATTAGATTCATATGCTATTCTTGCAAGATTAATTGTAGATACTTTAACCGACCCTACCTTTAATGCTGTTCCGCCGATAGAATTAAAATACCCTAAATCTGCTATATTGGATTTTAGTCTACAGCAGTTAGATAGGCTTGTTACGCTGGTATCTGTAAAGAAATTACTATCATTCCATTTTCTATTCTGATTGCTCGCCCACTTTGCAAAATTTTCATCCGCAAAACCGTTTTCATTTCTTAGGAGAGAAATAGTATTTACTGGGAATGTGAACATCCTACCTCTGTCCTTTATAGCAGACATTTCTTCAAGAAACCACTTCTCAAACTGAATAATATCTTCTTTATAGTCAATTGCAAACTTACCATCAGGGAACTCCATTCCACCAAACAACGCATCAAAGTATTCATGGTCAAATGTACTTGTATTAATAAAAGCAGACTGAATTCCGTCTCTTGTATACGGCTGGTTCATTCCATATATAATTCTTTGAATTTCAGATTTTGCAAACTGTTCTTCTGATTGGTTTCTCGGATAGTGACCATTATCGACATCATTTCTCCAGTACCACCACATATATGGTATTAAATTAGGTAATCCACAGGCTCCACTGCTTCTATTGCTTGTAAAATTAATAAATTCTTTTACAAAATCTACAAATGTTTCCAGATGTTTTGCTGGTTCTGGCTTATTATGGTCTTGCAAATAAAACAGTCCCTCTTCTACAATCCTCTTTAAATCGTATGCAAAACAATATGGTACAAATGTAGCGCTATTAGCATCGTGAAGATAAAGAGACTTATTCCACTCATTTTCAAGCCATTCTTTTGCAGTTTTTAAACCAAAAGCCTTTTTAAGTTCATAGAAAATTTTGTTATACGCTAAAAGCTTCTCGTGTGGTTTAGCCATTTCGGAGCGTAGGGTTACAATGTCTTTTGTGTGTACATTTGAACTACTGTCTACTGAAGAGTCTGCAACTGTATCATTGTCTATGAAATTATCTATAAAATCAGAAAAATCAAGTTGAGAATTGTGCAATCCGTTAATTTTTTCAAAATCTTCTCCATAAATCTTTCTAAGATCTTCAACCTTTCTCTCAAAATCTTTTGAGAGCCTAATAGAAATTTCCATATATTCCCTCCTTTTTAAATTTGATTTATCCAGTTATTTGCAGTCGAAAAATCCATCAGAATCCCATCCACTTCAAGATACGGAACATTTGTTATTCCTTTAGCTGTCATAACATCTATATCTTGATTTTCAATATACTCGATGTTTTTGGATTTTAACTTTGATTTTATGACATTGCACTTTGGACATGTTGGTGTGCTGTAAACAATAATCATGTCTGCTCCTCCTTCTATAATTATTAAAAATATATAACTATGTTATATATTTTATTTTATATTATACCATAATATTTTAATTTTGTCAAGTATTTTTTTAATTTAAGTAGGGCATTTTAAAAAACATACCCTACTTAAAACTCAGTATTTATGCGGTTTTTTAAATGTGTAATTGTAAATAAAATTCGGTTTTTATCCTAACATCTTATCTATTAATCCTGCTTCTTTGAATGAGTTTTCTAAGTTTATGATGTTTTTTAGTATATTTACTTTTTCTTCATCTACACTTACCAATACTTTAGTTGGTTCAAATTCTTCATTGATAGTGTCTACTAAAATCTTATTGTCAGATACATAAGCGTCTACAGGCACTCCAATTAAAACTTTCATTCCTCTAAATACATCTTCTATAGACACATTTATATCAGCATAATGGCTTATATAACCTTGCAAATATTATACCTCCTTGTATTCAATTATTTTACACAATACTTTACTATTTTCAAAATACTTTTTTATTATTTTTAAAACTATTTCCCAATCTCCACCTGCTAATCCGCAACCAATCTTATATGGAAATCCAACAGAATAATTATATTTTTCAGCATACAACTTAATTGCGCTTACGCATTTTTCAAAAGCACTATAATCTGTATGCACTCCATATCTTCCATACCCATATTGTGCAAACATATTAGCTACAATACAGTCATCTACATAAAGAAACTGAACTTCTCCAAGAAGATTTCTATCTGTATTACATAGGTCTCTATATCTATCATATATATAAGGATATTTATTTTTAATCTTTAAAGCTATACCAGCTCCCATTTTGCCCTTGCAGTTTACCTGATGGCATTTTATGCCGCAATCTGATTCCAGCAAATCTCCATATTCATACACAATCATAAGTTACACCAATTCCAAATCTTCAATATGGAACAACCACTTTATATCACTTGTATCTTCAGCCAATGTATACATTTTAGTATAACCCATTTCTACATCAAGTTCAGCGGTAAAAACTTTTCCATCCGCTTCGCTCAAAAACTTTTCAAATTTAGTAGATTTTGGCCTATTCACAAAGTTTTCCATCTTGATTTTTACTTTTGCACCAGTAATATCATTCATATAATACTTATTTACCTGATGCTGTAGATTTTCCTTAAAATTAGATACCATTTTTACACCTCAAAAATATCTTCATATTTCAAAATACCAATTATAAATCTATCAAAATCACGAATATTATTATTTCTGACCATATACTGAAGCTCATTTAAATTATCACGATGTTGACTTACAGCATTTTTAATAAATTCTGTCATTTCGATTTTGTAAAAACACACTAAATCAGAAAAATATATTGCAAATATTACCCCAGCATATTCTCTTTTTACCTGTTGAATATTACACTCCCATTTAGTATCTTTATCTCTATTTTTAAATTTCACATACAAATCTGGGATAATATTATTATAAAATGTACGGTATGTGTCTTTTGTTATCTTTTGAGTGTTACAACTCACTTTACATATAGAAGATAGCATCATATAATTATTTGTACTATAATTAAAATTATCTTCAAATATTGATGCTGTAAGATTTTTAAGATTCCTTGTTCTCAGTTTTGCAATCTCTCTTATAATTTCCATATAACCTTCCTTTTGCATATTCAAACCATTTCTCATCTTTTTCAATTCCAATAAATTCTCTGTTTAAATTATTACAAGCTTCTCCTGTACTTCCAGAACCCATACAAAAATCTAAAACTACATCTCCTTCATTACTCCATAAAGTAACTATACGCTCCATTAGTTGTAACGGTTTTTGAGTTGGGTGTCCATTTCTTTCTTTTGACCAAGGTACTATTGGGGATATATCATACCATACATTAGTCAAGGCTCTGTTTTTTCTTCCATTTTTTTCTCCCATACCTTTTGTTTTTTTGGGTATATTAGAGTCTATTTTATTAAAAGTGTATTTTGAACCTTTTTTTGTAACCCATAGTATGTCTTCTCTTGTAGACACAAGTTGTTTACTTGCTCCTCTACCTTTTATTCTATCCCAAATTATCCAATTTGTCAAGCTAATTTCTGATTCTCTTTCATATATATATTGAATAGTATTAGAAACTTCTGACCATCCTTGGAATATTATAATATTTCCTCCTGGTTTTATCAATTTGATAGATAAATCTATCGCTTTTTTTATATTAAAATTATTATCCCATTTTTGATAATTTATATTGTATGGAGGGTCTACAATTATACAATCAACTATAACCCCATTATTTATCATTTTTTCCATTACATCCATACAATCTCCATTATATAGTTCCATTTATACACCTCTTATTCATATATATAGCTATAACTATTTAGATACCAATATACTTTGCCTTTATATTCTTTTTTAGAATATGTTTCGGCTTTTATAATATCATATTGATGTAATGGGTTGTTACTGTACACATTAGACAAAATAGTAAATTCTCCATTTTTACCGCTACCTATAGATGTTGTAGATATTTTATAAGCCCAAATTTTTCCAGAATTTTTACCACTTTTAGCTCTCATTGGGACTATATCTGTTATTACCAATTTCTTTCTATCTTCCATTGAATCACTATTTGAACCAAAATCTACATAACCATAATATTCAAGTTGAGATATTACCTTTTCTTTGAGTGTAAAATCTTTTATTCTCATACTTCTTTGAGCAAGTTCCGTTTCCTGGATAATTGATTTAATATCTATTATCTTAAAGCTGGTAGAAGTTTCTTTTGAGTATCTTTTTATTATATTGTATAGAATTTCATCTTTTATCTTTTCTTTTTTAATTGTCTTCATTTCTCCTTGCTTAAAGAAATTAAACCATTCATTTATTGCAATAAGTTCTTTAGAATTTCCAAACTCAGAGAAAAAGTCCAATTTAATAAGAATTTCTAGTTGTCTAGAATTTAAACTGGTTTTATTAGCAATATCAAATAATAGTTCCGAGAATGAATTATACTCATTATCTCTTAATTCATAAAGTTCTTCCGCCACGCTACTATTCATATACTTTATAGAACCAATTCCTTTATAAATAGCATTATGCTCTTTATCCATAAAATATTCAGACTTAGAATATCTAAATCTAGGAGGGTAGATTTTAACTCCTAACACTTTTGCAAGCTCTGTTCCATTTGTAATATCTTCTTCAAATTTAGAACAATTAAAAAACGCTGTTAAAAATTCGATTGGGTAATAGTATCTAAAATATAAACATAGATATCCAAGCATACAATAAGCAATAGAGTGGTTGTATCCAAACATATATGACGAAGCATCTTCTATTACCTTTAAGAAAGTTTTTGCTTCTTCTTCCGCTATTTCTCTTGGCTTATCTGATTTATTACAATATCCTTCAAGTATAGAAGGCATTGCATTTTGTAGTCTATCCATCTGTTTTCTCAATTTTGTTACCCTATAGGCTTTTTATCCTATAGCTCTTATAGTTTCCTATAAGTTTAGCATATATTTTCATCTACAGTATTATCTGTTTTAGATGTAGGACACTCGTGGGTGGATTATATTCTGTATAACAGTTTCACCACCTATGCGTTACAATACTTTGTTATGTTAAGAACAAAGTTATCTCGGTATTATCATAGTTTATACAAGCATTTATATATTATAAAAGTTTTTGAATATATTATATTTTCTATGCATATAATATTTATATTACTTGTATAAACCTTAGACTTCACCGATTTTGCCCTAAGAAAGTATATAATTTCTTATATACCCGGCAAAAATTTACCAATAGCTCGTCTGACATTATCAGCTTCACTACCAGATAGACCACATATTTTTTGTAGAAAAGAAATTACCTGTTCCTGATAAACCAGTTGACCATATGTGTCACTAAGCAAATCGTCTATCATCTTAGATGGATTATGATGGAAATTCTTTTTTACCAGACTATCTCTATATGATGCGCCGGATGGTCTAATCATTGCAGTTACAAGAGACATATCTTCTATAGACTGTGTTCCAAAATCACGCAATGTTTTGTAAGCAAAATTCGATTCAAATTGGAATATTCCTATTTTTGATAATTTTATACTGTCCCAAACATTTTTATCGTTCCAATTGATTTCGTATGATTTTGGATAATCTTTTCCAAGCAATTTACATGTTTCCTTGATTAGTCCAACAGACCTTAGCCCAAGAACATCATATTTTACAAGACCAATCTCATGTACAGCCTCCATGTCCAAACATATAATTTTTTTGCCATCTGAAATAAAAGTCCCATAATTATCTGATAGTGTTATTGGGGAAGCAATAATTCCTGCTGGGTGCATAGACTGTGATACAGCAGTTCCAACAAGTCCATCAAAATAATAAAACAAATCTTTGTATTTTTCTCTTGCTGCCATTTCGTCTTGTTCATAAAGCAGTTTTATTTTCTTTACTTCATCTAACGGATATTCAAGCGCTCTTCCGATATCATCCATTGCCCCTTTTTCAGCAATCGTGCCTAATGCAAGAACATACGCTGTATTGTTTTCTCCAAACTTGTTTATGATATAGTCATATACAAACGGTCTGTCATCTTCATATATATCTATATCTATGTCACCAACTTCAACTCTGTCTTCATTACAAAATCTTGAAAATACAGTATTCCATTTTACAGGGTCAAGGTCAATAATATCTGTAATATATGCGATTCTACTACCGCCACAGCTTCCTCTTGCATTACCAAGAGGGTGTCCATTATTTCTTGCCCACCTACAAATGTCCGACATAGAAAGCATAAATCCAGACATATTTACTTTTGAAAATACTCTAAGCTCTTCTTCTATATCGTTTTTAAAATCTTCAACTTCGTTTTTAGGTATAATACCGTTTTCTATTTTTTCTTCCAACATTTTATATGTTAGATTCCTTAATGTTTCGTCATCATTATCTGACATATGTGGATATTTGATAGAAGTATCTAACTCGAAATTTTCAACACTATCTGCCATTTTATTAGTATTATCAATAGCTTCTAATATAACATCCATTGGAAGTGAATTTTGAACTCTAAACATTTCAACTAAATCTTCATAGCTTTTATAAGTTAAATCAAACTCATTTTCAATATCAGCAAAATCAGAACCTTTGTCTTTTTTACTTGTGCCAAAAATGGCTCCCATTTTAGCTTTTTGTAAAATCAATCTACATTCTGCTTTATATTTGTTAATACTATGTGTATCTGTACCAGCAATTAGAGGCTTATTATATTTCAAAGATAGTTCGTAAAGTTTTTTGTTATAATTTACCTGTTCTGGTACATTATGGTATTGTATTTCATAATAATCATAGTGATTCAATAATTTCGGTATTATATGTGTTAGATTATTTAAATCCTCTTTTTTTATATCAATTAAATTTTGATACACAAGTCTAATTTCGGTATCTCCTATTGTAGAAAGTTCAGATTCAAGCTCTACAATTTCATTTTGCAAGCTTAATACTCTGTTTTCTATCCTGTTAATTGGGCTTGCTAAACATGCTGAAACACGAATGACATTATCAGAAATATTAATAAATTCTTCAAATGTAATTCTTGGCTTATAATAAACATGATTGTTTTCTGTAGATTTGCTTATTATACTGTTTAGTTCAAGAACACCTTGGTAATTTTTTGCAATCAAAATTGTATGATAATTATCTCTAATTTTATACTCCTCAATTCCATTTTTGTCTCTATTTAATCTATAATGATAAAGTTTTTCCGTAAGATAAACTTCACATCCATGAATATATTTGATTCCATATTTATCACACAATCTTTTCTTTTCTGTCCATAAATATATGTTTCCGTGTTCAGTTGATGCTATCGCTGTCTGACCAAGCTCATATGCTTTTTTTACATAATCTTCAAACTTTGTACAACTATCCAACAGAGATAATTCACTATGTAAATGGTATACAACATAATTTTTATTCCTCAATATGTTCTCACCTCTATATTTATTCGTGAATATATTGTATCATACATTTAACGCTTTGTCAAGTAAAAAAGGATAGTTAATGCTATCCTTTTTATCATTAAAACTGGTCACATTCTTCTACTGATTCATATTTTTTATTTTTTATAAGTCTTTCTGTTACAAAAGGAGGATACTCAATTGGCTTTTTAAGTTCGCTTTCCCACTTATACATCTTAATTTTCTCTTCATCATTAGTATATATTCTTCTGGTTTTTTTATCATAGAAAGCTTCACAAGACATTCCACCGCTCTGAGTTGGTCTGTCTTTTACTACCTCTATTTTAACCTTACCAATATCAGGGGGAAGCGTCTCTTCTTTAATTCTTGAAACCCACAACATTCTATGGCAGATGTTTCCCAAATCTGAACTTCCAGACAGACTATATACATTTGCATCATTTATATTTTGACCACCACTCGGCTTTCTTGGATGCGCTACAAGATTTACATTTACGCCATATTTATTTGTGAAATTAGCTAATTTAACTATAAATTTTTTCTGGGCTTCCCATTTAGATTCTGCACTATCTCCTTCCAATGACAAACTCATTAGATTGTCTATTAGAAATACTCTACATCCAAATTTTTTGTACGCTACCTCCATTGCGTTAAATATGTCATTAGAAGATGTTTCCAATGAACCGTTATCATTATATAAAAGAATGTTATTTCTATAAAATTTTCGTATGTTACTTTCTGCTTGGTCTGTAACTCTAAAGAAACTTCTTGTATACTCTTCTGAATTAAACTCCATAATATGATTATATCCAGCAAGAGGAGAAAGTATCCAATCACTCAATTGAGACGGGGCCAGTTCTCCACTATATACAAACGCCTTTTCTCCGTGTTCTATTGCAGATATTACCGTTGCTATATTTGCTAAAGAACTCTTGCCAGAATTCCCTGTTACAGCTATTCTACCATTTCTACGCATCACCCACATATGACTTGGAACTGTGAAACAATACTTAAAACCGTCAAGCGTCTTATATTGTTTGAATAGATTATTACCTTCTTTTTCTTTTACTCTTAGAGACAAAAAACTCTTTTGCGTTATCGTAAGAATATACATATCATGTCTTGTTATAATCTCTTTATTGTCTTTCGTTGTTTTTATTGTTCCAGCCCTATCTCCGTAAATTATATTTGCTCTATAACCACAAGCCGAAAAGGCGAATTGAACAAAATCTCGTGTTTTTGTATTATTTGTATAGAACAATTTAACATTGCCAATGTGTCCGTCCCATTTGAGGATATTATCACAAATCAATTGAAGTTGATGCTGGTTACAATTATACCAATAATCACTAAATTCTTTTTCTCTTCTTGGAACATATACTACAAAATCAGTATATCCTTCTACAGTGCTTTGTTTTTCATAATATTCAATATTACACTCATCAAATATTTTTCTAAGCTCTATTTTCTTTCTATCTTTTTTAATGTGAAACCTGCATCTTTTAGAATAGGGAGAATCCTTAAGAAAAGAACCGTCACAAATCACAGCGCACATCAATTTGATTTCTGGGTCGGTAAGGTCTATACCCTTTCCAGAATAACTAAATGTTGTAATAAATCTTCCACTAAAACCTTCTTTGTGTGAGTTATATTTGCTCATAATATTGGAAAGTTTATCAATTTTTATTTCGTTGGAGCGCCTTGGAATGTATACGACATTATGTTCATCACTCAAACACTGGTCGATGCCATGTTTGGTTACAAAATGCCAGAGATATTCCGCTGGATACTTATGATATTGTTCTGGCTCTACAAGTATAGCGGTGCCATCTTCATTATATTGTAGAACTTTATCCCCCGGTTGATATTCAGCAATCCTCTTCCATTTTGTACCATCAAAAAATTCAGTATCACAGTCAACACAACCAGCAGAACCGGAATAGATAACTAACGATGGGAATATATTCCCATAAAGCATATCATCAATACCCTTAATTCCTGTTGGAAACTTTTCAAGGTCTTCTATAGATGAAGGGTCTGCATCCATAAGATATGTAATGTTTTTAACAGGGATTTCTTCTGCTGTATTGATAAGCTGGATAATTCTTTCCTTACCGCAAGCAAGAAGAATATTATTGGCATCCGTCTTACGAATGTGAATATCTTTATTAAATTGCTGATAATATTTTTCTACAGCATCCTCGTCACTTGTTTCAGGAGTAACAATCTTGCATCTATACTCACCAAGACGCTTGATAGTATTATTCAAACCGCCTCTTCCAGCGGAATCATTATCAAACCAAAGAATAATATCATTAAAATGCTCAAGAAATTCATAATTGAACTGTATCCAAGAAGTATCACTTGCGCCGTTTGGAATTGTTACTACATTTGTCCAACCCGCTTCTACTATAGACATAACGTCTATATGTCCTTCTACGATCGCTAGTGGTTTTGTTAAGTCTATTTTTTCAACATTCCATAATATCGGGCAATTGCTGGCATCTTTTTGATACCACATCTTAGGCTCTCCGCTCTTTACCTTCTCAGACTTTCTATATTTAACACATAATAGAGTACCATCTATATCACGGGATTCAAAAACAATATTTCCATATTTATCCTGTTTTACTCCAAGATAATTTATAGTATTTTCGCTAATACCACGCTTACCAAGGTATTCTGCAACCTTATCTATTTTGGAATTAGTTTCTTCTTTTGGATATTTGTAATTTAAAAGGTATTCTTCCTTTGAAATCTTTTGTCCTTTAAAGTTATATGCAATATTTGTTTCTTTGAATAATCTTTTTATACCTGCAAGATAAGAGCCTTCCATTTCAGTGTACATATCAAGAATACTATATCTTTTTCCACAAGAGAAGCATGTAAAGCATTTGCTTTTTTTATCCCAAATGAAGCTTGGATTACTGTCTGAATGACCAAAGGGGCATGAGCCTTTCATTTTTACTTCATCATAGTTTTGTACATTTAAGTGCTTTGCTATTTCCAAAGCACTATCATCACCCTTTATTTCTTTTGCTTCAATAATCTTTTCTAACAAATCCACGAGTCCACCCTCTTTACTCTATTCATTATATTCGCAATTATGCCTAAACATACAAAAATTGTTACAGAAAAAACTACCTAATCCATTGGGTTCAAAATTCGTACATGTCTCTATCTCATTCACTATATCATCTACCCACTTTAGGGTTTCTTCATATTTCTCCATATCAAAATCAATTGTTATCCAATTTCCTTTTCTGAACATATTAAACATTAACTTTTGTGGGAATTTGCCATATTTATTTTTTATTGCCAAAGCATATATATAGAGCTGTTTGGCATATTCTGCCAATTCTGCTTTATTTTTAAATTTAGATTTAGATTTATGGTCTATTACTATTAAATTTCCTTCCTCGTCTTCTGCAATCAAATCTATTTTACCAACTAATAAATATTTATTATTTATATTTTCAGCAAATTCATATTCACTTTCTAATATTTTTATATCATCAAAACCAGTAAAATTTTGAAAATACATTTTACCATCTTCAAAATACATATTAGAAAAGTCTTTACTAAACTTTTCTGTCATATGAATTACAAAGGAAGATTTAACTTCCTCATCATAATGCTGTAGATAATAGTTTAACATCTCATAGTCTTCAAGCTCTCCACGCTCATACATTTCAAGTATTTTATGGCAAAAGCTTCCAAATTCAGAAGTACCATGTTCTACAGTATCTCTATCATTTTCAAAATAATTTCTATAAAAAGCATATTTACAGTTAATAAAATTCTTTAATTTTGAAAATGAGTATTTAGTTAAATTTAATTCATCCATTGATTTCCTCCCCGTAATATAAAATAAGCGGGTGCAACTTAGCACCCGCAATTATTGTTTGCAGATTAGAAGGGGAGGTCGTCTTCAGGTGTCATTGCATCTACCTCAGTATTTGTATTTGCAACTTCTGTATTACTATTATTTTCTGAGCTGTTAGAATTCTTACTTCCTACAAAAGAAACCTTATCTACATAAATATAATTCTTCCAAGCATCATTTCCATCCTTGTTTGTATACTTATCAACCCGATAATTGCCTTCTACAAGGAAAGCAGAACCCTTTGAAAAATACTTGGCAATAAAATCTGCCGTGTTATTCCAAGCTGTAAAATTAATAAAATCCGCCTGTCTTTCACCATCTTTATTAGTAAATTGTCTATCAACAGCAAGCGTAAAATCTACAACATGGTTATCACCAATGGTTCTAATTTCAGGGTCACGAACCATTCTACCTACAAAAATACACTTATTATACATTTAAAACTCCCCTTACTTAATCAAAGATTCAAGTTCTTTAATAACAATTTCTGCTACTTCAGAATTCTTAATTGCGTTATAATTGGCGCTCGGCTTTCCATTTACCACAAAATGCTTCTTAACTGCATTTGCAATATCTGTTTTAGATACGCCAGCTTCTCCAAGAGCCTTTGCGAGATTATCAATCTGGGAAATCTTTTCATTAATCTCATTGGCTTCTATCCCTGTATCAGGCTTAGAGTTTCTTACAGGAGGTGTATATCCTTCACCAGAGTTAGCCCATTCGATGACTTTTTCTCCATGTCTCTCTGTCAGCACCATAGAACCATCAGCTTCAAAAATATGAGTGTTGTCTTTTTGAACATCAGCCATATTTGTCTTCTGGTCTAGCAAGAACGTACAAGTAAATTCATATTCAAATCCATCTCTCTGCTTTGCTCCAACTCCAAGCTTCTTTACCGTTGTCTTACCATTATCGTTCTTTTCAACCTCATACTGATCTTTGCCCCGCATTGTAGCAATAATATGAATTGGAGAGTCTGCAATAGACTGAATAAATTTATCATGTCTAGGGCTGATCTTTCCCCATGCCTGATAATTTCCACCGGCCTGTTGCTGTAGTCTCAAACATTCGTCCCATTCAGGAGAAGTCGAGTCTATAATCAGTATTCCATAACCTTCCTTTACAGCAAAATTTATAAAATCTACATACATTTCAGGTGTAAACGGTGCAGCTAAATCCACAATATCGTATTCAAATTCGTTTGCGTAATACAAACCTCTTGATGCCTCTGTGTTACCCAATAGTATCTTATTAGGTTTACCAAGCTTTTCAAGTTCTGTACTCATTCCAGTTGCAACACGCAAAGCACTATATGTCTTACCACTTCCACTTGCTCCCATAAGAGCTATCTTTGCATATACTTCTTCTCTTTTCGCTTTTTTAACTACAAATCCCAAACAAATACCCCCTTAAAATTTTATAATATTTTTAGTCATTAGACTCTTCGTTAATAGGTACGGGCCAAGGATTTGCCTCTCGTACTCTCTTTCTGCACTCTTCGCATCTCAAAGGCATAGAACCAAAATTCTTAATGTAATACATCACATCATTGTCACTAATCACATAGAACTTTCCACAGTCCTTACAAACTCTTACAGAAGAGCGTCTATGAATGGTATAATCTCTCTTTACAGGTGTACTATTTGTTGTGTTTACGGTGTTGTTTTCCATTTTTTATATTTCTCCTTTTATTTTACTTGTTGTAATAATCGTTAACAAACTTTTCACAATCATAAGCGTCAGCCACAATCTTCTTCTCTACCGCATCAGCAAAATCTTCATACATATCTCTCTGCTTAATAGCCCAGTTAATAAGCTCATTATATGCAGAAACAATCTTTTCATACTTTCTGAGCTTCGCCTGACGCTTCTTAATATTATACTTCTTGGTAGCCAACTGGATTCCAAATTCTTCATCAAAAGCATCGTCATTGTGGCACACAGCTACAGCAACAATCTTTTTGCCTTCGAATCCACCCTTCGCAATTACTACTCTGTTATCTCTATCTACCTTAATCTTCATATTTTTTTCTCCTTTTGTTTATGTTTTAGATTATATTTTAATAACCTGTTACCTATTATACCAGATTATTTATTTTTTGTCAAGTGTTTTTTCAACATATATAACTACATATTTTATAATTATATAGTCATTTTTATCACCATAATCAAAATTTATTTCCAAATTAGTGACATTTATTTGATTATATTCATAATATCTTGGATATATATATACATTGCCATATATATCTCCAAATCTAGAATAACAATCTTTTACAAAACCAATAACATCCCTATGCCCATCTACTTCTGCAACTACTGGGCTTTCCTCTATAATACTACATAATTCTTCTATATTATTCTGAATTTTAAATGGTATATTTTTTTTAGAAAATACTTTTACTTTATTTATATTCATATGTAAATATATAGAAACATATATTTCTATACCTCCTTTATATGAATTATATCATTTATTTTATCTTTTGTCAAGTATTTTTACAAATTAAAATATACTAACATAGAAGGGAAAACTGCTGGACTTGCTTTAAAGTTCCCATCTTCTCTATAATTTGGTAATGTTTTGTTAATAAATTTAAGCCTTCCTTTAATAAACTCTATTTTAATATTTTCTTCTTCTTTATTATACAGATATTCATGAAACCATTTAGTATCCACTCTAGCAGGTATTAACATGACAATTTTTGTTCCATTTTTAGATTCTTCATAAGCTTTTTTAACCCATTTTCCTATTTCTCTTCCATATGGAGGATTGCAAAATACAATTTCTCCACTCCATGATTTTTCTAACCCATTATCATTAATAGTAAAATGCTTCTTACATTTAGCATTTTCATCTGTAGATGCAACATCTAAAGTAAACTTATACTTATTATTTAATCTATCAAATAAATCTTGTGGTGTTTCCCATTCGTTAGATGCAGATGATGTAAAAATTTTAGTTGTGTTTTTCATTAAATTCACCTTTTATATATTTTATTTTAATCTATATATTATTTTCCATTCATGTCTGCCTCATGCAATCGCATGATTCTATCAAACAATTCTTCTCCCCATATTCTTTTGTATTTATCTTTTGTAGATTCTTCAACCCAAAAATATGGTTCCATATGCCACTGTATTAGCGTACAAATATCAATTAAATCTTTTTGACTTATTCCTTGCAGATAGAACATAGAATCATAGGCACCTACATTTTGATGTGAATAATAATGAGCCTCCTTAGTTTTTTCGCCTTTTTTGTTCATAAAAGTCTGAGTTTTTATCTTCCCAATATCATGTAGTAACCCAGCCCTAGATAAGTTTGTGTCACCTAATAAACTTTTACCAACTAACTCCATATGTTCCCCAAGTGTTTTGGTGTGATGGCTATTCTTTTGATTAAATTTATCTGCAATCTCAAAAATATTATTAAGACTATAATTCTTATAATTATCATCTTTTCTATAGTATAATAAAATATTGTCCCATCCTTCAAAGTACCCCGGAAATTCAAAATTATGGTACATTCTATCAATCACATATTCAGGAACTTTCCTATCTCTATTATTATTTGATTCTTTGCATTTTTCTATAGTTGTTGCAATCACAATACAAACCTTTGAACAATCAATATTTGAAATCTCTGATAAAAAAGCTCTTCTTCTTTTAGAAGAAATATTTGTAGCATCATAAACTACACTTTTACCATCTATAAGTCCATTTTTAACTCTTTTATGTAGTTCATCAAACACTTCATTATTCTTCTCTTGTACATCTTCATTTCCAAACATTTCTTTTCTAATAGCATCGGAAGAATAAATTACAAAATCAGGATTAAGAGACTTCCCATATTCCGTTTTACCGCTTCCCGGCAACCCAACAAGCATAACAAACATAGGTTTAAACATAATTTTCACCTCCAATATTTTCAATATATATTATATATTATTTTTAATATTTTGTCAAGTAAAACCACAGAATAATTGTTCTGTGGTTTTAATAACTTAATAATTTTTGTTTTACTTCATTAATTATACTCTTTTTTTTTTATCCATTTGTTTCACCTTTGCAAGTATAATTAGTTAATTCTATCAACATCTATTCTTATATGCTTCAATAACATTTTCAACTAAGCAAGCTCTTGTCATCAATCCTACTCCGCCCGGTACAGGTGTAACGAATATATAAGGCTCATCATTAAAATCTCTATCCACATCTCCGAACAGTTTTCCATTTTCATCCCGATTGATTCCTACATCAATAATTAGCGTTTCATCAGATATCATATTTTTATTAATTGTGTGAGGATGCCCAGTTGCTACAATTACAACATCTGCATAATATGTATGGTCTCTTAGCCACTCTGTCTTAGAATTGCAAAAAGTTACAGTTGCCTTTCGATTCATCAAGAGTTCTCCTGTGGGTCTTCCTACTCTTCCAGAACCCACCATAACACAATTTGCACCAACTAAATCTACTTCGCATTCATCAAGGATTCTTAAAATACCCTTTGGTGTACACGGTGTAAAACTGCTATTCTTATTGAATCCATCCACATCTTTTGAAGGGGCGACACAATTACATACAGCATTTTCATCAATATGCTTTGGAAGTGGAAGCTGTACAATAATTCCATCTACATCTTCTCGATTATTGTATGATTCAATTACATCAATCAATTGTTCCTGAGTAACTGATTCGCCTTTAATATGATGGTGGATAAATCCTATTCCAACTTCGTTGCAATCTTTCTTTTTACCTCTAATATATGAGTTTGATGCTGTGTTTTCCCCTACTTGAATTACACATAGAGTAGGTTTCCTTTTTCCATTCAAACCATCTATATACTTCTTGGCTTCCTTCTTAATCTTATTAGCAAAATCTTCACAGCATAATACCACTATTAACTACCTCCGGCGACAAACTATAAGAATATCCAACAAATCCATCACCGAATAGCGACTTCAAGCTGTTTTCAATGTCATAAATCACAAAGTCTCTACCAGTTTCATAACACTCTTCAAGCTGTCTCTCTGTAAGACCCTTAATAATATTGGGATTCATACCATATCCAATAACTCGATTGATATATCGGTCTACCTTCTCTTCTGGTACAAGCATATAACAATCATTCTCTACCGCATATTCAGCAAGCTTTCTAAACTTCCCTGTACCAGCAATTCCAACTTCCTTATACATAAACATATCCTCCTTATACTTCCTGCGCCTCTTCAATATCAGGAGCTACAGCGGACTCCTTAATTAGACCCTCTAAAATTTTGAACTCATAAGACTTGTGTTTATACGCTTTAAAGATAGGCCTGTTGTCAATTCTGACAACAACACCCTCTCTAATATGGGTCTTTCCAATAGGGTCAGCTCCATCCACAAAAGAATTAACCCTATTCATTAGGTCTTCCTCTGTGGTGTAGATAAATTTATCAAACTCTGGAACACATTTAACCCCCATTTGTTCACATCTTAGCTTCACAAGCTCCCAAGGATATTCAACTGTGTATCCATCTTCATTGGTCATAGTCATTCTAAAAACATAAATGTCAGATTCTCCATTTTCACAACCATAGCTAAATCTTGTGGTATCTCCATATTGCTTAACAAACTCTTTGTCATTTAGCTTCTTGTTGTTAGCATCAGCCATAATAGGCTTATTGTTAGATATATATCCTACAATTTCATAGAACACTTCTTCACCCTTGTGTAGCTTGCCATCAAAAAAGTCATTCCACTTTTTTCTAAAACTATTATCCCCGTAATAACCACCAGAATAATCATCAAGAATAACTCGTCTCGAACTTGAAACAGTCTTCCAGCTATTCTCTTGCTTTGCCGGTCTTTTGAGAATCTTATCAAAGAGAGTTCTCTTCTTATTTTTGGATTCAATAGTACACATAGAAGCGGCGTTAGTTCCGTGCATTTTCAAAGTAATATAGCAAGTATCCCCCGGTTTAAAATCACTAATGTTATACACAAGCTGTTCGGTGTCAACATGGAGAGAAAATACAGGATACTTAATATCACTTTTCTTACGCTTATTCTTACTTGTGTCACTATTAGATGTACTTCTACTGTTAGATTTTGGAATAAACTTTCTGCAAATTTCCACCCCATTTAGAACTGTAATAGTGTCTCCAATAGAAAGAGTAGAAATGTCTACAAAGCTAGATAGACTAGAAATTGGGCAATAAAGACCATCAGAACGAACTCCTCTTAGCTTTGTGGGCTTTACATTTCTTTTTTCTGGGTCAAGAAATCCACCAATGTTATTGCCGTTCTCATCTTTCTTCCTGCAAAGGTTGTTAACTTCGCAGAACTCTACTCCAAGCTGTAGGTCAGATGGGAAATATACTCCAATATCTCCAACTTTGGTATCAATACCAACCACTACATCTGTATTAAAGAATGTAGCTATCTGAAGTCTATCTGCATTATCATGCTTTCTTAGCCTATCTACTTTTACTATATATCCACAATGTTGACTCATTAAAAATTCCCCTTAATTTCTTTAATTGCTTTTTCTATACATTCAACAAGATAATCCACTTCTTCTTTTGTATTGTTTTTACTAAACGAGAATCTGATAGAAGATAACGCTACATCTCTATTTACCCCCATCGCAGTTAACACACGAGATGGATTAGAAGATCCGGAATTACATGCAGAACCAGTGCCAACACAAATACCATACCTATCAAGCATAAATTGAATTGAAGTAGCTATAATACCTACAAATGCAATATTAACTGTACCCGGAATTTTGTTTACACCAGAAGCATGTTCAATAATCTCAATATTTCTTTCATGCAACTGTTCTATAAAATATTTTACAAGATTATTTATCTTTACATATTCTGATACTGTATGTTCTATAGCCTTTTGTATTGCTACACCAGCTCCAACAATTCCAGCCACATTTTCAGTACCAGCCCTCTTACTGGACTCTTGATGACCACCATGAATAAATGGAATTAGGTTGTCAGGGTTTTTGGCATATACAACTCCTACTCCTTTTGGCCCGTTAAACTTGTGCGCTGAACATGTAATGAAATCCACATTTATAGCATTTGTATCTACTTGTAGATGTCCTATATATTGTGTAGCATCTGTATGTAACCATACATTATTATATTTGCTTGCAATATCTCCAATTATAAAAATTGGCTGAATAGTGCCAACTTCATTATTGGCTGTCATAATAGAAATAAGAGTGGGTCTTGAATCAATCGCTTTTTCGATGGCTTCAACATCTACTAAGCAATCTTTATTAACACCTATATATGTAATATCTGCAAATCCATAATCTTCAAGGAATTTACAAGTATTAAGGACTGCATCATGCTCTACTTTGGATGTAATAATATGAGGTATCACACTGTTATTTCGGTCGTGATGCATAAAAGCAAAAGACTTTAGAACCCAATTATCTCCTTCTGAACCGCCACCTGTAAAATAAATTTGATTTGGTTCGCATGAAAAAGCTTTAGCAAACTGCTTTCTTGCGTTTTCAATGGCGATAGCACTTTTGATTCCAATTTCATAAGGTGTAGAAGGGTTGCCATAGCTTTCCTTTAGATATGGCATCATAGCTTCAAGGACTCTATCATCAATACGAGTTGTAGCCGCATTGTCTAAATAAATCATTTAACTTATCACCTCTGAATATATTTTACTACATATTTCTTGTTTTGTCAAGTAAAATTGGGTAGGTTTTATCCTACCCAATTTATTTCTTCTATCCCATTATTTCTTAGATAATTGTTACAACCTATAAAATGATTGTTACCAAAAAATCCACGACTTGCTGAGAGTGGGCTTGGGTGTACAGATTTTAATACAATGTGATTAGGATTTGTAATTAGTCTTTCTTTCTTCTGTGCTTCATTACCCCATAACAAATATACAATCGGAGAGTTATTAAGCTCTATATATTTAATTACTTCATCAGTAAATATTTCCCAACCAATTTTTTTATGAGAAAGTGGCTTTCCTTCTAAAACTGTTAAATGTGTATTTAATAGAAATACTCCTTGTTCTGCCCAATCTGATAAATCACCGTTTTCTCTTTTTATTCCATATTCGTTTTCTATTTCTTTAAATATATTTCTTAGAGAAGGCGGTATTTTAATATTTTTTGGTACAGAAAAAGAAAGCCCCATAGCCTGACCTTCTCCATGATAACAATCTTGCCCCAATATAACAACTTTTATTTTATCATATGGTGTAAGTTCAAACGCATTAAAAATCATATCTCTTGGGGGATAAACTTGATTGTTGGCGTATTCATAATCAAGCTTATCAAATATATCTTCCAACATATCATATATTTTAAAATTACTAAAAAAAGATTTCCAATTATTATCCATTATTGCGCTTCGCCTTTGCTTTTGCAAAATTCTTTATATCTTCTCTTGCCTTACCTTCAAGCTCATCAAATTTTTCTATTAGACTATGCATTTCTCTGTAACTTCCTTTGCCAATAACCTGTTGAACAATTTCCATAATATCATATATAGTATATCCACTCAGGTCTTCTTCAAGACTATAATCCAAAATATCATTATAATATTCAACATCAACCGTCTTAAAGTTGTCTCTTGTAGTTTTGGTTGCTAAATGATGCTTCTTACCTAAAAACTCCAAATAAATTTCAGCAACACTTATATTTTTATCAACAATTATTTCTTCATAAAACTTTGCCATAATTTTACTCCTATTTTAATTAAAATAAAACATGAATTTTATTTATATTTTTTACTTATTTTTTTATATAATATATACAAAAATATATATATATTTTTAATATATATTGTATAATATAACAACTAAATTTGTACTTCGCCGTCAATTTGATAAACTTGTCTTGTCTTGTTTATATTTTCAACAGAAATTATTTCTGAATTTGGTACTAAAGAACTAAAATATTTTATAATATCTGTTATTTCTAATTGTCTTTTAGTTTTAATTTTTACATTTCTAATGAAACTATTTTTATAACAATATCTTACAACCCAAATATTTTCTTCATAATTTTCCTCTTTAAGAATTTTTCCACAATATGGGCAATATATAAAAGGGTATTCATCCATAGAGAAAGATTCCCCACAAGAATCACAATATAATTCATATTTCATATAATTTCACACCTTAAAAATATTTTCACTCAACTGATTTAAATCTGAAGAATTTATCGGGTCTTCAATATTTTTATAAGTTTCATCATTTAACATAAAAATATTTTCAAATTCCATAAGACAATCATGACACAGATTATATGAGCCTAAAGTAGAACCATCGACCCCATTATCTTCATACTCTTTCCCACATCTATCACAATGCTTTTTATGCTGATATGTTTCGTCAGCATATTCAGTTCTACAAGCATTGCATACCCATAATCCTTTTTCATCTCCCTCATGAAATACATTACAACCGCAACTACATCTGAAAGACTTGCCACCTACATTAATGATACTGCTCATAATGTCTCCTTTCAATTTTATCTAATCTATCTTCGACTGTACGATAAATTCCATCCTTATGGTCTTTATACCTATTGTATATGAAAACTTTAAAACTAAACTTATTATCAAATGGGTAATATTTATTTATAATATTAAAATTAAGTTTTGTTTCTATTTCTTCTACATCATCTTTATAAAGTTTAATCGTTTTTGAACTAACTATTCTTGAACTGATTCCTCTAAGATACGATTCAATTTCATCTACAACTTTGTCATATTCTGTAATTACAGCAACATTCCCATCTACATATATAACCCCATATTCTTTTATTTCAGACACAGGAGGCAATCTGTCCCTGATTGCTTCTATGTCTTCATATCCGCCAACAAGTATCGTATTGCATTCTGGACATTTAACCTTGCGACCTACAATGCTTCTGTTTTTTATAATAAATTCAATTACATCTGTTCTATTGTATTCAAATTCGCATCCACAAAAAGGACATTTGGTTGTAAATACCAATCCTTTTAATCCACCACTTTTAATAACTTTCACAACTTTATTCTCCTTTATAAATTATTTTTAATTTATATTAAAAATAATTCTCCCATTGTTCATCAGTTGATTTACTATAATTTATATCAATATCATCATGCCACTCTATTTGTTTTCCAACCTTTTCATTCGCATAATGCGTAATGCAGGAAACAGAAATGCCGTCCAACGCTCTTTCGTCAATCAATGTCTTGATTTCTTCCAAGTCCAGGGTTTCTTCAAGATCGCAAACATACAGTGTCATTTTGTACAGATTAGCCATTTACTTCCTCCTTTTCGATTTTATATTTGAACGATAATGGACAAGGTTGCATACAATCTCCCCCGAACAATCTGCAACTGTATTCTGTATACCCTGTATCCCATTCTTTATAGGCTTCTTCGCAGTATTCGCAGTTTTCCCAATCGTTTATATATTCTTTCATATTATTCACCCAACAGCTTCAAATTCTGCGTGATTGTTCTGTATGTGTCGCTGGAAGCAACGATTGTAAACACATTGTCTGCAAGAGTGGTGCGCATAGCTTCGCTGAATGTAGATTTGATCTTACTGTTGACTTCTTCTTTGATCTGCTTTGCCATCTTGTCAATATATGGTTTAACCAACGCCTCTGTGTTAAGCTGTTCATCAATGTATTCCTTAAAGGACTTCTTGTTGGTTTCCCAGTCTCCCCATCTGTTCTGTTTTTTGGTTACAAATACCCCTTCTTCGATAATCTCCTTTACCTGCTTTTTGATATATTCCTCTGCGGTGTATTCTTCCACCTCTTTACTGTCCCAACCGCCTCCGATATGGATTTTGGTATTTTTGAGATAATCTTCAATATATCCAACAATAGAGTTGTTCACGATTTCCTCAATCTTGCCTTTAAGGACAGAATCTACCTTTTCTCTTGCCACATCACGCAGAGCTTCATTTATCGCTTTCTCTGTGTTAATCTTGGCAGCGTCCTCAATGATGTTTTCCAGTTCTCCCATATCAATAATTACTTTCATTGTTATTCTCCTTTCTCATGTTCGCCCCACAATGAGGGCAATACTTCAACTTAGGTTTATCGTGATCGTCGTCAAGGTAAACTTGTTCGCCTGTTGTCTTAGTCAGATACTCCCCTAATTCGATTCCACATTCAGAGCAATACCAGCCGCAGCTAACCAGTTCACAGCTATGCGTTTCGGGGTGGATGTCCCATTTTTCACGCCATACCCATTCTCCATACACTATATCTTTTACTTTTGCAGCTGGCCCATAAAAGAAAAGTCGCTTGAAGAAGTCTATTTCGTTAATTTGTGCTTGAATAATTTTTCTTTCGATACTTTTAGGTTTCGTTTTATCGTATCTACTTCCAAGCCACATATCCCTTTCGCATAGCTTTCTATATAAATCGAACTTGTCTATGTAGCAGTTCATATATCTGTTTTATCACCTCTCATATCTGCGCCACAGTTAGGGCAGAAGTTATAGTTAATCACTTCATGCGGAGTCCCGTGGCGTCCACAAATTGAGCAAATAAAGTCCCCCGGTTTTGTTGTTACTCGCCATTCTCCGCACTGTGCGAGTTTAACATTTTCAGGTGTAGTTTTATTTATCCAATTTTCCAACCGTGCCAGTGCTTTTAATATCATTGTGTAAGGTATCTTCTCGAAGTAATCTTCTTCTTCTTTTCTACTATTTTCATATTCTTCTTGTAAATTAGAGATTACATTCAGAACTCTTTGTCTTTGGATATAACCTTCCATTTCCCTTACCTCATTAACATGGTCGTTGTTTTTATTATTCATCTTCCTGCACCTCCTGGATTCCTCTCCATTTCGGAATACACGGTTCGGTTCCTCCCCGCATCTTGCACTGTTCGTTTTTGCAAAACGGACAAGTGTTAGGCAGATGCAGACCGTATGCAATAATGCTTTCTATTTCACTCACTGCCGCATCCCGTTCCATCGTCACCCGTTGCAATTTTTCGTCCAAATTTGCTACTTTTTCGCAAAGTTCATCTATAACAGATGTTTTTTCTCTGAGCTGTTCAAGCTGCACCTTCACAACCGCTTTCAGCCTTTTATTTCTGCTACGCAACTCCCGCACAATCGGCAGGGTTTCGGGGTCGATGGTTGGAGTATTATCCATGCAGTCATCGATCATATCTGCCACTTCATAAGACATGAGCGTTTCACCCATATAGTTGGATTTGTGGGTGTTTTCGTTTACAAACGAATAGTAAGAAAACAATTTCTTCTTAGCTTCGTCCAAATCACCTAACCGCATTTCCTTCACTCTCCTTTGGCTCAAAATATTTACAATAAAAATCTCTATCAATAAAAATTCCAAGACGCTTACAAACTCTATCTTTATTAGTTTCGTATGGTGTTCTATGTTTACATTCTTTACATTTTCCAATTGGTGGTATTATGCGTGTATTCCACAAGCCAAGAGCTTCTTTTCTTCTTTCAATAGGGTCATCAATATCTGAACATATTGATACACTACAGAAACAATCTTCACAGAAAAAGTCAGAATCATAAACGCCTTCTAATAGACATGATTCATATTTTATATTATTTCCACCGCAACATGGACATTGAAGTACAACTCCATTTTCCGTACATCTCTCTTGAGCTACCTTGTCTCCAAGTAGTGCCTTTCTTTCAATCTCTTTCATTGTTTTCATTATTCCCCCTTCTCAAAGTAACCGCAAAAGTCGTTTTCACCGACTATCCTGCTTCCCAGATTTAGATTACACCATCTGTTACCATATTTTTCATCATATGTGCTGTGTTTACACTCCCCACACCGTCCAATCGGAGGGGCTGGGCGGGTGTTTATCTTTTTAATAAAATTGGTCATATCAAAACATTTCATATTCAGCGGAAAGTTAAAAACACATCCGCATTTCTTGCATTTAAAAACATGGCTTGTAATTGCTTGCTCAATTGCACCCCCACAAAACGGACACGACAACACAATCCCCTTTTCAGTACATTCCTTTTGCGCCTCCTGATCTCCCAGCAGCGCACGGCGTTCAAGTTCAGTCATCACTATTCACCTCCACAAGTGGACACCATACAGGCTTACTGTAGCGCCAATTTCCACTTTCAGATTGCTCCCACGGGCAGTCTCGATTAGTGATCGCACAAGTGCGTTCGCCACAGAAATTTTCATACGAAAGATTGCAGACTTTACACGATTTGGGAATTTTGCGAAGTCGTGTTTTTGCGTAGATCATTTCTTATACCTCCCACCAATCCGGCTTCTCTCTGTTTGTCCATGTAGGCTTTTTCTGCATGGGCTTTGTGCTGATGTAATTGCGGATTTCGTCAATATCATCTGTCATAACACCGTTGACACAGGTTTTAGCATTGGAAAATTCTTTCAGGAAAGCCATATCCGGTTTATGCATACACTCCATATACCCAATCAGAAACATTGAGTTTTGATGTGCCTTACCAAATCTTTTCTTGTATTCATAAGTAAGATTAAAAAGATAACTATACAATTCATTCTCTGTTATAGAGTTCCTATAAAACACAGTTACTGGGTGGTTTGCATGACCGATTTTTGCATCAGGATAATTCCATTTGTTATAATTAGCCATCAGAATTTGACATCCTTCATTAATTTGGCTTATCAAATGTGCATCATCAAGCATCTGCGCTGACTTTTCCATATTTTTATCAAGAATAAAAACATTCATAATTTTTCTCCTATTCATAATGTGTCTTTATTATATAATACTACATTTTTTACATTTTGTCAAGTAAAAGACGGAATATTTATATTCCGTCTTTTAGTTCTTTATTCAACACTTAGAGCAGAAATCATACTTACTTTTTCGCTTATTTTTGTTGCAGTTTCTTGAAGTTTATTAGATTCTTCTGCTTTAACGACTTCTTCAAACTGACTTGTTTTATTTACCACTGTCTCATATGACGGATGTACATACCCTTCATAATACGCACCAGCACCTGTCTGATACATTGAAAGAGCTGTATCACTATCCCCTGTAATTCCTTCATAATATGAAAGTAATGTTACACCAGCCAGTATGTTTGTTTCTGGGTCGTATAACTCATCCATAGATTCAATCCCAATGTTTTCATTCAAAAAATCAAATGTCACATCATTGAGTTGCATTAACCCATAATCCTTAGTTCCATTGCTATTATATCCAGTAGCACTTGCATCAAATCTGCTTTCATTCCAAATAATAGCTAATACCCTACTATATTCAACATCATACTCTTCACACAAATCTCTTGTGTAGACCTTTAAATCTTCATCCCAATCATTATATAGACAACTATAACAACCTCCATTATCACAAGCAAAAGCAGTTGTGATAGAAGAAATGGCAATCAGAATTCCTACTCCCCCCCCTATCACTTTGTGCAACATACCCATTGGTATCACTCTCC